>WNFT01000384.1_pt1 | contig 35470 bp, 25 predicted proteins | sample 5400191 | NCBI WGS metagenome assembly WNFT01 (sample SAMN13153359, study PRJNA577476) | soil metagenome | isolation source: 80 cm saprolite under Madrone tree | place: USA:California | collected 2016-06-14 | reverse complement strand
CGCACTGACCCCTTGGGGAAAAGTGCGCCGCCGGGGCTGGACGAACTTCGCTCGGGCTACGCCCTCGCTCCGTCCGTCCAGCCCCGGCGCATTCTCATCCTGATTGACGCTGCTGTCTCACCTTGATTGTCGCGCGGCAAGCGGCGAGCATCCCGAGCGCCATCTTGCCGGCTATGCCGGGATTCTCCAGGCCGATGCCTATGCGGGGTTCAACACGGTCTACAAATCGGAGCGCAGGCCGGGCCCGATCATCGAAGCGGCGTGTTGGGCGCACGCGAGACGCAAGTTCTTCGAGCTCGCCGCTATCGCCTCGAAGGCGCGCGGCAAAACGGCTGTGATCTCGCCGATCGCATTCGAGGCCGTGCAGACGATCGATGCCGTGTTCATGCTGGAACGCGCGATCAATGGATTGTCGCCGCCGGAGCGCCTTGCTGCACGCCGCACCGACATCGCTCCGGTCGTCAAAGATCTCGTCGATTGGATGAGACAAGAGCGCGCCAAGCTCTCGCGTCACAACGATGTCGCAAAGGCCATGGACTACATGCTCAAGCGCATCGATGCCTTTAAGCGCTTTCTCGATGACGGTCGGATCTGCCTGAGCAACAATGCCGCCGAGCGCGCGCTGAGAGGAATTGCGCTGGGCCGCAAATCATGGCTGTTCGCTGGCTCCGATCGCGGCGCCGAGCGCGCTGCGGTCATGCTGACGCTGATCCAGACCGCCCAAGCTCAACGGCGTCGATCCCCAGGCCTGGCTTGCCGATGTACTGGCGCGCATCAACGATCACGCCATCCACAGGCTCGATCAGCTGCTGCCCTGGAACTGGAAGACCGAGCCCGCCAGACTGGTGGCATGATGAGTCCGATCAGGCCGAACACTGCATCCGACAGCTTCAACGAGATCGCCACTGTTCGCATTGAACTGCGGCATACCGATCCCTTGATCTGGCGTCAGGTCGAGGTGCCGACCTCGATCACGCTCAAGGTCCTGCATGACATCATCCAGGCCGTCATCGGATGGTTCGATTACCACTTCTGGGAGTTCACGATCGGCAAGCAAAGATACGGTTTGCCGATGGATGACGACTGGGGCGCCAAACCTTGCACTGCTGCGGCCAAGGTACGCCTGCGCGACGTGCTCAAGCAGCGAAAGACCATCATCGATTACACTTACGACTTCGGCGATTGCTGGGAGCATCGGCTCACCGTGACCGGTGTCCGCGCTGGCCAGCCGGGCGTCCCCTATCCGCGCTACATCAACGGTGAAAGAAACGGGCCGCCTGAGGATTGCGGCGGCATCCCAGGCTTCTACGAACTGCTCAGAGCGCTCGCTGATCCTGCTCATCCGGATCATGCCCATCTCAAAGAATGGGCGGGCGACTACGATCCCGCCACGTTCGATCCACTTCCAATCAAATACGCCCTTGGTCGCATCGCAAACCGCCGCAACGCCGCCAAGGTGCGCCTTGCCAAGAAAAAACACGTACGATAATCGGTCCAGCTCCGATGTAATGTTAGGAATAAACTTTTAGTCGTCTCACGCAAACAGTGATCGCTTAACGTGCAGAGTCCCTGAGTGATCCAAAGCGCTGCACGCCTGAGTTGTAGCTAACGTAACGCGCTCAGGGTCATGACGTTGAGCCGCGTCAGATATCTTGGCATGGGGTTCACTTATCGGTATTGTTATTGTTAGTCGTATCACTTCATTGCCGATTTCATCGGCAGGATTATCGAAACCTTGCGAGCGTTACCCATGAAAGTTGTACTCTTCTGCGGCGGTCTAGGGATGCGCATCCGTGAATATTCCGAGCACATCCCAAAGCCGATGATCCCGATCGGTTCGCAGCCAATCGTATCGCATATCATGCAATACTACAGCGACTACGGCCATCAAGATTTCATTCTCTGCCTCGGGCACAAGGCATCTGTCATCAAGGATTATTTCCTAAACTACAAGCAGACCGCATACAGCGACTGCATCATCTCTGATTTCGGCAAGAAGGTAGAGATCCTCGGTCAACTTCCGCCAGACTGGCGCGTTTCGCTTGTCGACACGGGAACTTGGCGTAATATCGGACAACGCTTGATGGCCGTGAAGCATCTCGTTGCAGACGAGGAGATCTTTCTTGCCAATTATAGCGATGGACTGACAGATGCGCCGTTGGACGACATGATCGATCGCTTCAAAAAAAGCGATAAGATCGGCTGCTTCATCGCCATCCACCCGCCGATCAGCTTTCATCTTGCGGAGTTTGATGACGAGGGCGAAGTGCGAAGGTTGCGTTCGAGCGAGGAGGCTGACATCTGGATCAATGGCGGATATTTCGTTTTCCGGAACAGCATCTTCGATTTCATTAAGGAAGGCGAAGAATTGGTGCTTGAGCCGTTTAGTCGTTTGATCGCAGGGGGGCATCTCATGGCTTACAAGTATGAGGGCTTCTGGCGAGCGATGGACACGCTCAGAGATCGGCAAGTGCTAGAGGAGATGGTGGAACGTGGCGATACGCCATGGCGCATGAACCCGCAAGTTCCGGCCAGAGCAGCGTCGTGAGGGCACTGCAACTTGTTGGGCCCGGCGATCGTTTATCGGTGCTGTGTTTGGGTGCGCATTCCGATGACATTGAGATCGGGGCCGGCGCAACGCTTCTGGGCATGATCGACCGCGGCGTTCGCCTGGAGGTCCACTGGTGCGTGTTGAGCGGCGCAGGCGACCGGGAAAAAGAAGCGAAGGCCTCGGCGGCAGATTTTTTGTCGGGCGCGGCAGCTACGGAAATCGAGGTGATGTCGTTCCGCGACGGGTTCTTCCCAGAACAGGGGGAGGCAATCAAGTCATGGTTCGAGATGCTCAAACCGCGAGCTAATCCGGATATCATCTTCACACATCGCCGTGATGATGCGCATCAGGACCATCGTCAGGTCTGTCGTCTGACTTGGAATACGTTCCGAGATCATTGCATTTTTGAATACGAGATTCCGAAGTGGGATGGAGATATAGGTCAGCCGAACCTCTATGTACCCGTCTCAGCAAGTGTGCTAGAACGAAAGATCGATCTGCTGACTTCACATTTCGGAAGCCAACGTTCGAAACAGTGGTTTGATCGCGAAATGTTTATCGGGTTGGCGCGCGTCAGGGGTATGGAATGCCGTGCTCCGGAACGGTATGCAGAGGCTTTCGTCGCCCGTAAGCTCAGTCTTTTTTGAAGTACTAGATACTTTTGAAGTACTAGATACCATGTCGCCGGCGTGACAGCTCCCGGTCACCCGCGGGAACTGACGGACCAAAGTCGGTTGGACCCATCAAATATGATAACAAAGCCGACTATGAGCTTCCTGCGTCCAACGTCGACCCCGCTCGCGGCGCTGGCCGCATTGACTGTGATCGCTGTCCTTGCCTTTCCCTTCATTTGGGAGCCGGTCCTGCGAGCTGCGGGATGGGCGCTCGTCATCAAGGAGCATGTCGCGCCTGCCGACATCATTGTCGTGTCGCTTGATTCCGGCGGTGCATTGGCCCTCGAAGCTGCGGATCTCGTGCAAAGCGGTATCGCACCGCAGGTTGCGGTTTTTACCGACCCTCCAGATGAAGCAGACCGCGAGTTCATCCGCCGCGGGCTCCCCTACGAAGATGCAAGTGCGGCGCAGATTCGTCATCTGAGGTGGCTTGGCGTGACCGATGTCATGCAAATCTCTAGAACCGATGTTGAAATCGAAGGTGAAAGCCAGGTGCTCCCGGCGTGGTGTGACCGCCATCAATTCCGATCGATTGTGTTCGTAGCCGCAAGGGGGGATTCACGGCGAGCGCGGCGACTGCTCGATCGAGCCATGAAAGGCCACCCGACACGCGTAATCGTTCAACCAACGCGCTACTCAAGCTTTGATCCGGACCATTGGTGGGAGACTCGCGACGGAATTCGGGAAGAGATCATCCAGTTGCAGAAGCTTGTCCTCGATGTCATTTTACATTCAATGTCATTTTGACATCGTGGCACATCGCGCTCGACCCGGCGGGCGTCGAGCCCATGTTCTCCCGCCCGCGGCACTGACAACTTTCATGGAATCGGTCGTCTAGAGCCCGCGATCAATGGATTGTCGCCACAGGAGCCGTGTTCCACAGCTTGTCATGGCCGACGATACGGCAGCTCATCGTGGATTTCGATGGCGGCTACCAGTTATCTGATGCTGGTCTCGTGCAGCAGGCGGGACGCAAGATCGGGACATACCCTATGAGCTCTTGAATTCTAATGACCTTTTGCCGCCGCGCCTCAGGCTCTCTTTCAATAGTGCTCGTCGTCTCATCAACTCCCAATATCTTTGCAGGACCCTCTGCACGAAGCCCTTTCGCTCGCGCCACCTGCCGACTTGAAGATGAACGCCGTAAGTCCCGAAGCAGTGCCAGCTGTTCCGGTCACAGACATCCTCCGGAAATAGCACTTTTACCTGATCGGAAGCATTCGGATACTCTGCCAGCGTCCGGGACACCAAGCCAGGTCCGGTTGTAGCGAGCACAAAGAAATCGCTACGGAACATTCGGGGAATCGATTTTAACATTGCTTCCGCCCATTCTGGATGCCGCTGGGCTCGGACACAGTTGTCTATGATCGCGCCGAGAAACGGGTGGCCAGCCGCCGCACCAAAGGCATAGTTCCCAATTTCCCAGTCCATACCATACTCCTTGCAGAGGAAGGTGTTAATGCCCAATTCTTCGAATGGGAATACGCAACCGAATCCAAGCAGATCTTCGAGGCGGGATGCAAGGAGCACATCCGTGTCAAAATAGAAGCCGCCGAAGCGATAGACTGCTAGATACCGGAATAAATCGTAACGCTGAATCCGTACGGAGAACGAGTCGAACACGTGTCGGTATTGGGGAAACTCGGCGTCAATGAATTCCTCAACCTGGGCGTCATCGAAAAACATGTACTCGAAATCGGGATTGAGCAGGCGCAAGTTTATTGTTGCCGCTTTATCCAGGAGCGGTAGTTCCGCCTTCTTGTGCGTCTGGATAATCCGCCTTGGAATTTTCTCAGCCGTGAATTCAAAAGATGGCAAGTGAATTTCCCAAACGTCCCAATTAAGTTTATTGCTGAACCAATCCTAGCCGCCGGACGCACAGGGATGGACTAGGCCAAGAGTACTAAGGGGTCAAGCGCAAAAAGACCATTCATGCTTTGCGGAGCAGGGCAACGAGTTGAGCTAACGGCGCAGAGGCCCCGATATCTCGATGAGATATTTAGGATCCCAGGCGGTGCACTTGCGGTGATAGTCGAAGAACAGCGTCTCGGCACAGCGCTTGCCCTCGTGATAGCAGGAGCGCGGCCGATCGGATTGACGTTGCCCCAATAGTCCGCGCGCTGCGGATGCACGCTTGGGTCGCCGTAGACCTCACTGGTGGAGGCCTGGAGAATGGTGCACCTGAGGCGCTTGGCAAGCCCCGGCATATTGATCGTGCCGTGCACGCTGGTTTTGGTGGTCTGCACGGGATCGTGCTGGTAGTGGATCGGCAAGGCCGGGCAGGCGATCCATCCTGCAAGACCTCAACGGACGCAGCCGATGCCTCCCATCACGTTTAAGCGACATATGGTCTCATGTGTTAAGCTCATATGTTAAGTTCAACCACTTTGCGCCGAATTGATCAAGACCCACGGCAGCTTCCCATACAACGGTGCCACTTCAAGCGATCTCGTTGTCAAAAATGATGGCGACGGAGGAGTTGAATGTACGCCCGTGATGGGCCAGTTTGCCCGCCAGTTCGGCACGTGTTTTTCCAGCAAGCTGGCCCCTGGGAAACGCAATATCAAACCTTCACACAAGCTTCTTACACAAAAGATCAGACCTTCCTTGTTAAGAGATGCGGATTCTCCGGCGACCTCCTCCAAAATGAGCTTTCTTACGTGAACCCCTCACGACGCTACCTGCTCGTCTCTCCCTGCCGGGATGAGGCCAAATACCTTCGCCGCACGCTCGACAGCGTGGCGGCGCAGTCGGCGGCGCCAGCGCTCTGGGTGGTCGTGGACGACGGATCGACCGACGATACCCGGGCCATCCTGGGGGAGTACGCCTGCCGATTGCCCTACCTTCGCATAGTGCGGCGCACCGATCGTGGCCGCCGGCAAGTCGGGCCGGGCGTCATCGAGGCCTTCTACGCCGGCCTGGAGACGGTGCGGCTGGAGGAGTTCGACTACCTGTGCAAGCTGGATATGGACCTGGACCTGCCGGTGCGCTACTTTGAGCTGTTGATGCAGCGGATGGAGAGCGACCCGCGCATCGGGACTACCTCCGGCAAACCGTGGTTCGTCCACCCGCAGCGTGGCACCGTGGTGCCGGAGGTGTGCGGGGACGAAATGTCGGTGGGCATGACCAAGTTCTACCGGGTCGCCTGCTTTAAGGAAATTGGCGGCTTCGTGCGCCAGGTCATGTGGGACGGCATCGACTGCCACCGGGCCCGCATGCTCGGCTGGATCGCCGAGAGCGTCGATCTCGAGCCCATCCGCTTTGTCCACCTGCGCCCGCAGGGCGCCAGCCAGAAAGGCATCTGGACCGGGCGGCTTCGGGCCGGGTTCGGGCAGTACTTCATGGGCACCTCGCCCCTCTACTACTTGGCGGTGGCCATCTACCGCCTGCCTGCTCACCCGGTGCTGATCGGCAGCATGGCCATGGTATGGGGCTACTTCAGGAGCTGGCGCAAGGGGCTGCCGCGCTACGACGACCTCGAGTTCAGGCGCTTCCTGCGATCCTACCAGCACGCCTGTCTGCGCATGGGCAAGCGGGCGGCCACAGCCCGGGTCGACGCCGAACGGGCCGCTCTCTGGCATGCCAGCCACCCGGCTCCCGGATCGTGATGATGCGTCGATGAAGCGCACCGAAAGGGCCGAGCTGTTGGGCCTCTCCTTCGACACCGTGACCATGGAGACCGCGGTGGCCCGATGCCTTGAGTTGTGCCGTGCCCCGCGCGCCTCCCACATGGTCATCACAGCCAACGCCTCCCACCTGTGCATGATGCGCCGTGACCCGGAGCTGGCGCTGGCCTGCCGGGCCGGTCACCTCATCGTGGCAGACGGCATGTCGGTGGTCTGGGCCCTGCGGGCCTCGGGCCAGCCGCCGCCAGAGCGAGTGGCCGGCGTGGACCTCATGGCGCGCCTCCTGGCGGCAGCCGGGGAGCATCGGCTGCGCGTCTACTTCCTCGGCGCCCGGCGCGAGGTGGTCACGGCGCTCGTGGAGCGGAGCCGGGCGCAGCACCCCGGCATCGAGATCGCTGGCTTCCGCGACGGCTACTTCGGTCGGGACGATCACCAGGGCATCGTCGACGAGATCCGCGCCAGCAGGGCCCATATGCTGTTCGTCGGCATGCCCACCCCCTTCAAGGAGACCTGGTGCGAGCGCCACCGCGAGCGCCTTGATGTGCCCGTCATCATGGGTGTGGGCGGCAGCTTCGACGTGCTGGCCGGCTTCATCAAGCGGGCGCCCCGCTGGGTACAGTCGCTGGGCCTGGAATGGTTCTGGCGGCTCCTTATGGAGCCCCGCAAGCTGTGGAAGCGCTATCTCACCACCAACAGCGAGTTCATCTGGCTGGCCGGCCGGGAGGTCGTCGCCCGCCGTCTGGGACGACCGCCAGCCATGCAGAGCCACGAGCGACGCGGCTCGTGACGATACCGCGCAACATCCTGGTCTTTATGGGCACCCGCCCAGAGGCGGTCAAGCTGGCGCCAGTGGTGGCGGCACTGCGCGGCGCCAACGATTTCCGCTGCACCGTGGTGGCCACCGGCCAACACAAGGAGATGTTCCGCCAAGTTGCCGAGACCTTCGGCTTCGCCGTCGACGCCGATCTCGACGTGATGCGCCCCAATCAGACGCTGGCGGGGCTGACCGCGAGGCTCATGGAGGGTATCGATGGCTGGCTGGGATCCGCCCAGCCGGACATGGCGCTGGTCCAGGGCGACACTACCACGGTATTGGTGGCGGCGCTCGCCTGCTTCTACCGGCGCATCCCGATCGGTCACGTTGAGGCCGGACTGCGCACGGGCAACATCTGGTCGCCTTTTCCTGAAGAGGTGAACCGCAAGCTCGCCACTCCGCTGGTGGCGCTCCACTTCGCGCCTACCCAGACGGCTCGCGCGGCCCTCCTGCGCGAGGCGGTCCCCGAGGAGACCATCTCGGTGACCGGAAACACCGTCATCGACGCCCTGCGCATCGAGGTGGCTACCCAGACCCGCGACGCGGCGCTGCGCGCTCGAATCGACGAGGAGCTGAGCCTCCTGGTGGGCGCTGACTGGGCGCAAGTGCGTATGGTCCTCATCACCGGGCACCGCCGCGAGAACTTCGGGGAGGGCATCGAGCAGATCTGCAAGGCTATCGCGATGCTTTCCGAGCGCTTCCCGGACCACCGTTTTGTCTATCCGGTTCATCTCAACCCCAACGTGCTGGCCCACGTCAAGCAGCTGCTGGGCGGCCTACCAAACGTTAAGCTCATCGCACCTCAGGGCTACCGCAACTTCGTCGCGCTGATGGCACATTGCCGGCTGGTGCTGACCGATTCTGGCGGGGTCCAGGAGGAGGCGCCCTCCCTGGGCAAGCCCGTCCTCGTGATGCGCGACACCACCGAGCGCCCCGAGGGCGTGGCGGCCGGCACTGCGCTCCTGACTGGCACGAACGCCCAGGCGATCGTGAAGCAGGTCACCCGGCTGCTCACCGAGGAGGCGGCTTACCGAGCCATGGCCACGGCGAAGAACCCTTATGGAGACGGCTACGCTGCGGAGCGGATCGTTGAGCGGATCCGCTGCTATTTTCGCGAGCTTGGCACAAACGGCAAGGCAGCGCGCGCGGCCGAGGCACTGGTAGCCCACCAACGCGCAAAGTAAAGATTGTAGAGGGTCACGCCCTGCCAGTCGATGTCGAGCTCGTTGGTGGACCAGCTGTCGTTGTCGGTGTAGCGCCCCTCCAGTGGGGTCGAGGTGTTCCGCGGCATCGCGGGATCGCCCCAGTAGCCCCAGATCGGAATGGGCCGGCCGTGCGGCACAGCGACGTCGGCCGGCTCCGGTGCCGCGACTGGGCCTCCAGCCACGAGCCCGGGAAACACGTACGGCGTGGCGTTAAGCGCTGCCAGCCAGTGATGGAAGGCATGGGTCCGCCCGCGCGTGACGCCGGGCAGGCCGCTCACGTAGACGATCTGCTGGTAGTTCCGCCCCAGCGCGTGGTGGACGTTGGCGAGGACCTGCTCGCAGTCGGTGGTCGCTCCGACCGGGTCCTCCAGGCAGGCCTGAGCGCTGAACCCGGCGGTCCGTTGGAAGCCGGCCGCGATGGAACCCCAGAAGGTCCGACCAGCCCGCCCGAAGGGGTGCCGCTCGCCGTCCGCGCGCACCACCTCGGCGCGATGGCGGAGTTCCCGACGGATCGCTCCCTGCCGCTCCGGATCGCCAGCCGAGGCGCGCAGATAGAGGAGCGCCGCATAAATGTTGCTGCGCAAGTAGCTTGGGTCATTCTGGAGCGGCTGGTAGTTTTCTTCGAAGTCGACGCGAAGGCCGGGCTCGCCGGTGGCCAGCAGCAGGCCCGCCGCCGCGTACATGCGCACGTCTCGACCCACACTCGGGTCTCCGTCCTGGCGCATCGCCGGGCAAGTCGGGCCGTCGCTGTTCTCGGCCGGGCGGTCGCGAAGGAAGCCGTAGCCGGCCTGCGCGGCCTTAAGGCTGCGCTCTGCAAAGGCGGCGTCGTACGGACGATAAAGCACCGAGGCGAAGGCCAGCGTCCCGGCGGCGCGGCCGGTGGCGATGGTGCCGACCTCACCGGCGCGATAAAGAGACATCCGCTCGGGCCAGTTGGTACCATATGGACCATAGCGCTCCTGGCAGGTCGTGTTATGGAACCCGCCGCTTGGATCCTGGACTGAGAGCAGCCACTCCAGCCCCCATCGTGCCTCGTCGAGCAGGTCGGGCACGCCATTTCCGGACTCGGGGATGCCGGTGTCATCCTCCTGCGGCGAGAAATCGGCGGCGGCCGAGAGCAACCAGAAGAGCGCCGAGTTGGTGGAGGCGCTGTAGAGCGAAAAATCGCCGGCGTCGTGCCAGCCTTTCACCACACCCGGCGGCGCCAGGGCGGCATCGCTAGCATGGACCCAGGGGCCATCGGCGTGCGCCGCATCGATCTCGGTAAAGGCCCGCTGGTAGTAGAAGGCGCGCTGTAAGGCGCGCACGGCCGCACCGAACACGCCGGGTCCGACGTCGAAGGGATAACTGGAGGTCCCGTCGTCTGCGACGACGCGGTAGCGCCCCGGAGCCCGGAGGGGGGTGAAGTCGCCCACCCAGATGCGCCGGATACCACCGAGCGTGTCGGTGGGAACCTCTCGGATGGGCGGCCCGCCCTGGAACGCCACTTCGCCGCTGGCGCTCACGACCTGGAAGGATGCGAAGCGCCTCGGCGAGGTGAACTGTTTTATTATGGATGGGCCGTAGCCGACCTGCGAGGCGGCCAGTCCGCTGAACGGCGGAGCCTCGGGCCCCAGGGCGGCGCGCTGGCGCCAAGCCGGGTACCCGCGCAGCCCGTTGACGGCTTGCTTGAGCGGCGTCCCCAGGAGCGGGCCGAGCGGCGCCATGAGCAACGCTGCCAGGGTGGCGGCCACGGCGGCAAGGCCCACTACCAGGCCCGCCCTGGCTCGCCGCCTCAGCGGAAGACTCGGTTGCGGTGGCACCATCGGATGAAGACGTATACTGACCAGACCCGAGACCAATACATTCCGGGTGCCCCGGCGAGGAAGGCTCGCCAGAGCCGCTCCACCGCTGCGGGGTCGAGGCCCGCCGGAGCTATGGCCTGCGGGTCCCGCAACGTCTGGTCCATGGTGTCCTTCAGGCCGCGCCGGATCCAGCGATCGAACGGCAGGACGAATCCGCTCTTGGGCCGCTCGAACAGCGCCGGGTCAAGGCCGCGCAGGCCAATGCGCCGCAGCATCGCCTTCCGGCCCAGCGGCCGGTAGCGCGCCTGGTCGGGCAGCCGGTCCACGCTCTCGAAGAGGACCTGGTCCACCAGTGGCACCCGCTGCTCCAGCGAGGAGGCCATGCTGGCTACGTCGTTGTCGCGTAGCAGCCGCTCGCCTAGGAAGAGCCGCTGCTCCATGACGCTGATAGCCGACAGCGGTGTGCGGGCTCGGGTCTCCGCGCTAACCCGCTGGCGCATGGCCGAGGGCAGGCCGTCGGCTAGCGCCGCGGCGAAGCCCGGCGCCAGGAGCTCACGCTGGAATCCGGGGAGGAAGAGCGCGTAGGCCAGCTGGTAGAGCGCCAAAAGATCGTCGCCGTGACGGACCATCTCCGGGAGCTTGGCCCAGCGGGTCTGAGGCGGCATCGTCTCGCTGGATCGACACAGCAGCCAGGTCGCAACCTTGGCCGCGGCCACCTGCAGGCCGCGCGGCACCCAAGCAGTGCGCCGGGACCAGCGCTGCAGCACCGGCAGGTCGCGGTAGGAGGTATAGCCACCGAAGAGCTCGTCACCGCCGGTACCCGAGAGCGCCACGGTGAATCCGGCGGCGCGGATGGCGTGCGACATGTAGTAGGCGTTCAACCCATCGAAGGTCGGCTGGTCCAGGCTGTCCAGCGCGGCCTCCAGGTTCTCGACGAAGCGCCCCTCCGTCAGCACCACCTCGTGGTGCTGGGTCCCGATGGCAGCGGCGATCCGCCTCGCGATCGGCCCCTCATTGAGTTCCTGCTCCTCGAAGGCCAGCGTGAAGGTGTGGATGGGGCTCTCGGCCGCGCGCTGGGCCAAGTTTGCCATGACCGACGAGTCCACGCCGCCGGAAAGGAAGACCGCCAGGGGTACATCGCTGGCGAGGTGGAGCTTCAGCCCCTCCTCCAGGATGGCGGCGAGGCCGTCCTCGTCCATGGTCGGATCGGGGGCACGGTCGGGGATGGGCCAGAAGTCCTCCTGGCGGACCTCTTTGCCGGCGCCGTCGAGCTCGATGAGTCGGCCCGGCCACAGGAGGTCGACGCCCTCGACGGCGGTGCCAGGGCCGGCCACGAAGCCATTCCACACACAGCTTGCAACGGCCTGCGGGTCAAGGCGAGGCGTGCCGATGAGCCCGGAGGCCAGCAGAGCGCGAAGCTCCGAGGCGAAGGCCACCGACCAGCCCGCGCCCGGATCCGACGACCGTGCCAGATAGAGGGGCTTGATCCCCAGGGGATCCCTTGCCAGCAGGAGCCGGCGCTGCTTCGGGTCCCAGCAGGCAAAGGCGAACATGCCCCGCAGCCAGCTCACCGCGCATGGCCCGTGCAGGCCGAGCGCGCGCAGCATGACGACCGTGTCGCCAGTGGATTGGAATTCCTGCCCCTCGGACACCAGGCGCTGCCGCAGGTCGCCAAAGTTGTAGATCTCGCCGTTAAAGACCACCACGTGCCCAGTCACCGGGTCAACCATGGGCTGGGCGCCGGCCGGCGAAAGGTCGAGGATGGAAAGCCGGCGGTGCGCCAGCAGCGCGCCCCAGCCGCGGGCATCCGGCTTCGAGACCCAAGTCCCGCTGGCGTCCGGGCCGCGGTGGACCATGGCGTCGTTCATCCGCGTGAGCGCGGCGCGGTTAGGCTCGTCCAGTCGTCCGATGATCCCGGCGATCCCACACATTAATTAGGTTCCTTGAAGAATGCGGGATACTGACCGCACAAATCGCGCAGGGTCAAGGTGACACATTTCATGCACTTGACGCCGATAGGTTTGTATTCAAGAAAAAAGCGTTTTCACTCAGAGGCAATGAAGGTGTGGAACGCGCTGTCTTCGAAGCGCCGAAAACGACTGGCGCGAGTCCCTCAGGGCACGCGGGTGTATGCCGTCGGAGACGTGCACGGCCGTGCCGATCTGCTAGCGCAGTTGTTCTCTGCAATCGACGCCGACCTCAAAGAGCATCCGGTCCCCCGGGCTATCCACGTCTTTCTGGGAGACTACATCGATCGCGGGCCGGACTCCCGGCAGGTGCTCGATTTGCTGGTGGCGCGCAGTCAGCATCATGCGACGATTTTTCTGAGGGGCAACCACGAAGTGCTGGTTGAGGAATTTTTACGTAACCCGGAAAGCTATGCGATCTGGCGTGATGTTGGCGGGCTCGACACGTTGCTCTCCTACGGCATTCGGCCATCTTCCAATCCCGATGCCGCCGAGCGGATTATGCTCGCTCAGCGCCTTGCAGAAGTGTTGCCGCCGGCGCATCGGGAATTTTTGCGAAGCCTCAAGCGGTCATTCAGCTGCGGAGACTTTTTCTTTGTTCATGCTGGCGTGCGGCCCGGCGTCCCTTTGTCAGAACAGACGGATGAAAACCTGTTCTGGATCCGGGACGAATTTCTCAATAGCGAAGAGAGATTCGGAAAGATTATCGTGCATGGACATAACCCGGTCATGGACGTGGAATTCCATTCCAACCGCGTCAACATCGACACCGGCGCCTTTGTGACTGGGCGGTTGAGCTGCCTGCGAATCGAATCTGACGACGCGCTTTTCAACGTCCATTGCTTCGCGGGACCGCATGTCGGAGCACGGCGGCTTTTCCTCTAGCGATACGTGGAGCGATTTCAAAGTCACACCGTTGCATCAATTTGGCACGACGATCCGCTTCACTTATCGTTGCTGCTACCTTAAGAGACCAACGTGATCGTCGACATTTGCTAAAGCCGTGATGTACGATAAGCAGGAGACTTGACAACCCCTCGCCCATCAGCAGAGCTTCCAGGTTTGCCTCCCCGTGAACTGGCGCTCAAGCCCCTGTACACTCTCGAAAAAATCTACGGTGAATCCGAGACTCAAATTTGTCGACCCGGTTGACCTCGGGGTGCCCTTGGGCCCCCTTCTCTACACTCCTCGGCTTGTCGAGGAGCGTAGAGAAGGGGACCGTCGGGCGTGTGCTATAGCAGGGCCGTACCGCTCCGTGCCAAGTGGCCCAGATCCTTAATCGATGAGCCCAGAGCGCCTGAGTATCCTCTGCGTTTCACAAATGCCGGCGAGCCCTCCGCGTCGTGGCGCGCAGGCGCGGGTGCATGGGCTGATGACCCAGCTGGCGCGACGCCACGACTTGACGGCGGCAATGCTGGTCGACGAGGAGTTCGACGCCGAGGAGTGCCGCCGGGCGATGCAGGCCTATTGCCGCGAGGTAGTGCTGGTCCCCAACCCCTACGGTCGGGACGGCCTTGCCAAGCGGCTGCTGCAGCTCCGGTCCCTGGCCTCGGCTCGAAGCTTCGACCGGCTGCGGGTCACGGTACCAGCGCTGCAGCGGGCGCTGGACCGGGTCCTACACGCCACGCGGTTCGACGTCGTCAACCTGGAGTTCGCGTATCTTGGCCACTGCGACCTGCGCCAAGCTCCGCCCGGCGAGAAGCTGCCACCCGTGGTCGTGGACTCGCACGAGATCGCCTACGATCTCGCCCGGCAGTTCGCCCGCGCCGGCGACAGCCTCGGCCGTCGTGTCTACGCCTCGGCCAATTGGCGCAAGCTGCGGCGGGAGGAGTTGGGGACCTACGGGGACGCCGACGGGGTCTACCTATGCAGCGCGGCGGACGAGCGGCGCCTGCTCGACCAGATCCCCGAGGCCCGCACCACGGTCATTCCCAATGCGGCCGACGTGGAGTACTACCAGCCGCGCCCCACGGACCCGCCGCCCGACGGCCGCACCGTGGTCTACTTTGGGCTCCTCTCCACCGTCCCCAACGTCGACGGGGTGACCCATTTCCTCCGGGACATCTGGCCCCGCATTGCCGAGGCGCACCCCGAGGCGCGCTGCAAGATCATCGGCGGCCGGCCGCCACCGGCACTCCTGGCGCTCGCCGGCCCGAGGGTCGAACTGACCGGCTTCGTTGCAGACCTGCGGCCGCACCTTGCGGCGGCCACGGCCGTAGTGGTGCCGCTGCGGCTGGGCGGCGGCACCCGCCTCAAGATCGTCGAGGCGATGGCCATGGGGAAGGCAATCGTCTCGACCACCCTGGGTGCGGAGGGGATCGAGGCGGTCCCCGGGCGCGATATTCTCATCGAGGATGAGCCTGCGGCCTTCGCAGACGCGGTGAACCGCCTGCTGGCCGAGCCCGGCCTGGCGGCCCGCATCGGCCAGTCGGCGAGGCAGCTGGCCGTGGAGCGGTATGCCTGGAGCGGGGCGGCGACGGCGCTGGAGGGCTTCTACCGCCGAATTCTGGAGGCCCGTTCGTGAAGGCGGCGCTCATCGGAGCCGGGCAGATCGCCCGGCAGCACCTCACCTGTCTGCAGACGCTGCCGGGCGTCGAGCTGACCGCCATCTGCGACCTCTCGCCCGCCACGGCGGAGGCGGCCGCCGAGCGATACGGCATCCGGGCGTGGTTCACCGACCACCGGGCCATGTTGGAGAAGGCCCGGCCCGACGTGGTCCACGTCACCACGCCCCCGACTTCGCACTTCCGGCTGGCGATGGACTCGTTCGACGCCGGCGCCCACGTCATCGTGGAGAAGCCGGCGACCTCGACCTTCGAGGAGCTGGAGGCGCTGGTCCGGCGCGCCCAGGAGGGCGGCCGCCACGTCATCGAGGACCACAACTACGTCTTCAACCGCGCGCCCCAAGAGATTTTGCGGCGCATCAAGTCCGGCGAGTTCGGAGCGGTGACGCACGTCGAGGTCCTTATCTGCCTGGACATCCTCGGACCAAACGGCTTCGCCGATCCCAACTCGCCGCACCCGGCGCTCACGCTGGCCGGCGGTGCGATTGCGGACTTCTTGCCTCACCTGGCGTCGCTGGCGCATCGCTTTGTTGGCCCGCACCGGACCGCGCAGACGGTCTGGACCAAGCGCAAGCCCTCGCCCCTGCCATTCGACGAGTTCCGCGGCATAGTAGACGGGGAGCGCGGCACCGCGGCCCTGAGCTTCAGCTCCAGCTCACAGCCCGACGCCCTTTGGCTGCGAGTCTACGGGGAGCGGATGCAGGCCACCGCCAACCTCTTCGAGACGCGGCTCACCTTCGACGGTCCCCGCAACGTACCCAAGCCGCTGCGCCCCTTCTTGAGCGGCCTTGCGGAGGGGAAGGCCATCCGGCGCGCCGCACTGGCTACGCTGCTCCGCAAGTTCAAAGGTCCTGGGACGTATGAGGGGCTGTGGGAGCTCCTGACCCGGACTTATCGCGCGCTCGCCGACGGCTCCGGCCTGCCGGTCACGGCGAGCGACGTGCTCGAGGTGAACAGAATGGTTGAAGCCCTCAAGCCAAGGGAGCAACGGCCATGAGAGCCCTCGTCACCGGCGCCAACGGGTTCCTCGGCCGGCACGTGGTCGCCGCGCTGCTGGCCCGGGGCGTCGAGGTCCGCGCCATGGTGCGCCCCGCCGCGCGTCTGGAAGCACTCGGCTGGCCGTCGTGCGTGGAGATCTTCAGGGCCGACCTGCGCACCTCACGTGAGCTCGCGCGTGCCTTCGAGGGCGTCGACGTGCTGCTCCACTTGGCGGCGGTGGTCTCCGGCGGGGAGGACGCGCAGTTCGCGGGCACTGTGGTCGCCACCGAGCGGTTGCTGGACGCCATGGCCAGCAGCGCCTGCCGACGGCTGGTACTGTGCAGCAGCTTCTCGGTCTACGACTACAGTTCGACCCACAGGACCCTCGACGAGGGCTCGCCACTTCACCCCGTGCCGGACGTCTACACCCGCGATGGCTACACCATTGCGAAGTGGTGGCAGGAGCGGGTGACCCGGCGCTTCGCCGAGCAGCAAGGCTGGAATCTCGCCGTGCTTCGCCCCGGCTTCATCTGGGGACGCGATCACGGCTATCTCGCTGCCTTGGGCCAGCAGCTCGGGCGGCACCATCTGGTCATCGGCCCGCTGACCCGCATCCCGATGACGCACGTGGAGAACTGCGCCGACGTCTTCGCCCTCGCGGCGGCGGACCCGCGTGCCGGGGACCAAACCTTGAATGTCGTCGACGGTCCCGGCGAACGCATCTGGAGCTATCTTTCCGACCACATGCGCGGGAGCGGCCAGCCGGGCTGGCGCCTGCCCATCCCCTACTGGCTCGCCATCGGCACGGTGCGGCTTGCCTTCGCCACGGTCTTCAGGCGCGCCACCAAGGTGCCCAGTATCCTCATCCCGCGTCGGTTCGAGTCGCGGCTCAAGCCGCTCCACTTCGAGAACCGCAGGCTTCGGGAGACGCTCGGCTGGACCCCGCCGTTCGACTACAAGCAGTGCCTGGCGCGCACCTACGGTCCAGCGGCGCCGCGCTGAGGCGCCGGCTCGTTCGTTGTTGCGAACAGCCGCTTCAACCTGAGGAACCGCTTCTCAAAGAGCTCGTAACTCAAGTACGCCACGACCAGCGAGGCGGATGCGCCGAGCGTAGCCTGCAGGGCCACGGCTGCGCCGTGAGAGCCGAGCCAGCCCGCCAGCTCAAGCTCAGTGCGGTTGGAGGCGAGGTAGTACGAGATGAAGTGATGGTAGACGTACAGGCCGTAGCTGTAGGTGCCCAGGAAGACCATGGCACGGCTGCGGAAGAAGCACGAGGTGGCCGACTGCTTCGGCGCGATGACGGCCGACACCAGCAGGCAGGCCAGCAGCATCAGGATCAGCGCCGCCCGGACCGGCAGCACCAGCTCCAGCCCCTGGCGCGACACCACAAGGGTCCACACGAAGGTCGCCGCCAGCAGCCCGCCGCCTGCGACCGCCACCCGTGGTAGGGCCCGCACGAGCCACTGCAGCCCCCCGGGCTGGCGCGCCATTACTGCCAGGAAGGCGCCCAGCGCCAGGCCGTCCAGCCGGAAGGGGGTCAAGACGTAGGTGGTCCACCAATTCAGCCCCGCGAGCGATCCGACAAGTCGGGCCAGCATGGCGCCCAGCGAGATAGTCAGGCTCACCGCGATGAGCGTCCGTGGCCGGCGCGCCAGCAGGAACACCACCAGCGGCCAGAACAGGTAGAAGTGCTCCTCGATGGCGAGCGACCAGAAGTGGTCGAGATAGGAGAAGGTCCAATCCCCGTCCCTGGCGATGTATACGTTGACGGCGTAGAGCCAGGCCCAGGCTTGCCGGTCCACCAGGTAGTCGAGCGTCGACCCCCGCAGCAGCGGGATCAGCGGGGCGACGAAGAAGACGAGCGCCAGCACACCGTAGTAGAGCGGGAAGATGCGCAGGACGCGCCGCATGTAGAAGTTGCGGAAGTAGTATGGCTTGTTGCGGGCGTCGTAGAGGATGCCGGTGATGAGGAAGCCAGACAGGACGAAGAACAGCTCGACGCCGTACGCTCCGTAATTGCTCACGCCGACCATGGCGCGCTCGACCGAGCTTGTCGGCAGCGTGTTGCCGATGAAATGGAACACCAGCACCATCAGCACTGCCAAGCCCCGCACCCCGTCCAGCTCGGGCATGTGTCCACGCAAGTTGGGCTGCGGGCCGGCGCCTGCAACGGCCGGCGGGCGCGACGTCGCCGCTCTGCCTAAATTCGACGGCGGGGTTAGGTGCACATGGGCCGACATCAGGCCTGCCTATCGACGCGCCCTGGCGCCGCCCCGCGGTCGGACCATTCGCATGCAGACGCTCGAGTGCGCTAGGACGCGCGTCCAGCCGGTTCGGCGGTGGTGGCCAGAGAAATCACGACCGCGGCGCGAGCCGCGAACGGCGAAGCTCGGCCCCCTTGCTTGCTGGCGCGCAGGCCCAACGTGCGAGGGTCTCATGCATCTCCCCCAGACACAGCGGTAATGGTAATTCACGGCGCATGCTAATGCTCGATAGCTGCGCCGTTTGAGATTTAGTGGTTGAGATTTCAATGTTTGAGATTTCGGTCACTTCGTTGATCGGGAAGACGCCATTAGCATATTTGAAACCATCGGATATCAATCACTTATCGCCCACCTCAGCATCACAAACGTCACGGCTCCACACGAGCTAGCCAGAAGCGCGGAAAGTTCTATCGTGAAGGGCGGTTTCGGCGCGGCAACGCGAGCAGTCGAAGTTCTTGGCGGCCGAGCAGGGGATTGTCAAGAAGAATCCAGTGCATGCGAATTCGCAAGCTGGCCGGTTAGCAGAAGGAACGGCGCTGACCGGGAAGAACGTTCTTCGCCGGTCGCGGCGCTCGGCCCGGCGATTAGGGCCATTCGTCGCATCGACGCGATCGGTCCACCACGCCCGTTTGCTCGATCGCGAATGGCGAGCTAACGATGGCGAGCTAATGATAGCGATGCAGGCTAGTATCTAATGTCCTGATCGAGAAAATTTATTGGATCATACCTGCCTGATTCGGAGGGCTTGATCCATGGGGAAACCGGCGGTGGCCATTGATCTGACGGCTGAGGAACGGCAAGAACTAAAGAATCTTGTGGGTCGCCGTCGGAGGGTGCAGGGCTTGGCCCGTCGGGCTCGGATTGTCTTGCTTGCCGCGGAAGGTCCAGAGAATAAAGAGATTTGTACGGTGCTGGATATCGATGCTAACACGGTCGGAAAATGGCGGCGCCGATATGCTGAGCGCCGGCTTGACGGACTTTTGGATGAGCCGCGGCCGGGGCGGCCGCGGGAGATCGGCGATGAAATTGCCGAAACGATCCGTCCGACGGTAGAAACGACCCCGCGGGATGCAACCCATTGGTCGTTGCGTTCCATGGCTCAAGCGGTGGGCCATGCGCCGTCAATGGTTCACTGGATTTGGCAAGCATTCGGTTTGCAGCCGCACCGCGTCGAAACCTTCAAGCTTTCGACGGACCCGCTAATTGTCGAAAAGGAGCGCGACATCGTCGGGCTCTACATGGCCCCACCGGAAACGGCTTTGGTGCTTTGTGTCGAGGAGAAGAGCCAAAATCAGGCGCTGGATAGGACCCAGCCTGTCCTGCCGATGCGTCCAGGGCAAACCGAGCGACGCAGCCATGACTACACCCGTCACGGCACACTATCTTTGTTCGCGGCCCTTGATGTTGCGACGGGAAAGGTGATCGGAAAGTGCTTCGCACGCCATCGCGCAAGGCGAGTTCCTCTAATTCCTGCTCGACATCGAGACCAATGTTCCTCTCAAAACTTCTGAATCAGGACACTAGGGCACATCCGACGCGGCCGTCACCAGGGGCCAGAATGTCCAAATCCTCAATGCATTCCTTGGAATTGGGCCGGACTAGATCCTCCGCTCCGATGATAGACAAATTCGCAATAATCCCGGTCTTGGCATGTGCTTTCCCTGCAATAGTGTCGCCATTGCTCATGTTCGTTGCCAAGCCCGGCAACACGCTGCAGGCCGTCATGGAGAGCCGCCCTGAGAATAGAATTTTTTGGCCTGCGATGGCTGCAATTTCCGTCATTTTGGCCGTGCAAGGTCGTTCTCGCCCTGGCAGACTTGCTTTGCCTCCCAACATCATCTGCCTCGTCGCGTATCTTGCATTTGCCGGAGCAAGCGTCCTGTGGGCTTTCAGACCGGAGCTCTCGTTCATTAGATTTGCGCAGCAAGTGATGATTCTTACATCCATCGTTCTGCCCGCCATGCTGGCGGCTCGAACGGCGGATATGATGCGTGGCCTGTTTCTATGCTTCACATTCGCTGCGATCCTGAATGTCTTTTTCATACTCGGCGGCGCCCCCCCGATTACCGACAAGGGTGCGACCCCAGGTTATCCCGGATATTTTACGGGAAAGAATCTTCTGGGAGAATTTGCGGCGGTCGCTTTATTGCTGGCGCTTCACGAAATACTCTATCCCGGTTTTCGGCGAGCGTTGGGTATCTTCGCTGTCGTCAGCGCCGCTTCACTCCTGTTCTTAGCCAACTCTAAAACAGCGCTTGGCCTTGCACTTCTTGCTCCAGTCCTGGCTGGACTTACATTGATGATCAAAAAGACAATGCGAATTTCCCCGGCGATCATTCTATTGTCCATACCATTTTGCTACTTCATATTGTCCAGCGTATCTAACTTCAATATGAATCGCATATCATACATGCTATATGGCGATTCGTCCTTCACGGGTCGTACAGTTATATGGGATTTCGCTGATATTGAGATCGCACGTAGGCCGCTGTTAGGGTGGGGATACCAATCCTTTTGGCTCGTAGGGCCGGACGCACCGAGCATCGTGGATGCTCCGGGCTGGGTCAAGGGCATGCCGAATGCCCATAACGGCTTTAAGGATACGATGCTTGAGATGGGGTACGTCGGTTTGGCCCTCCTCCTAACGTTCATCATCGCAACCCTTCACGCCGTGGGGCGCATGGCCGACCGCGACCTCAGACGGGCGTGGCTCGTGCTCTCGCTTCTTCTCTTTGTTATCACCTATAACTTTCTTGAAAGCTTGTGGATGCGCGCCTTCGATTTGCTGTGGGTGGTGTTTGTCATTGTTGCTGCCGAAATCGCTCGATACTGGCAGCCTCTTCCGCAGGAACGGGCGGCGTATGGGCCGGGCATCGCAAAACCGGGCCGTCCTGGCCCTCCACGAGGCGTGCGGCGGCCTCGGCTCACGGATCCGAGCTTCCGGCCGGGTGTTCAGAGGTGAAGCCGTGTCTGTCTACTTGGGGCACTGCTGATGGGTTCCGCACGCGTGCTTGAACGGTCCTGAGACATTCTGGAGCGATCCTGACCAAATTCTGGCACCGTCCCGTTTTTCGCCGTGATTCTCTCGTTTTCGCCGCGATCTGCGCGTTGCTGCAGCGTTGGCAAATCGGGGGGCACTGAAGATCAGCGTTCTGCTAGCGTGCTTTAGGCGATCGGGACGGCATTTTCGGCATCCGTCCTGTTTTCGCCGCGATCCTTTCGATATTGTAGCATCGGGAATCGGGGATTTCACGATAGCGTTCGTAAGCGTGCTTCGAGCGATCCTGACGGCGTTGCGGGCATTCGTCCTGATATTCGCTAAGAGATCCTTTTGTTATTCGAACTTTTGCAATTTGGGGGACTGATATGCGTTCCGCACACCTGCTCTAAGCGATCCCGACAGCCTTCTCGGCATCCGCTGTTTTGGCTTTCGCCGCGATGCTTTCGTGGAAAGCGATGCTTTTGGTAATTGGAAAATTTGGGAGCTGGGGGAATGATGACGTGTTCCGCACGCCTGCTGCGAGCTATCCTGACGGCCTTCTGGGCATCCGTCCTTGTCTTCGCGGCGGTCCTGTGGTTGGGGCAATTGTCCTTCGCGCAGAGCATCCTGCCCTCCGACCGGGACGCGTCCGCGAACTGGAAGAAGGCCGGCATGCTGTCCGTAGGCGGCATTCCCAATCGCACGACTAATTGCGCCACTATCTCGCCCAAGGGAAGTGGACAGGACGATACTGCTGCCATCAATAATGCGATCTCCTCCTGTCCCGCAGGACAAGTAGTGCAGCTCAAGGCCGGCACCTTCACGATTGCCGAGGGTAGTACCATTGTTCTGAATAAAGCAGTTACCCTGCGAGGAGCAGGACCGACTGCCACGATCCTCAACAGACCTAACGGCGCCACGGTGGGGAGTTATTTCCCGGGCAACACCCCGTCAACGATACTAAGAATCGAAGGCAACAGTGCATCAGGCAACACTGTACCCCTCACTGTCGATGCCGCCCAAGGGTCTAATTCCGTGCAGGTGTCGAACGCAGCCGGATATTCGATAGGGGAGATTGTACTTCTTGACGAAGCATCAGGTGCCGGATGGCAGCCTGACCGTGTGAACAGCGGAAAGCAGGTCTTCGCCTCGCCTGACTACCGGGTAGTGTGGAACAGGCACAATCCCGCGATGGACGGTGACGATGGAACCGACATATTCGGCTACTTCCAGGTCCACCCGGATCATCCGACCAATGAGATGCATCAGATTTCGCAGATCTCAGGCAATACGATCACGTTCGATTCGCCGATTACGATATCATATCGGGTTAGTCATGGTGCACAGCTGACGCCCATGATAACCGGGCCGACGAACGCCGGCGTCGAGGAATTGGCTGTAAAAGGCGGCGACGACGCGAATATTCAATTTCATAATGCAGCGTACGCCTGGGCCAAAGACATTGACAATAGCAATTACCTCAATGACGGCTTTAGGATTGAATCATCGTTCCGCCTGCAGCTTGAAGGCGTCTATGTCCACGATGCGGTCTGGCCCGTAAACGGGGGCGCCGGCTACAATATCAGCATTGCCTTTGGATCGTCCGAGCTCTTGATAGAAAACAGCATTTCGATGAGGGCAAACAAGGTCATGGTGGCCCGTGCCGCCGGAACCGGTTCGGTCATCGCCTACAACTATATGGATGACGGGTTCATCTCCGGTTCTAATTGGGTGGAGATCGGTCTTAACGCCAGTCACTTGGTCGGGCCGCACCACGTGCTCTTCGAGGGCAACTGGGGATTCAATGCCGACAGCGACCAGACGCACGGAAGTTCTATCTACATGACCTATTTCCGCAATTGGCTGACTGGCTTCCGCTCAAAGTTCACTGATTATCTCACTAATCAGGTGCTTGACGATGCAAATCAATCCGCCAATGGTCCGCGTCGCGCTGCCGCTGCGCACGCCTATGCGTATTGGTTCTCATATATCGGCAACGTACTGGGCACACCGGGTAGGATGAGCAATTGGACGTATAACTGTATCGGCGGGATCAATGAGATCCCCGGCGACTGCATCTGGGATCTCGGAATGGTGGATATAGCTCCCCAAGGATGGGATCCCACGGTAGTGAACGCGACGATCCAGGACGGCAACTATGACTACCTCACCAACTCGATTCACTGGGCAGCAAACGATACCGCTCATACGCTGCCAAACTCTCTATACCTCACACAGAAGCCCGCATTCTTCGGCGCCTACACTTGGCCGTGGGTCAATCCCACCGGATCGTCCCAACAACTCTATACGCTGCCGGCCAAGGCGCGTTATGACGCCGGGACGCCGTTCCCGCAGCCAAGTTTGCCGCCACCCGCCGCGCACGATTTCAACGGCGACGGCAAGAGCGATATTGCCTTGAGCGACGGCAGCGGCAACACCGGGGTGTGGCTGATGAACGGCGTGCAGGTCACGCCTGCCGGGGTTGGAGCCGGACCCGCCGGCTGGTCGATCGTCGGACAGCGCGACTTCAACGGCGACGGCAAGGCCGATTTGCTGTGGCGCGACACCAGCGGCAATGTGGGGATGTGGTTCATGAACGGCGCGCAGGCCACGCCCGCGGGCGTCGGAAATATATCCGCCGTTTGGTCGGTCGCCGGAACCGGGGACTTCAACGGCGACGGCAAGGGCGACATTCTGTGGCAAGACACCAGCGGCAACGTGGCGATCTGGTTCATGAACGGCGCGCAGGCGACGCCTGCCGGAGTTGGCGCCGCACCCGCCGGCTGGTCGATCGCGGGCACCGGCGATTTCAATGGCGATGGCAAGAGCGACATTCTGTTGCGCGACGGCAGCGGCAATGTGGGGATTTGGTTCATGAACGGCGCGCAGGTCACGCCCGCCGGGGTCGGAGCCGCACCCGCCGGCTGGTCGATCGCGGGCACCGGCGACTTCAACGGCGACGGCAAGAGCGATATTCTCTTGCAAGACGGCAGCGGCAATGTGGGGATTTGGTTCATGAACGGCGCGCAGGTCACGCCCGCCGGGGTCGGAGCCATGTCCGCCGGCTGGTCGATTGTCGAGACCGGAGACTTCGACGGTGACGGCAAGAGCGACGTTCTCTTGCAACACACCAGCGGCAATGTGGGGATTTGGTTCATGAACGGCGCGCAGGTCACGCCTGCCGGGGTTGGAAGTCCGCCGGCCGGCTGGTCGATCCAACGCCTCAACGTCGACTGATGAGGGGCCGCCCCGCGTGGGACCAGCTCATCGTCCATGAGAGCCATAGCCGGGCTTTGTCCCGGCGATCCATGTCTTACTTGCTAAACTTCAGCACTGATTACTCTGGCGCGTCATCAGGCGATGAACCGACGATCGTTTGTCCGGAGGCCAAATTCATTCGGCCTCCGCTCGACACCTGCTCAATGATCGAGCCGTTGCATCATGATCCTGCCTCGGGTGTAATCATCCGTGTGGTCGCCATGAAGTAGACCACGAACGGTCTCAGGCGCAAAAGGGGGGGAAGCAACGATGTGGAAATGCCACCGGCCTCAGAGGCCCGCCGCCGCACCCCGGTGCGGCCTTAACCCGAAGACTCCGGATGCGACCGATCCATTAAACGCGAATTCACGGAATAATCTCGAACCTCTACAAGCGGTGATCGCACTCGGCCTTGCGGTAGTCGTGGCCTTGCTGGCAGCGCCCGAGGGCCGCGCGCAAACGCCGAACTCCGCCGCCCCCCCGCCGACGGCAACACCGCAGCCATCTGCAAAAACGCTGCACGATTGGCGTAAAGGCATGGCGCGGGTTCCCCGGCCGAAGAAGGGGTGCTTCACGTCCTCCTATCCGAGCACCGAATGGCAGGAGGTACCCTGCACGACCCCCCCGGCCCGTCCGTATCCCCCGGCCCGCGGAGGACGCCGGCCCGACCAGATAGGCAATGGCATCGACGTCTCGGCCCAGGTGACGAGCGGCCACATATCCGAGGCCATCGGGTCCTTCGACAGCGTGACCGGCGTGACGAGCGTGAGCAACCCGGGAGGCGTCAAAGGCAGCGGCTTCTCGCTCCAGCTCAACGCGAACTTCTTCACCACCCCGACCTGCAACGGCGCTGCCAATCCGTCGAAGTGCCTGGGCTGGCAGCAGTTCGTCTACTCCAACTCAGGCATCGCATTCGTGCAGTTTTGGCTGATCCTCTACAACACAACGTGCCCCCAGGGTTGGTTCACGTTCACCCCCGACGGGAGTGAGATCGACTGTTATAGAAACAGCGACGGCGTGGACGTCCCTGTCCAGACGGTTGCCAACCTCGTCAACCTCAGCCTGACGGGCCAAGCCAATGCGGGCGGCATCGATACCATCATCATGGCGACGGGTAGCAATCTCTACTCGGCGCAGAATGAGGACAGTGTCGTCAACCTGGCACAGGGCTGGCAGGCAGCCGAGTTCAACATCGTTGGCGACTGCTGCGGATCCGAGACGATCTTCAACAGCGGCTCGACAATCGTCGTCAGGACGAGCGTGGGCAACGGAAGCCCGCAGGCGCCCTCCTGTCTTGGCAAAGGCTTCACCGCAGAGACGAACAACCTGTTCTTTGTGCAGGCCTCCGCTGTCCCACCCATGGAGTCGTTGCCAGCAGTCGTTTTCACGCAAAGCAGCGCCGCCAGCACGACCCTGCCGTGCAATTCCGCGACCCGCCTCTCTGCGAGCAGCAAGCTGACCGATACCCACGACTTCAACGGCGACGGCAAGAGCGATATTGCCTTGGCCGACGGCAGCGGCAACACCGGGGTGTGGCTGATGAACGGCGTGCAGGTCACGCCTGCCGGGGTTGGAACCGGACCCGCCGGCTGGTCGATCGTCGGACAGCGCGACTTCAACGGCGACGGCAAGGCCGATTTGCTGTGGCGTGACACCAGCGGCAATGTGGGGATGTGGTTCATGAACGGCGCGCACGCCACGCCCGCGGGCGTCGGAAATATATCCGCCGTTTGGTCGGTCGCCGGAACCGGGGACTTCAACGGCGACGGCATAGGCGACATTCTGTGGCAAGACACCAGCGGCAATGTGGCGATCTGGTTCATGAACGGCGCCAAGGCCACGCCTGCCGGGGTTGGAGCCCCACCCGCCGGCTGGTCGATCGCGGGCACCGGCGATTTCAACGGCGATGGCAAGAGCGACATTCTGTTGCGCGACGGCAGCGGCAATGTGGCGATCTGGTTCATGAACGGCGCGCAGGTCACGCCCGCCGGGGTCGGAGCCGCACCCGCCGGCTGGTCGGTCGCGGGCACCGGCGACTTCAACGGCGACGGCAAGAGCGATATTCTCTTGCAAGACGGCAGCGGCAATGTGGGGATTTGGTTCATGAACAGCGCGCAGGTTACGCCCGCCGGGGTTGGAGCCATGTCCGCCGGCTGGTCGATTGTCGAGACCGGCGACTTCAACGGCGACGGCAAGAGCGACGTTCTCTTGCAACACACCAGCGGCAATGTGGGGGTTTGGTTCATGAACGGCGCGCAGGTCACGCCTGCCGGGGTTGGAAGCCCACCGGCCGGCTGGTCGATCCAACGCCTCAACGTCGACTGATGAGGGGCCGCCCCGCGTGGGACCAGCTCATCGTCCATGGGAGTCATAGCTGGGCTTGTCCCGGCCATGACTCCGATTGAATGGTTCGATATGACCGGAACGCGCTCCAGTTACTCCGGCGCGTCATCAGGCGATGAACCGACGATCGTCTGTCCGGGGGGCCAAATTCATTCGGCCTCCGCTCGACCCCGCTCACTAATCCTGCCTCGGGTGCGATCATCCGTGTGATCGCCGTGAAGTAGACAACGAACGGTCTCAGCCCAGAACGACATCCTCTGGCAGGACAGCAGCGGTAATGTCGCGATCTGGTTCATGAACGGTGCGCACGTCGCGCAATCGGCGGGGGTTGGAAATGTCCCACCGCTTGGTCGATCCAAGGCGCGGGCGTCGACTGAGAGTAGGAGCTTCGGGTTAGTTGTCCGCCACTTCGATCTACCCGACATAAGGCGCTGATGCACTGCGAAGGCCGAGACAGTGCGGATCGCGGCTTTCGCACCCTTTTCTGATGTAAGCGGCGCGGCGTGTCGGCCCGCATGTGCGGGCGCGCCGGTTGGCTCAACCACCCAAACCACCGAGCAAGCGTCGAGCGTGGCAAGGATATTGCCGAGGTGGTCTGTCCCAGAGCCTCCGATCGTGAATCACGGGAGACATGACAGATTCAGTATTCACCTCTTTGTCATGAACTTCTTCGCCCGATTGCCCCGAATGGCTCCCACAAATCCCTCGACATAGCCTCGGTCTTTGTATAACCTAGGCCTCTTCACCCGCCTCTCGAAATTGGCTTGTACAAGCGCTCGAAGTAACTCGATGTTGAAAGTAACTCGATGTTGAATTTCTGACTGCGCAATGTGTTGCCAATTTACGATTCATTCTGCAAACCGTAGCCTCTAAATGATTTATACAACCCGCGAATTTCGGACTGTTTTGCGCCAGCGGGCTCCTAGCGGGCTCCTAGAACCGCGTTTGTCTCGTGTAAAAACGGGATTTCGGCGTTCGATGCGACCTCGGGGCACCAGAGCTGATTTCGCTCGAACGGAATCAAACACCGATGTCATCGCCCGCGATATCCCCCGACGTCGCCGCGGGATACTGGATTCCGGCTTTCGCGGGAGTGACACCTGAGAGTTGGTGGTGAACGCTGAAGTCGACGCGACTATCGATCCAATTCTTCACATCTGTGCAAGAAAGCACGGCGTCATCCTTTCGGCATCCCACAACGATGAGCTTGGCGTGCAAATGAATACACCACCCCGCACCCTCGATCTGCGGCGTTCCGCCGCCGACCGTGGCACTCTACCGGACAGACCGTTGAACGCTGGGCGCGCCCGAAGCCTAACGGCACGCGCGCTCCACCTCCTGCGAAGGTGCCCCGCATGCAGAACGTGACCCTTCAAATCAACCTCGCGCCTGGTGACTACTACCATGCTGTGCATTTGCTAGACCACCACATCGAGGTCTTCGAGTGTCAAACGGACGAGATTCTTCTCACCTTCGACTTCAACCCAACCAGGCTGCGGGACGTGCAGAAGGCCGAACGCGAATCTGCATCGTTGCGTGGCCTCATTGCCTCCCTGCAGAAGCAGCACCCGAGCGTCGTCTTGCGCGAGGTGGATTACAATATGCCCGTTGTCAGCGCCGTTCTTGGCCACTTCTTCACAAATCGCGCCCAGCTATACGACTTTAGAGGTGCTCCCATCTATGCGTATCTATTTGGTCTGTGTTCGGCCAAAAACGATCTTGTATTGCACATCGACTCGGACATGTTCTTTGGAGGATTCAGCGCCGTGTGGATTCGCGACGCGATCGACCTGCTCCAAGCGGACAGCGAAATAATGGCGGTCAGCCCCCTATCCGGCCCTCCGCATCCTGACCGCATTCTGCTCGGACAAGACGAGTACTCTGCGTACAATGACATCGCCTACGCCTTCAAATTCAGTTACATGAACACCCGGGTTTTCTTCATGGACCGCAGGCTCCTCGCGCAGAAGCTGCGTTCGACCAAGGCCCCGCTGAAGGACAGACTCTTTGCGTTGTACGAAGGCTTCCCGCAAAGCGATACGCTTGAGCGCAACATCTCCGCGTTCATGCGGTCCTCGCGGAAGTTCCGCGTGGACTTCCTGGGAACCGGACGTGGACTCTATTCGCTACATCCGCTGTACCGTTCGCAAGCGTTCTATAACTCAATCCCGGACGCCTTGCGCAGGCTGAAGGGTGACGACATTCCCGACGATCAGCTTGGCCACTTCAATATTTCCGATTCATTTCTTGATTGGGGAGACGCCAAGGCGCTTTACAGTCAGGCTCGCTTCAGGAACAAGCTCGTGAGGCGCCTTCTACGTAAGTGAACCCGGGTTCCAAGCTCCGGACGAGGCTTGTTACAGAGCTCGGGCCGACCAGACTCGGCGGTTCAGGGCTGCGCGAACGGCGTCCCGGCGTCGTAGCGCGCCTTGGCCGGCAGCGTATAGAGTTGGGGCGATCCGGTGGGATTGACCCACGGCCAGGTGTAGCCCTTCCCGGCCTTGAAGAAGGCTGGAGTCTGCGTCAGATACAGCGAGTTCGGCAGCGTGTGGTTGGCGATGTTGGGGGCCCAGGTCACTCGATTCTGTAGGTAGTCATAGTTGCCGTGAACGATGGCGGTCGCTGCGGTGATCGGATCGAACAAATTGCCGGAGCCGTAGCACGTCCAGCCCAAATGGACCACCGCCTTACTATAACAGCCCGGGTCGCTGTACACCCACCCGCTCATCTGGCCCGGCATTCCCAGAACATTCCCAATGAAACTCTCATAATATGTATACATAAATCCGCCGATCGCGCGGAGTGGCCCCACGCCGGAAGGCACGCCAGTAAAGTCGTTGTAATTGACCCCGGTAAGCTCGGACGTGAACGGCGTGCGGTAACCAGTACACCAATTGCGAAGGTATGTCATCTTGAGGGCGCTGCCCCAGGTGCCGTCGTTGTCGCAGTTAAAGGTCCAATTTCCCTCAAACAGCACATGATGCGATCCAATCAGATGGCTGCCATTTGCACCCATCTCTACCCAGCCTTGACCGTCGATATAGCCATCGTCCATATAGTTGTATCCGAAGACTGATCCCGCGCCGGCCGCTCTCACCACGTCAACTTTGTTGGCCTGCCGGGAGATATTGTTTTCAACTAATATCTCAGATGACCCACGGTCTATCGCTATATTGTATCCACCGCCGCCGGGAACCGGCCAGACGGCGTTATGGAAATATGACCCCTCGATCTGGACCCGAAAGCCCCAACTTACATTCACTTCATCACCGAGACCATGGTACGCCTCAATGCCGTTCGCCCAGCAATAGGCACACCACCGGAAGACCAACTGGCCGTTATCGCCATTGGAAATAGACAGGTTCTCGACGCCAGCATTTCTCAGATGCGGTCTTTGCCAGCTATAGAGCTGTGCCGTATGACTCACGCGATAATTCTCCGTAAGCGGTGAGTCAAACGTGATCGTATTGCCTGAAATTGCCGATATCTGCTTGATCTCGGTTCTAAACCGGCCAAGGTTGGAGAACCAAGCGCCGGGTCCTCTTGGATCTGTTGGCAGCTCATGGGCCGAGTCGAACTGCCATGCCGGATTGTGCATTGGATAGACCATCTCGTAATTCGGGTAAGTTCCAGCCGCCCATATCTGGTTTGAAAGCCCCACAGGGTCTTGCTGCCAACTGCCGTTCATAAGCTCGTCAATCTGGACGATTTGACCTGGCGCGAACCTGATCGCGTTCGACACCTGTATCTGGGTTGAACCCTGCACCGCGTCAGAAGCTAACGTGGTGGTCATCGCATAATTATTGGATCCTGGGCCGACGACGATCATCGGCGAAGGGCGTGCGCCGGGTTGATAGCTGCCTATTGTGGCACCATTGGTTCTCGTTAGTAACGTGCTACCCGCCCCCGCGCCACGCAACGTTATTCCGCGGTCGAGCACGACGTTATTGCCCTCGGCAATCGTAAAAGTACCAGCAGAGAGCTGGACCACCTGGCCAAGCGGACAGGCGAGGATAGCGTTCTGGATATTCCTCGTGTCGTCCTTGCCTCCCCCGAGAGGGTTGACCGTGGCGCATACCATAGTCCGGTTCGGAATGCCGCCTACGGAAAGCAGGCCGGCCTTCTTCCAGTTCGCGGACGCGTCCCGGTCGGAGGGCAGGATGCTCGTGTCGATGCCGGCGGGTGGCGACACCACAGCGCTACCAGACCTGGTCGGGTCAGCCGCGGCGGTCGCCACGAAGGTGCCCTGCGCAGCGGGCGCCGTGTAGCGGCTAGTCCGATCCGCTGCGCCGCCGCCAGAGGCCGGCTCCACATTCTCGGTCACTCCCCTGTTTAACGCGCGCGACACCGTGGCCCGGTACAACTGCTTGGATTTGTGGACGAAGGCGGCGCCGACCCGCGTGACCACCGCCGCGGTGGTCAGGCCGACGCCTGCGATAACGACGGCAGCCAGGATGTAGACAAGAGTTGTGGGAGGCCTCCGTGTCGCCTTCATGTCTTTGCGTCTCCGCCACGTGACGGGTTAGGCTGGGGCCGCTTGCTGTCGGTGTTCCGCGCTCCCTACTGCACCCGGCGGCGGTGGTCAAGAACCGGTGTGTAGGTTGTGCCTGCCCACAGAATAGCAAGGACCGTGTGCAATCGGTTTAACCACTGGAGGGGCGGGAGAGAGCACTTTTGCGGCCGGACGCGTTGCCTCGCGGCTGCGACAAAACTCGCGCGAAGTTATTTCTGCGCGATCTATTTCGCTATGCCGTAGCGTACTGGCTATGATTTAAAGGAGTCCCGGCCCTAGCTACTTCCTGGCGCAAAATTCGAACAGGCTGTGCCGGGGCCAGAATCCGCCGGCAGGCGGAAAACCTGCGAGCTGGAACGAATTTGGGGGGGACGCCGTCCAACTCTCATAACTCCAGCTGCGAATGTGCTTGAGGGTCAACAGCCAGCGCCACATCGGCCGGTGTGCCCCGTCGGCCGCGGCTACGGCTCTTGGGGACGGCGTTTCGCCAACGCCTCGTACACGACCATGGCAATGTCCTCGTCTGCCAGCACCTCATCGGCGTGCTTCATCCAGTCTTCGCGAAGATCGCTTACTTCTTCAGCAATCAAGCCGTCACCGAAACTGAGCTGCGACCGCCGCATCTCAATCACGCTGCTTTCTCCGCGGCTTTGACGCAACCGGTTCCGGGCGCAGGCAGATCATGGTTGAGTTCGCAAATAGCCTCGATCGCCTCCTTGAGTTCCTGATAATTGGCCAGCCAGCGGCGCACCTCGGCAACCCGCTCGCGGCGCACGCTGAACTGACGCGTACGGTGGCCCGGATACGTCACCGTCAGAACGAAAACCTAGTGGCCTTCGCCGCGCGCGCATTTCGGGCAATCCTTGGTGTGCCGGACAGTGCGCTCCAAAGGATGCTGGTCAGTCCGGCCGTGAAGTTGATCACGGCCGGAACGCGCCCAGCCGACATCAGGCCGACCACCGTGAGGGCCGGGAGAAATGAGCGGCCCGATCGACCCGATGCCGGTCAAGGGCGCGGGCCGCGGCATTTACTCCGGATACCCGGCTGGTTGCAGCCGGACGAGCGGCTTCGCGTGGTCTTATTTGGCGCGGTCAATCTCCATGAGCAGACGCTCGGTCTTGGCATCCTCGATGCGGTTCACCAGGCGGGCGCCTTCGTGCACGTCGCGGATTGTCTTTGTGAGCGTGATGCAGGACTGGATGAGCATCGCGACACCCATCGCCAGGTAGCCCTTGATCGAGATGTCGGCTGGAAGAAAGATGATCGCGGCTGCGACCATCGCGAGCGAGACGATGAACGAGGCGTACGTAAAAGTGATCCAGGTCCAGGAATGCTGGTCGGTATGTGGATTCATGGCAGTCTCCCGTTTCTCGAGGATTGGCGTCATCAAACGGCGGATACGGGGCTGGCCGATGCCCGTTTGTTCAGGCGGTCGAGGACGGCGGCCGCGGTCGCACGGGTGCGTCTTCCAAAGCCGGCCGCTTCGAGGCGGGTCGCGATGGTGTCCACGGCTGCGCCGGCATCGAGCGATTCGACGGACGCGTCGATCGCAGCGTCCTCGGCCTGCCGCTCGCGCAGGTGGCGCAGCGTCGCCTCAGCGTCGGCTAACGCGGTAGCCCCGCCGAGGCGGGCCGGCCCGCCGGTTTTCAGCCGGCGCACTGCTTCGGCCGCCTGGGCGATCCGCCGCCCGCGCTCGAGTTCGGCGAGGCGGCGGCCGGCATCGACCGTCGTCCTTTTCAGATGCGCGATCTCTCGCGCGAAGGTTGCGCGCGCCTCACGAACCGCATCGCGGTCGGCTTCCATCATCGCAATGCTCTCCGCTGCCTCCGAGGCGAGGTCCTCGCGCCCGCCGGCGAGCGCGGCGACGGCGCGTTCCTCAAGGTCGGCGATGCGCGCGACCGTCGTGTCGAGTCGCTTTCCCTCGGCTTCGTCATGGGCGATGGCGACCGCCAGCGCCCGCTTGCCGCGCTCGACCGCGCTCGCCGCGTCCCGGATTTGCTGGTCCAAGATCAAAAGAGCGCTGCGGTCGATCATCTCTCCCTCCGCTGCCGCAGCAGCGCCGCGGACGAGCGTAAACAAGGTCTTGAACATTCCTCTCTCCACGAATATGAACAGTGTTCACGTCCATGCCAGAAGCGTGAACAATGTTCAAGATAAAATTGAACATTGTTCACACATTTCCGTGAGCAGTCATGACGAAGGCGGCCGAACGGCGGCTACGGCTGAGAGACACACTGATTTCCGCCGCCGAGCGGACCATCGAGACCCACGGCCTGAGCGGCCTGAAGGCGCGGGCGCTTGCATTCCAAGTGGGCTGTGCGGTCGGCGCGATCTACAATGTGGTGACCGACCTCGATGACCTTGTCATCGCGGTGAATTCCCGCACGCTTGCCGCGCTTGAGCGCGACCTCGCGGCCGTCGAGCGGGTTTCCGAGGCGGGCGAGAAAGCGGCCCCGGTGGACAGGCTGGTGCGGCTGGCGACGGCCTATCTCACTTTCGCAACAGCCCACAGGGTGCGCTGGCGCGCCTTGTTTGAGCATCGTCTGCCGGCCGGAAAAAGCTTGCCCGAGCAGTTCCTCGAGGACCAAAGAAGACTGTTTCGCTACGTCGAGGAGCCGCTGGGCGAGCTGCAGCCGCATTTGTCCGACGAGCGGCGGGCGCTCGTGGCGCGATCCTTGTTCTCGGCAGTACACGGAGTGGTTATGCTGGGGCTCGAGGAGAAGCTCCAGACGGTTCCGTCCGAAATCTTGCGCGAGCAGGTCGCCTTCGTTGTCTCAGCGATATGCCGCGGCATGCTGGCTCAAACTGGCAATTCGACGCAAAGTCCACGGTCACGCGATCAACGCCAACGCACTCACTAGGCGATAGTTGACTATACAGCGCCCGGAAATCCGGCTAAGCAAGAACCGGACCAACTCAACGCATCGTCAATGGCGCTCGCACAAAAACTTCTGATCCGCCAAACTCAGGCGCTGGTAATGACGCCGCAGCTGATGCAAGCCATCAAGCTGCTGCAGTTGTCCCATCTCGACCTCGCCGCCTACGTGGATGGCGAATTGGAGCGCAATCCGCTGCTGGAACGGCCGGCCGACCAGGATCAGGTCCGCGATGACAGCGAAACGCCTGGCGAGACGCCCTCGGCTGTGGAGGAAGAGCCCGCCAGCGCTGATTGGATGGATGACCGGCTGGAGAGCCGTCAATCGATCGAGGCGCGCCTCGATACCGATCTCAACAATATTTTTCCCGATGACGGCGCGGCCGGATCGGCGCGAACACCTCAATCCCAACCCGGCGCCTATTCGGAATGGACCGCGGCCGGCGGCGGCGGCCGCAGCGACGGCGAATATAATTTGGAAGCCTTCGTGACTGCAGAGACAACGCTTGCCGGACATCTGGCCGAGCAGGTTTCAATGACGTTCACCGACCCGATCGAGCGGATGATCGCGCAGTACCTGATCGATCTCGTGGACGATGCCGGCTACCTCCCTCCCGACCTGTCCGACGCCGCCTTAAGGCTCGGCGCTTCCCCGGCGCAGATTGAGGCGGTGCTGGCGCAATTGCAGACCTTCGATCCGCCCGGGGTGTGCGCACGCAGCCTTGCGGAATGCTTAGGCCTTCAGCTGCGCGAACTGGACCGGCTGGACCCCGCCATGGAGGCTCTGCTTGGCCATCTGGAACTGGTTGCCAAACGGGATTTTTCGGCCCTGCGTAAGATCTGTGGCGTCGATGACGAAGACCTCGTGGAAATGATCGGCGAGATCAAGGGCCTCAATCCGAAGCCCGGGTTTGCCTTCAGCTCCGTTCTGGTTCAGCCGATTGTGCCCGACGTATTCGTGCGGCAGGCCGCCGATGGCGGCTGGACGGTCGAGCTTAATCACGACACCCTGCCGAGGGTATTGGTCAACCAGACGTACTACTCGAAAGTGTCAAAGACCGCCAAGAAGGACAC
>WNFT01000382.1_pt1 | contig 35506 bp, 29 predicted proteins | sample 5400191 | NCBI WGS metagenome assembly WNFT01 (sample SAMN13153359, study PRJNA577476) | soil metagenome | isolation source: 80 cm saprolite under Madrone tree | place: USA:California | collected 2016-06-14 | reverse complement strand
AAATGGAATTGATCTGCTTGATGTACTTCCCTTTGACGCGTACCATATCGCCCTTGCGGAAGCCTTCGAGTTCGTCGTTTACTTGATATTTCACTCGTCCCTGACCTTTGCGCGGCAAATCATGGTACTGCCGCCGCGTGCGACGGGGGCGAAAGATGATCTGATAGAACTGCTCTCGGTCATAGGGCACCATCTCGCCGGTGTCGTGACCATCCTAACTTCTGCCTCCGAAGAGGCCCGCTGGTAGTCCCATGAAGCTCGTGCAATAAAACACAAGATTTTTAGGTACTATAACATAGGCAATAAAGAGATGGAAGAACCAGAGGACGGTGGGTGAACCCAGGACAGACCCGGCGGGAGCATGCTCCCGCCGGGTCGCCGGTTATTCCGCCAGCAGATCCTCGATTTTCTCCTGGATGGTCCTGGCTGTCGGGTAGAATACCGTCTCCTCGGGTGCGTTGTAGGGTGCCGGAGGAGCCTGAAGAGCAGAGATGAAGGCGGGTGTGCCATCTAGATCATAGAAGCAATGTTGCACGATCCACGAGTGAACATGGCGTCCGAAGCTCGTCAGGTCGATTTCCTCCGTCACCACCATGACACGGTTCGCTTCATGAACGGCTGCTGCTACAGCCTCTTCATCGAATGGCGCGAGAGTGCGCAGATCGACTATCTCGATGGCGCCACCTTCAGAGTTGACGACGTTGGCAGCCGCAGTGCAGGCTTCCAGCACCATCGTACCCCAGGCAATGATGGCGAGACTGATTGGTCCCTCACCGATGCGTAGGCGGCGAGCCTTGCCTATCGGGAGGGTGTAGTATCCATCGGGCACTTGCCAATACTCGGCGATGGCCGGGATGATGTTGCCCTGGCTATCTTTGGGTGGCTCGGAACGATAGAGGCGTCCGCGTTCGAGGAATGTGACCGGTGACTGCGACCGTGCTGCTTCGAGCAGTAAACCTTTAGCGTCAAACGGGGTCGCCGGGCAGATGGTGATCATGCCTGGTATAGTGGTAAACCATTGCTCACCCGTATTGGAATGGCCAAAGGCACCGCCACCAGCAGTACTGCTGGAGATGGGGCCCCCACCACCGCTACCTGACTTGGTGCGGATAAGCAGTGGCACGGTCCAGTCGCCGTAGCTCTGGTAGGAGACACGTGCGGCTAGACGAATGGTCTGGGCGGCAGACTGGTGGTAGTCGACAAATTGAATCTCGGCACAGCGGGCTTTTCCGTCGATCATGCCTGCACCTGCGGCGATGCCAACGATGAGCTGCTCATTCAATGGGCTGCTGATGGCGCGTCCAGGGAATTGCGTGACGAGTGTATTGGTTGCGCCGAAGACACCTCCTTTGGGGCTACCCACGTCTTGCCCGTAGACGAAGAAGCCTGAGTCTCGCTGCGCCAACTCTGCCAGTGCCTCGTTGATGGCACCCAGCATCGGGGTGCGCCGTTTCTTCCCGAGCGGGATGTTCTCCTGCCATTGGGGGACCTGGATGACATGATTCAGCACGCGGTCCGCTGAAGGTTCTGGCTCCTGTAACACCTGAGATTCGGCTTGTTCCAGTTTGGCACGCACCTCCTTGCGGATGCGGTCGAGGTCAGCCTGCTGGAGATGGCCGTGTTCTAGCAGCCAGCGGCCAAGGTTTTTCACCGGGTCCTTGGTGGCCGTAGTGAATTCGATTTCTTCTTTCTTGCGGTAGGATTTGATATCAGTACTGCTAGAATGCGAGTCAAGCAAGCCCAGGCGCAGGTGCATCAGGGCTGGCCCCTGGCCAGAACGAATACAGTGGGCGAGGCGAGTAGCAGCCTCATAGGTAGCCATGGCATCGGTGCCGTCAACCTCTTCGGCATAGACGCCGCCGCCCTTGGCCCACTCGACGAGTGAACCTGCCCATTGGATGGACGACGCTGTGGTGATCGCCCAGCCGTTATCCTCGACCACTATCAGTACTGGTAACTGGTGGACTGCCGCCTGCCGGAAGAGTGCATTGAAGTCATTGGTTGCTACTCCACCATCGCCGGTACTGCACATGATCAGTTCGTTACTGTTGTGCCTTTGCAAGGAGAAGCCAACTCCACCCGCAAAGGGGGCCAGCGCTCCTACCTCGCTGAAGGTGGGCAAGATGCGGTGGCGTTTGCTGCTATAGTGAGAGGGCATGTTGCGACCGGCTCCCATCGGTCCTGTGGTACGTGAATAGGCCTCACGTAGTGGCCCATACATATCTCCTGTGCGCTGTAACCATGCTGCCATGTCGCGGTAATAAAGGGCTAGCCAGTCATCTTGATTAAGCGCTGCTACAACGGCGGCCATGCTTTCATGACCGGCACATCCGATATAAAAAGGAAATTTCCCTTGCGTCTTGCGAATTTTTAGCAGGTCGTTGATGCTGCGGGCCGTGACCATCGTGCGGTAAAGCGCAATCGGGTCCAGCGGCTGTGCAGTGACGTCGGTTTCAGTAGCACGAATGTTTACTATCATATGCCTCCAGTAGTCTGCGTTGACTGTTCTTGGCTAACGTGTAGCTGCTACTACATACACACACAGTATCTCATAGGGGATGAGACAAGTCAAAGGGTGCCTTACTTATTTACTTGTTTGCTTGTCTTACGTGTTTTTTTGTTTGCTTGCAACAGTCAAAGAGGAAATGAGACTTTTCCCCATATTCATTCGTTCTCAGTAGAAGAGGGAATGATTCCAAGGAATTTCCAACGATTCTTTGGAATTCATTATGTATGAGCTGATAAATGTATGAATTTGGGGACATCGAATGAAAACAGCTACCAGGCCGAACGATCAGTATCCCCACCAGCAGCATAATTTCCTTCCGTTCGCCCTCCTTCTTGTTATGATGTGTACTTTTTTGCTGCTTGGTGCGGTTCTGCCTCTCTATGGTCTCAAATTTAATGATGCGTTACTGACACAACTTGGTACGTGGCCTCTCTTGCCAACGGCTATCCTTTTCCCTCATCAAGTAGTCACAGCATATGTACCTCATATACATATGGTACATCTGTCGATACCAGGGAGGTGGAGGCACACAGGGTTGCTGCTTGCTGTCTTCTTGAATCTCTTCTTGCTTTATCTGTTGGCGCTACGTCTTCTGCCTCGGCGTATTAGCCACCGTTATATACTGGCCTCTACGCTGCTACTGGGCATATTGTGTGTATGCATCCCTGTAACCACCTCAACGGACCTATTTTCATATATCGCCTATGCCCGTATAGGAGTGATCTACCATCTTAACCCATTAGCCACGTTGCCAGCAGCGATTCATAAAGACCCCGTCTATCCTCATATCTCCTGGTCTACGCAACCGTCAGCTTACGGCCCCAGCTGGACGCTTATTGCCAGTTTTTTGCAATGGCTCACTCTCACCTTTGGCTTTACAGGCATCGTATCTATGGTGCTGGCGCTACGCCTACTCGCGTTGGTCATGCATCTGGGGTCTAGCTGGCTCATCTGGTCCATAAGTGGACATCTGCAACGCAACTATGGCTTCATTTCGCCGGAAAAACGCCTACGAGCGATGCTTGCATTTGCCTGGAACCCTCTCCTGCTCTTTGAAGCTGGCGTCAATGCGCACAATGATGTCACTCTCCTGTTCTTCGTTCTGCTTGCCATCTGGCTTCTCGCGCGAAGAACACAGGCAACGACTCGAGATTATATGCTTGCTGCTGCCCTGTTTGCCCTGGCAACTTGTATCAAGCTAAACATTGTTTTACTCGCTCCTGGTTTGCTTCTCTTTCTCTGGTTGCAACCCCACAAGATACGGAATATTGTTGGTGCTATAGCTACCTACCTGAGCATTATCCTGCTCCTCTATGCCCCTTTCTGGCAAGACGGTGCGGTCCTCCAGGTCCTGTGGGTCAACCCTACCGCCTCTCGCAACATCAATACTCTGCCCGAGTTCTTGGGCGACCTCTATAACGGCATCTACAATGCTATTGCGAAGGTATCTGGTTATCAACTTATTGTCAAGTATACCGGCTCATCGGCTGAGCATTTTGCTCATCGGCTGAGCATAGGCATCTTTGTCATCATCTATGCTCTGCTCTGGTGGCGAGCTAGTCGCACACCGCGGTCTATCGGCACTCTTCCAGGTCTCATTCGCTGGCTAGCCGTAGCCTGGTTGCTCTACAGTGCTGTTGGCACACCCTGGTTCTGGTCCTGGTACACTTTCACTTTCTTCGGACTCTATGCCCTCATTGAAGCCAGCAGCCGTGAAGGGGCGTCTTTTGGCTTTTTGCGTCTACCCCTGGCTGTACACTTATTTACTTTTAGTCTGTTGAGCCTCTACTGCTTCTTTACCTGGAAACCATTAAATACTTTTGTACCTGGGCTCCCTGGTTTCGAGTGGGCCTTCCTGCGCGGCTTGTGGGTCTGGGCATTGCCATTCCTTGCACTGCACTTACAGCGCAAGCTAAGTGTCACCCCTGAGTCATACGAGCGTGGCATACAGGGGGAGGAGTTGCCAGAGTTGCTACAACACGCAATGTCAGAGGTGGTCAGGCAATCGCAGGTGGTGTTGGGGACGATCTGGCGTGTGTTGATGACGGAAAGAAGAAGCCACATTTAGAGGCAAGAAAGAGCCAGGTGAGCGCTCCCGATATCCCTGATTCAACCATAACGAGAGGCCTGAGCGGGTGGAGCTCCCCGCCGGGAGCTTCACTTCACGGGTTTTCCTGTGAGCGTGCCGCGTGAACTTGAGACGACAGCACTGGGTGCAGCCATGCTGGCAGGTGTAGCTGGTGGCCTGTTTGCCAGTCTGCAGGAAGCTGCACAGGCTGCCGTTAGCATCACAACGTATGTCGAGCCCAATTCACAGCATCGTCAAGCCTATGATGATGCCTATACACTTTATCGCGAAGTCTATGACGCTTTACAAGAGCCATTCCGAAAGGCGGCAGCCCGATGACAACAGCTTTCCCTACATTTCCCATTGACCCGGCCGATATGCCTGCCTTAAAACGCTGGCTCATGACGCAAAATGACTGGAGAAACCTGCGTACTGTTGACATTGACGAAATTCTCATCGGCCCGGATGTGTTGCTACAACTTCCCGCAGTCTTACAGCGTGCAGGCATCTCTAGCGGCATGCAGGTGCTGCTGGTGATGGACGAAACACCTATGCGCCGTGAGCAGCAGGACCTGAAATCTTTTGTACAGGCATTGCTACACAATGCCGACTACCAGGTCGAAACACTCTGGCTCAAAGGTGATCGGTATGATCTTGTCCATGCCGACTTTGAGCAAGTCCAACGGGTTCATGGTGCCATCAAACCTGGAACTGCCCTCGTTGCGCTTGGTTCGGGCACAGTGACCGATATCGTCAAGCACGCTGCCTATCTGTATGACCAGGAACATAGCGATCAAGCGAAAAATATCTATATTTGTTGCCAGACGGCCAACTCCGTCACAGCCTTTGCGGCTAATATGGCAGTGCTTCTCAAAGATGGCGTCAAGCGTACCATTCCTTCGCGCTACCCTACAGCCATCATCTCTGACCTGCGTGTACTCGCCTCTGCACCCAAAGCTATGACGGTTGCTGGCCTGGGCGATTGTTGTGCCCGTTTTGTCGCCTATGGTGATTGGTACCTTGCCAGTGCCCTGGAACTGGTTGACTTCTACAGTGAGGTCCCTCTTGTCCTGTTAGCGCACCTGGATGCTATTTTGTTAGAGCACGCGGCAGGCATTGGTCAACGTTCACATGAAGGGGAAGCAGTGGTTGCTCGCGCCTTGCTGCTTGCCGGTATTGCTCAATCCATCGTCAACATGTCGGCTCCCATCTCTGGCACGGAACACGTCACCTCGCATGTCTTGGATATGATTGCCGACCACTACCAGCGCGGCCTTGCGCTGCATGGTGCCCAGGTTGGAGTAGCCACTATCACCGCCGCGCAACTCTACCAGCATTTCCTGAGCAGCTTTGATCCACAAAACATCAATATCGATGCTTGCTATCCTGATGATGCTTCCTTGCAGGCACACATCCGACAACTTTTTTCTGCTATTGATTCCAGTGGAGCGATGGCCCAGGAATGCTGGCGCGATTACAGCCAAAAACTGGCATTATGGCGTCAGAACCGCCCACAATTCGTACAATTCTGCACGAATTGGCACCATGTGCATCGTCCAAAACTGGCCTCGCTGGTCTGCTCGCCTCAGATCGTCCATTCTATTCTTGCCCAGGCAGGGGCACCGCTTGTTCCTCAAGACCTGGAGCCACCCATCAGCCAGGAAGAGTACGACTTTGCGGTACAAAATGGACATTTTATCCGTGTACGTTTTGTCCTCAGCGATCTACTCTATTTCCTTGCGCGGAGCCAAACCACCCAACCCCAGGGCGGAGGCAAGCTCCGCCCCTACTAACCACGTTGACGAGGTGGACCCAGCGGCCAGTTGGTAGGGGCGGAGACGTGCTCGATAAATCGGCACTCTACTGCCTCCGCCCTGCTCTAGGACCCTCCTTGCAAAAATCTTACGCACACCCAGGGAGTTACACAGCCTTGCACGCCTTCATGTCCTATGGTATACTTACCTTGACTTCGTATGCAATCAAGAACGGCAATCCGTAGAAAGGCGTCTGCTATGGCTCTGAGGAGCGATGAACTACATCGCAACCTGCAACACCTGAATGGCATGCTGACCACACACGAGGCCGCAAAACAACTAGATTTAAGTTACTGGCACTTTATGCACCTTGTAGAGGCAGGAAGGATACCGGGTGTACGCGTTGTTGACCGATGGCTCTTCTCCCCCAGTGACCTGGATGCTTATAGACGCAGCAAGTACGGTGAACTGGAAGATATAGCCCGAACAGCCTTGGAACACCCGGCAGTGGACCTCACTAAGAAGCAAGAGGTGATTTGTCGGTATTTAGTCAGTAGCGAACGCCCGTCGGAAATAGCTCGCAAGCTCCAGCAGTCTCGTCAAGCTGTTCACTCGCAAATCACGCTCATCCGCGAAAAAGTCTCTCGCATTCAACCGAAAAAAGCATCCTCTCAGTCAACTCCCAAAACTCTCCAGGACACAGCAACTCGTAACGCTGGCACGAAGAAAGAGCCCATCCCGATCAGATCTCCTAAAAAATAGTAGAGCCCTGAGGGAGTTACAAAAAGTAAGGTGTTTTTGCTACGGTACGCCGCCTCTTATGAGGCATGTTCTGCTCGCAGGACGGTTTCGATATAGTGGGTCAGATATGCAGCAGCCCGCCGCATATGCGCCGGGTCTTGATAGAGTTTGCTCAACATCACCGCTCCTTCCAACGTGGCAATGAACACCGTCACAAAGGTGTCCACATCTACCTCGGAGCGAATCTCCTGCCGCTGAATGCCCCTGGTGATGATGCGCTCAATGGTGTCACGCAAGCGGTCCATCGCCGCTCTCGCCCGATCTCGCAGGGCTGGATGCGCATCATCCGCCTCGATCGCAGTATTGAGGATCGGACATCCACCAACAACAATGGGATCGTCGAGCAGGCTCTGAAAGTGGGAGACGAGCGCGAGTAGTCGGTCAATGGCATGCGTCTTTCCGCTGAGGAGACGACGTATCCGCTGCTCAAGCAGCGCAATGACGTGATCGAAGGCCTCAAGGGCCAGTTGTTCCTTACTGGAGAAATGGTTGTAGATGCCTCCCTTCTCTAATCCCGTCTCATGCATGATGTCGGACAGCGACGAGCCAAAGTAGCCCTGTCGGCTGAACAGCTGGGCTGCCTGTGCCAGAATCATTTCTCGTGTCTGTTCACCTTTACTCATGAGTTACTCCTTCTTACAATCCTGGTAGCGTGTCAGATTGGAGGAGACGGTCGAGGAACTGCCTGATCGTCTCCTGGTCGACAGCGGAACCAAGACGCGCCAACAGGATGTTCGCAGGGTCCATAAGGATATTGGCCTCCGAGGTGAGGTACTCGGCGAAGCCATAGGACGCAAAGAGCTGTTCGACCAATTGACGATAGCGAAATCGACTGATCCCCAGCCCTTCTGTGTCCCAATGCCACGAGAGACCCATGCCTAAGATGATCAGGTGCTCCAACGGTTCCCGTTGGAATACCAGCGTCAGGAGCTGACGCGCAATGCCGAGCAGCCGCCATCCAGAACTGACCTCGACAGCGATTTCATACAAGTTCGCGATCCCCTCCCACCAGGCATCGGCAGGAGCGAGTGTGACCTGTCCAACAATTTCTCCGGTAGCAGTATACGCCAGGGCGAGCCTGCAATCGGAGCGCCGCGCCAGCCCAAGCAAAAGGGTATGCTCGCGCTCAGGCAGGCGAGCAAAGGCTCGCAGCCCGCTGTCGGCTCTGAGGCGCTCGACAAGCGCTGGGGGACAACGATCCTGGAGGAAAACTGGCCCCGCCGGAGTAGCAAGGGTTTTGTCATGGGAGATGACGTTTTCCCAGGTGAGTAGTTCATGCAATCGAACAGTCGTGCGTGCTGTTTGGTGCATCTTTATTCATCCTTCCTTAGTAAGGTACACTGCCTGGAGACAGTGACGACAGGGAGTTACTGATGCGACGGGAAGCAGGTCGTTGCCCCCTGAACATCCATCTTGCAATGCTTCACTACGATATCGCGAATAGACCGTTCGGTCTGTTTTATGTCAAAAAGATTTGAGACCGTTCAGTCTCAAATCAAGTATAACCGAGACCCTCCCGTGTTGTCAAGGGGGCAGGATGCCAAAAATTACAGCCTGGGCAGCAGCGACGGCACAATCATCGGCGCGAGGCTCGGCTCATGATCCGCGAGTGCACGCAACAACCCGTAGCACCCCGCCAACATCATATCGCCCCCCTGTGGAGTAGCCTCGTAGGGATGTAACACCGAACCTCGTAGCAACGCTCGTCGCGGCCCCGTAACAGCCAGGAAAGGGAAACCATTGCTACCGGGCGCAGATTGCTGCAATATCAACGCACCATGACCACTGGTCATGAACACCTCTTCGTTAGTCAGCGTGCCACGTGCTAACTTCACGAGCATTTGCTCAAGCTGGGATTGGCTGATCTCGCCTGTGTGGTGCTCAAAAATACCCATAATACGCCCATGCACCAGGTGGAAGGCAAGAGTGTGGAAATTACCGATGTTGCACAGCAGGCTCTCGGCATAATTGCGCACCACCGGGTCCTCTAACGCACCCAGGGCCGCCGCTGAGCCCGTGTCCATGAGCAAGGTAGGTGCGTGTGCATCTGAGCCGCTCAGGTGGATGTAATGGGTCGTGCTCTCAGCAACAGCACGCAAACGTGTCAGGCTGGCGGGTATCTCCTGTGCAGGATAGGCAAAAGCGCTGGGTAGCGGCTCACGCTGGACCGTTCTGGCAATGAAATCGAAGCGAAAACGCCGATCACTATACCCAGGAGGAGCCGCTCCGTGATCGAACGCCGCGATAGCCAGCGCATCCACGCGAGGATCAACATCGAAGGCTTGCAGGGCAGTAACGATAGCCTCGGCAGCAAAATCTTGTAGCTTGATATGCACCACAGCGGGATTCTCTGCCCGCCGTGGGGCCTCAGTCTCATCGACGATTTCAAAGCCCATCTGTTCAACCATCGTCAGGTCATCATCGAAGGTGCGGCCCGCCTCCGGTGTCACAGCCACAGGATAGCCGGCCAGAGCGTGATCGCGTGCAGCCCAATGGCAAGGACCGCCTCCCATCGTCACGCCCGTCAGCAGCAATGGCTGCCCATGCTCTGTTGCTCGCTTAATACGTTCGGCTACGATCACAGTTGGTGATGGCATGACCATCTTGAAGCAGTTCTCGATGGTTTTGCCACTCTCGAAAAGGAGAATATCCTGGGTGCCGGTGCCAACGTCAATGGCTAAGATGCGAATGGGTGATGACATGGAAGTGCTCCAGCTAACGTGCTATACTTTTTGATCATAGTATATCATGGTAGTCGGAGCCACCTCCACCTGAACGTCGTGCTGGTTAAAGGCATCGCTAAACTGTTTGATTACCTCGACGGTTGATTCTGTACGTATATCTTCCTGCAACATCTCTTTCTCCTCACTGATGACGATCCAGGTGATCCCGAAAGGCAGCGATCTGAGCACTGTGCTCGCGTTTATGCCCATAGTACATATAGACGATCACGTCATCCAGGGAATAGTCCATGCCATACCAGGGGAGTGTTCCCGTTTGGCGCAGCGTTTCTGGGGAAATCTTGACGATCAGTGCCATCACCTGGGCATGTGTGTCATTGAACTCCGCCAGAACGTCTTGGATCGTTTTCGCTTTACGCCTGCTTACCTCGCTATCGTTGAATTGACCTCCCTGTTCGATAAAGGCGTTCAAAGCGGGGGTAGGGCCACTGCCGGTGAAGGTGGTCAATATATCGACTAGCACCTGTTCATAGGAAGCAAGGTGAGCGATGATATCCTTGACTGACCAGACGCCACATGCGCCTGCTGTTTCCCACGCGGTTTCGGGGAAGCCATTGATGGTCTGAAGGACTGTCGGTTGTCCATACTTCAAAATGTCTGTTGCGTTCATGAGATTGTCCTTTCCTGTTGTCGACCTCCACGTTCAGATGCCAGTTACCGATGCGGTTGAGGCTGCGAGCATGTAAGGTGGGATCGTTGAGCGATTTCGCCAGGACTAGCGCCTGGCGAAACGATGTTTCCGCCTGCACATAGTCGCGCCCTGCCCACAGAAAACCCAGGTCAATTGCGCTTTGCCATTCTGCCACGCGATCGTTCATCGTGCGGGCTGCATCCAGGGCATCTGTGTAATCATGCTGTGCCTGTTCAAACTCGCCAAGCGTTTCATGGGCCTGTCCACGTGCACGATACAACGGCGGTGGAGTGACAGACTCTCCCATAGCTTTCATCTCCTTGTGATACCGTGCTGAAGAGGGAGGAGTGCCCTATCAGGCAGCAGCGGGCGGTGGGGGAAGGATGGAATAGGAAAGAAGTAATGGACGATTCGGCATGGGTAGAGATTCCTCAATTTTCAGTTCTCCGTGGAGGACGTATTTCCTCCCATCGGAAAGTATACCACATGTGGCAAGGTGATCTCGCACATTCACACATCGTATACTTGCGTTTCGTCCATCCAAAGCGTATACTGTAGGAGCGAGTTACTACCGTCGTCCACTCGTCCCCTCACGGTATCATCTCCGCCTGTAATACACTCATATTATCGTGGGAGAGCCAAAAAATCAGGGACAAAAATGGGTGTTTTTTATGTTTTGCTGTCAATTGAGGAATAAGCAGAAGAATGATACAGTCTAAAATGGCTTCGCAAGAGGATATAAGTTTGATTACACGAGAAGATATTCGTAATGTTGCTATTATTGCCCACGTCGATCACGGCAAAACCACCCTGGTAGACGGCCTATTGAAGCAGAGCCACGTCTTCCGTGAGAACCAACAGGTGGGCGAACTGATTATGGACTCCAATGACCAGGAGCGTGAGCGGGGTATTACGATTCTCGCAAAAAATACAGCGATCACCTATCGCGGCATTAAAATCAATATCATTGACACACCGGGGCACGCCGACTTCGGCGGCGAAGTGGAGCGTGTGCTGAATATGGCCGATGGCTGCATCCTGCTTATTGATGCCGTCGAGGGGCCTATGCCTCAGACCCGTTTTGTACTACAAAAAGCCCTGGAACTCAATTTACAGCCCATTGTCGTCATCAACAAAATCGACCGTCGCGACGCACGCATCGATCAGGTGGTGGAATGGACACAAGACCTTTTCCTGGAACTGGCCACAAGCGAAGAACACCTGGACTTCCCCACCCTCTATGCCGTTGGACGCGACGGCGTAGCCATGTACCATCCAGATGATGAGCGGCGTGACCTGGAGCCCCTGTTTGAGACCATTATTAACTGCGTTCCGGCTCCAGTCGTGGACACGCAGGCCCCATTCCAACTGCTCGTGGCGGCGCTCGACTACGACGACTATAAGGGCAAGTACGCCATCGGTCGCATCGTACGTGGACGTATCACTCCCAACACCTTCGTAGCGCATATCAATCGCGACGGAGTCGTATCGCGGCAGAAGATCAACCTGGTGCTAACCTACAAGGGATTGCAGCGTGTCGAGGTCACTGAGGCGCTGGCGGGTGATATCGTCGCGTTAACGGGCATTGCCAACGCCAACATTGGTGAAACGATTGCCGACGTAGATGCGCCCGAAGCACTCCCAACCATTGCCATCACGGAGCCCACACTGAAAATGACCTTCAGTGTGAACACGAGTCCCTTTGCCGGGCGCGAGGGCAAATTTCCCACATCACGCCAATTGCGAGCGCGTCTCTATCGTGAACTGGAAACCAACGTCAGCCTGCGTGTGCAGGATGGTAGCACCCCCGACGAATTCATCGTATCGGGGCGCGGTGAGCTGCACCTCTCGGTGCTGATCGAAGACATGCGTCGCGAAGGATACGAATTCCAGGTATCGCGCCCCGAAGTGATAACCCATGAAGATAGCGACGGCAAGCTTGTTGAGCCCATTGAGCAACTTGTGATCGACACCGGGGATACCTACATCGGTGTCCTCACGGAGGTGCTGGCTGCCCGCAAAGCGCAGCTCACCAACATGACCAACGACGGCTCTGGCAATGTACGCCTGGAGTACCGCATCCCAACACGTGGGTTGATCGGTTTCCGCAACGTATTCTTGACCTTGACCAAAGGAAACGGGGCAATGAGCAGCTTGCTGATTGGCTACGAGCCCTGGCTAGGCAAGATAGGAACGACGCGCATGGGTGCGCTCATTGCCTCGGAAACGGGCGTGGCCATGACCTATGGACTCAGCAACGCACAACAGCGTGGTGATACGTTCATTGAACCAGGTACCCCTGTCTACGAAGGCATGATCGTTGGACTGAATACACGTCCCGCCGATATGGTCGTCAACGTGTGCAAGGAAAAGCAGAAGTCGAACATGCGTGCCTCCACCGCTGAGATTTCGGTGCGTTTGACGCCGCCCATTCTGCTGAGCCTGGAACAATCGCTGGACTTTATCAATAACGACGAACTGGTGGAGGTCACCCCGCAAAATATCCGCTTACGAAAGCACTACCTGACGCAACATGAGCGTGCTCGCGCAAGGGAGATGGAATAGGGAGGATTCTTCTCGTCAGATAGTGCACTTCTAAGGAATTTCTAAGGAAACTCGGATGTTCTCATTATCAGAAAGCCTTCCTGGTTGATGAGCCTGGAAGGTTTTGTATCGGGCCTTCCCTTTGTAGAGTAATACCCAAATTCCTTGTTACCGAAGGCCGAGTTTCTTCGTTCTTTCTTGATATAATGGATATTGTGTTAAGGATTCTCTAAGGATTTCTCAGGGTCCCTGCGGAAGAATCTTCTAGTCTCAAATAATAGAGGGAAGTGTGTCAATGGTTGGTATTCCACAGGAGGGTATACAAGCCTATCAACCAATCAATGTTTACGGGGTCATTGGCGATTGCCATTCTGTTGTGCTGGTAGCTCCGGATGGGTCAGTGGACTGGGGATGTTTACCCGACTTTGATAGCCCTGCCATCTTCTGTCGTCTTCTAGACGCTGAACGCGGCGGATACTTTCAGATAGCTCCTACCGATCATACCATTCCAGGAACGCAACGCTACCTGCGCGGGAGCAACGTTCTGCAAACCCGCTTTGCCAGTACCGTTGGCGAAGTAGTGCTCACAGACTTCATGCCGGTAGAGACATTGAGTGCCTGGCCATATCAGGGCATGAACAACAATACCTGGACGAACGAAGATGGTTCCTGCCACAGCCTGCTACGCATGGTAGAATGCACCCATGGTGAGTTGGCAGTCACTATGACGCTCAAAGTCAGTCCAGATTACGCAGCTTCACCGAGCCAGGTCTTTCTCGCTCCCAATAACATCGGTGCCGTCATCTCCGGTGGGCAGCAGCATGTGGGCCTGTCAATCGTAGGCGCATATCGTCTGCCATCATTCTCCATGACCGTCGAGCAAGACCCGGGGGGAATGCATCCATCGATCGTCGTCCAGGTCACTTTGCGCGAAGGTGAGCGCCTCCTATTTGCTCTGGGCATGGGACGCAGCGCTCAGGCTGCTCGTCGCCTGGTGGAATATGATTTGCCCCGACGTAATTTCGACTATGAGCTAGCTCATACCCTCCACTGCTGGCGCAAGTGGCTCGCGGGCTGTACCTACCAGGGGCCATACATAGAGGAGGTGCAACGGAGTGCCCTTGTGCTGAAAATGATGACGTATGCTCCAACCGGGGCCATTGTCGCTGCCCCTACTACCTCTCTACCGGAAGGCTTAGGTGGCGTGCGCAACTGGGACTACCGCTTCACGTGGCTACGCGATGCTACCTTTACGCTCTACGCGCTGAACGTCCTTGGTTTTACCGAGGAGGCTCATGCATTCACATACTGGTTGCGTCGTCTCTCTTACATTGATGGCAAAGCCCTCCAGATCATGTACGGTATCCGTGGTGAGCGTGATCTGCCCGAACATGAACTCACCCATCTCAGCGGTTATTGTAACTCGCATCCGGTGCGCATCGGCAATGAAGCAGCAGATCAGAAGCAACTGGACATTTTTGGTGAGGTGCTGGACTGCATCCACATCTATCGTCGTCAGGGGAGCTTTGAGCGTTATGGTGAAAAACTGGAGGGTCCACTCTGGTCCATGATGTGCACGCTCGTGGAGCACGTGTGTGCCCACTGGCAGGAACCCGATAGCGGCATCTGGGAAGTGCGTGGCGAGCCTCGCCATTTTGTCTACTCCAAAGTCATGTGCTGGGTCGCCCTTGATCGCGGCATCAAAGCAGCTGAACAGCTTCGGCTAGAAGCCGATCTGCCACGATGGCGTCTCGTGCGCGACCAGATTCGTGCTGACATTCTGACGCATGGGTATAATACTGGCATCGGTGCCTTCACCCAGGCATACGGCGACACCGCGTTGGATGCCTCGAACTTGCTTTTGCCGCTGGTTGGCTTCATCGCCGTAGACGACCCGCGTATGCGTTCGACCGTCGATTACATCATCGAACACCTGACGGACGAACAGGGCTTCGTCTATCGCTACTTGTCGGATGATGGGCTGTTCGGCTCAGAGGGCACCTTCGCCATCTGTACCTTCTGGCTGGTGGATAACCTGGCCATGCAGGGGCGCGTCACTGAAGCCTGTTCCCTCTTCGAGCGTTTGTTGACATATGCCGGGCGTCTGGGCCTGTTTTCTGAGGAGATCGACACACGCAACAATGTCGCGCTGGGTAATTATCCGCAGGCCTATACCCATATCGCGCTGATCAATAGTGCCATTAACCTGCAGCGGGCCGAGATGCGTTTTGCAGCGCGCGAGCATCGTACCGACCCTATCCTTGCTGCGGTCAAATTGCACGACAACAATAAGCGTGGTGACCATATTGCCTGATAGAGCCCCCAGGGCGTCCCTTGCGGCCGCTCTTGGGGAAGTGGGGTGAGGTCTAATGAAACACGTTCGTCTCTCCATTATTGGTTTTGGTGTTGTCGGCCAGGGACTGGCAGAACTGCTCTCGACCAAACGTGACGCGCTGCGGCAACAGTTCGACCTGGACGTGACCCTTATCAGTGTAGCAACCGCCCGGTCTGGTTTCATCTACCGTGAAGATGGCCTGGATATACGCACGCTGTTGGAGCTTGCGGCAGCACAACGCTCCCTGACGACACATCCAGGAATAGTCCGTTGGGAACATACACTGGAAGGATTGCGGGCGACTGGTGGCGATGTGCTGGCAGAGGCAACGCCCACGAATTTGCGTGATGCGGAACCTGCCATGAGCCATATGCGCACAGCCCTCTCACTGGGAATGCACGTCGTCACGGCCAATAAAGGGCCTGCGGCGCTAGCCGCCAGCGAACTCTTGGCGCTGGCGCGGCAGCACGGGGTGCAGTTGCGCATGGAGTCTACTGTCATGGCAGGTACACCCGTCATCAGTACTATCCGCGAAGGCATGGCAGGGGCGAACGTACAAGCTCTGCGTGGCATCCTCAACGGCACCACCAACTATATCCTGAGTGCTATGGCAACTGGTCGTGACTATGCCGAGGTGCTTGCCGAAGCTCAGGCCCAGGGCTATGCTGAAACTGATCCCACTGCCGATGTCGAGGGCTATGATGCTCTCGCCAAAACGCTTATTTTGTCGGCACTTGTCTTCAGTCGCTCACTCAAGCCGGAGCAAGTGGCCCGACAGGGTATCACCGCCGTTACCAGGGAGCAGGTGCAACAGGCGATTGATCAGCAACGAAGGATCAAGCTGGTTGCCTCTTTACGCCTGCTTGCAGGCAATGATGGGAAAGAGCCGGTTTTGGAGGCGCGTGTCGAACCGCTGGCCTTGCCTCTGACCGATCCCTTAGCTCACGTCGATGGCGTGATGAACGCGCTTACTATCCATACCGATACGCTCTCGGAGGTAACAATCGTTGGGCCAGGTGCTGGACGCTTGCAAACAGGTCAGGGTTTGCTGGCCGATATCATTGCATGCGCTCAGTTTCCCGCGATTTACCAAAATCAGCAAAATCAGCAAAATCAGTAAAATCAGCGGAAAAACAGGCCAACAGGGGTTGACAAACGCAACGGCATCGTGTATCCTCAGAAGCAGTGAAGGAATAGAACATCCTGGCAGAGCCGCCATTGTCACCTCCATATAGCTCATTCGACGAGCATGCATCTCAGCGCAGTCACCTTATACTTTATTTGGAATGGGAGCAGCAAATGTCAGCAGCGACTAGTGCATTCACTCAACCGGCCATGAGCGCTGGTCAAGACTGCGCGAAGCGTATGCCCTTTTCTATGTGCACCATGTGCATGGCTGCTCTGCTGATGATTGGAACCGGCGTGTTAGCGTCGGTTTCTTTGTTTGTACCTACATTCGTCGTAGCCACCCCACTTTTTGTGAGCCTTGTGGTAGTACTTAGCCTCATCCTTATTAGCCTTACCGGGTTGCGTGGCCTGGTAGGGCTAACAGTAAGGCTAGACCTAAGCGCATCACAGGGAGATTAGAGGGAGCAACGAAGCAGCCCAATCCAAAGCAGGTAAACTAACGAGGACCTCCCGATGCGGACGGTTCTCGTTTTTTATTGTCTCTTTAGTTTTGTCTCTTGAGGGGAGGAATTATGCATCCGAGTGCAACGATCACTCAACCATCAACGGGAGCAGACACTCGTGTCCATCGCTCCACGCACACCGACTCGCTGGCGAGCGACGCCCGCGAACTGGCCGGTAGTCAAATTCTCTGCGAAGCATTAGTGCGTGAAGGTGTCGAACTGCTGTACGGCTACCCTGGTGGTGCCATCATGCCGTTCTATGACGCGCTCACGTCCTATCCCACGCTGCATCACATCCTGGTGCGGCACGAGCAAGCGGCGGCTCACGCAGCCGATGGCTACGCCCGTGCAACAGGGAAAGTCGGCGTGTGTGTAGCGACCAGTGGTCCTGGAGCCACCAATCTTGTCACAGGCCTTGCCACTGCGTATATGGACTCGGCCCCCATTGTGGCGATCACCGGACAGGTGGCACGTCCCTTCATCGGTCGTGATGCATTTCAGGAGACCGATGTGCTTGGCGTGACCCAACCAATCACCAAGCACAATTTTCTGGTCCAGAGGACTGAAGATATCGCCGATATCGTGCATGAAGCCTTTCGCATTGCACGAGCTGGACGCCCAGGCCCAGTCCTCATTGACGTCCCTAAGGATGTACAGATTGGCAAAGCGCTCTATCGTCCCTCGGCTTCGGTCAGCTCTAGCGAGTATTTTCGTACTACTTGCGTACCGCAGCCTTCGATGGCAGCCATTGCTCAGGCCGCGCAGTTGATTGCACAGGCACAACGGCCACTTATTATGTCCGGTCACGGAATCATCCTCTCGAAAGCCTATGACGAATTGCGCGCCTTTGCCGAGAAAACCAACATTCCCGTCATTACCACCCTGCTCGGCTTGAGTGCCTTCCCTGAGACACACCCGCTGGCAATCGGGATGCCAGGTATGCATGGCCCTGCCTATGTGAATCGGGCCATTGGTGTTGCAGACCTCATTGTCGGAATCGGCTTGCGCTTCGACGACCGTGTAACGGGCAAAGCCAGTGAATTTGCTCCGCATGCGCGTATCATCCACATCGATATTGACCCGTCAGAGATGCACAAGGTCAAGCCTGCCACGGTGCCGATTGTGGCCGATGCAAAGGCTGCCCTGACCGCACTCATCGAAGCAGTTAAGCCGGGCGATCACAGCACCTGGATCGGTGAGTTACGCTCCTGGGAGGCTCGGGATAACGAGCGTCTTGCACACATCCAGCGCGATCAAGAGTATCCCGACCCCATCAGTATCCTGGATGCCATCCGCAAGGAAACGGATGGGCAGGCCATCGTCGTCACCGACGTGGGGCAACATCAGATGTGGACAGCCCGCCACTATGGCTGGACGCGCCCCAATAGCCACATCACTTCTGGTGGGCTTGGTACCATGGGCTTCGCACTTCCCGCGGCTATGGGTGTCAAAATGGCGATGCCGGATACTACCGTCTGGGTCGTGGCAGGCGATGGCGGTATCCAGATGAACATTCAGGAACTGGCTACTCTCAAATACTACGGCGTTACCGTCAAAGTGGCCATCATGAACAATGGCTATCTGGGTATGGTGCGCCAGTGGCAGCAGTTCTTCCACTCACACAATTACTCCGAGACCCCTATCACCGGCCCGGATTACACCAAATTGGCCGATGCGTACGGGCTCACAGGCATGTGTATCACAAAACGCAAGGACGTAGCCGCCGCGGTGCGCCGAGCGATGGAGACGGAGGGAACCGTCATCATTGATTTCGTGATTGAGCCGGAGTCCAATGTTTATCCCATGGTCGCTCCCGGTTCTGCCATCACCAACATGATCGAAGAAAGGGCAGAGGAGAACACAGACCATGACTAAATATATCGCGCCCGGACGGTCGGGTCAGTCCAATGCTCCCCCAGGAGAGGTGCATTCCTACATGCTGATCGTGCTTGTCAACGACCGGCCAGGTGCCGTCGACCGTGTTGTCGGCCTGCTTCGCCGCCGCCGTGCCAGCATGCAAACCCTCATCATCGGACGCAGCGAGCTGCCGGGCGTGGTACGCATCACGGTCAACGTCAACGACTCCGAGGTAGAGTTCGCTCACCTGGTGGAGCAATTGCGCAAAATCGTCGATGTCCGACATATTGTGAATCTTTTATCTGAACAAGCCGTCGCCCGTGAGTTGGCGCTGGTGAAAGTGGACAGTAAAGCAGCAACTTCTAGTGAAATTATCGAACTCGGTCATCTTTTTGGCGCGCATGCCGTCGATGTAACAAACGAAACCATCACATTGGAGGTGACCGGCAGCGAAGAGAAGATAGAAACGCTCGTCAGCCAGCTGCAAAAGTATGGAATACGCGAAGTCGCTCGCACAGGCTGTGTAGCAATGACTCGCGGTGCGTAAGTTACGAATTTGAGAAAAAATGTAGAGTCCCGATTTATCGCGGGCAGTAGAGCCCCGATTTATCGCGGGCTAAGGAGGGAACACATGGCAAACATCTATTACGACGCAGATGCCAACCTGGAGCTTATTCAAGGGAAACGCATTGCCGTCATCGGGTACGGCAGTCAGGGTCACGCTCACGCCCTGAACATGCACGATAACGGTTGCGATGTCATAGTTGGGCTGACTACTGGCAGCAAGAGTCGTGAGAAGGCGGAGGCCGATGGCTTGAAAGTCATGACAGCCGCCGAAGCCGCCGAGCAGGCCGACGTCATCATGATTTTGATCCCCGATCACAGCCATCGAGAAGTCTTTGAGCACGATATCAAGCCAGGACTTGCTCCCGGCAAGATGCTGATGACCGCGCACGGCTTCAGCCTGCACTACTCACAGATCATCCCACCGTCTGACATCGACGTAGCAATGGTCGCGCCCAAAAGCCCTGGCCACATGATGCGCCGTCTCTTTGTCGAAGGCGTAGGCGTTCCCGCCTTATGGGCCGTTCACCAGGATGCGACTGGCAAGGCTGAGGCCATTACCCTGGCATATGCCCGCGCCATCGGCTGTACACGCGCCGGAGTGCTGCGCACGACCATCGCCGAAGAGACCGAGACCGATCTCTTTGGTGAGCAGGCCGTCCTGTGCGGCGGCGTGACGTCGTTGATCCGTGCCGCATTCGAGACGCTGGTTGATGCTGGCTACCAGCCCGAACTGGCCTACTTTGAGTGCATGCATGAGATGAAACTGATTGTTGATCTGATGTACCAGGGTGGCATGAGTTACATGCGCTACTCCGTCAGCGATACTGCCGAGTTCGGTGATTACGTCTCCGGCCCACGCATCATTGATCAGCACGTGCGCGATGAGATGCGCAAGATCCTGCAAGAGATCCAGAATGGGTCTTTTGCCACTCGTTGGATTCTTGAGAACCAGGCTGGTCGTCCAAGCTTCCGGGCCATGCGCCGTGCCAATGCCGAACACCAGATTGAGCAAGTTGGCAGTGAACTGCGTGCAATGATGCCGTGGTTGAGCCCCGTAAATAAGAAACCTGAGATTGCAGATCCCACGATAAATCGGGGACCTACAAAGTAAGTAACACGTAGAGCCCCGATTTATCGCGGGCTAGGGAGGAAAAATCACTATGGCAGACCCTGCGGTAATTCGGATTTTTGACACGACGTTGCGTGATGGTGAGCAGTCACCAGGAGCCACCATGACCACTGAGGAGAAGCTGCAAGTCGCTGAGCAACTCGTGCGCCTCAATGTCGACATCATCGAAGCAGGCTTTCCGGCCGCTTCTCCTGGCGACCTTGAAGCCGTCAAAGAGATCGCGCGCCAGACGTATGGCGCCACCATCGCCGGGCTGGCGCGTGCCACCATCAGCGATATCGACGCTGCCTGGGAAGGCGTTCGCCGGGCCGATCGGCCAATGATCCATGTGTTTCTGGCAGCCTCTGAAATCCACCTCAAGTATAAGCTGAATCTTAGCTCCGAGGAAGCACTCCAACGGGTCAAGGCAATGGTTACTTATGCGCGCAACCTCTGTCCGACCGTCGAATTCTCGGCAGAAGACGCCACTCGTAGTGATTGGGATTATCTGTGCCGCGTCTTTGAGACGGCCATCAAGTCAGGTGCCACGACCATCAACGTACCCGATACCGTAGGATATACCTTGCCACACGAGTATGAAGCATTGTTCCGTTATCTACGAGAACGTGTCCCTGGTATAGAAGATGTGGTCATGAGCGCCCATTGCCACAACGATCTGGGCATGGCGACAGCCAACACCTTGGCCGCTATCAAAGCTGGTGCACGCCAGGTCGAAGTAACCATCAATGGACTAGGTGAGCGTGCAGGCAATACTGCGATGGAGGAAGTGGTGATGGCCTTGCGCACACGACCGGATTCCTTCCGCAACGTCAGCACGCGCATCAATGCACAGGAACTGCTGACTGCGAGTCAACTCGTCAGCCAACTCACGGATATTCCTGTGCAGCCGAACAAGGCCGTTGTGGGGGCAAACGCTTTTGCCCATGAAGCAGGTATCCACCAGGACGGCATGCTCAAGCACCGTTTGACCTACGAGATCATGACACCTCAATCAGTCGGCTGGAGGGATACGAAGCTGGTGCTTGGCAAACACTCTGGGCGCCACGGTCTGGATGCTCGTCTGCGACAGTTGGGGTACAAACTCACGGCTGAGCAATTGCAGGTGGCCTATCGCCGCTTCATCGCCCTGGCTGACCAGAAGAAACACATCACCGACGCGGACCTGCTCTATATCGTAGAAACCGGCGCGGAGACACCTGTTGCAGTTTAATGGTGCGTAGGTGCGCGACGAGGCCTGGCAATTCGCTGTCGCGACGTACCCCCACCTCTGGTGGCACAACGGGTGCACTCCTAAAAGCGTAACTCTTCAGGACTCCTTACTGCACGTGACGTGCTCGATAAATCGGCACTCTACGGCAGTTCGCTAGAGTTTTTTATGCAGCGGACATGGCAGCCTGCGGCTGCCATGTCCGCTGCATAAAAAACTTGCGAGCCGCCGTAGGCGGGGAGGAGTCAAGAAAAGAGAAGACCTGGACAGTTAACCTAAAGCAGACTATCCAGTTGCAATTCTCAATATCTAAGGAGCATATTCGTGACCCAAACCGAAACCTCAGCCTCCCAACAGCCTGCAACAGCGGAGGCAGCAAAAATACCAGCGCGGGCCTCTGGAGAGGGCTATGCCTACTTCGAGGGACGCATTGTGCCGATGGGCGAAGCCAAAGTGAGTGTCGCAACCCACGCGCTACAGTATGGCACTGCCTGCTTTGAAGGCATCCGTGCCTACTGGAATGAACGCCAGCAGCAGTTGTACCTGCTCAAAATGCCTGAACACTACCAGCGCATGGCTCACTCCTGCAATCTCCTACGCATACGACCGAAAGAATCATTTGACGATCTGTGCCATATCACCGTCGAGCTGGTACGGATGCATGGCTACCGTCAGGATGTGTATGTGCGTCCCCTCGCCTACAAAGCATCGCAGAGCATTCAGCTCGGACTCAGTCCTTTTGATGATGCTGTCGCTATCTACACCTTTCCCATGGGCAACTATGTGGATATCGACGCAGGCCTCAACGTATGCACGTCCTCCTGGAGGCGTGCCAATAGCAATGCCATGCCGGTGCGTGCCAAGGTCACAGGAGCCTACATCAACAGCTCTCTGGCTGTAGATGATGCCCATGAAGCGGGTTTTGATGAAGCCATCATGCTGACTCATGACGGCACCGTTTCAGAAGGTAGTTCTTGCAACCTCTTTATTCTGCGTAATGGCAAATTGGCCACGCCCGCAGTCGCAGAAGATATCCTTGAGGGCGTCACGCGCAATGCGCTGATCGAGATGTTGGGCGAAGAATTTGGCATGACGGTCGAGGAGCGACGCATCGACCGTACAGAACTGTATGCCGCTGATGAAATCTTCTTTTGTGGGACAGGCGTGCAGGTGTCGCCTGTTGCCAGCGTAGATCGTCGCCCGGTTGGAACGGGCAAACCTGGTTCGTTGACCATGAAGTTGCAAGCACTCTATCTCGCTGCTTGCCGTGGCGAGAACAAAAAATACTGCCACTGGGTTACTCCTGTGTATGTTTAATAAGGAGAAATGATGCGTTCAGATCAAATCAAGCTCGGCTTTAGGCAAGCACCACACAGAACTATAGCAAAAACGATGTTCGAAAAAATCTGGGACCAGCATATCGTGCGAGACGTTCCTGGCGAATCCACGGTTCTGTATATCGACCGCCACCTCGTCCATGAAGTTACCTCGCCGCAGGCCTTTGCCGGTTTGCAGGCGGCTGGTCGCAAGGTGCATCGGCCCGATGCCACCATTGCTGTGCTCGAACATAACGTACCGACGATACCAGGACGGCGCATGCTAGATGTTGTAGACCAGGAGAGCGCTCTATCCATCAGAACGCTGCAACAGAATACGCGGGACTTTGGCCTCACGCTGTTTGATATGCACGATGCTCGCCAGGGAATTGTGCATGTGATGGGGCCAGAGCAGGGTCTCACCCTACCAGGGATGACGATTGTGTGCGGTGACTCGCACACTTCTACTCATGGAGCGATGGGGGCGCTGGCCTTCGGCATCGGTACTAGCGAAATCGAGCATGTCCTTGCGACCCAATGCCTCTTGCAACAGCGTCCCAGGACGATGAATATTCGGGTTGAGGGCAAACTAGCTCCCGGTGTTACTGCCAAAGATCTGGCACTGGCTATCATTGGCAAACTGGGCACCGGTGTTGGTACGGGCCACGTCATTGAGTTCACCGGTGCTGCTATACGTGGCCTCTCGATGGAAGGACGCATGACCCTCTGCAACATGGCAATTGAGGCGGGGGCCCGTGCTGGCATGGTTGCCCCTGATGAGACGACCTTCGCCTTCATCCAGGGACGTCCCTATGCGCCCAAAGGGGAACTCTTTGAGCAAGCGGTGATGGCGTGGCGGCAATTGGCAAGTGATCCTGGCGCTCACTTCGATGCCGTACACGAGGTAAACATCGATGGTATCGGACCTCAGGTGACGTGGGGCACTAACCCCGGCATGGTCACTGATGTCGAGGGCGTGGTGCCTGATCCTGCGCAGCAATCGGACTCTGAGCAGCGCAAAGCCTACGAGCGCGCCTTACAGTATATGGGCCTGCAGGCGGGGCAGAAGATTACCGATATTCCTATTGATACAGTCTTCATCGGCTCCTGCACGAATTCCCGCCTGGAAGACCTGCGCATGGCTGCCCACTATGTTAAGGGGAAGCGTGTTGCTTCGACTGTGCGGGCGATGGTGGTGCCTGGTTCGACGCAAATACGTCGTGTGGCTGAGGAAGAGGGGTTGGCCGCGATCTTCCGCGAGGCAGGCTTTGAGTGGCGCGAGGCCGGGTGCAGCATGTGTATTGCGATGAATGGCGATCAGCTCTCTGTAGGTGAGCGTTGTGCCTCCACGAGCAACCGCAACTTTGAGGGTCGCCAGGGGCGCGGTGGGCGCACGCACCTGGTTAGTCCTGCTATGGCGGCGGCAGCTGCTATTGCCGGGCATTTTGTGGATATTCGGGGGGTGTAGCAACCGTGCAGCGGTCACCATATGAAAGTTACTGCTGGCGAATCCCTTTCTTTGACTGCTCGCCGCTGCGCGGCTCGTTTTTTCTTTCGTGTTGGAGCTTGGTTGGGCGGCCACGGGCCTCCCAACCAAGCTCCAACACGAAAACATCTTGCGAAGCGCCGCAGGCGCTGAGGAGTCAAGGTAGGAGTTCGCCAGCAGTAACTTTCATATGGTGACCCCCTGATGCTTGGCGATATCTCGAAGGAACGTCTACCGTTCGATCCATCTGGTCAAGAGATAGCGCTGTTCATGCGGCTCAAAGCCCATTTTTCGGTAGAGGTCGACTAGCCTTTGAGGCCACTCTGTTTATATCCCTCTACGATATACCGTTGCAAGATGAAGAAGACAATCACCAGAGGCAAGATGCCGATGGCAGCACCGATGAAGAGTTCGTGCAAGTTGAGCACCTGTGCATTCAAGAAATTGGAGAGCACCACTTGAACTGTCCAGGCAGAAGCGTCCTGACCAATCACCAGTGGCCAGAGGAAGGCGTTCCAGCTTGCGATAAAGGTAATCACACTCAGAGCGGCGATGATGCCGTAGGAGTTTGGCACAACGATACGCCAGAAGGCTCCCCAGTAGCTCAGGCCATCAACGCGTCCTGCTTCCTCCAGTTCACGGGGGAAACTGAGGAAGAACTGGCGGAACAGGAAGGTGGTGAAGCCGCTGAACATGCCGGGCACGACCAGGCCTTGTAGTGTGCTGACCCAGCCCAGGTACGATACAATGACATAGACTGGCACAAAGATCACTGCAAAGGGGATCATCAGGGTGACCAGGACGGCGAAGAACACCAGATTTGCCCAGCGATATGGTATGCGGGCGAGGCCATAGCCGGCCAGGGCGGAAATGAGGATCTGTCCCGCTGTCTGCAAGACGGCCACCAGCGCAGAATTGATCATACCATCCAGAAACGGAACCTCCGGATCGTTCAACAATTCCTGAATATTCTCGAAGTGGAGTGTGCTAGGGAAAAATGTCCAGTTGGGTGATGTGATCTCCCTCTCGGCCGCCAGGCCATTTCTTACTATAAGGTAGAACGGTAGCAGGAAGAGCAGCGCCAGGATGATCAACAGCGCATAGCGCAGTACGGTGCCCGTAATAGCCCCTACCGATCGACTTGGAGCACGATGCGACTGCCTTGGTCGAGAAACAAGTGTTGTCATAACATTTCCCCTTTTATCGTAACTCAGATGCCTGACTTCTCGCCGCCTGCGGCGGCTTCCTCTTTTTGAGTGGCTGCGGGCTTTTTCGCCGCAGGCGAAAAAGCCCGCAGCCACTCAAAAAACAGTTGCGAAGCACCGAAGGTGCTGAGAAGTCATGTCAAAAACCAGGATACCTGAATAGTTACCTTTTATCTGCGATTGCTGGCCTGTATACAACGAAACAGAAAAACGAACAACAATCTCTGACTACTCGGACCTGCCGAAGCCCAGGAAACGCCCTTGAAGCAAGGTAAAGATCACGATAATGATCGTCAGGATGATGGCTCCCGCGCTGCCATAACCATAGTTCTGATCACTTAATGCGATGTTGTAGAGATAGACCAATGGCGGGCGTGCCAGGATCTGGTTGCCACCGGTCATGATGTTGAAGAACTCGTCGAAAGCCTGGAAGGCCGCAATCACGTTCAGCAGGAGCACCGCGATAGAGGCATTGCGCAGTAGAGGAAAGGTAATGTAGCGGAAGGTCTGCCAACCGTGTTCTGCGCCATCAACAAAGGCGGCTTCATACAGTTCGCGCGGAATTTCCTGCAGTCCGGCGATAAAAATGATCATATAGATGCCGAGCTGGAGCCAGAGGCGGACCGTGACCAGCACCAGCCAGTACCAGGGAGGATTGGGGCTTGATATCCAGACAATCAGGTCATGGCCAAAAGCGTGGAGCACCGTGTTGGCGAGGCCATAAGGCGAGCCATTGAAGAGGCTCATTCTCCAGACCACCGAAGCCAGGACATACGAGCATGCTGTTGGGAGAAAGAAGACCGAGCGGAAGAAGCCCTGAGCGACCTTGATGCTATTAACCAGCAGGGCCAGGCCCAATGCGCACGCGAACGTGGTGGGGACAATGAACGCGGCGAAGATGATAAAGGTCACCAGCGATTGCACAAACTGAGGATCGTTGAGCATTGCAGTATAGTTTTGTAAACCTACGAAACCGGTAGGGGTGAGGGTTGCGCGAGCGTCAGCGAAACTAAGTATGAGGCTCCAAAGGATGGGAATATAGAAAAATACCGTCAGGCCGAGGATCAAGGGGCCGACAAACCCCCAGAAGACCAGAGCTGTCTGGAGAGAACGGCGTCGAACTCTCTGGACGCGCTTTTGCTTTTCTTCTTGTGAGGCCAGCACCTCTGCTGCTGCGGTAGGACTCAGGGATTTCATATGCATTCATCCTTCCTCAGAAATGCACGTTTGGACATCCACTTCCTAAATATACCATAGGAATGGATGCCCAAACGTACAATGGCATTTGCTATGCCATGCACACGAAGCATGGACACAGGATTGGAAGTAACACCCACGATAAATCGGGGTGCTACACCAGGCCCCTGATTTATCGCGGGACCTGTGTGCAGTGGCTACTTCCAATCCCCTTGAAAGGCTGGAACACTGGAAGAAGATGCATCCAGGCACTTTCACTCAGGCAGGCCTCGGTTTAGCTCAGCAGTGTTTGCAGCTCGGTATTGGCCTTGTCCGCTGCTGCGTTCAGCGCAGTCGTGGGGTTGGCGCCATTCTTCAGAATGTTGCTGATCGCGTCGGTCAGAGCTGTATCCATGGCGGCATCCCAGAGCGGCGGCAGAGAATGCCCATACTTGTTAATGAGATCCACGGCCTGAGCTGCCGGGCCACTCTGCAGCTTGGTTGTCTTGGCCGCGATACTGGCGCGAGGCGGCACATGGAAGCCGTAGCCTACGTTCCAGTCGATCTGGATATTGCTGTTGTCGATCCAGAGGTACTTGACGAATTCCTTAGCAGCAGCGACATTCTTGCCCTTGGCCGAGACCATTTCCGCCCATCCTTGTAAGGTTACGGCAGGCTGGCTCTTGGAGTCAAGGGCCGGCCAGGGGAAGATGCCGAAGTCATCACCCAGAGCCTTCGTGATGCCAGGCATGGCCCACAGACCGCAGAACTGCATCGCGCTCAGGCCCTGTGTGAACGCCGAGGGGTCCCACCAGAAGGTGGGCGCGTCTGGGAGCACGCCGCCGGATGCATTCAGCTCGCGAAGCTTCTCATAGGCGGCTGCCACGCGATCTGTGTTGAACACAATTTTGTTGGCATCCGAGAGGAAGTCACCCCCGGCAGACCAGCCCAGGATATTTTTCAGCGCGTCGACTCCTCCATCCGGGCCGATATAGATGCCCTTCATGCTGCCATTTGTTAGCTTCTTTGCCGCTGCAATCAGGTCGTCTACAGTCGTGGGAGGCTGAAGGCCCGCTTTCTGCAACAAGCTCTTGCGGTAGTAGACAAAGGTCGTGTCATTGATCATCTTGATCGCATAGACCTTGCCATTGATGGTGAGAGGTCTGAGCGAGACAGGATTGAAATCGCTTTTGACGTCTGCGATGATGTCGTCAAGAGGTTCAATCAGTCCGGCCTTGACCTGGTCAACAGTGGGGTTTGGCAGTTCAAATACATCGGGGGCATTGGAGCCGAGCAGTGCAGCGCGCAGTTTGTTCGGGTACTCAGTCCCCGTACCTGGTACCCAGCTTACTTGAACGTTGGCTTTGGTATACTGCTTGGCATAGCGAAGAACCGCCTCGTGGGTGCCCGCCTCACCATATTGGTGATACCACTGTTGAAGCGTGGGAAGATTACTGGTACTGGTACTGGTGCTACTGGTTCCTGCACAAGCTGAGAGGAGGGAACCTCCAAGTACTACGGAGCCGGTATACTGGAGAAAACGACGTCGCGTGAGCGGAGTGGTAAGGGAGTGATAATCCTGTGCCATGTGCTGTTCTCCTTGTCTCGTGGTACATCCTAGTACCATATTCGTAACACCGAAAAAGTAGAACCACAATAAGCTCTGCAAGAGAGTGATGCACTCTACACGATGAGCGGCGTCTTGTTGAAGAGAGCAGACAAGAGCAAATCAGCTCTCTACCTCCTTGCAAAGAGCGCGTTACTGCTTATCATCCAGCGAGAGGTCCCATGGCCACCCCTCCTGTGCTGGAAAAGCCACAAGAGGTAAAAAATGTTAATTCCTGTTCCAGGCCGCCAGAATGCTTTTCCCCCACCGGTTATATCGACCGTCGTAAATATGTAAACTACGAGCAAATAGAGCTATGTCGCATCTCTATTGTTCAGATCAGGGGAAAAACGTTTCTCTCACATCTCCTTGTCAAAAGTAAGAATACCATATATACTAACTTCTGTCAATGATTGAAGTTAGTAATTTGAAATTAGTAGTTTGTAAGGTAACTGCTCAGGACTCCTCACCACCTTCGGTGGTTCGCAAGCGTTTTTTTGCTGCGGGCTTGGCAGCCGCAGGCTGCCAAGCCCGCAGCAAAAAAACGCGAGCCGCTGTAGAGTGCCGATTTATCGAGCACGTGCGGCGAGGAATCAGACACATGAGGAGTTACTTTGTAAGATGGTTTCTGCACGAGGATAAAGGTATGAACCTACGCGTACAGCCCATGGACCGCAAGATGATGCGAGAGATGAACCAGAATATGCTGCTCAATTTAATTCGTGCATACGCTCCTGTATCGCGTACCCAGTTGAAGCAGTTGTCCGGTTTAAGCCTGGGGACGATCGTGGGGATTACTGCGACGTTGATGGAGCAGCAACTAGTGGTGGAGACAGGAATGGCCGAATCGACCGGAGGACGCAAAGCGGGGCTACTAGAGATCTCTCCGGAAGGTGGCTATATGCTTGGCATCGATCTTAGGGAACACGAGATCATGAGCGCGTTGTTGAATCTACACGGGAATGTGGTGTGTGCGGAATCCTGGCCTGTCCCACTGCGCAACAATGCCGCTGGGGCAGTTGACATGATTGCCACCGGGGTTGAAGTGTTCATTGGACGCACACAGGTACCGCGAGACAAGATCATCGGGCTGGGTTGTGGGATTTCGGGCTCTGTGGATGCACAAACGGGCATCAGCATCGATAGCTGGATGTTAAACTGGCATCATGTTGAGTTGAGTGATCCGCTGAGCGCACGTCTGAAGATGCCTGTGTTTGTGGACAACGAAGTCAATTGCCTGGCCAGTTACGAAAAGCTCTATGGGGACGGACAAGCATATCACAATTTTTTGACTATCACGTTGGGGCGAGGGCTGGGCATGGCCGCCGTTATTCACGATCATCCGTTTCGCGGAGCGCAAGGACTGGGAGCTGAGTTCGGACATATCCCCTTTGATATCAAGGGACGGCAATGTGAATGTAGGAATCAGGGCTGTCTTGAAGCCTATGTTGCCGATCACGGTATCTTCAACACCTATCGTGAGCTGCGCTCAGAGCCTGCTGATATCAAAGCCGGAGCAATCGATGCGTCCGCTATCAACGTCCTCTTCACCCAGGCGCAACAGGGAGATCCACACGCGCTTAAGACGTTTGAGCTCACCGGGACCTACCTGGGAATTGGGCTGGCGACGCTGGTGAATCTTTTTAACCCTGAATGCATTATCATCAATGGGGCAGAAGGGCGTTGGATTCATCTTCTGCTGGAACCCATGAAAGCGGCCATGCACCAGCATGTTTTCTCGCAGCTGGACAGCAACCTGGAGTTGATTATGAAACAGAATCCGACCAGGCTAAGCTGGGCGCGAGGTGCTGGCTGCCTGGTGCTACGAGATTTCCTCTCATCGCCGGTGCATCTCTAGAAAAACAGCCTTTACCTATCGCTTTGTGCCCGCTATGCGCTGTCTCAAGCACCTCTTGGGTCAGGGAGCCATTGGTCTACCATGTCACGTGCGTATTGCTCGCCTGATGGACCTCTCTGAAACCGACCTGGGCTGGCGTCAGCAGCGTGCCCTGGCCGGGGCAGGCGAGTCTCTCAAGACTCTGCTGGCGAATGAGATACAGAGGCGAATGTGCCGGGAAAACAGGGCGGGGGCAAGCCCCGCCCCTACCGTACGACGGCTTCGCAGGCTGATTCGTCGTATGATAGGGGCAAGGGTGGTTGGGTGGTGTAGGGCCAGGCGGTGTGTTTAGCCTGTGGGCCCTTGCGGTTGCCCTGCACGATTGCACCATCAATCTCATTCGCCAGCAGAGCCTTGCAATGTAAGGAACGCACCTTTGATGGACCTTTACCGATCTACTTCGTGTCTACCGGCGCCTTTCTTCACCGCAATGATTTCTTGCTTACTCACTATCTCTGTTAGGCCGATGTATCCTTCATCGAGGGATGATACCCACACTGCCTCGTCGCTCACCTGCTCGATGCGTCCTTGCCATTCCCGGAGCGGATTGGTAGGCTGCCGGTGTGGGCTCAGCAGGTAGATGATGAGATCACCCACAGCAATCTGCTTGAAGGCTTCTTGGCTGATACAAGGTCTATCAGCACGTGAGTGAACCCGTTCCCTGGTCATGTGACAGTTTCCTTTCCTCTTCAAGAATGAGAGGCACGCTCAAGCGAGCATATCCTTGAAAAAGGCTTCACGACGGCAAGATTCTGTGTCCACTTGACACCATTTGAGCGAGGACACCCTCGACACGGAATGGCTCGGTCTTTTTCAAAAGTTCCGCATGTCACACACCAGCATCCAGCATTCGGGAAGGGGGGAGAAAAGATTCGCCCCCACGCACCATCCATGCATCACGAAAGAAGCACATTCCTCTTTAGTCCTCCTGTTTAGAAGGTATCACCGGGAGATACTTTTGTCAATACTTTGTCGTAAAAGTAACAGCTTTTCCTGAGTGACGCTTCGGAAATCTTCTAAAAGTATTGCCAGGTATCTACAATACAGTATACAATGAAGACTCAAACATAGACTCGACATCTCGGGCACATGAAGGTATACTAGGGAGTAGAAGCCTATGGGCAGCCTGCAAGGAAGGAGCGAGGATCGGTATGCCAGAGCAGCGCCACTATGCCTGGCGTGTCATTGTTGGCCAGGTCGCGAGTAACACAAGTGCTAGGGAACAACTGGCAGGCCAGCTTGGCGTCAATCCAGTCACGTTATTGCGCTGGGCGGGGTTTCACAAAACAGGGGACGCAGAAGAGCAGCAGCGAGCCATCGAACCGCGTAAGGGATCTCTGATCAAGCTAGTCTTAGCACTCCCCGAACACCAAGAGGCGTTGATCGCTTCGCTCATGGAAGAGTTTCCCTTTATGTTCAAGCCGGAGGATTTCCAACCTGATGCACGGACGATATTTGAGCCCACAACCATACCAGCCATTTGCTATGAGGCCGTGCTCCAGGCAACTGCAACGCTTTCAGGCGGTATGCGGTACACGACCGTCTTCGACCACATTCTCCGTTTTGCTTTGCTGCAACTCGACCCCGAGCGGCTTGGCCTCTCAGCCATCGTCGTCCAGTGCACACTGCCCAGAAGTGGAGAGAAGGTGCACAGCCTGCGGGAAAAGTTCAGGATGGGCACCCCACCGTGGCAGCCGAGGCGCGAAGAGCGCAACCTCTTCCTTGGGGCCGAATCGCTTGCAGGCAAGGCCGTGGAGACGAGGCAGCCATACGAGGTCGAGGACATCCGCTCTTATACCGGGCTTCTCCCGATCCATAGAACGAAATACGAGGTCAGTGCTGCTGTCTGCCCCATCATGCGGACCGGAGCAGTGGCAGGGTGCCTCCTCTTTTCGAGCACGCAACCCGGCTTTTTTACCCATGAACGCGCCAAACTGATCGAGAAGTATGCCTACCTGGCTTTGGAAGCATTCGACCCGCAAGATTTTTATGCACCAGAGCGCGTCCAGTTACGTTGGATGCCTGATGCGGAGGAACAAGAACCGATGATCCGCCTCATGCCCAAGCAGGTTATGGATCTGCTGAGAACAGGGCAGGTGACTAATCGAGAACGTGCCGAACGAGAGATCATCCATCAGACCGAGGAGAATTTCATCTACCTGGCTTCGGTTGCCAGCACAACAGATTCTCTCACACAAGAAACTGCCTTGGAAAGGTCTTGATCATGACAAAGAGAAAAGACGACCAACAACTCTATTTACCCGATACCGAACATCTTGCCGAGATGTCCCGTCTGATGGGCCAGGGGACGTTACTGACCCAGGTAGCTGGAGGGCTGTTGCCGGAATATGCTGATCTTTCGCAATTCGGGCGCGTCCTCGACGCTGCCTGCGGTCCCGGTGAATGGGCGCTCGAGTACGCATTCAAGTCTCCTAATACCGAGGTCGTGGGGTTTGACATCAGTGAGCGCATGATCTCCTATGCAACTGAGCAGGCGAAGGAACTGGGCCTGGAAAACGCCCACTTTCATGTCATGGACATTCGATTGCCACTCGGCTTTCCTGATGCGTCCTTTGATCTGGTGAACGCCCGAACGATTGCAGGTGTGTTGCCTAGAGCAATCTGGCCGAAGTTCGTCCAGGAGGCTGGACGCATCGTGCGACCAGCGGGAGTGATTCGTCTGACGGAAACAGACAACTGGAGCATCACGAATAGCCCCGCCTATCAAGAACTCTGCCATCTGGCGTATGCAGTAGCTCATAACATGGGGGTAGGGTTCTCTCCTGATGGCTCGGACTGGGGCATCACAAACATGTTGGGGAAATTCCTCAGAGACGCGGGATGTGAAAACATTCGAGAACGAACGTTTAGTATCAATTTCTCGGCAGGAACAGAAGCGCACATGTCGATGTACCGCGAACAGTCGGCATTCCTCCGGTTGGCGAAGGATAAGTTACTTGCAAATAGTCCATATGACCGCTCTCGCTATGACCAACTCCTCGGGCAACTTGACGAGGAGATGACGTCACCGGACTTCCGGGCAATCTCTTACTTTCTGACCTGTTGGGGAGAGAAAGGCGATTCATCGAAAGACGAGAGGCAGGGCAACGAGAGAAGTTCTGATTAGGCTCAAGATGAGAGAGTCAGCGCGTCGAGCGCAACTCGTCTTCATGGTTGTGTTGCAAAAACTCGCAGAGAACAACAATGGGCAAAGAAGCGTTTGGCGGCCTCGGCATCGCGGGTCGGACTTAAGAGAAACTCCAGCGTGTTGCCGTCGGAATCAACTGCCCGGTAGAGATACATCCAGACTTTCTTCACTTGTTCGGCTGACAGAGGCGCAATTGCCTTGATGAGCAGGTCTTGATAGGTTTCCCAACCTTGGTAGAACGTTGTCAGGTTTTCGGGTTTTTCGGACATGCCTGTGCTCCTATCACGAGATATTGTTGTTACCTGACTATTGTACGACGTCAGTAGGTGTTTTGTACAGATGTGCTAATTTCTTCTAGAAAAATGTACTAATATCTCAAACAACCAGGCAAGTTTCTACTGATCTCTGCACTAGTATCTAAAGTCGCTGATTGCCATTTGCCTCCATGTAGGGCCAAAGTAGCATCACCAGTTTAGCAGTTTACACAGAGATCAGTATATTGACAAATCGATGTGTTTGGAATTATACTTCTATCATGCCCTGTTTCTTCTCTATGTCTACGTCTTCGTATTTGTGCTGGGCGACCCCCAGTAGTCATTTCTGATGAGAGTCCAGTACTGCTACACCTCAGACCTCGCTAAGGGGAGGGACTAGTATGAGCGCCAATCCTCGCCGACTTGGCAAATATGAATTACAAGAGAGCCTGGGATATGGTGGCATGGCGGAAGTATGGAAGGCCTTCGACGCCCAACTGAAGCGTCATGTCGCCATCAAGCTCCTGCGTGCCGATCTCCAGGCGGACACTACCTTCAATGCACGATTTACACGCGAAGCCCAGGTCATTGCTTCCCTGCAACATCCCAACATCGTGCAAATCTACGACTTCAACGTCTCTGGGCCGCCGGAATCGGAGAGGGACACCCCCTACATGGTCATGAGATATGTCGAGGGTCAAACGCTGGCCAGCCTGATCCGCCGCACCTCTCGGATGGGGAATTTCCCTTCCCCGGTGGCGATCGTGGAGCTCTTCACGCCCATTGGCCTGGCGATTGATTATGCGCACCAGAAGAGCATGATCCATCGCGATATCAAGCCCTCGAACATTTTGCTAGACGAGCGCAATACGTCTCATTATCCCATGGGGGAGCCGATCCTCTCCGATTTCGGCATCGCCAAGTTGTTGGGAGTCACGACTGGGACCTTGACTGGTGGGTGGCTGGGCACGCCCCACTATACGGCCCCGGAGCAAGTGATGGGCGCTCCTGGCAACGAGCGCAGTGACATCTACTCACTGGGGGTCATTCTCTACGAAATCTGCACGGGTATGCTGCCGTTTCAAGGGAGTACCCCGACGGAAATCATGATGCAGCATATCAATATGGCCCCTCCTGCTCCGATGCTGGTCAATCCGGCGATTCCCCCGGCACTGACGGGGGTGATCCTGCGTGCCCTGGCCAAAGATCCGGCGGCACGCTTCCCTACCGCCTGTGCCATGGTCATAGCTTTGGCTGAAGCCTTCAATATGCCCATTCCAAAGGCGCTGAGTGGCGTCAGTAACCCAACAGAGGCCATGTACAGTCCAACGCACCTGAGTCCCCTCTCGCCTCGTGTGCTCCCTGGGGGGTCATCTTTAGGACCCCCGTCAGTTGCTCTCCCTCCAAAACCTCAGCCTGCTCAGCCAATGTCTATAGCGCAGCTTGCGTCCGTAGCGGACAGTGGGCAGGGTACCCTTGGAGTGTCTTCGGGCAATACGCCTCATGTTACTCCCTTGCCAGTGTCCAGTGCGCAGCTGCCTGCTATAGCACCATGGCAACGGTCAATCAGCACCATGCCGCCAGGATCTGTCCCTGCACCTCTCTCGCCCCGGCCACCTGTACAACCCTTTCCGCCAGAGCTGA
>WNFT01000652.1_pt1 | contig 35545 bp, 34 predicted proteins | sample 5400191 | NCBI WGS metagenome assembly WNFT01 (sample SAMN13153359, study PRJNA577476) | soil metagenome | isolation source: 80 cm saprolite under Madrone tree | place: USA:California | collected 2016-06-14 | reverse complement strand
GTACCGGCAAGTTTCGCGACAACGCATTGTGACCGCTCGCTCAGAAAGCGGCCGGTTTCCGGAATTTCCACGCGATGTCGGGGCCGGCCCAGGCGCGAGATCGAGGGGTTGATTCTCGGAACTCGTCTCCGTAGAATGAACCGCGGTTCAGTCATCAGCAATGCGCGATCCCGACAAGCCGCAAGCGATCATCGACGCCGCGATCCGCGTCTTCGCGCGCAACGGCTACTACAACTCGCGCGTCTCGGACATCGCGCGCGAGGCGGGCATCGCGAGTGGCACGATCTACCTCTACTTCAAGACCAAGGACGACATCCTCGTCCGGCTCTTCCGCGAGAAGATGGCCGAGTGGGTGGCCCTCGTGCGGAAGGAGGTCGCCGCCGAGCGCGACCCCCTTGCGAAGATCCGCAAGATCGTCGCCCTCCACTTCCGGGTCCTCCAGGAGAACCCCGACCTCGCCGAGGTCGTTCAGGTCGAGCTTCGCCAGGGGAACAAGTTCTTCCGCGGCGCCTCCGCCCACGAGGTCTCCGCCTATTTCGACGTCATCCAGTCGGTGCTCGAGGAGGGCGTGGCGGCCGGGCGCGTCCGGCGCGACCTGGCGCTCAAGGTCGCCACCAAGATGCTCTTCGGGGCGATGGACCAGCTGGCGACCTCGTGGGTGCTCGGCAAGCGCGCGTACCGTCTCACCGATGCAGCCGAGCCGGTCGCGTCGATCTTCCTCAAAGGAGTCACGACCGATGGCGTTTGAGACCCTGGAATTCGCGCGCGAGGAGAGCTTCGTCGTCGTCACCCTGAACCGCCCGCCGGCCAACGCGATCAGCGAGCCGCTGATGACCGAGCTCAACGCCGCCCTCAGCTCGGTGGAGGAGGACGACGCCGTGCGGTCGGTGATCATCACGGGCGCGGGCGACAGGATCTTTTGCGCGGGCGCCGACCTCGGCTCGGCGTTCTCCGGCGGCAGCGTGGCCACCTTCATCCGCTTCGGCAACAGCGTGATGCGGAGGATCGAGCGCTTCCCGAAGCCGGTGATCGCCGCGCTCAACGGCCACGCCCTCGGCGGGGGCTGCGAGATCGCCATGGCATGCCACTTCCGGCTGCTGAAGGAGACGGCGCGGATGGGGCAGACCGAGTCGAACCTCGGGATCATCCCCGGCTACGGCGGCACCCAGCGGTTGCCGCGCCTCATCGGGCGCACGAAAGCGCTCGAGTTCCTGATCCTCGGCACGCAGATCCCGGCGCCGGAGTGTCTGGCCCTCGGGCTCGTGAACCGTCTGTGCAAGGAGGGCGAGACGCTCGCCGACGCCAGGGCCCTCGCGCGGCAGATCGCCAAGCGTCCGCCGATCGCCACGCGCCTGATCATCGAGGCGGTCGACGAGGGGCTCGAGGCGCCCATCGACAAGGCGAGCGAGATCGAGGTGCGCGCATTCTTGAAGACGCTCAGGACCGAGGACGCCTCGGAGGGCATCCAGGCCTTCTTCGCCAAGCGCGAGCCGAGCTTCAAGGGGCGATAGCGGGTGGACCTCGGGATACGCGACCGGGTCGCGCTGGTCACGGGCGCCGCGCGAAGCCTCGGCAAGGCCGACGCCGTCGCGCTCGCCGCCGAAGGCTGTCGGGTCGCGATCGTCGACCTCAACGCCGAGGGCGCCGAGGAGACGGCGCGGGAGATCGAGGCCGCGGGCGGCCGGGCGCGCGGCTACGCGTGCGACATCCGCGATACCGGGCAGGTGCAGGAGGCGGTCGCGCGGATCGAGCGCGACCTCGGCGCCGTGGACATCCTCGTGAACAACGCCGGCATGATCTACACCGTCGGCCAGCTGAAGGACATGCGCGACGAGGACTGGGAGCTGAACCTCGGCGTGAACCTGACGGGCGCGTACAAGATGACCAAGGCGGTTTTCCCGGGGATGCGCGAGCGGCGCTGGGGGCGGATCGTCTGCATGGCGTCGATCGCCGGGCTCATGGGCGGGTTCGGGCAGACCGCGTACGCCACGACGAAGATCGGTGTCATCGGGTTCGCGAAGTCCGTGGCCCTCGAGGGGGCGCGGTACAACGTGACGTGCAACGCGATCGCGCCGGGCATCATCGCGCCCAACGCGAAGCTGTCCCCGCTCTACGACCGGATGGTCAAGCGCGTCGCGATGCAGCGGGAAGGCGAGCCGGAGGACGTCGCCAGCGCCGTCCTCTTCCTCTGCTCCGAGCGCGCGCGGTACATCACCGGCGCCGTGCTCACCGTGACGGGAGGAATGGACCTCTTCACCTTCTAACGGCACTCGACAGTGCCACCAAGGGGGCGACCATGCCGACAGTGAAGGACACGTTCGATGCGATGTCGGGCCGGTTTCGCGCCGACAAGGCGGCCGGCACGAGCGCGGTGATCCAGTACGACGTGAGCGGCGACGGCGGCGGCACCTGGCACGCCGTCATCAAGGACGGGACCTGCGCGGTGAAGGCCGGGCCCGCGTCGAGCCCTAACCTGACGCTCCAGATCTCGGCCCCGGATTGGCTCGACATGCTCTCGGGCAAGCAGTCCGGCCAGATGCTCTTCATGTCGGGCAAGCTGAAGGTGAAGGGCGACATGGGGCTCGCGATGAAGCTCGGCTCGATGTTCCAGATGTGACGCCGCGATGGAATGGCAGGAAGAGCTCGACAAGACCTTCCGGCGGCTCGCCAACCTGCACGCACTGGTGACCAAGCCCGAGCCCAAGGTCGGCCAGACGCCGCGCGAGGAGGTCTACAAGAAGAACAAGTCGCGTCTCTACCGGTACGCCTCGTCACGGCGCCACGCGACCCCGCTCCTGTTCGTCCCGAACCTCGGGATCAGCCGGCCGTACATCTTCGACCTCCTCCCGGGCGGGAGCTTCATCGAGCACATGACGCGCGAGGGATTCGACTTCTACCTGCTCGACTGGGGCGTCTTCGGGCCCGAGGACAACGACCTCACGGTCGAGGACTGCGTGACGAAGATTCTGCCGAAGATGGCCGCGAAGGTCCTCGAGAGCTCGGGGGCGCCGGAGCTCTCGGTGCTCGGCTACTGCATGGGCGCGCCGATCTCGGCGTCGTTCATCGCGACGCGTCCCGAGGTCCCCGTCCGGAACTTCGTCGACATGGCGGGCCCGATCGACTTCGCGAAGGTCGGCCTCTTCGGCCTCTGGCTCAAGAAGGAGTACTTCAACGTCGACCGCTTCGTGGACACGCTCGGCAGCGTCCCGGCCGACCTGGTGCAGGCCGGGTTCAAGCTCATCAAGCCGACCATGGACCTGTCCACGAACCTCAACCTCTGGTGGAACCTCTGGAACGACGAGTACGTGAAAGGCTTCCAGGCGCTCAACCGGTGGGCGAACGAGTACGTCGCCTTCCCGGGGGAGTTCTTCCGGCAGTGGGTGCGCGACTTCTATCAGGAGAACAAGCTCTACCGAGGCGAGCTCGTCATGGGCGGCCGCCCGGTGCGCCTCGAGAACATCGCCTGTCCGGTCTTCGTCGTCGGCGCCAGGGAAGACTACATCGCCCCGCCCGCGTGCGTGCGGGCGCTCGTCGACGTCGTCGGCAGCAAGGAGAAGGAGTACGTCGAGCTGCCCGGCGGCCACATCTCGCTCATCGCCGGGCGCGGGGCCGCGCGCCACTGCTGGCCGAAGGTCTCGGGCTGGCTCGCCCCCCGCTCCTGACACGGTTCGAGTCCGGTTAGCGCAGGGCGTCAAGCGGCGTTACACTGGAGCTCAGAGAGGCGAGCCATGGCTGACGCGACGCCCAACCAGCTCTTCGAGATGTGGCGGAAGCAGGTCGAGGAGTCGACCCAGGCCTGGACACGCCTCCTCTCGCAGCGGGCCCCCACCATGGCGCCACCGGACCCGACGGCATTCTGGCGTCCGGTGTTGGACCAGGGGCTCGAGACCTGGGCCAAGCTCTTCGCCCAGACGCCCGCGACCCCCGAGCTCCTGCCGCAGTGGAAGCAGTTCATCGACCAGTGGATCGAGGCGTGGTCGAAGGTCCTCGGCCAGGCGATGGGGACCGAGCAATTCGCCAAGCTCATGGGCCAGTCGCTCGATCAGTTCCTCGCGACGCACGGGCCCCTGCGGCGAGCCGCCGAGCAGCAGACGGAGCAGGCGCTGCAGGCGCTCCAGTTGCCCTCGCGGAGTCAGGTGACGGCCGTCGCGAAGATGCTCGTGGAGCTCGAGGAGCGGATGGAGCGCCTCGAGGACCGCATCGACGCGGTGCTGCGACGTCTCGACGCCACGGTGCCCAAGTGATCGGGAAGACGATTGCTGAGGTGACGCGCGGCGACCACGCGGAGATCGTCAGGACCGTTCAGCACGAGGACATCGCGAGCTTCATCGACGCGGTCGGCGACTTCAACCCCATGCACGGCGACGTCGCCTACGCGGCGACGACGCCCTTCAAGGAGCCGATCGCGCCCGGCATCTTCACCGCCGGGCTCATCTCGGCGGTCATCGGCACCATGCTCCCTGGCCCCGGCGCGATCTACCTCTCGCAGAGCCTCAAGTTCCTGAAGCCCGTCAAGGCCGGCGACACGATCACCGCGCGAGTCGAAGTGCTCGAGGTGATCCGCGAGCGCAACCGTCTCCGGCTCCAGACGACCTGCACGAACCAGCGTGGGGAGGAGGTCCTGGCGGGCGAGGCGTGGGTGATGCCGTCCCGGACCCACATCGTCTACGACGAGGAGCGACGGGCGGCGGCGGCGCTCGCCCGACTGGCCCTCGGGCCCTGGTCGTGGGCCGCCCAGACGATGAGCGCCTGGGCGGCGATGGTCACATCAGTAGCCCGCCGTTGATCGACACCTCGGCGCCGGTGATGTAGTCGCCGTCGGCCGAGACCAGGTAGACCACGGCCCGCGCGACCTCCTCCGGGGTTCCGAACCGCTTCAGTGGAATCTGGGCGAGCAGCTTCTCCTTCACCTTGTCCGGGATCCCCTGGATCATCTCGGTCTCGATGAAGCCCGGCGCGATCGCGTTCACCGTGACACCCTTGCCGGCGAGCTCCTTGGCGAGCGACTTTGTGAACGCCGCGACCCCCGCCTTCGACGCGGCGTAATTGGCCTGGCCGAAGTTCCCGATCTGGCCGATGACGGACGTCATATTGACGACGCGCCCGTAGCTCTGCTTGAGCATCTGATCGATGAACACCTTGGTGCAGTTGAACACGCCGTCGAGGTTGATCCCCAGCACCTTCCGCCACGAGGCGTGGTCCATCTTGACGAAGGTCTTGTCGGAGTTGATGCCCGCATTGTTGACCAGGATGTCGAGGCGCCCGAACTCCTTCAGAACTTCCTGGGCCATCCGGAACGTGTCGGGGAAGTCGCCCACGTCGGCCTGCGCGAGCATCGCGCGCCGCCCCATCTTGCGGATCTGCTCGGCCACATCCTTCGCCGCCGCCTCGCTCGAGACGTAGTTGACGGCGACGTCGGCGCCCTCGTCGGCGAGCGCCAGGGCGACAGCGCGGCCGATCCCACGGGAACCCCCGGTGACGAGTGCGGTGCGACTCTTAAGCTTCATGGTGTCCTCCTGCCGTGGTGGGCGGCCAGTCTAGCACGGGCGCCAGGGGTGGCCCTTGACGCGGAGTGTTATGCGATTCATCATGACTTCAGGGGGACTCCCCCAGAGGAGTGCCATGGCGTACGTCATCAAGCGGTACTCGAATCGGAAACTCTACGACACCCAAGAGAGTCGGTACGTGACCCTCGAGGAGATCGAAGAGATGATCCGCGCGGGCAAGGAGATCTCCGTCGTCGACGCGGCGTCGGGCGAAGACCTCACCGCCGTGACCCTGACCCAGATCATCCTCGAGAACGAGCGCAACCATCGTGGCGGCCTGCCGATCGGCTTCCTCCACCAGCTCATCAAGCACGGCGAGGCCTGGCAGGACTTCCTGCAGCGTTCGATGAAGTCGAGCCTCGAGGGCATCGTCTCCAACCAGCGTGAGATGGAGCGCGTCTTCCAGGAGTGGATGAGTCGCGCGGGGTGGGGAACCATGGTGCCCGGCGCGGGCCTCGGCGCTCGCGCCGAGGCCAAGCGCGACGACGGGGAGCCCGACCCCGAGCGTCTCCGCGAAGAGGTGTCCGCGCTCCGAGAGCGCCTCAAGTCGCTCGAAGAGCGGCTGGAGAGGCGCAAGGCCCAGCCGAAATAGAACGGCCCGGCGGGTCGGCGCCGGGCCGTTCGGATCGCGCGTAGGGCGCGCGCGCTCAGTTCTGCGCGTACAGGTCCTTCATCTTCGACACGACGGCGGTGTACGTCTCCTGGATGCCCTTGCCCGCCTGCTCCGCAGAGGTCTGCAGCCGCTCGGCGGACCGCGTCACCGCCTGGGCCTGCGTCTCGAGGGTCTTGAACGCCTTCTGCGCGCTCTCGACGCCCTCGGCGAGGGCCTTCTGGTAGAGCTGGACCGGGTCCTTCGCACCGTCCTGCCACGCCGTCTGCCAGCGGAGCGCCGCGGCCTGCGAGTCGCGGAGCGCCTCGATCGCGGCCTGCTGCAGCTCGGCGTAGAGCTTCACGCCTTCCTTCGCGCTCGACGCGCCGAGCTCGACGAGCTCGTGCACCACGCGCTGGCTCGCATCGGCCCAGACCGTCATCGTCTCGACGGCCTTGCTGGTGGCCTGACCGAGGAACTCCTGAACCTTCTTGGGGTCGTCCATCATGACCTTCTCCTCCTGCGTCTTCCGCTTCGTTCTGGTTCCGCTGGGTTTCGTCATGCCGGCCTTCGAAGGAGAGATTAACGCATCGCGTTAGGATGTCAAGCTGATTTTCGCATCGCGTTATAGGAGGAGGACCGTCGGAGCGACGCTTTGACACCGGTCGCTCTTCCTCTTGCCTCTCGTAGGGCTCTAACGCTGCGTCGGTTCGACCTTTTCTGGTCGGAGAGGCCCTGGCATGCGCATTGCGGGACAGGGCCGGCATGGCGCGGATGGCCCTCGGCGCGACCCGTTGCGGCGCGGCGCTCTCTCTGGTACTCGCGGCGCTCGGCTGCGCGCGTCCGCCGGTGACATTCGAGGTGGCCGAGGCGGCGGCCTTGGCGGAGTCCTCGGCGTCACGGTCCCCGCGCGTCATCGCCCTCGCGCAGAGGCATCTCGGCGCGCGATACGTGTGGGGCGGCTCGGGCCCGGCCGGCTTCGACTGCTCCGGCCTGGTGATGTACGTCTACGCGCAGGTGGGCGTGTCGCTTCCCCACAGCGCGCTGAGGCAGTACCGGTACGGCGTGCCCGTCACGCGGGACCGGCTCGAGCCGGGCGACGTCGTCTTCTTCGATGATCTTCATCACAACGGAATCTACGTCGGGGGCGGGCGCTTCATCCATGCCCGCCGGAGCGGCGGCGGCGTCATGCTCTCGGGCCTGGACGAGTCGTGGTATCGGAACCGCTGGTTCGGTGCTCGCCGTTTCCCGCTATAATTCGCGCTGTTTCCAGCTGGCCCGTTGAGCTTGCCGAGCGAGGGGGAACGTATGACTGCCGACACGTTGGCGCGGCTGTTCTGGGACCGCGTGGAGCGGAGCGCCGGCCGCCCGGCGCAGTCGTTCAAGCACGGGGCGGAGTGGAAGACCATCACCTGGCGCGAGGTGGGTGACCTCGTGCGCGAGCTCGCCCTGGGCCTGATCGCCCTCGGGCGGCAGAAGGGCGACCGGGTCGCGCTCCTGTCGACGAGCCGCGCCGAGTGGGTGCAGGCGGACTTCGCGATTTTCACCGCCGGGTGCGTGACGGTGCCCGTCTACCCGACCTATCCGCCCGACCTCATCGCCTACGTCGTCAACGACTCGGAGGCGAAGACGCTGATCGTCGAGGACCCGGCGCAGCTCGCCAAGGCGCTCCAGGTCCGGGACACGATGCCGGGCCTCGAGCAGATCGTGGTCATCGCCGGCTACGACGCCCCCCAGCCGCCGAGGACGGTGATGACATGGCAGTCGCTGCGAAGGCTCGGACGCGAGAGCGAGGCGGCCCACAAGTCCACGCTCGCCGAGCGGGTGACGACGACCCGGCCCGAGGATCTCGCGACGATCGTCTACACCTCCGGGACGACCGGGCCGCCGAAGGGCGTGCTGCAGACTCACGGCAACCACATCGCCGCCGTGGACGCTTCCAGGCAGTCCACGCCCGTGGAGGAGGGATGGGTGCACCTGCTGTTCCTGCCGCTCGCCCACTCCTTCGCGCGTCTGGAGTCGTTCCTCGGGGTGGCGCATGGGCTGACCACGGCCTTCGCCGAGAACCTGGACAAGGTCGGCGAAAATCTCAGGGAGGTGCGCCCCCACTTCATCTGCAGCGTCCCGCGCGTCTTCGAGAAGGTCTACGCGAAGATCCTGTCCGGGGTCGAGGCGGGCTCGCCCGTGAAACGGAAGATTTTCCACTGGGCCGTCGGCGTGGGCCGCGACGTGAGCCGCCATCAGCAACGCGCCCAACCGGTGCCGTCGTCGCTCGAGTGGAGGCGTAAGCTCGCCCATAAGCTCGTCTTCTCGAAGCTCCACGCGGCGCTCGGCGGGCGGCTCGAGTGGGCCGTCTCCGGCGGCGCGCCTCTCTCGCGCGACATCGCCGAGTTCTTCCACGCGGCGGGGATCCTGCTGCTCGAGGGGTACGGGCTCACCGAGACGTGTCCGGCCCTGACCTTCAACCGGCGGACCGGCTTCAGGTTCGGCTCCGTCGGCCAGCCGTTGCCGGGGGTGGAGCTCAAGATCGCACCCGATGGCGAGATCCTCGCGCGCGGGGCCAACGTCGCCACGCGCGGCTACTTCAAGCAGCCCGAGGCGACGAAGGAGGTCTTCGAGCCCAACGGGTGGTTCCACACTGGCGACATCGGCCGGCTCGACGCGGACGGGTTCCTCTTCATCACCGACCGCAAGAAGGACATCATCGTCACCGCCGGCGGCATGAACATCGCCCCCCAGAACATCGAGAACATGCTCAAGGCCGACCCGTTCATCAGCCAGGTGATGGTCTACGGCGATCGACGCCCGTACCCGGTCGCGCTCATCACGGTCAACCCCGAGGAGCTGACGAAGTTCGCCCGCGAGCAGGGGATCCTCGTCAACGACCCGGTGGTGCTCGTCACGCATCCGAAGATCGTCGAGCGCATCGGGCGCACGGTGGAGGAGAAGAACACGCAGCTCCAGTCGTACGCGAAGATCAAGAAGTTCGCGGTGCTCCCGGCGGACTTCACGCTCGACGGGGGCGAGCTCACGCCGACCCTGAAGGTGAAGCGCAAGGTCGTCGCGCAGAAGTACCAGGGCGCGCTCGAGGAGCTCTACCGCTGACGCTCGCGGAGAAGGTCGCCGTCGTCACCGGCGCCAGCCGGGGGCTCGGTCGGGCGATCGCCGTCGCGCTCGCCGGGGCCGGCGCCGACGTGGCCCTGGCGGCGCGCTCGAAGGAAGACCTCGAGGAGACCGCGCGACGCGTCCAGGCGGCGGGTCGGCGCGCCCTGGTCGTGCCCACGGACGTCGCGAGCTACACCGAGGTCGAGGCGCTGATGGCGCGCGCCGTCCGCGAGCTCGGCCGGCTCGACATCGTGGTCAACAACTCTGGCGTCGCCAAGGTCGCGCCGCTCGCCGAGATGACCGCAGCGGACTGGCGCTTCATGGTGGACGTGAACCTCACGGGCGCCTTCAACGGTTGCCGCGCGGCGGCCCCCCACCTCATCGCGCAGACGTCGGGCAAGGTCATCAACGTCGCCTCGGTGCTGGGGCAGGTGGGGCTCCCCGGCTACACGATCTACGCCGCGACCAAGGGCGGCGTGATCGCGCTCACGCGCGCGCTCGGCGTCGAGTGGGCCCGCCACGGGATCCAGGTGAACGCGATCGCCCCGGGATGGTTCGCCACGCCCATGACCGACGAGGCGTTTGCGGACCCGCGGATCAACGAGCGGCTCACGCGCGACATCCCCATGCGCCGGATCGGGCGGCCCGAGGAGATCGGTCCGCTCGCGGTCTTCCTGGCCTCCTCCGCCTCCGACTTCATGACGGGGCAGACCATCTTCCTCGACGGCGGCCACTCCGCCGCCTAGACCATCGGAGGGGGCCGACGAGGCCCCCTCCGAGGCCTCCCCCAGGAGGGATTGCGCGGGCAAAGCCCGCGCTCGAACGACGGCAAAAGCCGCCGCTCGAACGTCGGCTACTCCGCTACTGGCCGAAGCGCCGGTCGCGCTGCTGGAAGGCGCGCACGGCGCGGAGGAAATCGGTCTTCCTGAACGCCGGCCAGTGGACGTCGCAGAAGTAGAACTCGCTGTACGCGCTCTGCCAGAGGAGGAACCCCGACAGGCGCACCTCGCCGCTCGTCCGGATGATGAGGTCGGGATCGGGCAGATCGGGCGTGTAGAGGTACTGGGCGAGCGTCTCCTCCGAGATGCCCTCGATGATCGTCTCGAGGTCCTCGCCCTGTTTGGCCTTCTCGCGGAGCATCGCCTGCATCGCGTCGATGATCTCCTGGCGCCCGCCGTAGGCGACGGCGATGGTCAGTACCATTCCGCGGTTGGCGGCGGTGGCCTCCTCGGCCTCACGGATCGCGGCGACGACCGAGTCCGGGAGGAGATCGAGCTTGCCGACGGCGCGGACCCGCACGCCGAGGCGGTGGGTCCGCGGATGACGGGCGAGCTGGACGAGCTTGGCCTCGACCGTCTCCAAAATGCCGGAGACCTCACTTGCGTCCCGGCGGAAGTTCTCCGTCGACAAGACCCAGAGGCTCACCGCGGGGATCGACAGCTCGTCGCACCAGAGGAGCATGTCGTCGAGCTTCCGCGCGCCGAGCGCGTACGCCTCGAGCGGGTCGACGAACCCTCGCTCGAGCGCGTATCGGCGGTTGCCGTCGAGGATGAGGCCGAGGTGCCGGGGGACGGGGCGCTCCCGGATCTCCCGAAGGAGGCGCCGCTCGTAGAGGTAATAGAGGAACGAGATCATCAACCGTTCGAATGCAGGCTACCATCGACTCCGGCCGGCATTCTAGGAAAAAACCTGAGACTGGGGTACAGTCTGCCGCGTGAAAGCCGCGATTCTTCACGGTCCGCGCGATTTGCGCGTCGAGTCGTCGACGCGACCCGAGGTCCGGGGGGACGAGGTCCTCGTCCGCGTCACCGTGGCCGGGCTCTGCGGGACCGACTATCGCATCTGGTCGGGCGACCGGCCCGTGGCCTACCCGCGGGTGATGGGGCACGAGTTCGTGGGTCGTGTCGAGACGATCGGCGCGGGCGTGACGCGCGTGGCGCCCGGCGGTCACGTCGCGGTCGAGCCGAACTACTCGTGCGGGACGTGTCCGCTCTGCTGGGAGGGCAACAAGAACCTGTGCCTGGCGCGCACGGCGGTCGGCATCGACGTGGACGGCTGCTTCGCCGAGCTCGTGCGCGTCCCGGCCCGCTGCTGCTGGCCGGCGCCGGCCGGGGTCGCCGACGAGGACCTGGTCCTCACCGAGCCGCTCGCGGTGGCCGTCCGCGCCGTCGGCCGCGCTGACGTGCGCTCCGGAGAGACGGTGGCGGTCGTGGGCGCAGGGACGCTGGGGCTTCTGGCCGTCCAGGTGGCGCGCGGGCACGGGGCGCGCATCCTCGTCGTCAGTCGCACCGCGCGGCGCTTCGCGCTCGCCCGCGACCTCGGCGCCGAGGCGACGCACACCGTCGAGGACGGGCCTCTCGACGCCCGGGCGCGCGCCTTCTCAGGGCGCGAGGGCGTGGACTGCGTGATCGAGACGGCCGGCGCCGCGGAGGCCGTGAATCACGCGCTCGCCCTCGTCAGGCCGGGCGGGCGAATCATCCTCACCGGGCTGCCCCACGAGTCGACGCCGGTCGAGTTCTTCTCCGTCGTCCGCCGCGAGATCACTATTCTGGGCTCGATGATCTACCAGGACGAGTTCTCCGAGGCGATGCGCCTCGTCGCGGACGGAACCGTCAAGACGCGGCCCCTGGTCAGCCACCGCTTCCCACTCGACGCGATCGGCGACGCCTTCGTGACCCACGCCCAGCCCGACTCCATCAAGGTCGCCCTGGTGATCTGATGCCGTACGCGATCATCAACAAGATCCGGATGCACTACGAAGTGAGCGGGCAGGGGGCGCCCGTCCTCCTGATCAACGGCCTCTCGGCGCCGGCCGTGGGCTTTGTATTACAGGTGAAGGCGCTCGCGCCCCACTTCCAGGTGGTCACCTTCGACAACCGCGGCGTCGGCGAGACCGACCTCCCCCCCGACCCCCTGTACACCACCGCCCAGATGGCGGACGACGCGGCCGCGCTGCTGCGGCACCTGAAGCTCCCGCGCGCCCATGTCCTGGGCGCCTCGATGGGCGGCACGATCGCGATGGAGCTGGCGCTCCGCCACCCGCCGCTCGTCCGCTCGCTGACGCTCGCGTGCACGTGGGCGGACGCGGACGCGCGGTTCCTGCACACGATCGAGGCGTGGATCTCGCTCGCCTACCGCGTCCCGGTAGAGGAGCGCTATCGCTACGTCGTCTACCCGTGGATCTTCTCGCCGGAGTTTCTCGCCAAGAAGGACAACGTCGAGCAGGCCTTCCAGCGGGCGCTCGCCTATCCGCACCAGACCAAGCCCGAGGCGATCGAGCGCCAGGCGCGCGGGATCCTCGAATGGAACGGGACGCGGGTCGGGCGGCTCGGCTCGATCCGCGTGCCGGCGCTCGTGCTGGTCGGCAAGGACGATATCCTCACGCCGCCCGCGTTCTCGAAGGCGCTCGCGTCGAAGCTCCCCCGCGCGCGCCTCGTGGTGCTTCCGGGCGGCCACGGCTTCTTCCTCGAGCAGGCGGACGCTTTCAACCGCGCGGTGCTGCGCTTCCTGAAGTCCGTCCGCTCGAAGTAAGGGGCGAGGGTGCCGAGCTCCGGGAGCGAGCCGCGGCTCTCAGTGTGTCGAGTCGAGCGCAGTCAGATCGAACGAGGCCGCGAAGGGGTCCATGAACTGCACGCCCTCCAGCACCCGCCCGTGCGCGAAGTCCTCGGTCAGAATGACCTGGATCTGATTCAGGCGCGCCGTCGCCCAGAGCTGCGCGTCCCAATAGTCGAGGCGATGCGCGGACGCTCCGCGAGCCGCCTCCAAGACGACGAGCGCGGTGACTGGCAAGATGGGCCACGCGGCCGCCAGGGCGACGACTTGCCCGGCCGCGTCCTCACGGCTGAGCCTGGGAGCCAGACGCCGCGTGCCCACGGTGTAGAACTCGCCGAGGGTCTGGGTGGAGAGCCTGCCGTGTCCGTTGACGACAAGGCGTCGCAGAACGGTGAGAGCTTGCTGCTGCTTCGCTCGTGCCCGAGGATCGTAGGCGTAGACGAGGACGTTCGTGTCGATCAGAATTTCAGCGCTCATAGAGCTCGGCCCGCCTCCACGTCCGCTTGGCGCGGCGCACTCGTTGCGACCGTCGCCGGCCGATGAAGCGCTCGATCCGCTTCCACGCCTCGATGTCGGGAGCCCGCGTTGCCGTCCGCTCGAGACCTCGGTCGATGGCCTGACGGATCAGATCGGCTTCCGTGACGCGGTACCTGCGGGCGCGTTCCTTGAGCAGACGGTTCTGGCGGGGCTCGATGTACACCTGCTTGCGAGTCATTCGTGGCATACCCGCACCTCCGCCTTTGACCATACATCGTAACATACATCGTGAGATCCCGACTCCATCGTTAGAGACATCGCGCTGCGCGCGGGGCGCTCGCATCCGCGCGGGGCGCCGCGCGCTCGGCGAGGCGAAAGAGCGCGAGCCCGAAGACCGTCGCGGCCATGACGAGCGCGGCGAAGACGATGGGCGCCGCGGGGCTGCCGACGACGTCGCGCACGACGCCGGCGGCGAGCTGCGTCAGCGCCATCACGACGTAGAACACCGTGTAGTAGACGCCGAAGGCGGTGGCCAGGCGCTCGGGAGCCACCGTTTTGGGCAAGAGCGCCATCACGGCGCCGGGCGCCGCCCCGGTCAGGAAGCCGAGCAAGGAGAACGCCAGGAGCGGGTGAGGGAGGACGGGCAGCAGCAGCGTGGCGAGCCCCGCGGCGACGCTGCCGGCGACGATGACCAGGGTCGGCCGGCCGAGGCGGTCCGTGAGCACCCCGCCGAGGGGCACCGAGAGAATCGTGACCCAGATCGCCAGGCTCACGATGAAGCCGGCGTCGCCGAGCGAGACGCCGCGGGCCACTAGCATCGCGGGGCCGAAGGCGACGACGGCGACGAGGCTCGCGTTGAAGCAGCCCCAGGCGAAGCCCGCGCTCAGCGCGAGCCTGACCTCTCGCCGTGGAAGCCGCGCGCGGCGCGCCGGTGGCCCGGCCGCGCTCCCCTGCGTGCGCGGCGGGTCGCGATACGCGAAGGCGATCAGCACGAGCCCGAGAGCGGCGGCGACCGCCGTGGTCGCGACGGCCATCCGCCACGAGGAGGCGGTGGCGACGCCGCCGAGCGTCGCCGCCGCGAGGCCGAGGCCGACCGGCCAGCTCGAGAGCATGATGGCCATCGCCGTCGTCAGCTCGCCCTCGGCGAACCAGTCGGCGACCATCTTGGCGAGCAGGATGTTCATGAGCACGGCACCGACGCCGCTCAGGAGCCGTCCGCTGACGGCGAGCGCGAAACCGTGACTGGCGGCGGTGACGAGGCCGCCCGCGACCATGAGCGCGAGGCTCGCCACGACCGTGCGGCGCTCGCCCAGGCGCTGGCCGAGCATTCCACCCGGCAGAGCGAAGAACGCGCCGGGCAGCATGTAGACGCCGATGAGCGTACCGAGCTGCGCCCAGGCGAGCGCGAGCTCGGGGACGAGGAGCGGGCCCACGGAGGCGACGGACTGGAACTGGTAGCCCATCGACGTGCGCGTGACGAACACGATCGCGAGCGCGACCCAGCGGCTCACCGTTGCCGCGTCAGCCGCCGCTCACGGCGGGGAGGATCGAGATCTCGGCGCCGTCGGGCACGGGCGTCGCCAGGCCCCCGCTCCACCGGCTGCTCTCGGTGCCCACGAAGACGTTCACGTGCGGACGGACCTCGCCTCGCTCGGTCAGCACGCGGTCTCGGATGCCAGGGTAGAGCGCCCACAGCGCGTCGAGCGCCTCGCCGAGCGACGGCGAGCCGCGCGGGACGTCGACGTGGAGTCGGCTCCGCCCCTCGGCGAGCGGCCGCAGGGCAGCGGGGATGAGAAAGGCGACCCGCGTCACCGCTGTCTTCGGGCTCGATCGACGACCACGGCGCGCACGCAGACCACGGGCGGAAGGCCCTCGACCGCGAGGCGCCACGAGGTGCCCCCGTCCCTCGACGCGAAGAGCTTCCCGTTGCGCGTACCGAAGTAGACGCCGGCCGGGTCGAGCGTGTCGGTGGCCAGCGCGTCGCGCAGGACCGTCTCGTATGCGCCCTGCTGAGGCAACCCGCGGGTGAGCGGCTGCCACGACCGACCGCCGTTCCGCGTGCGGTAGACGCGGAGCTTCCCACCGGGCGGGCAGCGGAAGGTGTCGGACTCGAGCGGAAGGACGTAGACCGTGTCGGGCTCGCGCGGATCGATCGCCATCGGGAAGCCGAAATCGGACGGCACGCCGTGGGCCACGTCCTGCCACGAGTCGCCCGCATCGTCCGACCGGTAGAGGCCCCAGTGGTTCTGGAGGAACAACGTCGCCGGACGTTCCGGGTGCTGGACGATCTTGTGAACGCACTGGCCGAACTCGGGGTATTTCTCGGGGAGGAACTCGGCCCGGATTCCGACGTTGCGCGCCGCCCAGGCGCGGCCGCCGTCGTCCGTGCGATACACGCCGCCCGTCGAGACGCCGACCCACATGCGCGCGGCCTTCACGGGATCGAGCACGATCGTGTGGAGGCAGAGACCGCCGCCACCCGGCGTCCAGCGCGGCCGGTGCGGGTGGTCGAGGAGCCCGCTCACGCAGTTCCATGTCTGCCCGCCGTCGGTGGACCGGAAGAGCGCCGCGGGCTCGACGCCACAGTAGAGGGAGTCGGGCTCGGCGGCGCGGCCGGGGACGACCTGCCAGATCTGCTTGAGCGCCAGTCCGCTCTCCGCCGGGAATTTGACGTTGGCCTCCTCGGGCTCCGTCCACGTCCGACCCCAGTCGTCCGTCGAGACGAGCACCGCGCCCCAGTGCATACTCGTCGCGCTCGCCCAGATCCGCCGGCGGCCCGCCCGGCTGTCATGGGTCAGGGCGTACACGGCCCGGCCGGCGAGATAGGGCCCCCCGACTTCCCAGGTCGCCCGCGTGGCGGGTGCGCGCAGGAGGAAGGCCCCCTTCACCGTGCCCACCAGCAGCACGACGTCGCCGCCCTTCACCGCGATGCTCCGCGTCGTCACCATGGTGTCCTCCGATCGCTCAAGCCTACGCCATGTCGTGGCGTTCGTGTCACCCGCGTCGCCCCTGCTAGAATCCGTGGGGCATGAGGCCCGCCGGCACGACCGCCGTCGTCACGGGCTCGTTCCCGGCCGTCGCGATCGCGGTTGCCATCGTCTCCGGCGCCGCCGGGATGGTCGGCGTGTATCTCGATACCGCGTGGCACCGCACCGTTGGCCGCGACTCGTTCTTCATCCTGCCGCACGTCTTCATCTACTGCGGCGGGCTCGGCGTGCTGGGCGCTGCCCTCACGAGCGTCGCCCGCGCGACGCTCGGTCGCGCCGAGGACTTCGGCGGTCCGATTCTCCGACTCCGGCGCCTCCGGCTGCCCCTCGGCTTCGCCGTCACCGCGCTCGGGATCTTCGTGATCATGGCCGCGGCGCCGGTGGATGCGTGGTGGCACGCGACCTTCGGCAAGGACGTCCTCATCTGGAGCCCGCCCCACCTTCAGCTCCACCTGGGGGCCGGCGTCGCGGCGATCGGCCTGCTCTTCGCCGTCGCCGCCCAGCGCGGCCGCGGCGCGCTCGCCAGCGCGTGGCTCTGGCGGGGCGCGATGCTGGCCGTGCTGGTGGATCTCGTCCATCGCGGCCACTTCATTCTCGCCCACTACACGATGCTGTCCCACGCCCGCACGCCGGACCTCTACCCGTTTCTCGTCGCCCTCCTGGTCCCGGTCGTCCTCGTCGCCGCCGCGCGGGCCGTGGGGCCGTGGGCGCCCACGCTCGCGTGTCTGTTGTTCCTCGGCGTCACATGGCTCATGGACGTCATGCTGCGGGCGATCGAGTTCGACCGCTACACGCTGACCCCGATCCTGGCCCTCCCCGCCGCCGTCCTCTCGCTCGCGTTCTGGGGCGAAGAACGCCGGCGGGCCCGCAGCCGGCGCGACGGCGCGTGGCTGTCGGTCGCGGCGGGGGTCGCGTTCACCATTGCCTTCGTGACGATGGAGTTCGTGTGGATGGGCTGGGCCGTCGGGCGGCCGTGGGCGACCGAGCGCGTGCTCGCGGCGCTCCCCCTCGTCCTCGTGACCGGCGCGCTGAGCGGGTGGGTGGGATGGGTCCTCGGCGGGTTCTTACGGGCCGTGGGCTCAGCCAGCGGCGCCGTCGCCGAGTTCGGCAGCCGGTGGCGAGCCCGCGTCGCCGCGATCGTCGCCATCGTGCTGGCCCTGGTCGGTCTCGCGGCGACCTATCGGCCCCAGCGCTATGGCCCGCCGATGCTCGTGGACGAGCTCAAGCTCATTCCGCTCTCGACGTTTCCGTACCAGGAGGCGATCTTCTGGAACGTGGTGCTTGCCGAGGGATGGCCCTTCGCGCCGAGGATCGACGCGCGCAGCGAGGGAATCATCGACGGCCTGCCCGTGCCGGTGGGTCCCGCGTGGTGCGCGCCCACCGAGGCGGCCCTGACGACGGCGGTCGCCGGCGCGCGCTTCGGCGTCGAGGTGAACGGCACGCCCGTCGATCTCGCGCCATACCCTCTCGTGCGCCTCCGCCTGCGCGACGGGTCGCATTGTGCCTGGGTCGGCGTCGCCTCAGCGTTCCAGCGAGCGAGCCAGAACCGCTTCGTCTACACGATCGAGCGCCCGGCTCTGGGCGTGCCCCTCACGACGCGAGTCGAGCTGGGCGTGACCTTCAAGGACCCGTGAAGGCCGGAGGTGGCCGACCGGCTAGCGGAAGGAGCGGGTCAGCTCGAATCGGACGAGATGGTCGATGCCGTCGTCTCCGGGCCTGAACTGCCGGTTCTTGACGTCGCTGATCAGGTACTGCGCGAAGAGCGCGTAGCGTCCCCAGAAACGATACGAGACGTCCATCCCTCCGCCGAGACGCTTCTCCTGGGGGCCGGGGAAGCCCTCCACCGTGCTCCCGACCACGGCGCGGTCGACGTCGAGCCCGACCATCAGATTCGGGGTGAAGCGAGCGGCGAGGCGCGCGAAGTAGTCCCTGCCATGCGTGCCGATGAAGTCCGAGATGACGTGCCCTCGCGTCCAGTAGCCGCTCGTGAACTGGTCGTGATTGAGCGAGATCGGAGAGGTCCGCGCGTACTCGAACCTGGCGTCGAGCCAGTCCTGGCCGAAAAGCTCGAGCAGGTGGACGCCTCCGACTCCGCCCGTGGTGCTCCCCTTGGGGAGAAGATTCGACGCGAACCAGTGACCGACGCCGCTGCTCGGCCCGCACTCCCCACAGGTGTCGTCCCAATAGAACTCCCCGTAGAGCCTGAGATCGCGGCTCGGGAAGAAGTAGCGATCGACGTTGCGGAGACGGATATCCGCGTCGAGCCCCGTGAGACTGTCGGTTCGCTCCTCGGGGTGCGTGCGGACGTCGCCGAATCCCGGGTTGAGGATCGCCTCCGGGTACTTCTTGAGTGGCAGGTTGGGGCCCAGGCCATCGAACAGCACCGTACGGCTCGCACCGAGCTCGAGGAAGGTGGCCGGCGCGAAGGTCAGCCGCATCCCGGTCAGCTTCGTGTACGCATGGTCCCGCCGCTCCTCGAGCTGGGCGAGGAACATCAGCACCTTCATCGGCCCCACCCACTGGCCGACCCAGGGCAGCAGAAACGGCTCGGCCGCGCCGATACGGATCTGGTCGAGGGGCGCCGCGTTGTTGGTGAGGAGCAGGCCGTTGTGGTACCCGGGACCCCACGCCAGGCTGTCGCGACCCACGAGCAGCTCCACGTTGAAGAGGGTGAGCTTCGCGTACCCGGTCGCCAGGCGGGCGGCGCCGTAGTCCTCGTTCTCGAGCAGCTCCGGCTGGAGGTAGAGGGAGAGAAAGTCGCCGAGCTGGGCGCGGCTCTCGAACGTCAGGCCGCCATTGACCCCGCGCTTGAAGGTCCGCCCCTGGCTATTCACGAGGGAAAACTGATGATTCGCGTAGGCGCCGAACGCCTGCGCGCGGTCGATCGGGGTGAACGCGAAGAACCCCGGCGCCGCCCTGCCCTCTGACGTTCGGACGCCGAGGCTCGTCAGCTCGACCTTGAGCTCCTCCATCAATCGATCGAGGACGGGTTCGAGGTCGCGCCGCGCGTTGAGACCGCCCGCGTCGTCGTTCCGGATCTTCTCGATGGCGCGGGCGACGATCCGCGCCGCCTCCACGCGGCTCAACGGCCTCGTGTTCAGCAGGACGCGGTCGGCGAGCCCCGCCGTGACCAGCCGCTCGAGATCGTCATAGACGGCGTCGCGGAACTCCGAGAATCCACCCCAGTTCTTGAGCGGCACGTTGGTGCGATCGGCGGCGGTGGCCACGCCGATGGGCGCGAGGCTCGCGACGGCGGCGAGGACGATGAAGCAAACGAAGGCTTGCCTCGGCCGCGACATGCGGGGAGGATAGCATGTGCGCTCCGGCCCACATCCCGTCACGATCGCGCTCGCCCTCGCGCTGGGCGCGGGCTGGCTCGGCTTCCCCGGGCTCCTCTGGGACGTCGCGTGGCACCGCACGATCGGACGCGACAGCTTTCTCTCCCCGCCGCACGTCCTGATGTACACGGGCGTGGCGGTCAACGGCCTCGTCAGCGCGTGGGCCGTCTTCTGGGGGCACCGCCGTTACGGGGCGCCGGGCGGGCTTCTCGCGGGTGGCGTCGGGTTCCTTGTGGCCGCGGCGGGCGCGGCGCTCGACGAGTGGTGGCACGTGAACGTCGGCAAGGACGTGAACCTCTGGAGCCCGCCCCACCTCGTCGGCCTCGCCGGCACGGTGCTCATCGCCATCGGTCTCGTCTCCGCCGTCGCCACCCACACGCGCTTCGCGCGCGAGCCCCGCTGGCTCCTGCCGCGCGTCGTCCTGCTCTTCTGCTTCGCCGACCTCGTCCACAAGGCCATGGTCGCCCTCGACCACTACACGCTCGACACCTGGGGCCGCACTCCCGACTTCTATCCGTTTCTCCTGGCGCTCTTGTTGCCCGCGATCTTCGTGGCGACCACCCGCGCGCTCGGCCCCGGCGCGGCCGCCGCGACCGCCGCGATCTTCACCGCCGAGCACATCCTGATTCTTCTGGCGCTCCTCGGCTTCGGAATGCGGATCCCGACCTTCACGCCGATTCCGCTCCTGCCCGCGCTCGCGATCGATCTCGCCTGCGCCGCGTTCCCCGTGCCGCGCACCTCATGGCTGGCCGCGCCCTTCGCCGGTCTCGCGTTCGCCATCGTCGCCTGCGCGCAGGAGGCCGCGTGGATGGCGTGGGCCGTCGGACGGCCGTGGGATCCCGGGCGTGTCGCGGCGGCCTTTCCCGGGGTCGCGCTGACGGCGATCGGGAGCGCGGTCGTCGGCTGGACCGTCGGAACGCTGGTGGCGAGCGCCGCGACGGGGCGACCGACACGGGAAGCGCTCGGGAGCCGGGCGCGCGCTCGGGCCACGGTCGTCGCCATGCTCGCGCTCGTCACCGTCGGGGTCGCCGCCGCCTACCGGCCGTCACGCGTCGAGCCGCCCGCGGGCGTCACCGCTCTCGGGCTCGCGCCCGACACGGGCTTCGACTACCGTGACGCCGTCTTCTGGGACGCGCTCCTGCCGGACGGCTGGCGCACGCCGGGAGCGCATCACGCGTATCAGGAGGCGATCGTCGACGGACGCGGGGTCCCTCTCGGGCCCGCCTGGTGCGCCCGCGACCACGTCGCGCTCACGCGGGAGCTGGCGAGCACGCGGGTCACGCTCAGCGTCAACGGAGAGCCCGTGGATCTCGCGCGCTACCCGAGGACGCGCCGCCGCATGCGCGACGGCTCGCTGTGCGAATGGATCGGCGTCACCGCGACGACGCCGCGCCCGGGATTCCAGGAGCTCTCCTACACGGTGGAGCGCGACGCGCTGCCGCCGTCCACCATCGTGATGCGGCTCAGGGTCAAGGAGCCCTGAGGAGCACACGACGACAGCGCCGATAGAGGTCGAGCAGCGTCGCCGCGGTATAGCGGAAGGTGGGGACACGACCGTCGGTCCGCGTGAGTATCCGCGCGATCCAGCGGGCCGCGCGGACCCGCGACCGCGACACGTTGCGCACCGGTTCGGCGATGACGAGGAGGCGCCGAGCGGCCTCCCACAGGCGTGGAAGCAAGGCGTCGGCGATGTCGTGGAACTGATATAAGCTTGCCTGCATAATGGCCGCGCCGGCGGGCGCGACGAGGGCGTGGCGCGGACCGTAGTCCGTCCCGTAGCCGACGCGCATCGCGAGCCGGTAGAGGATGGGGAACCGGTAGATGGTCGGCATGACTCGCGACAGTATGGTGTCCGTCGTCGTCCCGCTCTGCAACGAGGAGGCGAACCTCCCCGAGCTACGCGCCCGGCTCACCGCGGCGCTCGCGCATCACGAGTTCGAGTGCATCCTGGTGGACGACGGCTCGACCGACGCCACGTCCGCCATGATCCGCGACGTCGCGCGCGAGGATCCGCGCTTCAAGGTCGTGAGCCTCTCGCGCAACTTCGGCCACCAGGCGGCGATCTTCGCCGGTCTCACCTTTGCCCGCGGCGCGTGCGTCGTCGTGATGGACGGCGACCTGCAGGACCCGCCCGAGGTGATCCCCGAGATGGTGCGCGCGTGGCGGAAGGGCGCCGAGGTGGTCTACGGCGTCCGCACCGCGCGGAAGGAAGGTTGGTTCACCCGCGCGACGGCAGCGGCCTTCTACCGCATCCAGGTGCGCCTCACGCGGACCAGGATGCCGCTCGACACCGGGGACTTCGCGGCGATGGACCGGCGGGTCGTGGACCTGATCGTCGCGATCAGCGAGCGCCACCCCTACGTGCGCGGCCTCAGGAGCTGGGTCGGCTTTCGCCAGGTCGCGTTCCCCTACGAGCGCGACCGGCGTCACCGGGGCAGGCCCAAGTACACGGTCTGGAAGCTCCTCGATCTGGCCGTCTCGGGGATCGTGCCGTTCTCGGTCGTCCCGCTGCGACTCGTGGCCCTCTCGGGCGCCGCGATCTCGGCGCTCGCGCTCGCGGCGGGACTCGGCGTGCTCCTCGGATGGATGCCGTTCGTCGCCGGCGTGGTGGCGGCGCTCGCGTTCCTCTTCGGTCTCCAGCTCCTCATCATCGGCCTACTCGGCGAGTACGTCGGTCGCGTCCTCGAGGAGGTGCAGAACCGCCCGATCTTCGTCGTCGACGAGGTCGTCGGGGTGGATCCGGCCCAGGCGACGGGCGACCGGAGGCGCGGCGCCCCGCGCACGAGCTAGCCAGGGATTTCCCGCCCGGCAATCCTGTAATCACCCGATGGTCACCCGCGGTCGAACGACGCGACCATGGGCCCGATGAGCCCTGGGGGGCACCTCGTCACCACAGCGATCGCGGGCGGCGCCGTCCTCGCCAGCACCGGCTCGATCCCGCTCACGGCGGGTCTCGTGGTGGGAGGATTCCTCATCGATGTTGACCATGTGGTGGACTATCTCCTCGTCGAGCGTCGGCGCGAGCTCACGCCAGCCGCGTTCCTCCGCTACTACACGGAGGGCCACGCACGGCGCATGGTCCTTGCGCTTCACTCCTACGAGGTGTTCCTGGCTCTCGCGGCGCTCGCGTGGTGGCTCGGCTCGGTATGGGTCGCGGGCTATCTGGCGGGGGGCGCGATGCACCTCGCGCTCGACATCGGCTTCAATGGCCGGCTCACCCCCAGGAACATCTTCGCCTTCTACAGCTTCGGCTTCCGCTGGGCCCACGGCTTCGACGCCCTAACGCTCTTCGGCTCGGAGCCGCGCGTCACGCCCGCGGGTTTCTGGGGATCGTTCTTTCTGGGCCCGCGCCTCGCCCGGCCCCGCGTCGGCCACCGGGCCGCCGTCCCCTACGCTCCCCAGGGGTAGCTCCCTAGGACGGCGGGGGGTCGAGATCGGGCGAGCTGCTGCTGGCTTGAGAATGACCTGCCGGCCAGGGACTTACCGGCCCCAGTCCTGCCCAGAGCCGTGGAAGTGATTGATATTCTGGAAATCTGATTCCGGTATCGGATTTGCCCTGGAGTCCTGCCATGGAGGATTCAGGGAGCCTGACGTCGAGCGGTGCCCGGGCATGGACTCGACAGGCGCGTGGCGTCGGCCGGCCGTCCACGGTGGCGCTGTACGAGCCTCAGGTCGCGCAGTGGCTGCGCGAGCGTCCTGACCTCCCGGGCGCCGAAATCCTGCGACGTGTGCGGCTGACCGGTTATCGCGGCGGCAAAAGCGCCCTGTACGAGCTCGTGAGACGGCTGAGGCAATGATGGGCGCATGAGGGGGCGCGATCGGAAGGCAAAGTCCGACCCACGCCCCGGTCTCCTCTTCGTCGTGTCCCGGCATGCCCCGAAGCAGTACGAGTATCTCAAGCGCGTCTTCGCCAACGACAAGCGGGTGATCGTCATCCTCGATCGCCGCGTCGGAGAACGTCGCAAGACCTCCAGCGCTCCGGCTGGGGAGCGTCGCCGGGCCGATCGACGCTCACGCCCTGCGATCGACGACCGAGTGCGACGACGAGGCTGGGCGATGGTGCGTGTGGAGTTCTCGGAGGCTTCCCCCGCGGCGACGGGTGGAGAGTCCGTGAAGTCGATCCTGATCGTGGACGACGATCCGAGGCTTGCCCAGCTGCTCTGGGGCGTCTTGAGGGACGACGGTCACCGCGTGACGGTCGCGCGGAACGGCGCCGAGGCGCTCGCGACCCTCGCCGACCACACCTTCGACCTCCTCCTCGTCGACATCCGGATGCCGAGGCTCGACGGTCCGGGATTCTATCGCGAGTTGGAGCGACTCAGCCCCGAGCACGCGCACCGTGTCATGTTCATGACCGGCGAGACGATCGCGCCCGAGACGGCGGAGCTGCTGTCAGCGACCCGCACACCGCTTCTGCGCAAGCCTTTCAAGGTCGAGGAAATTCGCGGGACCGTCCAGCGGTTCTTCCTCGCCACCGAGAGTTTTTTCCGCCGCGGCTCGCGACGGCAGTGACTGCGGCTACATCGCGACGGGAATGCACGGGAGCACGCGAAGCGGGAGTCTGACGGACTCAGCGCACGTGAGGCAGGAGACGTGCAGCTCCTCCGCGCTTCGCGCTTGTAGCACCATCCGCTGGCCGCACCGGGCGTGGTGGATGCCGCCGTCAAGGGCCCGATACACGGTGTCGATCTCAGCGGTGACTGAGGCGTCCACCATTGTCACCTGACGAAGGCACGGGAGTCGGGGTCGGTTGCCATGCCGACCGTATCCCGTCTCGCATCCGCAGCCACTCGACATAGGGGTCCCGGACCGGCGCCGCCGCGTGCGTCCGAGACCGCGTCATCAAGTAGAGCAGTAACAGCAGGCCGCCCGGCAGGACGAGGGCCACGCCGAGCGTCCCGACCTTGTACCACCACGTTCCGGGAACTCGACGCGCGGCGACGCCGCGCATGGTCCGCATCACCATCTCCCTCACGCCGTGTGAGCGGGGCAAGACCTATGCCACGGACGCAGCGGAGAGAGAGCTGCGAACCTCCCAGCACGTCATGTCCAAGGATGATCAGAAATATCAAGGACGGGCGCGCGCCTCGACGTCGCGGCTTCTGGGACTGGCGGCGAGCGCTCAGACGGCTCCGCACGAATCCCTGAAAATTCTTGCACAAAAAGTGTAAAGCTGCGGTGTGCCGCCCGACGCCCCCGCGGCCTCTAGCGGTTCGAGTAGAGCCAGCGCGAGCCGTAGCGCCCGAGCTCGCGCACACCGCCGGGCGGTAGCGCCGCGACGACGCTTTCGCCCGCCGGGCGCCGAACCACGAGGAACACCCGCCGCGGCCCCTCCCACAGCCGGACCAGGTCCTGAGTCCCGATGAAGACGCCCTTCGCCTCCGGGAGCTCGGAGGCGAAGGAGAAGTACCCCACGGCCCCGTTCACGAGGAGCACCCGGCGCCCCGTATAGAAGGGGAGCGCCGGACTGTACTCGAGCGAGCCTTCCACCACGATCACGTCAGCCGGACCGGCCGCAGCGGTGATCGCCTGCGAGATCTCCTTCGCGGAATGGTGAGGCTCGACGACATCGAGCAGCTGGAAGATCAGGATGGTGATCACGCCCGCGACCGCGACGAGCGACGCGAAGGCGCGACGGCGCCCTTCGAGGACCCAGCAGAGCGCGGCGACACTCCAGCCGACGAGCAGCGTCAGCCCGAGCCCCAGCAAGAGCCGGCTGAACGGGCGCGGTGAGGCGAAGGGAAAGGGGACGCCCTGATCGCGGAGGATCCGGTAGTACACGTTCAGCTCCGCGAGCCCGCTCATCACCTGGGCGGGCGTGAGCCCGGCACCCAGCCAGAGGGCCCAGACGCCGACGGCGCCGCAGCCAAGCATGCCGATGCCGAGCCAGCGCCCGATGTCGCGCCCGCTCGCCCAGGCGGCGCCCGCCAGGAGGGCGAGCGCGGGGAAGGCGGGCAGCGCGTAGTACTCGTGCTTGAACTGCGAGAGCGCGAAGAGACCCACGATCGCGAGCGCCCACGCGACGATCACCGGCCGCCAGCGCGCCGCGGGAGACGGATCCGGCTCCGACCGCGCCAGGACGAAGACTCCCCAGGGGAACGCCCAGAGGAAGCTCGTGACGAGAAAGCCGAGGGTCGAGATCGGCACGTCGTCCTCGACGAAGCGGCGGGCGTTCAGGAAGCGGAGCAGGTGGTTGTCCAGGAGGTAGAAGCTGAAGAGTGTCGGTGAGCTCCGGGCCGCCAGCACGTGCCACGGCACCGCGATCGCGGCCAAGAGCGCCGCGCCGCGCAGCGGGTTCAGCTCGCCGAGCGACAGCGGACGCACCCACGCCAGGCCGATCCCGACGATCAGCATCGGAAACATGAGACCGAGGAACCCCTTCGCGAGCACGCCGAGCGCTGCCCCGACGTAGAGCAGGAGGAAGCGCGTCCAGCCTCGATCGGGACGCTCGACATCACGCAGGAACCCGTACATCGCCAACGTGAGACAGAAGACGAAGAGCTGGTCGGTGGAGGCCTTGCGGACGTAGAGCGCATTGCCGATCATGGTGGCAAGCGCGATGCCGGCCAGGAACCCGGCCGGGGCCCCGTAGAGGCGCCGGCCCATCCGCCAGGTGAGGAGCACCGTGCCGAGCGCGGCCAGCGCCGACCACACGCGCACCGCCCATTCGGTCGGGCCCACGAGCCACATGGTCGCGGCGGTGAGCCAGAAGTAGAGGGGTGGCTTCTCGAGGTAGGGGAGACCATTCACGTGCGGGATCACCCAGTCCGCGCGACTCAGCATCTCCTGGGCGATCGCGGCGTAGAGCCCTTCGTCGGGATCGAGCAGGGGCATCCCGAGCTTGAGGAAGAGGAAGGGAATACTCACGACCAGGAGCAGGGCGAGATCGTCCAAGCGCGCGCGGGGCGCGATCGGGGCGGGGAGACCTCCGTCAGGGGTGCTCACGATGGCGGGCTCATCTTAGCAATGGCGCGCGTGCTCGGGCCTTGAGCAGTTTCAGCCACTGGCCCGAGCTGCACATGGCTCTGATTCCGATCCTCTCATCTGGCCTTGTGATTGCTTCCGTCGGACAGGCCGTGCCCTTTTCGACCTTGGCGAAAGGATTCGTGAGCGGTATGCATGAGCCCGCGCAGGTCGTCATTCGCAGTCGAGACGAATGGGTCGCCGTCTGGGGGCGGCACGCACGGGCGCAAGGCCGACCTCCGTCGGCGCCGCCAGTGGATTTTTCCCGTGACATGGTCGTCGGAGTCTTCATGGGGGAACGGGGCACCGGCGGCTACGAGATCGAGATCACGAGGGTCGAGCGGGCCGACTCACAGCTGCGCGTGTACCAGCGGAGCCGTGATCCCGAGCCCGGTGCCATGGTCACCCAGATGCTGACCCAGCCCTATCACGTGATCAAGCTCCCCCGACACGACGGCCCGCTGGTGTTTCTCCGTGAGGATCCGTCGCGATGAGCGTCGAGCCGGTGCGATCGTGCGCGAAGCCGCTGGCCCGGCTTCTGCTCCTGCTTTCGCTGCTCTTCCCGAATGCCAGCGCCACTGCCCAACCGACACCCCGGCATGCTCCGGACACCATTCTTGTGAGGTTCAAGGCCTCGGCGCTGCCGGCGGACCAAGCGCTCGTCCACGCGCTGGTCGGCGCCCACGCGTACAAGAGCTTCAGGATCGTCGAAGGCCTTCAAGCCGTGAGAATTCCCCCCGGGATGCGCGTCAAAGACGCCATCGAATTCTACCGGCGCCGTCCCGACGTCCTCTACGCGGAGCCCAACTGGATCGTCGACGCCCAGGTCGTTCCCAGCGATCCAAGCTTCAGCAGTCTCTGGGGCCTCAACAACACGGGCCAGAACGGCGGGATCCCGGATGCGGACATCGACGCCCCCGAGGCGTGGGACATCACCACGGGGAGCAGCGACGTCGTCGTGGCCGTGATCGATACCGGGATCGACTACACTCACCCGGACCTGTCCGCGAACATGTTCCGCAACGAGCTGGATTGTAACAGCAACGGGATCGACGACGACGGCAACGGCCTGGTGGACGACTGCTTCGGCATCGACACCGCCAACAACGATTCCAACCCCATGGACGACGCCAACCCCGGCCACGGCAGCCATGTGGCCGGCACGATCGGCGCGGTCGGGAACAACGCCGTCGGAGTCGTCGGCGTCAACTGGGCCATCCGACTCATGGCGTGCAAGTTCCTGGGTTCGACGGGTTCCGGTACCACTGCCGATGCGATCGACTGCCTCGAGTATGTGAAGCTCATGAAGGACCGCGGGGTCAATATCGTTGCCACCAGCAACAGCTGGGGCGGCGGCGGGTTCTCCCAGGGCCTGTTTGATGCCATCGAGGCCCACCTCCACCGGGGGATCCTCTTCATCGCCGCCGCCGGGAATGCCAACCCTGGGTCCAACAACGACACGAAGCCGTTCTATCCCGCCGCCTACTATCTCCCCAACGTCATCTCGGTGGCGGCCACGACGCGGACGGATGCGCTGGCGTCGTTCTCGAACTTCGGGAGGCGGACCGTTCACCTGGGGGCTCCCGGGCAAGAGATTCTCAGTACGACTCCCGGGAATACCTATTCCTCACTCAGCGGGACGTCGATGGCCACGCCGCACGTCACCGGGGTGGCTGCCCTGCTGAAGGCCCAGGACCCTGCGCGTGACTGGAGAGCCCTCAAGAACCTCATCCTGGCCGGCGGTGACACCGTCCCCTCGTTGGCGACGACTACCATCACCCAGAAGAGACTCAATGCCCGGGGCGCCCTGACCTGTTCCAACTCGACCGTCCGCTCTCGCCTCACCCCTGTCGGCACCACCATCAGCGGCTCCGTCGGGACGCCCCTCGATCTCGCGGTCCTGAACATCACCTGCGCCAACCCGGGCGGAAACGTCTCCGTCACCGTCGATCCGGGGGGACAGATCGTCAGCCTGACCGACGACGGTCTCGGATCCGATCAGGCGGCGGGGGATGGCGTCTATTCGGGCCGATGGGTCCCCCTATCGGGGGGAAGCTACACCCTGACCTTCCCGGGCGACGACGTTGTGACCGTGCAGGCCCTGGCCCTCACAACCTACACCGCGACGCCGACCACCTTCAACTACAGGACCATCACCGGCACCAATCTCGACTTGGGCGACGATTCGTCCGCGGCGATCACCTCACCGTTTCCGATTCTCTTCGGCGGTGGAAGCTTCAGCACCCTGTTCGTCGGTAGCAACGGGAACGTGAATTTCAGCAGCAGCGCGTTCTTGGCTCCTTCCAATGAACCCCTCCCGACCTTCCCCGTCGCCGGGACGGGCCAGAACGTCTTCTGGGCCGTGACGGGAACCGCGCCCGGCAGGGAGCTGGTCATCGAGTGGAGGGATGTCAGGCACTTCAGCTGCGGGTCGGACGGCGCGGCCACAGTGAGATTCCAAGTGGTCTTCTTCGAGGGGAGCAGCAACCTCCTGTTCAACTATGCCGATGCCACCTTCGGCGGGCTCTGCGTTGGCTCCGATCGCGGCGGCTCCGCCACGGTCGGTGTTCAGGTGAGTCCGAGCGCCGGCACCCAGTTCAGCTTCAATACGCAAAGTCTGAGCGATAACACGGCGCTCCTCTGGACGGCCACGGTGACGGTGCCGCCGCCGACGATCAACGTCACCCCGAGCTCTCGATCCTTCGGCGGTGTGCGTGTTGGAGGCTCTGAGGATCTGACCTTCACCGTGCAGAACACCGGCGGCGGCGTTGTCAGCGGGACCGCAACCGTGGGCGGCCCATTCCTCGTCGTTTCCGGAGGTTCCTACTCCCTTTCCGCTGGCCAGAGCCAGCGGGTGACCGTGCGCTTCAGTCCAAGTTCGGCCGGAACCTTCTCCAGCAATGTGACCTTCAGCGGAGCCGGGGGAACGACCAGAGCGGTGACCGGGACCGGCACTGTAGCTTCTCCACTGGCTCCCACTGGCCTGTCAGCGACGGCGGGCTCAACGACCCAGATCAATCTGGCCTGGCAGGATCCGAACGGCAACGAGACGGAAACGCGGATCGAGCGGAAGACGGGGTCAGGGGGGACGTTCGGACAGATCGCGACGGTCGGGGCGAACATCACCAGCTACCTCGACACGGGCCTGAGCCCCGACACGACCTACGTCTACCGACTGCGCGCGTGCAACGCGGTGGGCTGCTCACCCTACTCCAATCAGACGACAGCGAACACGCCTCCGGGCTCCTTCGCCCTGACCGTGGCCGCCCGGGGCTCCGGGAGCGGGACCGTGGCGAGTAGCTCGGGCGGGATCAACTGCCCGTCGAGCTGCGCGGCGAGCTTCAACTCGGGAACCATGGTCACGCTGACGGTCTCGCCGGCGAGCGGGGCCACCTTCAAGCAGTGGGGCGGCGCCTGCAGCGGGACCTCTCCCTCCTGCGCCGTCACCATGACCGCCGCCAAGTCGGTGACGGCGACGTTCTCGCTGGTCTTCACGGACGCGACCGTGAGCCCGGGGAGCACGATCGTCAAAGCCGTCCACGTCACCGACCTCCGCACGGCCGTCAACACGCTCAGGGGTGGCAACGGGCTGGGGCCATACAGCTTCACGGATGCGACGCTCAGCGCAGGGAGCATCGCGGTGAAGGCGACCCACTTCAGCGAGCTGAGGACGGCGCTCGACCAGGCGTACCAGCGCGTCGGTCTGCCGTTGCCGACCTACACCGATCCGACGCTGACTCCAGGGGAGACGGCGGTGAAGGCGGCGCATCTGAGCGAGCTGCGCAGCGCGGTGCGCGGGCTCGAGTGATTGATTCTTTCGAGGCTATTGCAGGGCTTGCACGGCGGCGCGGAGCTCAGCGATGTGGACCGCCCTGACCATCTGCCCCGCCACGATCGTGGGGTCGGTGTACGTCGGCACCGCTCTCCCCAGCGATTGATAGACCTGGTTCAACGCGGTCCTGAGCTCGAGCACGTGCAGGGTCCGGAACGGGGTCGTCCCGGGCGTGAGCGTGGGGTCGGTCCAGGTGAAGGGCGCGAGGGTGCCCAGCGCGCGCAGGGACGCGATCGCTGACCGGAGCTCGGTGATGTGCGCCGCCTTGATGGCGATGCTCTGCGGGATGAGCGGGTCATCGGTGAACGCAAACGTGGAAGCGGTGGCAGCGTAGAGCTCTGACACCTCCGTGGGGCTCAACGCACGGTTATAGATGCGGACGTCGTCGAGGACGCCCGGGAGGTACTCGCCGCTGCTCGCGCCCTGGGGATAGTGGGCGAGGTGCAAGGGCTGGGAGGTGGTGGGGGCGCCGGGGGTGCCGGCCCAGGGGAGGCTGCCTTTGAGGAAGCCGTCGACATAGAGCTTGCCGCCGGAGGCATCAACCACGAACGCGACGTGGTGCCACTGATTGTCGTTGTAGCCGGGGAGGTTGAAGGGGCAGCCGCTGCCGCCGTAAACCGAGCTCGACAAATCGCGCAAGTACCAGGCGCAGAGGTTGCCGTTATTCATGAACACTTGATAGCCGTTGAAGGAGTTGGCGACGTATTTGTTCACGATGCCGTTGACGCCGCTCGTCGCATTCGTCTTGATCCAGACCGCAGCGGTCAGGGGATAGGCATTGAGCGCCGCGGTGGAGGGGACCGTGACGTAATTGGTGAGGCCGTCGAAAGCCAGGGCGAAGTTGAGCTTGCCGGTGGTCCATGTGGGCCCGTTCATCAGGGTCGCGGTATTGCCACTGCCGGAGGCATCGATGGCCGTCAGGCCGGTTCCCTCGTCGAACTTCCAGTAGCCCACGAGCCCGGTGTTGAGGGTCGTGCCATTGGCGATCGTCACACTGACGGGGGCGGCGGGGCCGAGGTTGCCGGCGACGTCGCGGGCGACGGCGGTCAGGGTGTGGGGGCCGTTGACCGCGGTCGTCGTATTCCAGGAGGCCGCGTAGGGCGCCGCGGTGACCTCGGCGCCGAGGTTGACGCCATCGAGTTTGAACTGGACCCCGACGACGCCCATGTTGTCGGTGGCGTTCGCCGCGACCGTGAGGGTGCCGGAGATAGTCGCTCCGGCGGTCGGGGTCATGATGGAAGCCGCCGGCGGCGTGATGTCAGTGAACGTGGCGGTGACGGTGGTCGCGGCGCTCAGGGTCACGGTGCAGGCGCCGGGGCCGGAGCAGCCGCCGCCGCTCCAGCCGCTGAAGGTGGAGCCGGCGGCGGGCGCGGCCGTGAGCGTCACGGCGGTGCCGCTGGCGAAGCTCGCCGCGCAGGTCGCGCCGCAGGTGATGCCGGCGGGGCTACTCGTCACGGTCCCGGCGCCGGTGCCCGCTTTAGAGACGGTCAGCGTGAAGGTCTGCAGGGTGAAGGTCGCGGTGACGGTGGTCGCGGCGGAGAGCGTGACGGTACAGGCGCCGGGGCCCGTGCAGCCGGCGCCGCTCCAGCCGCCAAAGGTCGAGCCCGCGGCGGGCGCGGCTGTGAGCGTCACGGCGGTACCGCTGGCGAAGCTCGCCGCGCAGGTCGCCCCGCAGGTGATGCCGGCGGGCGCGCTGGTGACGGCGCCGCTGCCGGTGCCCGCTTTGCTGACCGTCAGTGTGAAGGTCGGCGTGAAGGTGGCGGTGACGGTGGTCGCCGCAGAGACCGTGACAACGCACGACCCAGTGCCGGAGCACCCGCCGCCACTCCAGCCCGTGAAGGCGGAGCCCGCCGCGGGCGCGGCGGTGAGCGTCACGGCAGTGCCGCTCGCGAAGCTCGCTGAGCAGGTCGCGCCACAGGTGATGCCTGCGGGGTTACTCGTCACGCTCCCGGCGCCCGTGCCTGCTTCAGAGACGGTCAGCGTGAAGGTCGGCGTGAAGGTCGCGGTGACGGTCGTCGCCGCGGAGATCGTGGCGGTGCAGGCACCAGTGCCCGAGCAGCCGCCGCCACTCCAGCCGCTGAAGATCGAGCCGGCGGCGGGCGCGGCGGTGAGCGTCACGGCGGTACCGCTGGCGAAGCTCGCCGCGCAGGTCGCGCCACAGGTGATCCCGGCGGGTGAGCTGGTGACCGTCCCGCTCCCCGTGCCCGCTGGGGTCACCGTCAGGATGAAGGTTTGAAGGGTGAAGGTCGCGGTGACGGTGGTCGCGGCGCTCAAGGTCACGGTGCAGGTGCCGGTGCCCGAGCAGCCGCCGCTCCAGCCGGTGAAGATCGAGCCGGCGGCGGGCGCGGCCGTGAGCGTCACGGCGGTGCCGCTGGCGAAGCTCGCCGCGCAGGTCGCGCCGCAGGTGATGCCTGCGGGGCTGCTCGTCACGGTCCCGGCGCCTGCGCCCGCCTTAGAGACGGTCAGCGTGAAGGTCGGCGTGAAGGTCGCGGTGACGGTTGTGGCCGCGGAGATCGTGACCACGCACGACCCCGTGCCGGAGCACCCGCCGCCGTTCCAGCCGCTGAAGGTGGAGCCCGCGGCGGGCGTAGCTGTGAGCGTCACGGCAGTGCCGCTCGTGAAGCTCGCTGAGCAGGTCGCGCCACAGTCGATGCCTGCCGGTGAGCTAGTGACCGTCCCGCTCCCCGTGCCCGCTGGGGTGACCGTCAGGGTGAAGGTTTGAAGGGTGAAGGTCGCGGTGACGGTGGTGGCCGCGGAGAGCGTGACGGTGCAGGCGCCGGTGCCGGAGCAACCGCCGCCGCTCCAGCCGCTGAAGGTGGAGCCTGCGGCGGGCACGGCGGTCAGCGTGACGGCGGTACCACTCGTGAAGCTCGCCGCGCAGGTCGCGCCGCAATTGATGCCTGCGGGGCTGCTCGTCACGGTCCCGGCGCCCGCGCCCGCCTTGGAGACCGTCAGCACGAGGGCTGGCGTGAAGGTCGCGGTGACGGTCGTCGCCCCGGAGATCGTGACGGTGCAGCTGCCGGTGCCGGAGCAGCCGCCGCCAGTCCAGCCGCCAAAGGCCGAGCCCGCGGCGGGCGCAGCGGTGAGCGTCACGGCCGCACCGCTGGCGAAGCTGGCCGCGCAGGTCGCGCCACAGTTGATCCCGGCCGGGCTGCTCGTCACCGTTCCGGTACCCGCGCCGGCCGAGGTGACCGTCAACACGAAGGTCGGCACGAAGGTGGCGGTGACCGTCGTCGCTGCGGAGATCGTGACGGTGCAGGCGCCGGTGCCCGAGCAGCCGCCGCCGCTCCAACCGGTAAAGGTGGAGCCCGCGGCGGGCGCGGCGGTGAGCGTCACGACGGTACCGCTCGTGAAGCTCGCTGAGCAGGTCGCGCCACAGTCGATGCCTGCCGGTGAGCTGGTGACCGTGCCGCTCCCGGTACCCGCCGGGGTGACCGTGAGGGTAAAGGTTTGAAGGGTGAAGGTCGCGGTGACCGTCGTCGCCGCGGAGACCGTGACCACGCACGACCCCGTGCCGGAGCATCCGCCGCCGCTCCAGCCGGTGAAGGTGGAGCCCGCGGCCGGAGTAGCAGTGAGCGTGACGGTGGTACCGCTCGCGAAGCTCGCCGCGCAGGTCGCGCCACAGGTGATCCCTGCCGGGGAGCTAGTGACTGTGCCGCTCCCGGTGCCCGCCGGGGTAACCGTGAGGGTAAAGGTTTGAAGGGTGAAGGTCGCGGTGACCGTCGTCGCCGCTGAGACCGTGACCACGCACGACCCCGTGCCCGAGCACCCGCCGCCGCTCCAGCCGGTGAAGGTGGAGCCTGCGGCGGGCGCCGCGGTGAGCGTCACGGCGGTGCCGCTCGTGAAGCTCGCCGAGCAGGTCGCCCCGCAGGTGATCCCCGCCGGGCTGCTCGTGACTGTTCCGGTGCCCGTGCCGGCCTTAGAGACCGTTAGGGCGAAGGTTGGAGTGAAGGTAACCGTCAACGTGTCCGTCGCGGTGTTGCCGGCGGCATCCGTCGCCGTGACCGTCAGCACGTTCGTCCCGGGCTGGAGGACGATCCCGCTGGCCGTCCAGCTCGTCGTCCCGGTCGCCGTGCCGCTGCCGCCCGCGCTGTTCGTCCACGTCACCTGGGTCACGCCGACGTTGTCCGACGCCGTCCCCCCGAGCGTCAGAGGGGTCGTGCTCGTGCTGAAGGTCGGATTGGAGGTGGGCGAGGTGACAGTCAGCGTGGGAGGTGTCGCATCCACTCCGATGCCGGTCAGGATTCGCGAGAGGGTATCTCCGTCCGCGGTGAAGCTGACATTCGCCGTCGCGGTCGCCGGTGTGGTCGGGGTGAAGCGCACCGTCACTGTTTGGGTCGTCCCCAGTCCCACGAGGCTGAACGGACTCCCGGAGACGATGCTGAAGGGGGCGGAAGCTGCCGCGGTTCCAGAGACCGTTCCACCGACCGTGTTTTGCACGGTGAAGGTTTGATTCGCGAAGCTCGCCAGGTTCACGGTCCCGAAATTCACCGTGCCGGTCGGGCTCACGGAGAACTCGATCCGCGCTGCAGCGCTCGCGGCGGTCGAACAGGCGCTCTCATTGCTGCTCGTGTCGACTGCGGTGACCGAGACGTTGTAGAGGGTGCCCGCGGAGAGCCCCGTGAGTCTGAAGCTCACGGTCGTGTTGGGACTCGGGCTGGGCGTCGGCGATGCGACCTGAAAGAAGGAGGAGCCGGGACAGGGGGTGCTAGCGGTGCTGTAGTAGACGCGATAGGACGCCAGATCTGTTAAGGGGCTTCCGTCGGTATTTGTGGTGGGGGCGGTCCAGGACGCATCCAGGATCCCAGCTTCACCCCGGGCGGCGACCAGGAGGAGTCCACCTACCGCGAGACTCAGCGCGAGAAGCCACCGAGGACAGGCGCCTTCGAGAATGCTCGTGGTCTCCCATGAGGAAGACCACCGTGTTCCCGCGGGGTGACTACCACCCCTCCTTCGGTAGCCCGGCTGTCAGGCTCTCAGCCTGACCCGTGGCTTTGCGTCCCCGCCTCACGGCGGGTTTGCCCTTATCGAGAAGGGGTCTTCCTAGAAGGGAGATTGGTGCACGGGGGGTGCCAATTCCGGAATGACGTCAGGCCAGGGCAGCCCCGAACAACCATTGGAAATCCTGGGCTGGCGGGGTACGACCAGCGGTCAGA
>WNFT01002323.1_pt1 | contig 35557 bp, 35 predicted proteins | sample 5400191 | NCBI WGS metagenome assembly WNFT01 (sample SAMN13153359, study PRJNA577476) | soil metagenome | isolation source: 80 cm saprolite under Madrone tree | place: USA:California | collected 2016-06-14 | reverse complement strand
CCGCAAAGTCTGCGGAGATGGATCAAGGCCGCATCGAACGCGCCAAAGCGCTGATGGCAGCGCACCAGTTGGAGACGGCAGCAACTGAACTGGAATCGGTTAGAGCTGCGACCAAAGAACCCGCGCTCCGCAACATAACGTCAGTCATGCTCATGAATGTCTATTTGGAGGCAGGGAACTACACTCGCGCCGAGGCGCTGCTGGATGAGAGTTTTCAATCCGACGCAGCCCGGAACGAAGATTCGCTGCGGACCTATTTTGCGCTTGCGGGTCAGGCCGTAAACGGCGCGCGCGGTCACCTGGCGCGTTATCGTAGTTTTGGCATCAACATCATGGATGCAAACCTTCAGCCTGAGGCTGCGACCGACTTGAATCGTTTGCGAGCGCTCATCGAACGCATGGTTGTACAGGCCAAAACCGTCTCCGCCAACCGCAAGGCGTACGACTCGTTGTCGTTGTTAGAAGATGTTCTGGGATTGCGCCTGGCGCTTGCAAAAGACGTGGACGATCAAGCTACCTGGTCGTCAGAATATTCGAGCGTCCGCGAAGTGCTGGCATCTTCGGAAACGCAGGTTGCTTCGCTCGGCGCCATGCCAGTCCTGCCGGCGAGGAAGTCGGTAACGCTCGCAGACAATAAACAGATTTCCACGACGAGCGCGAAAACAGATCCAGTAGCGGTGCAGCCACAAAGTGAATCCAATCATGCCACCGATAACACGCCAACGGTACCGCAAACTGAACAAGTAGTCGCCGGACCCGATCTCAGCCCGACCTCAGCTACTTCAACAGACATTGCCAAACCCATCGATAAGGGTTTACTAAACACGATCGCAATCAGAAGGGTATTGCCCCACTATCCATCGGTCGCCAGACAGATGGGAATGGTTGGCATGGTCCGGGTGTACGTCATCCTCGACGAGAACGGCAAGGTTATCGACGTGCCGAAATCAGATGGACCGGCACTGCTCCGCACATCTGCCGAAACGGCCGCGCGGCAATGGGTTTTTGGGCCTTCATTGAACGAAGGACGGCCCGTTCGGGTCAGTGGCTACATCGACTTCAACTTCACGCTTTAGTCCAACTCCATGACCAATAGCGCAGCGCATCTTCAACATTCAGAAGCGCTTAGCCAATGTTGACTTAAAAGTAAGGATTGGTTAAACTGCTTCAGTTCCTAATGAACAAAAGATGAAGATATCCGCACAAGAAGAATATGGATTGCGCTGCCTGCTGCAGCTCGCGCGTGCTGATGCACAGGGCGAGTCGCTGACCTTGGCGCAAATCGCGCGGCTGGAAGGGATCTCCGGAGCAAATGCCGGCAAGCTGATGTGGATTCTGAACAAGGCCGGCCTGGTCCAATCGCAACGGGGAACCAAAGGTGGGTATCGACTTGCGCGTGCGGCTGCCGATATTCATCTGAACGAAGTTATCAGCGTGCTTGACGACGAACGCGTCGAAACGCATTGCAAGAGTTATACAGGCGTTTTGGATTCATGTGTCCATACCGGTGATTGCGGCATTCGACCCGTCATCGTTGAGTTGCATCAGATTGTTGATAATGCGTTGTCTGACATCACGCTGTCGCAACTCCTGGGCACCGAAGCAAACGTGGATGCAGTCCTGCACAAAATTCAAAGTACAAGACAAAAATTGGAGACCAGTCGCGTGCAAGCGTGACGGCTGATTGAAGCGGTCAGAACACAAATGAGCACAGTAGAACTATTAGGTCAGCAGGAATATAAATACGGTTTCGTAACCGACATCGAATCGGATGTTATCCCTCGTGGTTTGTCGGAAGATACGATTCGGCTAATCGTCGCGAAGAAAAATGAACCTGACTGGATGTTGGAGTTTCGTCTCAAGGCTTACCGGCATTGGTTGACGATGACCGAGCCGAAGCACTGGCCAAACATCTCTTATCCGGAAATCAACTATCAGGATGTTATCTACTACAGCGCGCCAAAGCAGAAGGCGACCAAAGCCAGCCTCGATGAAGTAGACCCCGAGTTGTTGCGTACGTTCGAAAAGCTGGGCATACCCTTAACCGAACAGAAACAACTTGCCAATGTAGCCGTGGATGCTGTGTTTGACTCGGTTTCAGTAGCTACAACCTACAAAGAAAAGCTGAAGAAGCATGGAGTAATCTTCTGCTCGTTTACTGAAGCAATTCGCGACTATCCCGATCTGGTTAAGAAGTATTTGGGATCGGTAGTGCCGACAAACGACAACTTTTTTGCAGCGCTTAACAGTGCGGTTTTTTCCGACGGATCGTTCTGCTTCATTCCCAAAGGCGTGCGCTGCCCGATGGAACTCTCCACTTATTTCAGGATTAATAATTCAGAATCTGGACAGTTTGAAAGAACGCTGATAGTTGCCGAAGAGGGCTCGCACGTCTCCTATCTCGAAGGTTGCACTGCTCCGAAGTTTGACAAGAACCAGTTGCATGCGGCGGTCGTAGAGCTGGTCGCGCTCGACGACGCGCAAATCAAATATTCAACTGTGCAGAACTGGTATGCGGGGGACGAGGAAGGCGTCGGCGGTATCTACAACTTCGTGACCAAGCGCGGCAAGTGTGCCGGTCGCAACTCGAAAATCTCCTGGACGCAAGTTGAGACGGGTTCAGCGATCACCTGGAAGTATCCTTCGTGCATTCTCCAGGGCGACAATTCAATCGGGGAGTTTTATTCGGTGGCGTTAACCAATCACGCACAGCAGGCCGACACCGGCACCAAGATGATCCATCTCGGCAAGAACACGCGCTCGACGATCATCTCGAAGGGAATTGCCGCCGGCAAATCAAACAACAGCTACCGCGGTTTAGTGAAGGTGATGCCGAAAGCGGAAGGCGCGCGCAATTACACGCAGTGTGATTCGATGTTGATTGGATCGAATTGTGGCGCGAATACGTTTCCGTACATTGAGGTAATGAACAACAGCTCGAGTGTTGAGCATGAAGCTTCAACCTCGAAGATCAGCGAAGAGCAATTGTTCTATCTTCAGCAGCGCGGCATCTCGCAGGAAGACGCCGTTTCGCTAATCATTAATGGCTTTTGCAAGGATGTATTTTTGCAGTTGCCGATGGAATTTGCTGTCGAAGCCCAGCGGTTGCTTGGTTTAAAGCTCGAAGGCAGCGTCGGATAAGGCAGTGACAGGTGACGGGTAACAAGTGACAAGGTCTGAAAGTCTTTGCTTGTCACTTGTAACAGTTCACTTGTCACTTTTGTTTGAGGAGAAATAATTCGTGTTAGAAGTTAAAAATTTATATGCGGGCATCGACGGCAACGAGATCCTGAAAGGGATCAATCTCACGGTGAAGAAGGGCGAGATTCACGCCATCATGGGGCCAAACGGCTCGGGAAAATCGACGCTGGCGAAAGTGCTGGCAGGACATCCGGCTTACCAGGTCACCAAGGGCGAAGTGCTTTACGAGGGCAAGAACCTGCTCGACTTATCACCGGACGAGCGCGCGCGTGAAGGCATCTTCATGGCGTTTCAATATCCGATCGAAGTTCCAGGCGTTTCAAATGCGCAGTTTCTACGGCTCGCATATAACGAGAAGCGCAAGCATTTGGGCGAAGAAGAACTCGATCCTCTGGAATTTAAGGATCTATTGAAAGAGCGCGCGAAGGTGGTGGAAATGGACGCGAGTTTCATGAACCGATCCGTGAATGAAGGTTTCTCCGGTGGCGAAAAGAAAAAGAATGAGATTCTGCAAATGGCTGTGCTGGAACCCAGGTTGGCGGTTCTCGATGAGACCGATTCCGGATTGGACATTGACGCGTTGCGAATCGTCGCGGGTGGAGTTAATCAACTACACAATCCTGAAAACGCTGTGATCCTGGTGACGCACTATCAACGCCTGCTCGATTACATCGTGCCGCAATTTGTGCATGTGCTGGCAAATGGCCGCATCGCGAAAGAAGGTGGCAAGGAGCTGGCGCTCGAGCTCGAACAAAAAGGCTACGACTGGCTGAAGGCACCAGCGGAAGTCAACGGCGCGGGTGTAGTTGCAAACTAAAGAAAATGGTTACCGAACTAACGCAAAAAGAAAACTTGTACCACGAGGCTTTTCAGTCACTGCAAAGACCTGGCGCTGAAAATTCATCCTGGCTGGAGCGTCTGCGCGAGAACGCCATGGATCGGTTTCTGGAATTGGGTTTTCCATCTGTCAAGGAAGAGGAGTGGAAGTATACGAACGTAGCGGCAATTGCAAGGTCTAATTTCCGTCCAGCAGTTTCATTCGAACTGACGCCCAAATCGAAAACGGGAGTGAAACAGCTCGCCTCCGTTCCCGAAGCAGGCTCGAGTCAATTGGTGTTCGTTGACGGCGTATTCCGAAGTGATCTGTCATCGTTGACTGCGCTTCCGGAACAAGTCGTTGCTATCGATTTGACCCGGGCGATTGCCGACGAGCGCTACAGTGAAATCGTGCGTACGCATCTTGCGCGTCAGGCTGACTACGTCGTAAACGGTTTCACGGCATTAAACACAGCGTTCATAAATCATGGCGCCTTGGTGTTCATTCCCAAAAACGTAACTGTTGAAGCGCCGATACATTTACTGTTCATCGCCGAAAGCGAGCGCGTGGCAAGCTTTCCGCGGGTGATAATCATTGCCGGGGGAAACAGCAGCGCCACCATCGTTGAGAACTACGTAAGTGCTGATTCGGATCAGTATTTCACCAGCGCAGTGGTTGAGGTTGTACTTGAAGAAGGCGCGCGGCTCGAGCACTACAAGGTACAGCGCGAAAGCATCGAGGCTTTTCACGTGGCCACTACCGCAGTTGGTTTGGGGCGGAACTCGAGCTACGACACAACTACGATAACATTTGGCGCTAAGCTTTCGCGGCACGACGTGGTGGTGACAATGGACCATGAAGGCGCGGAGTGTAAGGTTGATGGTCTTTATCTTGTCACTGGTGATCAGCATGCTGACACTCATTCCGTAATCGATCACCGCCAGCCCAACTGCACCAGCCATCAACTTTACAAAGGCATTCTTGACGGCAAGTCGCGGGCTGTTTTCAATGGCAAAGTTTTCGTGCGACACAACGCGCAGAAAACCGACGCCATGCAAACAAACAAGAACTTGTTGTTGTCGAACGAGGCTCGCGTCGATACCAAACCGCAATTGGAGATTCTGGCGGACGATGTGAAGTGCGCGCATGGCGCGGCGGTAGGGCAGATTGATGAAGATGAATTGTTTTACCTTGAAACTCGCGGCATTCATCCGGAGCTCGCACGAAATCTTTTGACTTACGGGTTCGCCGAAGAAGTCATCGCAAAAATCAAACTTGAATCCATACGCAATCAGCTCGATGCAACGGTTCTAAATCGGCTGAATGCCAGCCTTGAAGCGTAATTGCATGGCAACGATCGAAAAATCAGTCTTAACAAAAACGCATGATGTTGGTTTCGATGTGCAGCGCATCCGTGAAGATTTTCCGGTGCTGCGCCAAACAGTCAACGGCAAGCCACTGGTTTACCTCGACAACGCGGCTTCGTCGCAGGTGCCGCAGGTGGTTATCGACCGCGGCAGCATTTATCTCGAAGACGAACATTCCAACATACATCGGGGTGTGCATTACCTGAGCCAGAAGGCGACAACTGCCTACGAAGGCGCGCGCGAGAAAGTGAAGCGGTTCATCAACGCTCGTGAATCGAGAGAATGTATCTTTGTAAGGGGCGCGACCGAAGGCATCAATCTCGTAATGCATGGCTACGGCCGCAAGTTCATTGGCGCCGGCGACGAGATCATCATCTCGGCGATGGAGCATCACGCCAACATCGTCCCCTGGCAGATGCTCTGCGAAGAGAAAGGCGCTCGACTGCGCGTCATACCGATGAATGATGCGGGAGAGTTGCTGGCTGATGAATATGATGCGCTGCTGAATGAGCGCACCAGGTTAGTTGCGGTAACGCACGTTTCAAATGCCCTGGGAACAGTCAATCCGATCAAGCGGATGATCGATCAGGCGCACAAGTACGGCGTGCCGGTTTTGATCGATGGTGCGCAAAGCGCGCCGCACATGTTGGTCGATGTGCAGGATTTGGATTGCGACTTCTACGCCTTCTCGGGTCACAAAATGTTTGCACCGACTGGCAGCGGTGTTGTCTACGGCAAGGCATCGGTTCTGGAAACCATGAATCCGTTTCAGGGCGGCGGCGACATGATCAAGAGCGTGACTTTTGAAAAGACCATCTACGCTGATTTGCCGAATAAGTTTGAGGCGGGAACGCCGGCAATCGCTTCGCAGATCGGACTGGGCGCTGCGATTGACTATTTGAATTCGATTAATCGCAAGCAGGCCGCTGCACATGAGCATGAACTTTTGCGTTATGCTACCGAAAAGCTAAGCGCAATCGAAGGTGTACGCATCATCGGCACAGCTCGTGAGAAGCTCAGTGTCCTGTCTTTCGTTATCGATGATATCCATCCGCACGACATTGGCACCATCCTCGATCAGGAAGGCATCGCCGTGCGTGCCGGGCATCATTGCGCGCAGCCGGTGATGCAGCGGTTCAATGTGCCGGCAACCGCGCGCGCTTCGTTTGCTTTCTACAACACAAAAGAAGAAGTTGACGTGCTGGCGCGAACGATTGAAAGAGTCGTCGAGATCTTTTCGTGATTTTGAATCGCAAGTGGTAAACATTCAAAAACTTCGATCCGACTCAACTACTATTTACGATTCACGATTTACCATTTACGGTTCTTACATGTCTGAATTAAGCGAGCTATATCAACAGGTCATCTTGGACCACAACAAGAGGCCGCGGAATTTTCGCAAACTGGAGACCGCGAATCATTCGGCGGAAGGCTTCAACCCCCTTTGTGGCGACCACCTGACTGTCTATCTAAATCTGGAAGGCGACGCGGTAAAGGAAATAAGTTTTGAAGGGTCAGGTTGCGCTATTTCCAAAGCTGCTGCCAGCATGATGACGCAGGCAGTCAAGGGGAAAACCAAAGAAGACGCCGAGCAGCTTTTCAGTTCGTTTCATGAGATGGTTACCAGTGACTCGGATGAAGAGCAGGTCGCTGAGCGCTTGGGAAACTTGAAAGTGTTCTCAGGGGTGCGCGAGTTTCCGGTGCGTGTGAAATGCGCCACGCTACCGTGGCACACGATGCACGCGGCGCTGAACAACGAAGCCCTCGTGTCCACGGAATAGACCTTGGGCAAAATGTAAATCACAAACGGTCCCTGGCGGCCGTTTTTTATTTGGCTCTTGCGGCTGCGGAAAAACTCAGTTCGCATGCAATAATATTTTTGCTCCAGCAAATCCAGTAAGGCACATCCAAGAGTGTTCATAACTTCCGTCGAGCTGCGCGAAATTCGTCTGTCCTTGGTGCACCCATTCGAAACGAGCTTTGGTCGCACGACCGAGCGGCGAATAGTGCTCGTTCGCATCGTTGACAGAGAAGGCGCGGAAGGCTGGGGTGAGTGCACGGCTGGCGAAGGTCCATTCTATTGCGAAGAATGGACCGCCAGCGCCTGGGCGACGCTTAAAACTTTTCTCGTGCCCATTGTTATCAGCAAAGAGATTGAAAGCGCGGCCGATGTCTGGAAGCTGTTGCAATCGGTGCGTGGGAATCGCATGGCCAAAGCGGCAATTGAAACGGCCTGTTGGGACCTTGAGGCTAAACAGCTTGGTCTGTCGTTGTGGAAACATCTCGGTGGAGTACGCAGCGAGATTCCCTGCGGTGTTTCGATTGGCATTCAGCAGACGCCTGACGAGCTGATTGAGAAGATCGAAAAGGAATTGGCGGCAGGTTACCAGCGAATAAAAATCAAAATTAAGCCTGGTTGGGATGCGAATAGTATCAGCGAGGTTCGCAAACGATTTCCTGAGATTCAACTAATGGCCGACGCGAATTCTGCCTACACGTTGGCTGATGTGGGCCTGTTTCGGGAATTGGACCAGTTTGAGCTCATGATGATTGAACAGCCATTGGCCCATGATGATATTTTCGATCACGCTGCGTTGCAGAAGCAGATCAAGACTCCGGTCTGTCTCGATGAGTCGATTCGCTCGCCTGCGGATGCGGAACATGCGATCCAACTTGGCGCTTGTCGCGTCATCAATGTAAAACTGGGACGAGTCGGAGGGCACGCGCAGGCAAAAGAAGTTGAGCAAGTTTGCCACGAAAATAACATTCCGGTGTGGTGTGGCGGCATGCTCGAATCCGGCATTGGCCGCGCCCACAACATCGCGATGGCCACACTTGCAGGATTTACTTTACCGGGCGATGTGTCGGCGAGTTCACGTTATTGGGAACAGGACATAATTGATCCGCCGGTGACGGTTAGTGCAAACGGTACTATCAAAGCACCGGACACGCCTGGAATCGGATTCGAGGTGAACAAGTCAAGAATTGATCAGCACACGGTTAGAAAAGAGACGATTAGTTGAGCCTGCCATTAGTACTTCGAATGGAACTTTCTAATTCAAATCTTAACGACTTACACGGTTACTTTTTTAGCCGGCACGACGAAATCGTCGCGTTAATAAAAGCTCTGGTGGAGACGGAATCCCCTTCAGGCGATGAAGCAGGCAGCAAGGCGGTTGTTTCTTTGCTGGCGAAGAACGCAGAAACGATTGGCGGCGTGAAGCTCGAGGTTGTGCCCGTTAACAATTACGGCGAGCATGTGCGGCTGACTGCATTTGCGGACGCGCTAGAATCCGCGCCGATTGTCTTGTTGGGACACACCGATACCGTTCACGCGCGCGGTTCGATAGGCGAACGTCCCTGGCGCGTTGAAGGCAACAAGGCTTACGGCCCAGGCGTGTTTGATATGAAAGCGAATTGCGTCCTCGCATTGGAAGTCATTCGCGCGCTGGCGCATGTCGGAATCCAGCCAAAGCGACCGGTTGTTTTGCTATTAACCTGCGACGAGGAAACTGGTAGCGCGAGTGGACGCCCGCTGGTTGAAGCGGAAGCAAGAAAAGCGAGCAGCGTGCTCGTGCTCGAGCCTTCCGGCAGCGGCGGTCGCGTGAAGACTGGTCGCAAGGGAACTGGAATTTATTCACTCGCAGCGCGAGGTGTCGCAGCGCATGCGGGTTTGGAGCCTGAGAAAGGCGCAAGCGCCGTGCTTGAATTGGCGCGGCAGACGGAACGATTGCACTCGTTCAATGGCAAGGCCGGTGGTATTAGCGTGAATGTTGGCGTCTTTCACGGCGGCACATTGTCGAATGTGGTGGCCGCCGAAGCGCGCGCGGAAATTGATGTGCGCTTCACTACGACAGCGGAGGCGGGGTTGATCGAGAACGAGATTTTCAAGCTGAGGACGTTTGACGATCGTGTGCAACTGACGTTAACAGGGGGTATCAATCGCCCGCCGCTCGAGCGCACTGAAAAGGTCCTTGAGTTGTATGAACGAGCAAGAGTAATTGCGCGCGCGTTGGATTTTGAGTTAGGCGAGACACAGGTTGGCGGCGCTTCGGATGGAAACTTTGCTGCCGCGGTAGGCGCGGCCGTGCTCGATGGACTGGGAATAGCCGGCGACGGCGCGCACGCAACCCATGAGCACATCAGTCTTGCTGACATTCCGCGCCGCGGTGCGCTGATCGCGGGACTAGTCGCGTCGCTCTGAATTAGTGGCATAGACTTCAGGAACCTCTAATCAAGTAGATGCGACAACTCTTTGGAGTGCGCTGGCCTGGCAGCGCTTTGGCCGGCCGCGAGTTGATTCAACGATGCGGCGACCAGCCACCGCGGACCAAAGCGGCGCCGGGCCGCCACACTCCAAGGAGTTGACCACTTGTTCAGAGCTTTCTTCAGTCTGTGTCGCCGTACCCGCCACAGACTAAAGTCTGTGCCACACTTATGAAAGTCGCTCCAAGACTTCAGTCTGTGCACCGTACCGCCACCGACTGAAGTCCGTGCCACTCTTATGAAAATCGCCACCTGGAACGTTAATTCGATTCTCGCGCGGCTGCCGCACGTAGTTCGCTGGCTCCAGGCAGTGGAACCCGATGTGCTCTGTCTTCAGGAAACCAAATGCACTGATGACAAGTTTCCGTTTGCAGAGCTTTCACAGATTGGATATTGCGCCAGCGTGTTTGGCCAGCAGAGCTACAACGGTGTGGCGATACTGGCGCGCAACGAATGCGCCGAAGTGCAGCGCGGCAATTATGAAGATCAAGAAGGCGCGCACGCCCGGTTGCTGGCGGCGACCATCGATGGTGTGAAGGTCGTGAATGTTTACATTCCCAACGGCCAGTCTGTTGGTTCAGAGAAGTATCAGTTCAAGCTTGATTGGATGAAGCGGCTGCGCAGCTTCTTTGATCACAATTACCAACCAGATAGTTCTCTCCTTCTTTGCGGCGACTTTAACGTGGCGCCCGAGGATCGCGACATTCACAATCCCAAGCTTTGGCAGGAACGAATCATGTGCAGCACCGGCGAGCGCTCTGCGCTTGATGAAATAAAGCGCTGGGGCTTTACCGATTCGTTTCGTTTTCATCACGAAGAGGGCGGCCAATTTTCCTGGTGGGATTATCGGGCGGGCGCTTTTCGCCGCAACCTTGGCTTGCGTATCGATCATATGTGGGCAACTAAACCGCTCGTCGTGCGCAGCAAGAATACCTGGATCGATATCGAGCCGCGCACCTGGGAGCGGCCTTCAGATCACGCGCCGGTGGTTGCTGAGTTCGAATAAGTATTCTGGGTTCAGCGCGACCCGACTCGTGTTGATTGAATCTAAACAGTGACCTGCGTTCCGTCAAACTTTGTTAGCGAAAACCCTGCAAACGTTTCGTTGTAACAGCTCTTCTGGTCGCCCAGGATCCCAATCGCCAATTGCTCGCCGAGCTTCATTGATTCCGTGCCATCCGATCGCCAGTGAACGCCGGCGGTGTTTCGCCCGAGCGCGACGTTCGAAGCCAGCTTGTTAAGCTCTCCACCTACAGTCAAATCTCCGGCATCCGTTCCAGCGTAAGGCACCAGGGCTGTGCCATCATCAAGCGGCTGTAGCAGAGTGACGCCGAGGTCCACAAGTTTTGTCGACTCTTTGAACCAAGCCTTCAAAATCGTCACACAAGCTCCGGCGACGGTCGCGTGCCCGGCGCCATAAGCCGGATGTGTCGGCGAGCCTTCGGGAAAAGCCATCGGCAGCAAAGAATTTCCCGCCGGCATGTAGCCGCCAAGTCGTGTGCCGCTCGAAAGTGAATTGAGAATCTCCGGATGGACCGGATAACCGGCGCCTTGGTTGAGCGTGCGGTCCACGCGGGCCGCATGTACTTCCGGCCGCAGGCGGCGATGCACAAACCACTTCTGAAACCAGACTGCCTTGAGCGCGCGGGTGGCGACTTCACAAAGCAGCGCTGCGATGTGTGGGCCACCAAAAGTGCCGAAGCCGTCCTGCGTGGGATTCCCGATGTAAGGGTTGCCATCGTCAAAAGGCGCGCCGAGTCCCGCAAGAATCAGGAAGCCGTGGAAGTAGGCCTGGAAAAGCACGTCAATGTGAACCCACTGTCCGATGTCGCGCCCGTTTCGCATGTAGCGCGCAGTCGGATCGAAAACATCTCCGGATTGGTTAACGCCGCGCTGCACGGCGAGCCAGGTGTTGAAGTTCGTCATATAGTCGATCCCCGGCGTCGTCGTTCGAATTTTTTGCTCGAGCTTGTTCGCGCCAAAGTTGCACGACTGGTAGAAAAACTGCGAGAGGTACGGACCAGCGGTGTCGCTCGACGTCAGGCCTCGAAATAACGTTGCTGGTGTTACTGCACCGCCCGTCTTAGCTCCCTTGAAGTCAGAACCGTAAAGAGTGAGATCGGCTGCCGCAGCATTGGCAATCGGGTGCGATGAATATTGGGAGTACGGCACATCGCGAAGCAGGGCCATCCAGTAGTTTTCCGATATCTCAGCTGCCTGCTCGCGACTCGCGAAAGCGGGTGCGGGTGGTTGCACCAGTGCCTGCGCGTCTGGTCCTTCCATATCAAATGCAAGACCTGCCTGTGGGTTAGTCAATCTGCGATTACCGCCCAGCGGGATGGCGTTGAAGTCAGCGGCGCGTCCACTATTCAACGCTTGTACCAGGGCCTCGTAAGCGCTCAAGACCACGGTGCCATCGTTGTTATGTGGCAGTCCTTTTGAATAGTTGGCAAGCTTGTTTGCGTAAAGACTTTCATCGCCGTTTGGTGGGTGCTGTAAATTCTGGGGCGTGCTCTGCAAACCTACCTGCGCCGCATCGCGCCGCAACTTCGCGCAATCGTTTGCGCGGCGATTCGATCCTGTCGGCGTCGCCGCGTGGACTTGTGAGTGCTCACTTTGAAGCAACGGCTCGAAGCCAACAACTCCAGCCGCGAGAGCCGCGGCACTGGTTACGCCAAACTGTCCGATTGTCCGATGAACTTTCGCCTGGCAGGTGATTTCGGTGCGGTCGCTTGGATAGACGATTCCTGCATGGGGGTGCTCCTATCTTTTGTTGTCGTGCAATAGAACCAAGAGCGGGAGGTTGACGCACGAGATGACTGGGCAGTCATCTAAGATTTACCGGAGAGGTTTTCCTTGCCTCTGCTCTGGCGTTATTTGTACCACACCTCGTTCCTGGTAGAAAACTCTTAGCGCGTCTTTCTGAGTGACAGCAGTCCAATAAAAACGCGGCGGCGTTGCGTAAAGCCTGACGCCGCCGATCAGATTGTCATTGAAGAGGTTGTTAGGGGGTTACCACAGTAGGTCGCGGCGGATAGCCGGGAATCATGGAGATCCCAAAAGCGAAGTTCAAAACAAGCTGTATGATGAACAAGAGAGTCCAGATCAGCATAATGTTCCTGATGCCGTAGCGATTTGCATTCATCCACCCCCAGATGAAAGTGTAAAGCGCGCAAATCAACCCCAGAATTCCTTTCAGCGCTCCCTCATTCTGGAATAATTTGATCAGGACGATGATAAAGCAGATCAAAGACCCGATGCCCACCAGCAGCGCGCATATTCCTATCAATCCTCCAGCCATTCGATTGTCCTCCAGTTATTTGGTTAGTAGAACATGTCAAGGTTAACCGCGAATTAGCTGGACGAAAGCCGCTTGTAGAAATAGCAAGCGCGCCAGCCAGTAAACAATCAGACCAACAAGAATCAGAACAGTTAATCCCGTTTGACGTTCAATCAGCTCTGCTCTGGCAATCGCAGGCTGGACTACCGATTTGGGTAACAGGATGGAAAGAATCAAAGCGACGATCGCGAATAGAAAAATAGGAGCGAAGGCGTGAAATCGGAGCGAGCCGGCCAGATCACCTTTCAGCAGTAACGTTGTGGCTCTGCTCAAACCGCAGCCGGGGCAGGGAATTCCGGTTAAGCGAAAGAAAGGACACTCCCACGAAGGCAGGCTGAGTGAAACAAGTGCGATGTGAAGTCCCGTGGCCCCCACCAGCACAAAGGTAAATTTGCGATCACGTAAAACCGGCGAGATTGGGGGAAACGCGTGCTGCGGGAACATGGCGCGCGGCATTCTATAGCAGGTTAGCGCGAATGACTAACTTTTCTTCCAGGTTTCGGAGTTTTTTCAGTACTCCCGAGTATCAGTTCGAGGTTAATTCTGCCGTCTTCTCAGTAATGTCTTTCTGCGCCCATTCGTTGTCGCGGCTCGCTTCGCCGGCCTTCGTGCGCTTGGCCGCTTTCATTTTTTGCACCAGATCCATATGAGTTGAAAAATAACCGAGACTCTTGCCCACGATTTCCTGCACCGAAGTGAAACCCTTATCGGTCATGAACTTTTCGAGCCCTTGCTTCAGTTCGTCGATCATCTTCACGCCATGAAGCATTACGCCGGTGCAAAGCTGAACGGTCGAAGAGCCCAAGAGGAAGAACTCGAGCGCGTCGTGCGAGTTTTCGATGCCGCCGATGCCGCTAATAGAAACATCCTGCGGCAGACCCAGCGCAAGCTGGCTCACCATCCGCAAAGCGATGGGACGAACAGCCTGTGATGAGTAACCGCCGGGAACGGTGTTCGTAATGTTTGGCGTCATCTTGGCCCAGACGGGAATGTTGGAAACTTCTGCCACCCAACTAGTGACCTCTTCACAGAGATCGGGATGCTCGCCCATCTCTGAACCCATGCGACGTTCGGTCATGCCGTGCGGACACGAGAAATTGAGTTCAAAAGCATCGACGCCTGTGTCCTGGACCATGCGCGTCAATTCCTGCCAGCGGCTCTTCTCGTACTCCTCCATGATCGAGGCGATCAGGATGTGTTTTGGATAATCTTTCTTAACCTGACGAAATTCTTCCAACCAAACGTCGATGGGACGGTCAGAAATCAATTCGATGTTTTCAAAGTTCTTGAACGCAGCTTGCCGTAACGGGGAACGACATTGACGACCTTGGCTGATTCCAGACTAACAGTCTTGGCGACAGCGCCGCCCCAGCCGGCATCGTACGACTTTGCAATGACGCGCGCGTTCGTTCCCGGCGGGCCCGAGCCCAGCAGAAACGGGTTGGGAAACGTTATGCCGTTGACGGTGATCGATAGATCCATACTTCGCTCCTTAATCGCGTCGTCTTTCAGTGTCTCGTGTCAATATCATTTGGATCTTACTTCTTAAATGCGGCAGCTTGTTGCAAGCGACGTCCCAGACAACGTCATAGTCTATGCCGAAATAACTATGAATCAATCGGTCCCTCATTCCGGCCATCAATCGCCATTCAACTTCCGGATTTTCTGCACGAACGTCGGCTGGAATTTGCTTAACAGCTTCGCCGATTACCTCAATACTACGAGCAAAAGACCTTTTTAAGGTTTCATCTTGCAGAAAGTCTGCTTTGGTAGTGGCCTTGACTTGGCTCTCAAGGTAATCAACTTCGTCCAGAATATGTTGAAGATATTCAGCCGCCGACCGAGGCATACTCGACCTCACGTAATATGTGTGGACCGATATAAGGACTCAAAGACTCGGGAGTAAGAAGCTCAACCTTTCTGCCTATGGTCTCCTCGAGGAAAAGCGCCAAACTCATGAAGTTGTCGAAGGACTTTTTTCCAGGTTCGAACTCTACCAGCAGATCAACATCGCTTTCGTCGGTTTGTTCGTCGCGCGCAAATGACCCAAATACACCCAACCGGCTGACGCCGTAAGCGCGAAGTTGCGCCTGATTCCGAGCCAGCGCAGAAAATAGATCCGCCTTGTTTCGTACGTGCATATATGACTTTAATCGGCGACCAGCGCGCCGTACGTATCCGGCCGGCGATCGCGGAAGAACTGCCAGGTGTTTCTTACTTCGCGAATCTTGTCGAGGTCGAGATCGGCGACTATCAATGCATCCTGATCGCGCGGCGCTTCAACAATAAACTGTCCGCGCGGATCGCAGAAGTAACTCTGACCGTAAAACTCGCCGATGTCCCACGGTTGTTCATGGCCCACGCGATTGATGGCGCCAATGAAATAACCGTTAGCCACCGCATGCGCCGGTTGTTCTATGCGCCACAGGTATTCGGAAAGACCCGCGACCGTCGCCGAAGGATTGAAGACTATCTCCGCGCCATTCAGGCCGAGCGCGCGCGCGCCTTCCGGAAAGTGCCGGTCGTAACAGATGTAAACGCCAATGCGCGCAAAGGCTGTATCAAAAGCCGGGTATCCAAGATTGCCGGGCTTGAAGTAAAACTTTTCCCAGAAGCCTGGATTGACGTGCGGGATGTGGTTTTTGCGATACTTGCCGAGATACTTGCCGTCAGCGTCGATGACCGCGGCAGTGTTGTAATAAACGCCGGTAATCTCTTCTTCATAAATCGGCACTACGATGACCATGCCGTGCGCTTTGGCGACTTCCTGCATCAAACGCACCGTTGGTCCATCCGGAATTCTTTCGACCGCTTCGTACCAACGCGTCTGCTGCTCAGCGCAAAAATAGGGCGTGGTGAAAACTTCCTGCATGCAAACTATTTGCACGCCTTGCTGCGCCGCCTGCTCAATAAAACCAAGATGCTTTTCAATGTTCAGCCGCTTGATGTCTTCGATTGGCATATCGGTTGGCGCGGCGTTGGTGCATTGTATAAGTCCGCATTTGACTGTTCGTGGCATGTGAAAACCTCGTTGGTTAATTTGTCTGACAAACTTTGGTTTGGTGCTGCCGAGCCCGTAAAAGCTCGTCTTCTAACTATGCTGCTTTTGCCAGGGCAACGTCGATAGCCTCTGGCGGAGGTGGCGGCGTAACCTTCATCAAGAGCAAGTGTGTAATCGCCGCAGCGCCAAAACCCACAAACCACGCATAATCATAAAGGGGCCTGAGCAGTGGCACCACTAAGCCAATCCAGGCAAGCGTGCAACCGATCAGCGTCGCCAACACAGCGCGCCAGTTCCAACCACTGCTGTAAGTATAACTCCCTTTGGTCCGATAGAGGTCGCCGAGCTCAAGCCGCTTCTTTCTGACGAACCAATAATCGGCTATCAGCACGCCAGCAATTGACCCCAGGCCGCCTGAATAACCTACCAGCCAGACGTAGATGTAACCCGATGGATCATCCAGCAAGCGCCAGGGGAACATCAGAATTCCGATAATGCCAGTTATCAATCCACCGGTGCGAAACGAGATCCATTTTGGAAAGGCGTTGGCAAAGTCATTAGCCGGTGAAACAACGTTTGCCGCGATGTTCACCGCCAGCGTCGCGACGACAACCGTAAACATCGAGATAGCGATCACCGCGACGTTGTGAAACTGGCCCACCAGCTTTATCGGATCCCATAACTCGTTCACCTTCATGTGCGGATAGATCACTACAGCCGCCGAAGTGATCACCACGCTCATGGCGGCAAAAAGAGTCATGGTGGTAGGCAGTGCCACCACCTGTCCGATTGCCTGTTCGCGCTGGCTGTGACCAAAACGGGTAAAGTCAGGCATGTTAAGTGACAGCGTCGCCCAGAATCCGATCATGCCGGTCAGGGAGATAATGAAGATGGGCCAGAACTCTTTGAAAGTATGAAAATTACTTGGCTGAGTCAGCAGGTAACCAAGCCCGTGCGCTTTCCAAATGGTCCAACCCAACAGCAACGTTGTCATGATCAGCACAAATGGCGCGGCCCAGTTTTCAACTTTCCGCAGTAGATCCATGCCGCGATAGATAATGTAAATATTCAAACCCCAGAACAGCAGAAACGACAACCACTCGCTAACCATGTGGCCGCCGATTGGACCACCCAGCAAAGTATTCCAGCCCGGAATGATCGCGCCAAAGAAAGTGTTCAGCGCCTCGCCGCCGATCCAGGCCTGAATGCCAAACCAGCCGCACGCGACAATCGCACGCATCAGCGCCGGCAAATTCGAGCCATAGGTTCCATACGCCGCGCGCGCAAAAACCGGAAACGGAATTCCGTATTTAGTGCCGGGATGAGAATTGAGCAGGATCGGAATGAGAACGATGGTGTTACCGAGCAGGATTGTGATCAGCGCTTGCCACCAATTCATGCCGGCGCTGATCAGGCCGGACGACAGCATGTAAGTTGGAATGCAGTGCGCCATGCTGATCCAGAGCGCCGCGTAGTTGTAGGTGGTCCAATTGCGGCGGGCAACCGGAACCGGCGCCAGATCCTCGTTGTAAAGCGGGCTGCGGCTAATTGCTTCCGCAGCTTCAGGGCGCAGTTCGACGCGACCATCTGAATGTTGAATTGTTTCACCTGTATTATTACTGGCCACTATTTTTCCGGGATCTCCTGGGGCGTCGGTCAGTAGAGACCGGCGCGTCAGGAAAGGGAAGACGCTATTATTTTCGATTGAAGACTTGGCCGAAAGGCCTAAAACGGCCGCATAGTAAGGCAACTGCAGGAAGAGCGACAAGTGTTTTCGCCTTGCCGTCACTTTTCGCGGTTTTCATATACATCCCGAAAAGCTTCCAGCAATGGCAACTCAATAACGTCTCTTGGTCGGTTAGCCGAACGCTTACTCGCGATGATGTCTCGAATATTCAGAACTGGGAAACCGCTGGATGTGTCCATTCGCTCTCTGGCTTCGGAATAGTTTTCGATGCCATCTGGAGCAAAGACCAGATCGATATCAAAGGGCCCCGACTTTATTTGCACAAAGTCTTTCCCCGAGAGAATCTCTTCAGTCAGTCCATTGTCCAACACAAAGCCAAGGTCTTTGAGAGCAGCAACGATGCGGCGTCCATTTTCGCGATCCTTGCGTGGATAAACATCGACATCCTGGGTGGTGCCTGGGTAGCCCAGGAGGATCGCACCGCTCTTGCCGATGAACATGTAGTCAACGCCGTGCGCAGCAAATGCAGCGGCCACTTCTTGAGCTTGCGCGGGGTTGAATTGGTCGCGAGGCATCGAGGCTCTTTTCCCTATGCCGAATCAGGTTCGCCGTAACCAAGGTACTTCGGTAGATTGTCGCGGCACCATTTGCGGTAGGCGGCAGTCGAATCAAACGAGCGCCATGGTGCGTCGTCGAGAACCGGCTTGTAAACGTAGCAGAATCCGTAGCGCATACGCTCCGCGACACTGCGCTTGAGGTTGCGCTCGCACTGTCGCCGGAAATCCTTCAGCTCATCCTGCTGCATTAAGCCGCTCCTCGTAGGATCGTATTCTACATCGACACGCAGGTGCCACGTTTGAGAAACTGGCCATCGCCGGCCTTGCCTATGTACTCGCCATTTTGAATTACGACTTTACCGCGCGACAGGACAGTTTCAACCACGCCTTTGATTTTCTTGCCTTCGTAGGTGTTGTAGTCGACATTCATGTGGCTCGTCTTGAGACCGAGCGTCTGTTCCTTTTCCGGATCAAAGATGACAATGTCAGCATCCGAGCCTATTGCGATTGTTCCTTTCTTTGGAAACAGACCAAACATTTTCGCTGCAGCCGTTGACGTGAGTTCGACAAAGCGGTTCAGACTGATCCGATTTTCAACTACGCCACCGTTGTAAATCAGGGGCACGCGATTCTCAACGCCAGGCGCGCCGTTAGGAATCTTGCTGAAGTCGTTCCTGCCCAATTCCTTCTGCTCCTTCATGCAGAATGGGGCGGCGTCATTACATACTTCGCACCTTCGAAGTCATCGCCATAATCATCGATTGAAAGAAATAGATACTGCGGACAGGTTTCGGCGAAAGCCGGAATGCCACGATCGCGCGCCTGGCGCACCTGGTTAAGCGCATCAGCACACGAAAGATGAACGATGTAAACCGGGGACTCCGCCATTTCCGCGATAGCAATCGCGCGATGCACGCCTTCCGCTTCTGCGATTGTCGGCCGTGTTAACGCGTGGTACTTCGGAGCGGTGTGACCTTTTGCAAGTGCGTGCTTGATGATTTCGTTAATGACGATCCCGTTTCAAATCAAGCCGCCGCGCTCGCCGGCGGCCGACATCCCGCGAAAGATAGTTGCATCGTCAACCAGAAACACTCCCGGATAGGCCATGAACATCTTGAAACTGGTGACGCCTTCGTCCATGGCCGTGTGCAGCTCTTCAATCTGATTGTCCTCGAGTTCGGTAGTGATCAAATGAAAGCCATAGTCGATCGCCGTTTTGCCTTCAGCCTTCTTGTGCCAGTTGTCGATGCCCTGGATGAGCGACTCGCCCTTGTACTGCACGGCAAAATCGATGATGGTGGTCGTGCCGCCGTGCGCCGCAGCGCGCGTGCCGGTTAGAAAATCATCGGACGCTTCGGTACCGCCGAACGGCAGTTCCATGTGCGTATGTGGATCGATCCCGCCGGGGATGACGAGTTTGCCGGAAGCATCAATGACGTTATCGGCTTCGATTTCCAACTTCGCGCCGATGACGGAAACGCGTTCATCCTCGATCAGGATGTCGGCGCGGTAGTCGTCAGTCGCAGTCACGATGCGGCCGTTTGTGATTAGGGTTTTCATCTGTTTAGCATAATCTCTTTGATTTCACACCGGTTCAAAATGCGCGAACATGTTTTGAAATTCAGCAAGATTAGAGGGTGTCTCGTACCAGCACTCCGCCTCAAACTTCTTCCACAAGTCAAGCACCACGGCATGCTTGTGTGCGCCTTCAATCGCCTCACGAGAGACCCACTCAAACACCTCTACGATGGTCCCATCAGCCGCTCTCATCACGATCGATTCACGCTCCGTGACAAGTCCTTCCGCGCGCAGTGGTGGCAGATGATTGCGCACCAGCTCAAGCAAGGACTGCTCGTGGCCCGGTCGGGGCTTGTAACATGCTACGGATATAGACCCCATTAGATTATCTCCAATCAGTAAAGGTTACCTTCGCGCTTGCGACCGGTGTAATCAACGTAAACAACTTTCAGTTCAGTATAGAAGTCCAGCGCAGTCGATCCCTGTTCGCGATCGCCGATGCCGGTGCCTTTAATGCCACCAAACGGAATGTGCGCTTCGCCGCCGGTGGTGGGCGAGTTGATGTGCGTCATGCCGGTTTCGATTTCATCAACAAAGCGAAATATGCGCGCAGCGTCGTTGCTAAAAATTGAAGAAGACAGACCATATTCCGTGTCATTGGCAACCTGCATCGCCTCTTCGAAATTCTTTACGCGCAGCACTGACAGCACCGGGCCAAATATCTCTTCGCGCGCAACCCGCATGTCCGGTGTAACGTGATCGAAAACCGTTGGCTGCACAAAAAAGCCTTTGTCCAAACCGTTGCCGGCGGCCCGCGAACCGCCGCAAATGAGCATGGCGCCATCTTCGCGACCAATGTCGATGTACTTCAGCACCGTCTTAAATTGTCCTTCGTCGACGCTCGGCCCCATTTCTGTTTTTGGATCCATGCCATCGCCGATGCGCATTGACTGCGCACGTTTACTAATGCGGTCCACAAATTCGTCAGCAATGTCGTTCACCACCACCGCGCGGCTGGTGGCGGTGCAACGCTGTCCGGACGATCCGAACGCGCCCTGAGCCGTTGACTCAACCGCCAAATCCAAATCCGCGTCCTCAAGAATTACCACAGGATTCTTGCCGCCCATTTCGCATTGCACTTTCGCGCCGCGCCGCGAAACTTCTTCGTACAAACGAATACCAACCTCATTGGAACCCGTAAAGGAAACAGCTTTCACTGCCCTGTGGTTGATGATTTCGTCGCCGGCTTCCGACCCTGAACCCAGAACTAAATTCAAAACGCCAGGTGGAATACCGGCCTCGGCAAAAATTTCCACGATGCGCACCGCCGTTGCCGGCGTCAACGTTGCCGGTTTGAAGACAACTGCGTTTCCGGCTACGAGCGCCGGCGCAATTTTCCAGACTGGAATAGCTACCGGAAAATTCCAGGGCGTAACACAGGCAACCACACCCAACGGCTGTTTGATCGTATACGCGAAGTTTGACGGCAGCTCAGACTGAATCGTCTCACCGTTCATGCGGCGCGATTCGCCGGCGCAAAATTCGGCGACGTTGATCGAACGCTGTAACTCACCGCGCGATTCCGCCACGGTCTTGCCTTCTTCCCGAGTCAGGATTTGCGCCAGTTCTTCTTTGTTCTCTTCAAGCAAACGAGCCGCGCGCGCCACAATCCGGCCGCGTGCCGGCGCGGGCGTCGTGCGCCAACCATGAAATGCTTCAGCGGCTGCCTCAACGGCGGCGCGGGCTTCCTCGCGAGTAGCTTGTTTCACGGTGCCGATGATGTCGTCGGTGTTGGCGGGATTAATATTTGAGACGGCCCGTGACGAAGTTGATTCAATCCACTCGCCGTTAATGAAGTTGCGATAGTCGTCCATTTGTCTTCTTGTCCGACAAACTTTTAGTTTGTCGTCCGATCACATTGGTAAGTTCAAAAACGAAACGACAAACTGAAGTTTGTCGGACAATGCAACGACAAACGGAAGTTTGTCGAACGAATTATGCAGATGACTCTGACAAAACCGTAATATAACATAGGCCAACGTACATGACAGCCACCACCAAAGACGCCAACCTTAGTGAATCCCAGAGCGCGCCGCAGAATCTTGGACAACTCTCAAGACAGCGCGTAGCAGCATCGCCGGAAAAGGATTTCCTCTTTTCTGAAAGCGATGGCCGGCGGTTTAGCTACACACAATTCGAACAAGCGGTTACTCGAGCCGCACGGTTGATGCAGTCGCATGGCGTTGCTATAGGCGACGTCGTTAGCCTGCTAATGCCCAACAGCGCGGAATATATCATCGCGTACTTTGCATGTTGGCAACTTGGCGCGCTGGCCGGCCCCGTCAATTCGCTCTTGAAGGAGGAAGAGATCTCGTTTGTCATGAATAATTCGGCAGCGAAAACGATTCTGATTCATTCTGAATTTCGGCCACGCCTCGAGAACATTCGCAACGACCTGCCGCACTTGAAATCTGTAATCGGATTTGACGATGAAGCATTGGCGACTCGCGATTTTGCTAACGCGAGTTCGACAGACTTAAGTTTGTCGAACATCCACCTTGATGACGAGGCCATCATCATCTACACCTCGGGAACCACCGGAAAACCGAAAGGCTGCTTGCTGACACATGGAAATCTGATCGCAAATGCCAGACAAATCAGCGAGTGGTTGCAATTCACAAAGGACGATCGTTTGTTGAGCATCATGCCGTTGTTTCACATGAACGCGGTTTCAGTAACAACGCTGTCGGCGCTGTATGCAGGTGGCTCGACCGTAGTCAGTCCCCGGTTTTCCGCATCGCGTTTTTGGCAAATAATTTCTGACTACGAAATTACCTCGTTCGGTTCGGTGGCCACGATGCTTTCAATGCTGCTCAGCACTTACCCAGACGGCGTGCCCGCGGGCCTGAAAACAGATCAGCTACGTTTTGCCATGTGCGGCTCGGCGCCGGTGCCGGCCGAAGTGATGCAGCGTTTCGAAGAGACATTCAACTGCCTCGTCATTGAAGGCTATGGGCTTTCCGAATCAACTTGCCGCTCGACTTTTAATCCGCCGGATAAACGACGGCGGGCGGGTTCTTGTGGTGTCGCAATTGGAAATGAAATGCGGGTGGTTGACGATGAAGATAATGAAGTCCCCGACGGCGAACTTGGTGAGATCGTCATGCGCGGAGAAAATATCCTGAAGGGTTATTACCGAAACGAAGCAGCCACGGCGACCGCGTTTCGCAATGGCTGGTTTCATACCGGCGATGTTGGCTATCGCGACCCTGATGGTTTTTTCTATATCGTTGATCGCAAAAGCGACATGATCATTCGCGGTGGCGAAAACATTTACCCGCGCGAGATCGACGAGGTCCTTTATCAACACCCAGCAGTCGCCGCCGCGGCGACGATTGGCGTTCCGGATCCGCTTTACGGCGAAGATGTAGCAGCGTTCGTAGTACTGAAGGAAGGTAAAGCAGTGAGCGAAGATGAGCTAATCAATTACTGCCGCGAGCGTTTGGCCGACTACAAAAGCCCAAAGACGATTCGCATTGTGGAGAGCATCCCCAAGGGTCCCACCGGAAAACTGCTCAAACGAGAACTGGCCACGCAATTTAGGCGGGGAAGCTAGCGGTCCAGTCTCAAAACGATGAAAGAAACGTTCCCATCGCCCGCTATAACCAGGCCGCGGTTAACAGCGACTCGGCTATTCGCAGCCGCCGCGATGCTCCATTTACTGACAGCCTCCCTGCTTTTCGCCGTTGGACGCTTGCAGCTCATGCCCGCTCAGTTCGACGACAACGGTATCGGCGCCTTTGCTTCGGACGGTTACATTTATCTCAATGAAATCAGCCACCTGAAGGACGTGTTAAAGACGCGCGGTATTGCGGCCTGGATCGACGAGCCATCTCAACTTCACCTCAAACTCTATGCGTTAGCGTTCGCTCCTATTAGCCGCTGGTCAAATCCGAACGTCCTGGCTATTGAGCCGCTCAATCTGGTTTATTACCTAATCATCCTCCTTTTGGTCTTTAAACTGGGCGAAGAGGTTTTTGATCGAAAGACCGGGCTCATTGCAGCCGTCATCGTGTCGGTGTGGCCTTCTTTCCTGTTACACTCGACCCAACTGGTACGAGACCCGCTGCTGATTGCGGCGGTACTCGCGTTTGTTTTCTTCATCACGACATGGTTGCGAAGGGATTGTTCCTGGCAGCGAGGACTCACTGCCGGAGCGGTTGCGGGCTTAGCAGCAGTCGTGATCTGGATTGTCAGGCTGGCGATGTGGGATGTGGTGCGCGCTGTGACTTACCTGGGATTCGTTTTCCTCGTCATACAACAGTTGCGCATGAGGCGCGTGGTTGTCGGCAGTCTGCTAGGTAGCTTACTGCTTATTGTCATTGTGACGATAATTCCCCTGAATGGTGGACTATTTGCGGCCCAACAGAACTCGATCATTGTGGGACATGGACCATCAATTGCTGAAGAGGCAAAGGACGAGCCGCTTTGGGAGCGAGTCGCAAAGCGGCGCCGAGGTTTTACCGGATCTTCAGAAGGAGACTCGCCTGTTCCCAGCTCGAACATCGATCCAGAAATAGAGTTCCATAGCCTGGTTGACATAATCCGTTATTTGCCTCGCGCGGCAGTTATCGGTTTCTTCTCTCCTTTTCCCAAAATGTGGCTGACTTCGGGTAGGCAGGTAGGTTTATATGGACGTGTGCTTTCCGGGTTTGAGACATTGATCACTTACGTGCTTGAGTGTCTGGCACTGGTTGGCCTGTGGCGCAGATGGAACAGCCTGGCGGAATGGCTTGTCGCACTGATTATTGTGATTGGCTTCGTTGGGCTCGGGTTGATCGTAAACAACATCGGATCGCTCTATCGCACGCGCTATTCCTTCTGGATGTTGCTTGTGGTGCTGGCTGCAGGCGGAGTTTCTTACGTCTTCGCCGCCTGCGGAGAGCAGGAGCGAGATTTTAAGTTGCCGTACTCCAAGAGCAACTAGCTGCGCACTCATAGTTAAACGTTGCCAGCCAGAGGCGACGATTGGTTAACGAGTTTCGATTCCCCTTATACGGGTGCACTTGTCCTAGTAAAACAGAGTCTGACACTTGGTTCGCTTGCGGTCTGTAGCGCTGCGTTGGCAGTGTTAGTGCCTTTGTACGTGGCCACTCGCCTGGGAGTGGGAGTCGAAACCGACGCGTTCTTTGCTTCGGCAGCGATGCCGCAGCTTGTCTTCCTGGTAATGAGCACCTCACTTGCGTATGTTTTGGTTCCCTTACTAGCGGCGAGCGAAGATGAACCAACCTTTCGCAATGACGCCTGGGTCTTTTTTCTTGGCATCACTCTGCTCTTCAGCTTGATAGGAATAATACTCTTTATCACCGCGCGCTATTGGGTTCTAGTCCTGGTGCCTGGATTTACTCCGGCAGGCAAGGCTCTCGCGCTGCGGCTCACCAAAATTCAACTCATCAGCATGGTCTTCAATGCCAGTATTGTCGTGCTCTGGTCGATCTCCCAGGCGCGACTAAGGTTCATCTGGGTAGAGCTATCGGCGGTTGTGGCCAATGTACTGAGTTTGTTCTTTCTCTTCTGGTCATTTCCTCGCTATGGGGTCGCCGCCGCGCCCTGGACCATCGTGTTAAACAACGGTTTGAAGATCGCTTTTCTCACTCCGATCCTAGGCCGCTGGCATTGGCCTAGATGGAGGCCATTGGTAATGAGAGAAACATGGCGGCGCATCCGGCCCTTTCTATTTGCCGCGCCTTATTACCGGGCTGATCCTTTAGTCGATCGTTTCCTCACGTCAATGGCGGGCGCTGGCGGACTCTCTCTCGTCTACATGGGCCAGCAAATATTTGCTTCCGCGAACCAGATCATTAACCGAGCGATCTCGGTGCCGATGGTTCCTCTATTGGCAATTGAAGCTAAAGCCGGGCGTTACAGGAACTATCGTGGCATCTATCATAAACGCTTGCGTTCGATGGCCGCGTTGACCGGACTTGGTTGTTTGCTGTTGCTTGCTATTGGCAGGCCGGTGTTACACCTGGCCATCGGACACGGGGGCGTTACGGTTGAGAACGTGCGCACGTTGTGGTGGATCATGATGGCGCTAGCTGGAGTATTTGTTGGGAACGCGCTCGGGCAAATCACGGCTGCGTCGTTTTATGCAATGGGGGATACTAAGACGCCCACCAGATTCTTCATGGTGGGCTATACCATCTTTGTACCGGTGAAGATCATCGCTTTTCTGCATTACGGAATAATTGGTCTGGCACTTACCAGTAGTCTGTATTTCCTGGCGAGCTTCATGATCCAATGGATCGTACTCGAAAAGATGACGTCTCCAGCCCGGCTTTCCGCGCATCCTGCTCAGCTCTGAAGCGACGTTGCTTTTTGGAAACCAAATTCTTTCGGGGATTTCAGATGTTCAAATGATCTATGCCCGTGTCAGCCTCATGGTAGTGTTCTGCCGCGAGTGCCTTAGCCGATCTATCAGCCAGCCACCCAGCAGCCAAAGTGCGCAAAGAGAAATCATCACCAGCGAAAACCACCTGCCGTAGATCCCGTCCGGAGAAAACTTTTCCGTGGCTGCGTGCAGCACTTCGCTGTTAGGCAATAGCCCCGCTTCAGAAAACTCGTGGAAGGAATAAATGCCGACCTGCACCATGAAGAGCAACAGAAAAATACCGGTGACCTGGAAAAATCTGCGGACGTTAATGAGATGAGCAAAGCGTGACCAGCCCCAGGCGAACAGACCGGCTGCACAAAGTCCCAACAGCGCGCCGGTGAGCAGTTGCTCGCGAACCTGCATCAACATTAGTGCAGTCTCCATTCCTTCGCGCGTGATCATCAGAAAAGTAAAAAGAAACACACCGCCCACCGCTGCCAGACGTGAGGTGCGCGAAGACATCTCGCCGAGCCGATGATGCATGCGCTCACGTAGCTTTGGTCCAGTGCGCCACATGTGAATTACCAGCGTGCCAACCATCACAATGGCAACAACGCCGAGTACGCCTTCCCGCAGCGATTCGTTTCCGAGAAACTGACCGATGTAGGCGCCGGTGCGCGCGCCGAATAGGCGTTCCAGCCGAAACTCATCGACGCCGGCGGAGAGCAGGTAACCGAGGCCCGCGCTGGCGGAGAGTCCCGCGGCAATTGCGACGTACACCGCAGAGCTGAGCCATTTAGCGCCTGATTTTTTTACGTAGGAAAGAATCACTGCGACCAGCAGAAAGGATTCGAAGCCTTCGCGCAAAACGATAATGAAAGAATTAAGCATTATGAATAACTGTCCCGAGAGTTTCTGGCGGGCACCGACAACGCGGGGAACCAGTAGGAAACCAGCCGGCAGCAGTATAAGCTAATTGAAAACAGTTTTCAATTTCATAATCGAACACTCCAGCGGAAATCAATCCGATGCCCAGATTCTACTGCCTGGTGACCGGAATGATGGCCAGGTCGGCGCGGATTGGGCCTAGTTGGGTTACGGCAGTGAGACGCAACGGCAGCCGGCGCGAGTCGTCGCTGAGCCACGCCCGCAGTTGATACTTGTCGCCCTGCGCATCGTCCGTGGTTAGTGAAATCTGAATGGCCGGAATGGTCTGGGAGCCTATCTGCACATTCTCTCTGTTCAGCGCGCTGATAAAAAGGGTCTTTGGTTTGTTGTTTACCAGAATTGAAATCGCGCTGCGTCGCGGTGGCGTTACATTGAAGGTGCGCAGGGCGTAGAAGAATGACAGGTAGTCATGCGTTCCTACCGGAATCTCAATACGGTCGCCCTTCTCTGAAATTGCAGTGCCGTAGTCCTGGTTGATTGCGAGTTTACTCGTAAAGCGGCGCCGCCCTTCGTTCAGACTAAGTTCTGTGTGAAAGGGGAGCAGCGTTTTGGGATCGACATACGAAGTGACTACATCACTTGCAAAGAACAGGTTCTGAAGTGCATTGGTAGTTTGGGAGCTAACTGTAAACAGCAGGCCATCGTGATCAAAATATTTTGAGTGCGCGCGCACCTGAAAGTTAGCGGTCGCTGCGGGCAAATTAAGGTTGGGTAGAAAGACCTGATAGTTCAATTGTTCGCCAACTTTGAACGGTAGGTCCCCCAACGAGGTGTCATTGTCAGTTTCAGGACTATCGCTGCCAGCCGGCGGCGTGTTATTTCCTGCCGGCGGCGCTGCGATCACAAGCGGCTGAGTCACGGGAGTGATGGCCGTCGGTGTGGGAGTAGGGCCGGGCGGTACCGGTGGGGTTGCGACAAATTCTGACCCGGCTAATTCAGCACGAATCTCTCCCGCCGGATGATGCACAATTATCAAAACGGGCACATGCCGTTGGTCGTCGCTAAAGTAAGCCTTGACGTCATACCCGTTAAATTGCGAGTTGTCTTTGATTCGCAGACGGCAAATGATCGTATTGAAAGAGCCAACGTTTGTTTTGATAGCCACCTTTCCGATGACGCCGACCTCAGTGTCGTAAGAATCGTTTCCATCGCGCAGGGAAATGAAGTAGGTCGAGCTCTGGCTGAGCGGTAAAGCCCTGATGCGGTAAATCGCCGACAGAAAATCGTAGGTGCCCGGAAACTCGCCAGTTCTCTTTTCCGGCAGCGCAGCGACGCCGGCAGGCTGATTGAAATCGGCCGAAGTTTCTGATGTACGCGATGCGGCGCGCAGGATTTGCTGGCCGCGAAAGGGCGTGCCGCTGCCGGGATCAATATAAGTTATGTAGTCGTTGTTCACCGCGAACAGCGCGGCGTTGACCATTCCGGTCGTTTCGATGTGGCCTTTCAGTTGCACTGCGTCGCGGCCAAAAAAGTTACCGTGAGCGGCGACTAAAAGTTCAATATGGGCCGCGCTGATGAAGTTTGAAAAAGAGACGTTATAAGTGAGGCGTTCGCCCACGCGATAAGGAGCGGGAGAAAAAGGCTGAGAGCCCTGGCCCCTTGCGACCCGGCTGCCTGACGAAACAGCGAGCACTGCCAGAAGAACGAACGAACTAAAAACAACAAGCGGTTTCAACCTTTGGTTCACTCCCTGAATCATAATTCAAAACGCGGCGAGAGCAAATGCCGCAAACCTCGCGTAGCTTAAACGCGGCAGCAGGACTGCGGTTCCTCTGATTCAAATATTGCTGCCCGCAACACTAACCTGCATCGCATCAATGATCTGTTGTGCCGCCCGCGCGGGATCCGGCGCGGCAACAATCGGACGGCCCACCACCAGATAATCAGCACCGGCCGCGATTGCTTCGCGGGGCGACATGACGCGCGCTTGATCGTCATTGCCGGCGCCAACTGGCCGCATGCCCGGTGTAACAATAATGAAGCCAGGCTTCGTTACGATGTTGCGGACCAGGGACAGTTCGCGTGCGGAGGCGACTACGCCATCAAGACCGCTATGCGCCGCGAGCTGTGCCAGGCGAGCAACCACCTCATCCGCTTTCTCTGGCAGGCCTATCTCCTTAAGCGTAGCATCATTACTACTAGTAAGAACGGTCACTCCCAGGATTGCCGGACGCGCGAGTCCTTCGCGCGCAGCACATTCAGCCACAGCGTCTGACGTGCGGCGCATCATTGCGCTGCCGCCGGAAGCGTGAACATTGAACAGCGAAACACCCAGACGCGTTGCTTCCACGCCCGCGGCGGCCACGGTATTTGGAATGTCGTGAAACTTCAGATCAAGAAAAATCTTTTCACCGGTCTTTATGATCTCCTTTACCAAGTCGGGACCGGCGGCCGTAAAGAGCTGCGAACCAATCTTGAACATGCCGGCGATGCCGCGTAGTGAACCGACCAGCTGGCGCGCCGCCTGCGCAGTTTCGACATCAAGCGCGACAATTAATTTGTTTTGCACGGCATTCATTTGTGTCGACTGTCACCTTACTAAAATTGGTCAGCATAGTCCGCTGCGCGACATCCTACTGCCTCGTCAAACGAAGCGAAGCCTTCGCGCGAGACAATGCGACGCAGCCCTTCGTTAATGTCTTTAGCAATCGAGGGCCCCTCATAGATAAAGCCCGTATAGACCTGGATCAGGCTGGCCCCGGCAGTAATCATCTCCCAGGCATCCTCCGCATCAAAAATTCCCCCAACGCCAATGATAGGAAGCGTACCACGTGTCAGATTATAGAGAGTGGCGATTATTTTCGCGGCTTGAGGCCGTAAAGGCGCGCCGCTGAGACCGCCCTCACCAAACGCTTGTACTTTGTTTCCGCTTGTTCGCAATCCGGCGCGTTTGATTGTCGTATTGGTCGCTATCAATCCTGCTACTTGATGACGTTCCGCCACTTCGACCACCTGCCGCAAATCATCTTTTTCGAGATCGGGAGACAGCTTTAGTAACAATGGCAGCAATCCGGAGCGACCGGTTTTGCTCGTGAGTTTGTTATTACGCCTTTGTAGGGTCACTAACAAGGCTTCCAACTGATCGGCCTGTTGCAATTCACGCAAACGAGTGGTGTTTGGTGAACTCACGTTCACTGCTATGTAGTCGGCAATAGGATAGACAATTTCAAAGCTTTTCAAGTAATCATCACCTGCGTTTTCGAGATCAACTACCTTGCTCTTGCCAATGCTGACGCCAAGAACGCAATCCGGTTTGTTTTTTGAAACACGTTTGACGAAATCAGCCGCGCCTTTATTGTTGAAACCGGCGCGGTTAATAAGCGCCTTGTCCAACGGCAGACGAAACAATCGCGGTCGTTCGTTGCCAGTTTGCGGATGAAATGTAACCGTACCGGCTTCAATGAAACCAAAGCCAAGTGCAGCCAGACTGGAAAGTGCAACGCCATCCTTATCAAAGCCGGCGGCAAGTCCAACCGGGTTGTCGAACGTCAAGCCAAACCTGCGCAGCTTGCCAAACGGACTTCGCCGGTAACGATCGCCGAAAAGTGGTTTGGCCAGTTTAGAACTAAGAGAAAGGGAAGTAAGCGCCAGTTCGTGGGCTGTTTCTGCCGGCAGGCGAAAGAGTATCGGTCGCAGCAATGAACGGTAGACCATTAGAAGCAGTGACAAGTGATAAGTGACAAGTGACAAGTGACGAGCGAAATTCATTGTATCTCTTTGGGCCCGATGCCTCCACTCCGGCACGTTGTGAGTCTTATCAGCCTAAAGAGTATGAATGCTTGTCACCTGTCACTTGTCACTGTTTACTTGTTCTTGTTAGTATCCCGCGCAATGGATTTCCTGGAAAAGGCGCGCATCATGGATAGTCCGCGAATCAATCGCGCGCTTGCCCGACTTGCTTCCGAAATAGTTGAAGAAAACCACGGCGCCGGCGATCTTTATCTGGTTGGCATCAGGCGCCGCGGTGTGCCGCTGGCGGAGCGCATGGCCGACAAGATTGCGGATTTAGAAGGCGACCGGCCGCCAGTGGGCGTGCTCGACATCACGCTTTACCGCGACGATCTTTCGACTGTGGGCGCCCAGCCAATCGTCAATCGCACCGAACTTCCCGGTGATATCGAAAACCGCAACATCGTTTTGATCGACGACGTACTTTACACGGGCCGCACAATTCGCGCGGCACTCGACCAGTTGATCGACTTTGGCCGGCCGCGGCGCGTGCAACTGGCGGTGCTGATTGATCGCGGCAAAGAACATCGCGAACTGCCGATACAGGCTGACTACATTGGCAAGCTGGTGCCGACAAAGAAGAGCGAGATCATTAAGGTGATGCTCCAGGAATTTGACGAGGAAGAAGGCGTGGTAATCGTCGAACGACCGGCGACGGAAACTACTTGAAGTAAACAGCGGCCAGCGATGGCCGCTTTTTTTGTCCGACAAACTTTAGTTTGTCGAGGCTGACAGCACGGATTGATAAGCGGAAACTACAAACTGAAGTTTGTCGGACAACTCATGACCTTTAGTCGCAAACATCTGCTCGGAATCCGCGAACTCGAAGCGAGCGAGATCACTCATCTGCTCGATACGGCTGAATCGTTTCGCGATGTCTCAAAGCGCGAAGTGAAAAAGGTGCCCGCGCTGCGCGGCCGCACGGTCATCAATCTCTTTTTCGAATCGTCAACTCGAACACGCACTTCATTTGAAATTGCCGCCAAGCGGCTTTCCGCTGACGCTATCAACATCAGTGTTTCAACCTCCAGCGTTAGCAAGGGCGAGACGTTGCTCGACACGGCGCGAAATCTGGAAGCAATGTCGCCCGACTGCATTGTGGTTCGCCATTCGATGTCGGGCGCGCCGCACCACCTTGCGAGAATGGGCAAGGCGCCGATTGTGAATGCAGGTGACGGCTCGCATGAACATCCCACCCAGGCGCTGTTGGATGCGTTAACGATTCGCGAATACAAAGGCCGCATCGAAGGACTGAAGATTGCAATCATTGGCGACGCGCTGCATTCGCGCGTGGCGCGTTCAAATGTTCATCTGCTTACCAAACTAAACGCATCGGTAAGTATCGCGGGTCCCGGCACGCTGGTGCCGGACGAGTTTGCCGAGTTAGTCGACAATGGTTTGCGCGTTGAACGGCGAATCGAAGACGCGATCGATGGCGCCGATGTCGTAATGATCCTGCGGATACAACGCGAACGGCAACAGGAAGCATTCTTCCCGTCGATGCGCGAGTACGCAGTTCACTACGGCCTGCACCTGGACCATCTGAAGCGCGCGGCCCCGGACGCGATTGTGATGCATCCCGGACCAATGAACCGCGGCATCGAAGTATCTTCGGAAATCGCTGACAGCAGTCGTTCGCTGATTCTCGATCAAGTGACTAACGGCGTCGCAGTGCGCATGGCCGTGCTTTATTTATTGGCCGGCGCGCACAACGAGACGGAAGAGAAGGGCCACTAGGTCCGCAAACTAACAGTTTGCTTTACGAAAAAATGAAGGTTTTAATCGCCAACGGCTATGTGATCGATCCGGCGCAGGGAATTAATGCCGGCAGAAATTTGCTGCTTGAAGACGGACGCGTTGTCGGTCTGCTGGATCGTGGCGAACAGCATCCGGAAGGCGCCGAGCTGCTCGATGCGACCGGTCTGGTAGTCGCTCCGGGTTTCATCGATATGCACACTCACCTGCGCGAGCCCGGCGCTGAGTACAAGGAGACGATCGCGACGGGCGCGGCCGCTGCGGTGACTGGTGGTTGGGCCAGCGTCTGCGCGATGCCCAACACCGATCCGGTTAACGACAGCGCTGCCGTCACCAGGTTTGTCATTGAACAGGCGCAACATGCGCAACTTGCAAACGTCTTTCCGATCGGCGCGCTGACAAAAGGTTCAAACGGAAAAGAGCTTGCTGAGATGGGCGAGATGAGAAGCGCCGGTATTGTGGGTGTTTCCGACGATGGCCGGCCGGTGGCAAATGCAGGCATGATGCGCCGCGCAATGGAGTATGCGCGCGGATTTGATCTGCCAGTGATCGACCATTGTCAGGATCCGACGTTAAGTACCGGCGGCGTGATGCACGAAGGCCACTGGTCGTTGCTGCTTGGTCTCAAGGGCATACCGGCGGCCGCCGAGGACGTGCACGTTATTCGCGATTGTGTACTGGCGAAATTGACCGGCGCTGCAGTGCATATTGCGCACGTTTCCACACGCGCGTCTTTGGAGGCCGTGCGCCGTGCCAAGGAAGCGGGCCTGCTGGTGACCTGCGAGGTTGCGCCACATCACTGGACGCTGACTGATGAAGCGGTTGCCGAGTTTGACACGAATATGAAGATGAGCCCGCCACTCCGCAGTCGCGATCATGTCGAGGCCTTACTGGCAGGATTGCAGGACGGAACGATCGATGCGATTGCCACCGACCATGCGCCGCACCATGCGGACGAGAAGGCGCTGGAGTTTGATGAAGCGCCGTTTGGTATCACCGGATTGGAGACTGCCATTGGTCTGGCATTCGATCTGGTGCAAAAGGGCGTTATAGATCTAGAACGATTGGTAACGCTGTGTTCGACAAATCCAGCGCGCATATTTGGTTTGAAAGAACGCGGCAATCTAACCGCCGGCGCGCATGCAGACATAACAATTCTGGATGCAACCTGCGAATGGACGTTCGACGTCAACGTCTCAAAATCCAGGAGTCGCAACACTCCATTTCATGGCCGCACGATGTCCGGCGCCGCGGTTGCAACCATCGTCGGTGGCCGCGTTGTCTACCTCAACCCAAACTACACTCGCCTAACTGAGACAAAGCAGCGCCCCGCGTCGGCAAAGTAGTCTTGTCCGAAAGGCCTCGCGTTGGTATTGCTCTCACGGCCAAACATAACTTGAACATGGACGTGGGGTCGCGAGGTTGGATGCCCACGTATCGACCCACCCGCTACCGCGAGGTGGTACTGACCTCATCGGCCCGCCTCATGAGTGACTTGACGGATTAAAATCGCAAACAATGACAAATGAAAAATGGAAGATGACAAATGGAAAATTTTCTTTTCTCTTTCAATCCTACCCAACACTCAACGTACGAAAAGAAAGGAAGCCCGCCCGCGCTCTCCCCTTCGCTTGCGGGCCCCTTCAACATCGGCAACCGCAAGGGTCGCCGATTCTGTTACGCAAACTGTCTTGTTTGCGACTTGAAAAACTAACGCACGTTCGCCGCGGGCAGCGACAGCGTCTGGTTTAGTACTACGCCAAACTCAGTGCCAGACTTAACCACTGCTTCATTTCCTTTTGAGAAAACAGCGCCCGCTGTGCCCAAACCACCGCCGACGATGGCGCCAATGCCCGCGCCCTTGCCGCCGCCGGCAATCGCGCCGATTAGCGCTCCGGCCGCCGCGCCGCCACCGATGAACACTACGTTACGGTTCATCGCTGACCGACCCGAGACTTCGCCTTCGTTGTCCGCGGTAACGTTATTGGCCGCGACATCCGTCAGGTCGCCGTTGATCGCGCGCGCAATTCCGGTTGGCAGTCGCAGTGAAACAAAATGAACGCCAATAGTTCCTGCTTTGCTCTTGCGCGAAGCCCGGTTAACGGTCACTACGCGGCCAACGATCTCGCTGCCGGCGGGAATCACTTCGACGCCGCTCGCGTAAACTGGAACCACAACCTGCGTCGTAAACTGATCGCCAACGCGCGCGGTCTCGGAAGTGATGGTTTGATTCATGCGCACGCGTATTACCTGACCTGCATTAACGTTGTAATAAACAATCTGCGGGGCCGGCGTGGTGGTGTGCACAACGGTGCGCGTGTGGCGACGCAGTCGTGGCCGCCGTCGTGTTTGGGCCATGGCCGGCACAACCGTCGACGCGAGCAGCGCCACCAGAATTATTAAGCTGGTGAAATTTTTGGAAACTCGATTAGTGATACTTGCTTTCATCTCGATCCTCCCGACTGCTGCCTTCATTGTTGCCAAGCATTAGCGCGCCGTTTCATTTCCTTGTTCGGAGTGTTACGACGCCGCTGCAGAGAGTACTTGAGCAATGACCGTGCCATCTGATCTCTGGCTGGAAGGACGCTCGAACCTCAACTATTTGTAGACTTAGAGAGGACGCCTTTTCTCTGGTGAGAACCTATGGAGAAGAGCTAAACGATGTGCGATGCGCGCACTCGGTTGTGCACGATTTGGAATGTATAAGATTAATAAGATTAAGGAAGCGCGGTTGATGAGAGGGAGGGAACGTGCCCCAAAGCGGAGAAACAAAAGAGCCACTCAAGCCGGAATGACTTTCTTTCTTGAACTATTCCTTTGAGTCTCTCTGTGCCTCTTTGACCAAAGGCCTATTCTATTAAACCTTTCGTCTTTGCCATCTCGATTATGGTTTCCGCAATTTCATCCAGCGGCATAAGACTCGTATCAACGGACAAGTGATAGTTCTTGGCGCAGGTCCATTCGTGCTGGGTCATCTCAGCAAAGTAGCGCTCGCGCA
>WNFT01000667.1_pt1 | contig 35573 bp, 31 predicted proteins | sample 5400191 | NCBI WGS metagenome assembly WNFT01 (sample SAMN13153359, study PRJNA577476) | soil metagenome | isolation source: 80 cm saprolite under Madrone tree | place: USA:California | collected 2016-06-14 | reverse complement strand
TCCATTGCGCGCACCGAGTCCCGTGTCGATCACCAGCGTGCCGTGGTTTCCGACGACAATCCCGATGTTGGGAAATCCCGCCAGCGTGTACACGTGCTCGGACACGCGCGTCAGGGTGTCCTCGGACACGAGGGGTTGGGCGAGTTGGGCCTTCGCAACCACAGTAGTTCCCAGAATGATGAGAAAAGCGGCGGATATTCGGGGCAAGTGTTTCAGCAGTGTCATCGTGTGTCTCCCTATCATCTAAGAATAATCCCGGCCATCGATGTTGTGGTTACATGCCGTGCGATCTTACGTGAGGCCATTGAGGCTCCGATTCGGCCGAAATGGGCGGGCTACTGTTTGGGCGTGCTGGACAAACTTGTTACCGTTTGATCTAACGGTGTTGCGATCATGCTCTCCTCGCTACGCGGTGGCAGAGAGCCCACATAAGCCGCAATCGCCAGCATGTCGTCTTGGCCTAATTTCGCAACGACACCCTTCATCAGCGCGCTCATGGCGCCGGCGCGGCTGCCATCCTTGAAGTAGTAGAGTTGGCGGAAAAGATACATAGGTGAATGTCCGGCAATTGCGGGCACCTCGGCCAATCCGCCAAGCGACGATCCGTGACAGATGAAACAAGCAATCGTTTTGCCTGAGCCGCCCGTGGTGACCAATTCTTTCCCTTTGGCGATACTGCCTGCCGGCACGTAAGCGACAAATCCAGAGTGCGGATCGCGGCTCTCGGCCCTTGCTGGGTCCTGCGGCAATTCGATGATCCGATCGCCGATCGGCTCCTCCCCGCCACCCGGCAACGGCATGCGCATGAGATGGATGTTGATGAAAGTTATCGGGACGCGATCGGCTTCGACAACCGTCTGCCAAACTTTTGGTTTGAGGTTCGCAAACCACTGGCTGGCTTGCCGGGCGTCGTCGTCGGATAGGTCCTTTGAAATATCGGGCATCGCCTCGCCCATTCTGGCCCCGCTCTTAAAGTCAGCCAGTTGACGCATGATATAGGCGGCCGAAACGCCCGCGAGATTGGCGGATTCAGGATGGCCGAGTCCCGACCCGAGATGACAGGAAGCGCATCCGAGCACCTCCCCTCCAGCCCCATGTTGAACCACTTTCGGCATCGGGGCATGCTCGTCAGGAAACCAGTCCGGAGGATTTGCGAGATCGTCAATTTGGTCCTGCGTGTAAGACTTGGCGCTGTCCGGAACATGGATCAGTCCACTTCGAACATCAATCACGGGCTGGACCTTATCTCGCACCGGGAACGCCCAGGGTATATCGGGGAGTTTCCATTGCTGCGGAGATTGAGCTCCGATTCGAACAATAGGAAGTAGAGCGAGCACTAAGGCGCAAATGCCAATCCGCATGCAAGCTCCCGCGGATCTCCGGGCGCCGCCGTCGGCTGGCCGACTCCCACAATTCTCACCAGTAAGGGTTCTCATCTTTCCTTCTGTCCTCCGAGGTATGCGGCTTCAGGTGGTCGATATTCGTGAATTCCGTTCGAACCCCTCGCCAAACAGGCGCGGACGCGCCGGCTTGGCTATTTGTCGGGCCCGGGCGCAACGCCAGAGGGTTTTCGAACTTGCTCGTCGTAAGTCTGCACTTCGGATGTAGCGCAAAACCACTCCGCGATTTCCCAGGTGGGCTCCAGTTTGTGGAGTTTAGGAGGACTGACCCAGACCTTTGTGTACGACTTGGGATCGTCGATGATGATTTGCTGCTCCAGAGTATCATGGTTCAATCGACGGTAACGCTCGGTAAGGTGCATCTGTTCGCTGCGCGGATTCCCAGAGAGATCGACCCACACTTTGTCGTTGAAACCAACTGTTTCGATAACGAACGTGTCTCCCTCCCACCTGCCAATCGAGTACCCCAGCCAACTGGGGTCGGGATCTTTGGGAAGTGGCCGCCCGTCGGTCCAGATAGTGCGCCAAATGTGTAGCTCCTCGAAGAACATGAACATCCTGCCAGGAATCTGAACGATCTCCACGGGATTGGGAAGGATCAGAAGCTGAGGAGGGCCGCTCGGCTCGCAATGCAAGGCTGCGCTATCTTCCGCGCCTCCAACGGCCCTGGGTCCCATCAAGGGCTTGGTGGCATCGAACTTCGCCTGCCCCCAAGATGTCAAAGAAGGACGAACTCGATCGTCGACGCCATTCATGCGCGCGAATCCTGGTTCAGTGCCGTCCGCATATTGCATCCAAATTCCAGACAGATCATGGGAAAGCGGCGTGGCTGCCGCAGGGGCCACAGCGGGCGGTTTGGTTGTTCTCGATCGCGAACCCTTCTGGGCAAGCACATTCGGCAAGACAGTCAGTGTTGCTACGAGAACGCCGAGTGAACTCGTGACTCGATGTCGCATTCCAAACTCCTTGAACCCATTACTTAATTTCAAATTGTTAGAACGCTTTTGCGGTCGTCAATTCCTTGCCGTCGGTGAACACTACCTTTTGCAGAAAGACGACCCGCGCCCCGACTTTATTCGGATTCGCAATCAGCGTGACCTGGTCCCCGGCCTTCAGGCTGTCTCGGGTCCAGCCAACCCTGTTCAGCATGCCCGGATTGGTCGTTTCGGCAACCCAATGCTCGGCGTTTCCTTTGTCGTCTGTCACGTCGAAATACACTTGTGTATGAGGATTGGTATACTCATATTTCGTGACGGTTGCTTTATAGGAGGTCGTCTTCGACATGTCGTAAGCCGCATTTCCGTGATGAGCGAACAGCGGGACGGAAACCATGAAGAAGCCGAAAAAAACGGAAAAAAACCCTGGCAACTTGCACTTCATTGGAAACCTCTCGAAGGAAAAATGCTGGGTTCACCCAACCCAGTTCATACTGAAAAACAGCTGTAAGGGATGGATTTCACGCGACCCGAGAAGACCACACATGACCATTTCGTGTCAAATAATCTGTTTGCCGGACCGAAATCAGTCAGTTAACCCCGTCGCAACATTTTATCGCAGATTTGCCCAAATCTGGAAAGCATCTACGCGCGAAAGCGATCGACGCGGTCTCCCATCAAACCATTTGTGATCGGGCGCGGAGACGACGAACATCGCCGTGTGTAACGAATTGAAGAAAAAAGTGAAGTTGGCTCCCCGGGCTAGATTCGAACTAGCAACCCTTCGGTTAACAGCCGCAGGTAAGAATAGTTAAGTCGTTGCTTTGGCGTCAGTTATAAAATTCGCATTGGGCTGGAATTGGCCAACTGCCCAACCGTTTTGTAGGGGCACGTTATGATGACCGCATGGCCGTCGATAGGATTGAGCCAACATGGCACCGAACTCCTGATGGATGGGTCGAAGGTAGCTGCGATTCCATGTGGTCGGCCTACAATCGCACAGTCGAACCGCCAGCTAATCGGGCTGAGACCTGGTTTCACAAGCTCTATCAGGCGTCAGCGTATTCACCTGAATCGAACAGCTTATTTCGGACCTTGGTTCTCTCCTGCTGTTAGCGAAGAGGAACGGAAGGCGCTGCATGAAAAGTTCCCATCTAACTATGGTTACGGGGTTTGGATTTGAACCAACGACCTTCGGGTCATGAGTAAGGTACTTTAATTCACCGCCCGTTGATTCTGTGCGACTTAACTGGCATTTGACCAACAGGACTTCTTTCCCAAATCTTTCCCAGGCTAAAAAGCAACATTTGTCGCGGGTTTACCCCGTCGCGGATCTTACCCTCAACAGGCTCGAATCAGGATGGTTAATTTTTCTCAATGTATTCCCCGATGGCAAAGTCCAAATCAAGAAGAAGTTGAGTTATCTGTATTTTGAAGTTGCTCAATCGGATGTTTAGCGCACAGCGGCGTCAGTCGTATGTGTGGACCTTCTGCCCGTTTTCCTCTTAGTAGTCGTGGCAGTGCTACCTTACTTTATTGTGACAAGTTTGGCGGATATTTCGCGACTTGATTAGGGTCAAGTCCCGATAAACGGTCTTGTGCTTATCCGTTTAGCTCCACTAAGTACAACTGCTTGTAGGTCGTGGGTTGGTGCTGGCTACCCAATCCGAGAAGTGTCTGGAGGCGGCCATCGCGTGCCTACGTGGGGGGTGCCACCTTCTTGATAAGGCGAATGTTGTGGGCGCCGACAGGAGGTCTCGTCACTGAAGAGCTTTCTAAACTCGTGCAATGATTGAGGATACTCCTGGTGCATCGCCCGCGACCCCCATCTCATGGGGGAGTATTGCCAACGTAAGGGATGGCAGTTTCATGGCATCTATGTCGATAACGGCGTGTCCGGCAAGAAGGATTCAAGGCCCCAACGCAATAAACCTGAATTCCGAAATTGAATAGCACTGTTTTGTCCTAACTCGGTTAAGTTTCAGTTGGATGAAAGTAACTTCGAGGAGGACAAAACAGTGTATTGGAAAATTACCTCTCTTTGGGGTGGGAAGAAAGTGGAATTACGCGAGACCCCGCGCGCAGTCACGCCGTTCGGCGGGCTGGTGGTGTTTTTCGAGTTTCTGCAGCAGGTGGGTTATTGCGAAGCAGTGAGGCAGCATTTGCCGTTTCGTCTCACTTCTCCCAACGCCATCGACCCCGTGGAGACCTTCACGGCCTTTCTGCTTGCGGTGGTGGCCGGGGCGCGGCGGTTCGCACACACCAGTTTGCTGCGTGCCGATGTAGCCCTACACGGGCTGCTGGGGATCACTCGCTTTCCGGTCGACGACACCATTCGCAACTTGTTCCAGCGTTTCGGGCAAGGACAGTGCCAGCGTTTTTTCTCCGGCTTGTGGAACTGGCAACTGGAGCGGCTGCCGGAATGTTCTTCCGGATATAGTTTGGATTTGGACTCGACGGTGTTCGAGCGCTACGGTCGGCAGCAGGGCGCGCTGCGCGGGCCCAACCCGCGCAAGCATGGACGGCCCTCGCATCATCCGCTGGTGGCGGTGCTGGCCGAAGCGCATTTTCTATTGCACGGCTGGCTGCGCAGCGGCAACTGCGGCTCGGCCCGCGGCGTAGTGGAATTTCTGAAGGAGGCGCTGGCGCTGTTGCCGGGAAAACATGCGATTCGCGTGGTGCGCGCCGATGCCGGCTTCTTTGATCAGCAATTGCTGGGTTTTCTCGAGCAGCGCGGGTTGTCCTACATCGTCGTAGCCAGGCTGACGCGATGGCTGAAGCGCGAAGCAGCACGCATCACCGAGTGGCGTGCCTTAGACGAGCACTACGCCGTGGGTGAGTTTTCTTTGCAACTGTTGGGTTGGGACCGCCCGCGCCGCTTCGCGGTCATCCGCGAACAACTGCGCGCCGAGCGAGCCTCGCTGGGAAGAAAATTGCTCGATGTTCCCGGCTACACCTTCCGCGTTTTCGTCACCAACTTCGCTCTACCGCCGGAACAGATCTGGCGCGACTACAACCGTAGGGCAGACATGGAAAATCGCATCGCCGAACTGAAACACGATCTGGCCGCCGATGATTTTTGTATGCGGGAGTTCTTCGCCACCGAAGCTGCCTTCCGCAGCATTCTGCTGTTGTTCAATCTGCTCGGAGAATTTCAGCGCGCCTGCCGCTTCCCCAGCTATCGCCAGCCCGCCACACTGCGCGCCCAGATTTTCCTTTGCGGCGCTCTACTCGGCCGAGCCGGCCACCGCTTGGTCCTGCATCTGTCCACTTCCTGGGGCGGCCTGCAGCAGCGCATCCCACTGCTGGAAAACGTCTTAACTTACAGAACCCCAACTTCGCCGAAGTTGCATCCTGAACCCGCAACCTGAGCCCAAAATCGGTCAATGAATCTCCATAAAACTCAATTCAACTTCGGAATTCAGGATGAATCGAGAGATCGCCAAGGGACTGACCCAGGAGTTGCGGGAGGCCTTGGATCCTCTGTTGGGGGAAATCGAATCGTTGAACGAGCGCATCGCGGAATACGATCGGCGGATCGAGCAAATCGCCCAGCAAGTGTATCCCGAAGTTGCTCGGCTTCAACAAGTGAAGGGAGTAGGAACCCTGATTGCGTTGACCTACGTTCTAACCTTGGGCGATCCACACCGCTTTCGCCGCAGCCGGGATGCAGGATGTTTTCTGGGGTTGCGTGCTGGGCGCCGGAACTCTGGCAAGAGCGAACCACAACTCCACATCAGCAAGGAAGGCGACCGTTACCTAAGGACACTGATGGCGCAAGGAGCGCACTACATTCTCGGGCCCTTTGGACAGGACAGTGATCTGCGGCGCTGGGGACTGAAGCTAGCCGAGCGGGGAGGAAAGAATGCCAAGAAGCGAGCCGTGGTTGCCGTGGCGCGGAAGTTGGCCGTACTGCTACACAAGTTGTGGGTGAGCGGGGAAGTCTATGAGCCACTGCGGAACAACCACAAAGTGGTAAGCGCCGTGGCGTAGAGTGGGATTCGAAGAGCCGAGCTCCACCGCCGAGTTCAGGTGACTGCGCCCAAGTCCTGGCCCAACTCCCATTGCAGAAGTGGGAGTCGAGGTCGATTATCAGGTAGCAGCACCTGCTGAAACCAGGACGCCCAACTTGCACCGAGCGAAAATCGCTCCACCAAAGAGTGCGGATGGAAGGATGGCGGCAGAGGCGAAGGAGCTCCCAACAAGACCACTCGACGGAAACCACAACACCTGCTTGACTCAGATCGGCCTTCTCATGGAAGGACTTGGCCACCTAGTAGTTTTGCCAGTGGCATGCGTCATCCTGCTCGACTACAAAGGGCGAGAAAATTTCCTATCGGAAGAGACCTCCGTGACGGACACTAACCCAAATAGTTCTCGCGATCTCTTCCGATAGGGGGGTACCCCCTTGGCAGTCCCCGATTCCCTTGGTGGTTTGGAAAAACTGTGGTCCTTCAGCTGATAACGGGGGAAACACGCGTGCCGCTTCGGGGAATTATTATTGCGGAGTCTGGAGGTGCTGTTCGGTTTCGCGTCACAGGGGGCTGGGAGTTCGATGTGTATAAATCATTGATTCTTGCTGTTGAGCGCGAGGAGAGGCCTGGCACAACCGCTCCCTGAAGACCAAAAAGCCGATAAGACTTATCGGGCAGTGGGAGAAACCGCTTCAGTTACTGCATGTCAGCGCATCCCTGTAATGCACTGAGTATCGGTTCCGATGCGACGTAAGCCGAAGCGATGGCTGGCATTACTGCCAGTTGCTGAGGAGTCGCTGAAGCTTTAGAAAAAGTACGCGTGAGCAAGGCAAGCAAATGGACGCCATTCCGACGCCACTTGCTCGGGAGGTGGTCACGAGCACTACGCGATCTCAGCGTGTCCGGTCTGAATCGCATTCGATTTGCAAGACGACTTGTAGATGTTCGTGGCATCTCTAGGCGATGCGACTTAGCTAGACGCAGGCGAAAAGTTTACCTAGACGTGACGTACCAATTAATATATTTCGCGTATTGACAAGGGTGAGAGACTTGGGTTAGGAGTCTGTCCCGTAGAACGAAAAAGTCATGTCGGAGGCACATGATCTTGAAGGGGCGCAGCATGACCTCCACAATCTATAGTGGTCACAATTTCCTGCTGGACAGACTCTTAGGGGATGGTGACGCCAAATCGATGCTGAAACCGACGGCGGTAAGGCTCACGCGGGAAAAGCCGGACCCCCGAGATCATTGGTGGTGCTGGCGGTCAGCGAAAACGGAGTGGGCTGATTGTTTCGCTTTGTGACCGCTTGACAGAGGACTGCTACAGCCTGAACGCTTTCTAGATTTATCGGGACCGCGACGTTGCCACGAAAGCCGCCTCGTTTCCAGCCCGAAGCTTGGCTTCAGGGAGTTAGACGATGTCCGGTACCGCGCAGCCTATTCCAGGGGTGACTGTTTTCATCGGTGATGACACGCCAATGGGTTGTCAGTTGATGGCCGCCGCGTTGCGGCGCAGTCGCCACAAGCTGACGGTAGTCGGTTCCGCTACCGATTCCGCGGGAATTCGTGACGGACTTCGCCAGAATCAAACGAATGTTGCCATCATCAGCGCTCGGCTGAAAGAGGGCGCGACAGCGGGCTTCAGCGTCGCGCGTGAAGTGCGAACCTCGCATCCCAACACGAGCATCATAATGATGCTTGATTCGATCGAGCGCCTCATGGTCATAGAGGCTGTTCGCGCTGGCGCAAGCGGCGTATTCTCTCGCGAGGAGCGGTTTGAGTTGCTCTGCAAGTGCGTCCATGTTATCTCACAAGGACAAATATGGGTTGGCAATAAGGAACTTCGATTCATAATGGACTCGCTGGCCCAGGGTTCGGCGCAATGGGCGGAACCGCCTGCTCTTGCTAAAGGGCCTAATGCCCTCACAAAGAGGGAAGCGGATTTAGTCACTTTAGTCTCTGAGGGGCTTACGAACCGGGATATTTCGCGGCAGCTCAATCTGAGCGAGCACACGGTTAGAAATTACCTGTTTCGGATCTTCAACAAGGTGGGGACTTCGAACCGGCTGGAACTCGCTCTTTATGCCTTGAGTCGAAAACGCGATGATGGTGAGGGAAACTGATTCGACCCGCGATTGCTCTACCCAAGGTACCCCAGGAATTCTCATAACGACGCTGCTGCGCGGCTAGGCATAAGCACAAGCCCTCCTCAAAGGCCACAACCCTAAACCGTTTTCACTCACAAGGGTCGCCCTTCCCAGATTTATGCGCACCGTGACAACCGTTACAAAGCAGTCTCTCTTGATCCCACCGAATGAGTGCGGTATGTACCGGGATCTATGTACTACTAGGTAGGCATGTACCTAGCGACCTCGGCAGTACGAGAAGCTCCAGAGGGCTTTTCGTAGGGATGAATGCTTGTCTCCACGAGTTGGCCCACCTTCAACCAACATTCCTTCTCTTGCGAGCCGGTGCCGAAGAGCGTAAAGTGCCCGCTGCCGAGTTCACGTAGTAAGAGGGATTGAGGAGCCCATTCGGAAAGTGAAAATCCTCTACGAAAGTTCTAGGAATAAAAAAATGGGACGGGATGTCGGTAACGGCGTGGACCGCAGGGAACAAACTCGGTTCAACGTCCGTGCGGGCGTAACCTTCGAGTGGCGCGACGCGAAGGGCGTCCAGCGCCGCGAGCAAGGCGTGACACGTGACATTAGTTCCAAAGGATCGTTTATTTTCTCTGACTCTCTGCCTCCAGCGAAAGTTGATCTTCGACTCGAAGTGCTATTTGGTCCCCTCGTTGGGGAAGGATCGAATTTAAGACTTGAAGCGGAAGCCTTAGTGCTCAGAGTTGAGCCAGCTACCGGTTCCGACACTTCAAGCGGATTTGCCGTACTCAACAAGAGCCACAACTTGGCTGACCTGCGTTTCTTGGAGCCTCCAGAGACATACCGGAGAAGTGAGCCGAACTGAATTGACGGAATCGAGAGGTTCAATGTTGTTGCGCCAAATCAACGAATGCATCCTTTGAAAAGGATCCGGCGCTGCGCGCTCCGTAAGGAGTGGTAGAGATGCGTTGCGGCCTCCGGCGCTGCTAGCCTGGAGGCCTCATAAGTTTAGTCGTTCTTGTGGGTTACAGAATCTGAATGTAGGTCACAGGGCGGAGCTTATGCAATTTGAAGGCAATGGACTTTCAGATGAAGTGTTGGTACCTAAGGACCCGTGGTTTGCCGTATACACTCGCCACCAGCACGAGAAGACTGTTTGCCAGAATCTGACGGGCCGGGGTTTTGAGACTTTTGTTCCGCTTTATGAAACTGTGCATCAATGGAAGGACCGCATCAAGCTTCTTTCGATGCCCCTCTTCCCCTGCTATGTATTTCTCAGAGGCGACGTCCGACGTCGGCTGGACATTCTAACCACTCCTGGTGTCCATGCGCTCGTGTCGAACGCGGGCGTTCCAGCGCCCATCCCACCGAAAGAAATCGAGGCTGTTCGCCGAGTTGTCGGAAGCGGTCTTCACATCGAACCACATCCCTTTGTGAAATGCGGCGAGTTGGTGCGCGTGAAAGCCGGCCCCTTGGTAGGGTTACAGGGAATCCTAGTGAGGAAGAAGAGTCTCTACCGCCTAGTTCTCTCCGTGGAAATGTTGGGGAAATCGGCTGCCGTCGAAGTCGATGCGTTACTCGTTGAAAAGCTGGACGGCAAATTGCTGAACCATTCTACTCGTCTTGCCAGCCTTGTTTCGGCACCTTGACAACTAGCTCCGATGTAAGACTTACCCCTCTACGATCAGTTGAATGCATTAACGGTGTAAGACATGAACATCGCAAACGAATCCGGCTCCGCCGAGGTGGTGAAAACAAAGGTGGGTGAGGTTTCCCTCCCGGTTGATCCGCAGACCAGCGTTAACAATCATTTTCAAGCCGCCGCGACTGATTGGGAGCATATTTATCAGGCGGCGACAGTGCGTGGCCGCATCTACCAAGACCGTATGGAAACAACGCTGCGGTGGATCGAAGAACTGGGGTTGCCTGCCACGGCACACTTGCTGGAGATCGGGTGCGGAGCCGGATTTGCTACCGTTGCGCTTGCCAGGCGAGGGTATCGCATCGATGCGCTCGACAGTGTTCCAGCGATGATCAACCTCACGAGCAAGCGCTTGGTCGAGGCCGGTGCTGCCGAGCGGGTTCGAATCGTCCAAGCTGACGTGCGCCACCTGCCAATGCCTGACAACAGTCTTGACCTGGTGTTCGCCCTTGGCGTGCTGCCCTGGCTGGATGACCCTGTTGCCGCCATTCGTGAGATGGCACGCGTGACGCGGCCCGGCGGATATGTGTTAGTCTCGGCAGACCATAGCGTCCACCTCGATGAAGTTCTTGATCCTGTGCAAGCTCCGATCCTAAGGCCGGTGCGGCGCCGCTTGGCCTCGGCGCTTCGCGCAGCGAAATTACTGTCACCGGCACCCCAATCACCTAAAATTCACAGACACTCGCGACGCGAGATCGATTACATCCTCTCCGGGGCGGGTCTCAATAAGTTACGGAACGTGATGCTTGGGTTCGGCCCGTTCACCCTCTGCGGAAAGTCTTTTCTGCCAGAGTCGGTGGGAGTCAAACTGCATCGACTGCTCCAAGCGGGGGCAAATCGAAAGTTGCCAATCGTCTCTTTTTACGGAATGCAGTACCTCGTCATGTCAAAAAAATGTACCAGAGTGCACTGAGGACCATCCGCACTTTCCTGGTAATTCCACGAATCAATGGCTAGTTCCAACTCAGCCCGTCGGCGTTCCGCATTTCGCGAATGTCGTTGGCCATCGTCCACGCGATAGTGACGTTTCAATTCATCTTGAGTGGCAATAGAACCTTTGAAATCAAGGAGGCGTATGAGTGCAACCGCGATTACTAATGTGGACGTTGGTGCTAAGAAACCTCGGTCGGCGGAAATGTTCCCTGGGCCAGGCTTCCGGATCAGAGCAGAGCGCGACCGCTTGGATCCAGACTTGATGCGGAAATTTGCAGAATTCCCAACTCCCGATATTTCTGATCTGCTCAACCGGCTATACGCAGTTGATCCTAGCATTGTTTGTCTGACCGGCAGACATCACCGACTCTGTGGACCAGCATGCACGGTGAAGGTATTCCCTGGGGACAACCTGATGGTGCACAAGGTGCTGGACGTGGCAAAACCCGGGGACATCGTGGTAGTCGATGCTCATGGTTCGTCAATGAATGCTGTCTTGGGCGACTTGATTTCGACAAAAGCTAAGCATCGGGGCATCGCGGGCTTCGTTGTTGACGGATTCGTGCGCGATCTACCCGACCTGATCGAACTGGATTTTCCCGTTTTTGCACGTGGCGCTACCCCTATTGGGCCGCTTCACCGTGGGCCAGGTGAGATCAATTTCCCGATCTGCTGCGGCGGTATCGTCGTTAATCCCGCCGATCTAGTTGCGGCAGATGGTGCGGGGGTGGTTGTCATTCCGCAGGAGGTTGCGAGCGAGCTTCTGGAGAGATTGCAGGCTCAGAGGGCAAACATGGCAGCCTACTTGGCGGGCGTCAAATGCGGTCAGTTCTCGAATGATTGGGTGGACAGAATACTGGGGGAGGCCGGTTGCATCATCCCAGCGACTGGTTTGGTGGCACCGCCGAGTCGTTAAAGTCACCAAGATCTTAGAACATCGCTCGCCCGTAAATCCTCCACTGGAGTGCATGTGCCGTCTAATTTTTACCATTCAGGCGCGCTCAAGCTTCTCTCGGACGCCGCCCTCGCGAGATATTGGTACCGTCGGCGGCATCCGGCCAGCCGCCGAGCCGACGAACATCGGTCGAGTTTCTATGCCGAAGTCTGGCGCGAAGCCGCCGCTCGTCTCGGTGCTAGCATTGAGGAGTTGGACAGGGATGTGTTCGAAATCCGGATCGGTCGGGCTTGTACCCGGGCTCGGCAGAACACGACTGCCATCGACGATCCCGTGACCCTTTCTGTTGCCGTTGACAAGCCCTTGGTCTACCGATTGTTGTCCAGACGGGGTTTGAGAACACCCAATCATTTTGAATTCAAGCTTAGCGGCCTCGCCGGAGCTGTCGCTTTCATAAGACGCTCAGGGGGCTCCTGGGTTGTGAAACCGGCAAACGGCTCCGCTGGTCATGGAGTGACCACCGGCATTGTCACCAGTTTTGACCTGGTCCGAGCGGCGGTAACGGCGGCAGCGTTCGGGCCAAATTTGGTGGTTGAACAGCAAGTCGAAGGGAATGTCTACCGTCTTTTGTACCTCAACGGCAAGCTGCTGGACGCAGTTCTTCGAAAAAGCCCTGCGGTCGTGGCTGACGGCAGTTCCAGCATCCGCAAACTCATTCAACTTGAAAACCGAGCGAGGCTGAAGGCCGGGCGAAAGTTCGGACAAGTACTTTTGTCCATTGATCTGGACATGCGACACACCCTCGCGAAGCAAGGTTTGTCGCTCTCTTCTGTGCCCAAAAAGGGGACTGTGGTAACGCTTAAGACGGTGATCAACGAGAACTCGGTCGCCGACAATGTCTCGGCAACCAGCCTATTGTGCAAATCAATCATTGAAGACGGCGCCGCCGCGGCAGCCGCCGTCGGAGTGCGACTGGCAGGCGTCGATGTAGTGACGCGCGATCCGGGAGTGCCATTGGCACAGTCCGGTGGGGTAATCTTGGAGGTGAATACTACCCCAGGGTACCACTACCATTACTACCAGCGGGACGGGGGCGTCGCAGTCGCGATCCCCATCTTGTCATGGCTCTTGCGCGAGCAGCCGATGAGTGGAGAAGTCCTCATGGGGTCTCGCGGCGCCCAGCGGTTGGATGCCGTGATGCGCACCGGACGGCAATGATGAAAAAAGCCCGCCACAGCAGACCGCCCGCAATCGTTCTGGGGGGAAGCGCGAATGCCCTCTCCATTGTGCGCAGCTTGGGCAGAGCAGGCGTCACATGCTACGCGATCTGTAATCCGCAGGGAGAGGTCAAGTATTCTCGGTTCTGCAAATGGATCGATGTATCCAAGACGCCCGGAACCGTACCAGAGAGTTGGGCGGCTTACCTATTGGGGCACGAGTCGAATCACCTGCGCGGTGCAGTCTTACTCGCAGCAAGCGACGAGGCAATCGAGCTTATTGCTGAGCACCGCCGGGCGCTTTCCGAAAAATTCCGACTCGATCTGTCAAACCCCAAAGCGCAGCTTTGCATGCTCAACAAGCTCTGTACCTACGAGGCAGCACAAAGAGCCGGCGTTCCGACACCGAGGTTTTGGGTTGCGGGCACGCGGGAGCAGGTTGAGAAACTGAAGGACAAGCTGAGCTATCCCCTGATTCTCAAGCCATTTTTCTCTCACCGGCTTAAGGCCCCATTCAACGTTGCGCAGACGTTCGAGGGGTTGTTAGATGCTTTCGATGCGACTTGCCACGCCGGAATCAAGACGTTCCTAGTGGAAATGATCCCCGGTTGCGACGACAAGCTCTGCAGCTACTATACCTATCTCGACGAGAACGGTGACAACCTCTTCGATTACACCAAAAGAATCATTCGAAGATATCCACTGACCGTTGGGAGGGGAGTCTACCACGTCACCGACCATGTTCCGGATGTTAAGGAACTGTCGATGAAACTTTTTCGCGAAGTTGGGCTCTTGGGAATCGCTAACGCGGAGTTCAAGTTGGATGAAGGGGACGGCCAATTAAAGCTGATTGAATGCAATGCTCGGTTCACCGCGGCGGATTGCTTGCTCACGGCGAGCGGCCTGAACCTATCCCTATTCGTCTATAACAGGCTAATGGGCCATCCCAAGCCCACGCCGACGAGCTTTCGTTTGGGAACGAGGTTGTGGTACCCGCTGAGGGATTTTCTAGCGTACCGGCAGCTCAATCGAATGGGGTTGTTACGCTTTTATCAGTGGGTGCGGAGCATCTTGCACCCACAAATCTTCCCGTTTTTCCGCTGGGATGACCCGCTGCCTTCGATTATCAGGCCATTCGCCTTCTCTGTACGCCGAATTCGGGCTAGGTTTGTCCGGGCCAAACTACGCAGGTTTGCGACCGGTGTGCCTCCCCTCCGGTCCGACCTGTCTTCGGGACGAAGATAGATGTGCGATCGTCCAGGATCCTTAATGGACTCCAAATTGAGCCAGACCACGATAGGCGTTCTGTACCCTGGGGAGTTGGGCAGCACCTTTGCGAAGCTTCTAGTCGAAAGCGGCTTTCGGGTGGTCACCACTCTCGAAGGCCGAAGCTTGCGTACGCGGAAGTTGTGTCACGACGCGGGTTTGAACGTCCTTGACTCCGTCGGTCAAGTGCTCAAGTGCGCCCCTATCGTAATCTCGTTTGTGCCTCCCGGAGCGGCACTTCAAGTGGCTGAGAACGTCGCTGTGCTGGTAAAGGGCGAGTCACGACGGTTACTGTACGTCGATGCGAACTCTATTTCGCCTTTGACTGCGGTCAAGATTTCCGACTTGCTGAGTCAGCAGCACGTTGATTTCGTGGACGCATCCATTCGCGGTTTGGCCTCCCAACTGAGGCAAGCAGGAATCCTATTTCTGAGCGGGGCGCGTGCCGTGGATCTCTCAGATCAGTTCGGGTCCATCATGCGGGTAAAAGTCGTCGGGGATGCGCCCGGTCAGGCATCGGCACTCAAAATGGTTCTTTCGTGCTTGCCCAAGGGCTTGATCGGCTTATTTTCAGAGACGATGCTCTTCGCGCGTGAAATGGGACTGCTCGACGAAGCCATGGAGATCTGCGAGGAGTTTTATCCTGGAGTAATGGAGGTGGTCGAGCGGATGTTACCGACGTACCCCCAGCATGCCGCAAGGCGCAGTGAAGAACTTCAGGAAGTCGAAGACACGATGTTGCTCAACGGGGTGCCTCCACGCGTCCTCGGTGGTGCGCGTGAAGTGACTTCGACTCTGGCCGATGTCGCCTGGCCAAAGAACGCTGACTATCACAGATGGGGAATTACCGAGATTATTGAGGAAGTCTACCGAAACCACCTACTGCATGCCTCGAGACCGCCAGGCACAGCGGCAGAAGCCGTCGCCAGACAATCACGCTAACAACTTGGCGGTCGAAGAGTTTCAAACCGGTCGGATTGGATGGTTTCTGTCTGTACTTATTGTCAGAACGGCGGGCCGGCGTTGGGCTCAAAGTGAGTATCCTTTCCGACAAAGGAGGACCGCGTCATGGACATGCGTTTGCGCTGTCCGGACATAGCTGAGCGAGCAGCGGAACGCTCCACGCGCTTTCCCTGGTCCGGGCAGCTCAGTTTGTGTTCGCTTATGGTTAGGGTCGGCGTGGCGGTTTGCTTCCTCGTTGTGGGTGCGGCTGGGCAAGTTCCTTCTTCGCCGGGAACTCCCACCTGCAGTGACCAGGTTCGCTCCACGTACCTTTTGGGGCCTGGTGACCAGCTGCAGATTTCCGCACCTGATGAATTGACTGAACTCGCGAACAAACGAGTCCGGGTTGACGGCGATGGCGACATCCAGGCGCCCTTGGTCGGGCGCGTCCATGTATCCGGGCTAACGGCGCAGCAGACCGAACAAGAGCTCAATAGGCTGTTGAGCACCTACATTCGTCGCCCGGAAGTTGCCGTGAGCGTCGAAGAAGTGCGTAGTCAGCCAGTATCTATCCTAGGAGCGGTGAACACTCCGGGCGTTCACCAAGTGCAGGGGCACAAGACATTACTCGAGATGCTGGCACTAGCCGGAGGCATCCGGCCTGATGCCGGGTACAGCATCCGCATCACCCGAGAATTAGGGTGGGGCTGCATCCCGTTGCCAAACGCGGGGCTTGATCCTTCGGGTCGGTTTAGCGTTGCGGAAGTCAACTTGAAAGAGATCATGGAGGCCAAGAACCCCGAGGAGGACATTCAGATCTTTCCGCACGACATCATTTCTGTTCCTAAGGCCGAAATGGTGTATGTGATCGGTGAGGTGAAGCGCTCAGGCGGATTCGTCCTCGGCGAACACCAGACCATGTCCGTGTTGCAGGCCCTTTCGCTGGCCGAAGGGCTCAACACAGCTGCTGACACACGGCATGCCCGGATCTTGCGGCTAAAGGCCAACGCCGATGCGCGTGAAGAGACCACCGTGGATGTAAAGGAGATTCTCCAAGGGAAGAAATCGGACGTCGCACTTCAAGGCGACGACATTTTGTTCGTTCCGGGCAGCACGGGCAAGAAGGCAACCCTGCGCGGCATTGAAGCGTTTATTCAAACAGGAACAGGATACGTCATCTGGCGTGCGCATTGAAGCCTCCGCCTGAAGTGCAGAAGAAACTTTCCGATTTTTCCGAGGATGCAAGCAAGTGAGCCACCGGATTTGGGCAAGATCATGGCGAGTAGAGCTCGGAAGCGGATTCGCGGCTAATCCGTTTCGCTCCCGACAACAGTTGAAGAGCGTGTTCTATCGCCGCGGCGAGACTGTGGAATTGCGAGCGAGCTAGCGATTTAGGGGACATATTAGGATGAACGAGCAAGGACCCATCGAGCGGCTTATCCCGGCGGATGCTGTCCCCGCACGTCGATACGTAGAGGCATTTCGCCATTCGGAACGGCTGGAATTCGAGCGACACCTGGATCTGGCCGCTTGCTGGTCGGCCATTCGAAAACGTCGCTGGCTTGTCCTCACCACCTTCTTCGTTGTACTCGCGCCTGTGGCGATCTGGGTATTCTGGCAGAAGCCTATTTACCGTGCCCACGTGCTGCTCGAAATCCAAAAGGAGCGCCGTGACATCCTGACCGCCCAAGATCTATTCGCGCCGGATGTAGTTTCTGATGCCTATTTGGAGACTCAGTACAAGATTTTGGACAGTGACTCTCTAGTTGGTCGAGTGATGGATCAACTGGGACTCGATCACCTTCCGGAATTCGTCCGTTCGTCATGGCGACCCTGGAGAAGACACCCTCTCATCGAGCCGGATGCTGCTGCGAAGCAGCGGGCGCTCACCCGTGTTCGAGATCGGTTGGAAGTATCGCCAATTCGACGCAGCCGGCTGATTCAGGTTTCCTTCGACTCGCAAGACCCAGAGTTAGCCGCACGGGTGACCAACACACTTGTATCGGACTACATCGAGCAAGCCGACGAAGCGCGCTTGGAGGCATCGCTGAAGGCCTCCCAATCACTGTCGCTGCAGTTGGCGGACGTGAAGCCGAAGCTCGAAGAATCGGAGACGGCGCTGCAGCTCTTTGCGCGCGCGAACAACTTAGTCTTTCTCGAAACTCCCGGAGGGAACAAAGAAAGCCTGGTCGGTAAACGGATTGTACAACTCCAGGAGGAGCTGACGAAGGCACAGGAAGCCCGGATTGAGAAGGAGTCGCTCTACAATCTAGTTCAACCTGGCGACAATGCGTCCTTGCCCGGGGTGTTTGAGAGCAAGCCTATCCAAGATCTTACCGTCCAGCTGGCTGATCTGGAGCGACAGCTCGCGAAACTGACAACGATGTTTACTTCCGACTACCCCAAGACCCAAGAACTTCAGAACCAGATTAATGCAATTCAGGCTGCGCTGTCCCGGGAGCGTGGACACGCGGCCGAGCAAATCACCAATCAGTATGTTGCCGCGATGCGGTTGGAGCAACTCGCCCGCCACGAGCTTCAACAGGAACAACAGCGAGCGTATCGCGACACGAAACAATTCGCGGAGTACGACAGGTTGAAGCGTGAGGTGGATACCAACCAGAATCTATACGATAGCCTGTTGCAGCACCTGAAGGAAGCGGGTTTCTCGCCGGAATTGAAGGCAAGCGAGATTCGCGTGGTGGATCCAGCTAAGCCGCCACAAGAGCCGGCGAGTCCGAAGGTGGCCCTTAATCTCTCGCTCGCTGCGACGCTGGGACTCTTGCTCGGCGTTGGGCTAGCTTTCCTGACGGAGAGCATGGACAAGACATTCAAAAGCCCAGAAGAGATGGAGGGCTTCCTAGGTTCGACACTGTTGGCTTCGGTCCCCTGCATAAGTTTTCCAAAAAGGAGAAATTCTCCCTTGCCGCTCTATGAGCGCGACCCATTACTTGGGCCGGCGCGAACCAATGAAAGACCCTGGACCATCAGAGTTTTTTCACATTCATCGCCCCGATCGAATTCCGAATCCTCGAAGCAAGCAACCCTCTACGAGGCGTTCTCGTCTCTCGGTACCTCGTTGCTTCTTTCTGCCGCAAGCCATCCGCTCACCTCAATCCTGATCACCAGTGCGGAGCTGGGTGAGGGAAAAACTACTGTCGCCATCAACCTGTCGAGGGTTTTGGCAGAGCTCGGCCGCCGTGTCTTGCTCGTCGATATGGATCTTCGTAACCCCTCAATCCAGAAGATATTCAACACGGGCTCTCCCCCGTCCAGGCTGGCCATGTATTTGACTGGTGAAAACGACTGGCGTTCGATGGTTCAAGGCACGGCAGTTCGAGGTCTAAATGTGTTGCTGTGCGGCCCCCCGCCTGCAAATCCGGTTAAATTGCTGAGTTGCAGTCTCATGCGAAAACTATTGAGCGAAACATCCAAGGATTATGAGTTTGTCATAATGGATTCTTCACCCTTGCTAAGAGTCCCCGACGGCCGAATCTTGGCCAGCCTGGTCGACGGCGTGATTCTGGTCAACAGCGGTACCACGCCGCGCGATTTGGCTCAGCGCGCCAAGACCTCTGTCAGTTTCGCCGGAGCCAAAATAGTGGGCGTCGTTCTAAATAAGTTTAGTTCTGCCAATGACCGCTATTACGCTTATGGTCACTCAAATTAAGTTGATGTCGCGCGGTCGTAAGATGCGGTTCGTTAACTCCTGATCTCTCGTTTTCCACCGAGCGCGCTTCGTCTTGCACTCACGTCAGTTTGGAGCACTACCATTCGTATTTGTCAAAGAAGGCGCTGGTCGACAGGCTGCTGTTCCCAGGAAGCCACAAAGAGTTTGAAACAAGTCGGGTTCGGCCCGCGGTGCAAAAACGGCACAATACTGATCTTGTCATAAGAGTTCTTCCCGTGCTGTGTATTGCTGCCGGCTCGGCTAGCGAACAGTTCGAAGAAAAGATGCCCGTCCGTTAACGGGGAGGTTGGCCGAATGAGGATTTGCCTGCTGGGGAATGCTGCTGACATACATGTGCAACGATGGGCGGCATTCTTTATTAAGAGGGGGCATGAAGTACAGATAATATCCCTGTCCCCTGGCGCGGTTGAGGGTGCGAAGGTGTACCACGTCCTGTGGTGGCCTCCCGTTAAGCAAGTGGGCTATCCCGCTGCGCTGCCAAGAATTCGCCGATTGGTTAAGCGAATCTCACCTGACGTGCTGCATTCCCATTATGCGATTAGCTACGGCGTACTGGGCGCGCTTACGGGGTTCAGGCCCCACGTGATCGGAGCATGGGGGTCAGACATTTTGATAACTCCAGGAACCTCTAAACTCCGCTGGGCCGTACTTGTCCGCGCTCTTCGCCGGGCGGACCTTATCACGTCTCTTTCGGGCCAGATCACGCGCGTGCTTATCGAGCGCGGGGTGCCCGGGGAGAAAATCGAAACGATCCCGTTCGGCGTGGACACCCAGCTTTTTCGTGCTCGTGGGTATTCGGACTGTGACCCAGACGTCGACGTCATTTGTACCCGAAGACTCGATAACGTTTACAATGTGGCTGTTCTGCTCCGGGCGCTGCCCAAAATAGTCGCTCGCCGTCCCAACTTGGTGTGCGTTCTTGCAGGCGACGGTCCCCAGAAGGAAAGCCTCAAGGCCTTGGCCCACACCTTGGGCATCGAGAATCACCTCAGGTGGTTGGGCTGGCTTTCCCCGCCAGAGCTGGCGATATGGTTGAGGCGCGCTAAGGTGTATGTGAGCCCGTCGCTCTCTGACGGTACGAGCACGGCCCTAACAGAGGCCATGGCTTGTGGTTGCTTCCCCGTTGTCTCGGATATTGTTGCCAACCATCCCTGGGTTGAGCATGGCAGAACAGGGCTCCTCTTTCCCCCTTCTGATCCAGAGGCGCTTGCCAAATGCCTCCTGGAGGCTCTCGAATCCGAGACGCTTCGAAAAGAAGCTCTCGTGATCAATCGAGAGAAGGTCAACAAAGATGCAAACCTCTATACCGTCATGAGGAGCGTCGAAGAGCGCTATCACCAGCTCATTCGAGCGAAAGCGGCCGTCTCCCCCGCCTGAATTGCGCGAGAGCACGTCGAGCCGATCCATGAAATTTCTGGAAAAATCCAACTTACGACCTAACTTTCGCGTAGAAGTTAGGCCAGGAGGGTGTTTGTGAGAGTCCTGATTACTGGTGGCGCGGGTTTCATCGGCTCGCATTTGGCTGAGCACTTTCTTACACTTGGCGACGAGGTTTTCGTGCTCGACGATCTCTCCACGGGGTCAATCGAAAACATCCGTCACTTGAAAAGCCATCTGCGATTCCATTACACCATTGACACCGTCACGAATGTACCCGTCCTTTCCGAATTAGTGGACGAGTGTGACGTCGTTGTTCACCTTGCCGCCGCCGTTGGGGTTCGTCTCATTGTTGAAAGCCCTGTAAGGACGATCGAAACGAACGTCCGTGGCACGGAAGTCGTTCTTCAAGCTTCCGTGAAAAAGAAGAAAATCGTTGTCCTGGCTTCCACCAGTGAAGTCTACGGAAAGAGCAACAAGGTACCCTTCCAAGAAGACGATGACATATTGATCGGTCCATCACTCAAAGGGCGGTGGAGTTATGCCTGCTCTAAGGCCATTGACGAGTTCCTAGCGCTCGCCTATTGGAAGGAGCGCCGATTGCCCGTCGTCATCGTGCGTCTGTTTAACACCGTGGGCCCCCGGCAAACGGGTCGGTACGGGATGGTGTTGCCGAATTTTTGTCACCAAGCGCTAACGGGTGAGCCCATCACCGTCTTCGGCGACGGAAAGCAATCACGTTGTTTCGGCTACGTCGGAGACGTCGTCGAAGCATTCGGCAAATTGATTCGCACCGATTCTGCCATCGGACAGGTCTTCAATCTCGGCAGCAATGAGGAAATCACCATGTCGGGGCTCGCGGAGCGCGTACGCCAAATAGCCGGAAGCCGGTCACCCATAACGCACGTACCGTACGAAAAGGCCTACGAAGCAGGCTTTGAAGATATGCGGCGCCGTATCCCCTCTCTGGAAAAAATCGGCCGGTTCATTGATTACCGGCCGAAGACGCTGCTCGACGAGATTATTGAGAAGGTCGTGGGGTTCGAGCGCTCTAATCAGCTCCAACCCGTTGCGTATGGGGTGGCGAGCGCTAGTTAGGAAGGATCGTCCGGCTCACTCTAGATGCTCAGATAAGCGGAGGTTCGCCCTCGTGGATTGGATTCCACTATCCATCGCCTTTGTTTTGACCGCTGCAGTATTCGCAGCCAGGCGGCCTGTGGAGGCCTCACTGGGGATGTATGCGTTTCTGGTTCCCTTCGACGCGATCCTGATCGGGGGACAGGCGGGGCATATCCATCTCCATGCTACATGGTTCGTCGCAATCGCAGGGTGCGGCATCCTCTCGACGATCGGTCTGCTGGGACGGGGTTTTGTACGCCCACCCCAGGCTGCCCTCTGGCTGAGCCTGTTTGTGTTTTGGGCTGTAGCGAGCTCTGCCTGGGCCATAAGGTCAGAAATCGCCCCATTCCGGTTGCCGGAACTCTTGCTTCTATTGCTCCTGTATCTTGTTGCTGTTTCCTCTCGCGTCACGCAGAGGGAATTGGACACGATTGTTTGGCTGGCGGTCTTAGGGGGTTCCATTGCCGCGTCCATCAGTCTATATCAGTTTTCTCAAGGGCAATATTTTGTTCCACCGGACGCCCCTCAGATTGAGACGGGCAGAGCCGCACTGTCAGCAGGCGGGTTCGCCACCGAACCCGACGCACTGGGAGCCACCCTTATCCTGCCGTTTTCCTTAGCAGCGGGGATCCTGCTGTCCAGCCGCACTTGGCTCAACCGACTCTTCATGATCGGATGCGTTGGTCTAATCGGGACATGTATTTATGCAAGCATGTCGCGTGGCGCGGTGATCGCGATAGCCGTCGTAGTTCTGATTTACCTCTGGCGCTCTCGGGCTAGACCTCGCGTATGGGTGTTGTTCTTGCTCATGGGTGGCAGCATGGCGGCAATGCCGGGGCTTTTCGTCTCGCGTTTCCAGGATAGCCTCGCCGACCGAGGTGCAGGGCGTATAGATATCTGGGAGAACGGCCTGCAGGCTCTCCGCCACTACGGCATCTTGGGAGCCGGGCTAGACCGGTTTCCGGATGCCTACAACGAGTTCATATATGTTTCGTCTGAGTACCGCGGTATTTCCCGAGCTTCTCATAACATTTACCTTAGGACGGGTGTGGAACTTGGTATTGTCGGCATCACCCTCTTGGCCCTTATCCTATGGAGGCATTTGCTGCGGACGACGGAGGCCTATCGCGGTGATCTTGATGAGTCGTCACGTTTTCGGCTGATATCTTACGAAGCTGCGTGCTGGGGCCTGCTCGTTCAGGGTTTTTTTTACGACCTCCTGTGGGAGGAGTATCTGTGGCTCGCATGGATGCTGCTGATTATGGCCACACGAGCGCGGCAAGTTAGTCGAGCATTAGCTTATCAGGATGGACGCTCCGACGAGTATCAAGCCCGCGTTCGACTACCCCATTGGGGCTGACCCAGCCATGCCGAAGCAGGCCATAAACCCGGCTATGCGAGATGGACTCCCTGAGGATCTTCCTTCGAAGCAGGTGTTGGTTTCACCATGGCGAATGCTCCGATCGGGTGTTATTCAGAGGTTAGCTCCGAGATCCATAGCAGCATCCGCGATGCGAGTCGCAACTTCTCGAAAACCGGTAGTGCTTATTTACCATGACGTTCCGTCGGTGGCTGACAATCACTCTGTCGATCTTCGGACATTCGAGTCGCATATTACATTCATGAAGCGGCATTTCGATTTCATCACCCCTCAGCAACTCAACGAGAGACGCCCCACTCTTAGCCGGATCCGAGTGCTGCTGACATTTGATGACGGATTTCGCAACCAGTTCGAGTTGGCAAAACGTGTCTTGCTGAATCACAGCGTTCCCGCTTTGTTCTTCATATCGTCGCGGCATTCCTCGCCCGGAGCTTACCTCTGGTTCGCCTATGAGCGCATGCTGGCGGGGCATTTTCAGGGAGAGGGATTCTCCTTCCGGGGAATGTACTTCAGCATGCGTCCGGAACATAGCGTAGAGAGCATGGGTCGATTGCGCTCAATACTTCTTGATTTGAAACCGCACCCTTCGGCCATGTATCGCGCCATCGAGCAAGAGCTGCCTTCCGTGAACGAGATGATCGATCGGAAAATGGTAACCGACCGGTACCAGGGCATGTCTGCCGACGAGGTCACCGATCTCGCCCGAGAACCTCAGTTCACAATCGGATGTCACACGGTCGATCACCCCTTGCTTACTCGCTGCACCCACCAGGAGGCCTACCGTCAGATCGCTGATAACCGCGTGTGGCTGGAGCGCGTTAGCAACCGAAAGTGTGCGACCATCGCGTATCCCGGCGGTGACTATAATGCACAGATCATAAATCTGTGCCGCGACCTGGCTTTGAGCGATGGTTTCGCTGAAATTCCAAAGCTTAGGTCCATCCCGCAGTTCGAAGTGCCGCGGATCGGCGTCTATTCCGCATCCGTTTTTTTTCTTGGGTGCAAAGTCAGTTGGGGGAACCTTCTGCGCAGAACTAGTTTGCCATTCGGCTAAATTACACCGGCCCGCTAATTTATCTTGCCGGTCATAGCGTGCATAGCGCTTTGTGTTGTCCACCCCTCCAACCATTACCGATCCAGACGCTTTTAAGGGTTCGCTGAGCAGAAGAACAGTCCGAAACGAAACGGCGGACTTGGGTTGTACTCCTCGGAGTGAATAACTCTCGAAACGTACCCACCCCTGAACGACGCAAGAATTCAGAGATCTCATGATCCGAGACCTTTGCCGCGTGATGGCCTCACGGCGAGAGTTTTCGCTGGTGTGGCGAGTTGCAAACTATGGAGTCGGTATGAAGCCTAAATTTCCATCCCTACTGTTGCGCTATCGGCATTGGGTTACCGGCTTGTTTCAAGCAGGTCTGATCGTCAGCGCTTTGATCCTTGCTTGGCTTCTGCGCTTTGATTTCAGCCTGCCGTACCGCTCCATTCTGCTCCCGGCAATTCCCATTCTCGTGCTCACTCGGCTCGCGGCCCTGTCTTATTTCGGCCTGCTCCGCGGATGGTGGAAGTACACAGGGATCAGAGACGTGTTCGATATTGTGGAGGGGGTTGGATTGGGATCTCTGCTCTTTTGGGTGGTCCTGCATGTAGCGCTAAGAAACTTGGGTTTTCCCAGGACGATCTATGTTTTGGAAGCCCTCTTCACGACGGGACTGCTAGCCAGCGTGCGGCTGCTCTCTAGAGCGCTTGCGGAGTCCGTGCGCGAAGACATTTCTTCATGCAAGAGGGTTATTCTTATCGGAGCAGGCTCAGCCGCGCGGACTATCCTGCGCGAGATCAACGGGCCTAGGAGTGCGTACGTTGCAGTGGGCTGTCTGGATGATGATCCATCCAAGCTCGGCATCCGCGTCGAGAATGTCCGAGTGCTCGGCACGGCCGACCAACTCACGGAAGTGCTTTCCTCGAATCCCGCTGATGAGGTACTCATCGCTGTACCGTCGGCGACGGCCGCAGAAATGCGCCGGTTCGTTAAGATCTGCACTCGTTCGAAGATCAGCGTCCGTACCGTTCCGGCATGGAAGGACATCATCGCTGGACGTCTGACGGTGAGTCAGCTCCGCGAAGTGAGCCTGGAGGATCTGCTGGGGCGTGAACCCGTAGAAATCGACCTGGAGGCAGTGAAGAGAGAAATTCAGGGTCGAACTGTTCTGGTAACCGGAGCGGCCGGCTCAATCGGTTCAGAACTGTGTCGGCAGATTCTCGATTACGGACCTGCGCATCTTCTCTGTCTCGATCAGAACGAAACCGGCCTGTTCTTTCTCCGGTTGCGCGTGATGGAACATAGGGGTGGTGCTCAACTCTCCTTCCCGGTTGCGGACGTTTGCGATACCGCTCGCGTACAAGGCCTCTTGGCGGAATGTAGGCCAGAAATCATTTTCCATGCGGCAGCCTACAAGCACGTGCCCATGATGGAATTTAACGTTCGAGAGGCTGTTAAGAACAACGTGATGGCACTTCTAGGTCTCTTGGATCTAGCCGAAGAGATTGGGTGCAAAGACTTTGTGCTCATTTCCTCCGACAAAGCCGTTAATCCAACCAACGTCATGGGTGCTACGAAGCGGATCTGTGAATTAATTCTTTCCTCCCGTCCCGCCAACGGTATGAGGTGCGTCTCGGTGAGGTTCGGGAACGTGCTGGGCTCCAGTGGAAGTGTGATACCAGTTTTAAACGAACAACTTCGCAACCACCAGCCGTTGACCATAACACATCCGGAGATGAGTCGTTTTTTCATGCTCATCCCGGAAGCTGTCGCGCTGGTTCTGCAGGCCTTCGCTATTGGGACTCATGGGGACATCCTGGTTTTGGACATGGGGCAACCGGTGCGAATTCTCAATCTCGCGCGAAATCTGGTCCGTCTTTCCGGACAGTGTGAGGATGACGTTGAAATTCAATTTACGGGTCTTCGGGAAGGCGAGAAGCTCCACGAGGAGCTTTTCTACCGCCACGAACAGATCGGGTCCACACCTTGCGACAAGATCAAGAGAACGCGGGGAACATTGAAAGACTGGTCTCGTCTATGTCGCCAGTTGAACGAGTTAGCGGAAATGATCACCACAGACAGTGCACTGGCCATCCGTGCCAAACTTAGGGAGATTGTCCCCGAGTATGCTTTTCGGCCCGAGGACTTGATGCATAAGTTTGCCAACACGTGTATCGAAAGTCGTTCTTCAGCCGTGGCGGGTACGGATTAGCTGAGCTGCGGGGAGATGGTGTGAAGCGAATGGAGCACAGGTGGAAGCTCATGGCCCTCATGTATCGGCGCCAAAAAGTTGCACTGATCATGAGCGACGTCGCCCGAGGCCACAACATCGCGCGGTTTCGTGCCCGCATCGACCTAGGGGCGCAGTTCACTCGAGCATTCGACCGCTCGAGGTCCTGCCCGCACGACTGACCGGGCCACCGCTTTCTTGCCTCATAGATGAGTGCCGCCCGAGATCCCACCAACTTGGAGAGTGCGGAACGACATGAGCAGAGCGACGAAGAAGCCATACCACGATCAGCCATACCTTCCTTTTTCGGCGCCTTGGTTTGGGGCTGAAGAAAAAGGAGAACTACTCGCAGCATTGGAATCGGACTGGATTACAACTGGGCCGCGGACGAAACAGTTCGAAAAAGCGTTCGCTGCCTACATCGGCACATCCGAAGCGGTTGCCGTGAACTCTTGCACCGCTGCGCTGCACCTGGGACTCGCCACGCTAGATGTTGGCCCTCGCGATGCCGTAATTACGACACCGTTCACGTTCGCCGCGACGGCCAACGTCATTGTTCACGTGGGAGCGTTCCCAGCCTTCGTCGATATCGATCCGCATACCTATAACCTTGACGCGAATAAGTTAAAGGCATTCCTCGAACGTGAGTGCGTTTGTCAGGCAGGCAATAGGTCTCTTGTCCTTAAGAGCAATGGGCGTCGCGTTAAGGCTGTTATTCCCGTCCACTATGGCGGCCATCCGTGCGACATGGATGCGATCAACAGGGTCGCGGAGTATTTCGGGTTGGCCGTCATTGAAGATGCTGCCCACGCTGTAGGCGCGCAGTATCGCGCGCGCAAGGTGGGCACATTGGGCGCCATGGCTTGCTTCAGCTTTTATGCGAACAAGAACATGACCACTGCGGAAGGCGGCATGCTAACTACTAGGGACACGGAGCTAGCCAGCCGCGTGCGCGTGCTTAGTCTGCACGGGATCAGCAAAGACGCCTGGAAGCGTTACAGCAAGGCAGGCTCATGGCAGTATGACGTAGTCGATGCCGGTTTCAAATACAACATGACCGATCTGGCCTCGGCACTGGGGTTGTACCAACTCATGAAGCTCGATAGTTTCATTGTCCGCCGGACGCAATTGGCTGAGCTCTACAAACGGACGCTAGCTGGTGTCCCCGGCCTTAAGCTGCCCACCGTTTTGCCCGAGATGAAATCCGCATGGCATTTGTACCCCGTGCAAATCCTATCACCATCACCAACGCGGGAAGAGTTCATCGAGGAACTGAACAAGCGCAACATCGGGTGCAGCGTGCATTTCATCCCGCTGCACCTCACCTCGTTTTACCAGCGGACATTTGGGTACCGCCAGGGAGACTTTCCCGTAGCCGAGCAGGTGTTCCATCGGATTGTATCTCTGCCGTTATTCCCGCGTATGAGGGACAGCGATGTTTTGCGGGTCGCTCGCGAGATGCGCGAGATCTTTCGTTCCGTGAGACCCAGCGGTGTGGTCAGTTATCCATCGATTCAGCCGTCCCCCGCGCACGATTAGGATCAAGATATCTGTTCCTATCAGATTAAACTTAGGGCGTTCCTACAGTTAGGGGAACTGCCTTGACTACCAGCTGGCCCGACTCACGCGCTAAGCGACTGGTTGACGTCATCGGAGCCGTGCTGGCGTTGGTGCCCACGCTGCCGCTGATGGCTATCGTTGCGGTCGTGATCAAGCTTACGTCGCCCGGGCCGGTGCTTTTTCGGCAGATACGCTGGGGAAGGGACGGTCACCGGTTCCATCTTCTGAAGTTCCGCAGCATGCGGCACGGGCGAAGCAACCGCGGTCCCGGTCTCACGTCCAGCAACGACCCGCGGGTTACGCCGGTTGGCCGGGTGATACGGAGGTGGAAGCTGGACGAACTACCGCAATTGCTTAACGTTATCCGCGGTGAAATGAGTCTGGTGGGTCCGCGGCCAGATTTGCCCGAATATCTTGATGCGTTACCTGCGGCGCAACGCCAACTGCTGCACCTGAAGCCCGGTATCACCAGCATCGCGACACTGCGATTCCGAAACGAAGAGGAACTTTTGTCGACAGTCCCCGCCGAGTCGCTTATCGACTACTACATCGCGAACGTCTTGCCTCAGAAAGCGAACATGGAGATCGACTACGCGAGCCAAGCATCGCTCGTCAGCGACCTGGCGGTTCTTTTGCGAACCGTTGGGGCCATCTTCCAATGATTCGGCGCTGCACCCAATGCGGAGCCAGCCTGCATTTCTCGCCTAAAAATTAGAAAAGAGGCGGTCGCTTCTCGAATAACTCTTTTTGTTCGAAAGAAATCCAGCCAGAAGGGGCAACAGCCCTATGCCCGCAGAGTGTAACCAGAAAGACTTCGGATTTCATCCCCTAAGACAGCGAGAGATTCGGGCTCAGCTCGACTGCAGGGCCCTTACCACCGAGGGCGGCGGGCTGCTTTTGCGCGAAAACCAGCACAATGCGAACGTATCTCCCTGCGAACCACTGGAGTCTTACAGCGTCGATCAGAGCAAAACGAGCCCGCGACTGCCGTTCGTCAGCGTGGTGATGCCCGTGCGTAACGAGGCTGACTGGATTGTACGGAGTGTCTCCGCGGTTTTGACGCAGGACTACCCTCGCGAACTCATGGAGATCATCGTTGCCGACGGCCAGTCGATCGACGGAACGCGAGAGAAGATCCAGGCTCTCTCAGCTGAGGACTCACGCGTGCGGCTCATCGACAATCCAGGCAAGATTGCACCGACAGGACTAAATGCGTGTTTGCGAGTGGCAAAAGGAGAGGTAGTCATTCGGGTAGATGGGCATTGTGAGATCGAATCCGACTACGCGTCTCGCTGTGTGCAGCATCTCCGTGTCGCTAAGGTTCAGGTTGTCGGTGGACCACTTGATACGATCGGGGAAACGCAGCTTGCCAGGACCGTTGCCATCGCGATGAGCTCGCCGTTCGGGGTCGGAAACTCCTCCTTCCGTACCAGGAAGAACGCTACGATGCTCACCGATACGGTGGCCTTTCCGGCTTACACGCGCGCGGCAATCGACGATGCCGGCCCTTTCGACGAAGAGCTAGTTCGTAACCAAGACGATGAGTACCACTTCCGTCTGCGGAAACGAGGGGCCAAGATACTGTTAGCCAGCGACGTTCGAGCCCGATATTATGCTCGATCGAGTTTTCGCTCTTTGTGGAATCAATTTTTTCAGTATGGCTATTGGAAAGTCCGCGTGATGCAAAAACATGCCTTGCAGATGAGCGTTCGCCACTTTGTTACGCCGATATTTGCCTTAACCTTAATCACGACAGCTGTTCTAGCTCCTTTCAACTCCGTCATGCGTGCACTCTTTTGGGCGACAGTTTCTTCGTACGCGATCGCTAATCTAGCAGCCTCCCTGATTGCTGCGAAGGTAAAGGGCTGGCCTCATGTAAAGAAGTTGCCATTGACCTTTGCCATTTTACATTTGGGATATGGGATTGGTTTCCTGAAAGGAATAGTTCGGTTCATCCTGATCCCTCGGCTTGCGCCGGATCGCCATTAGCTCAGCGCCAATCTCACCGTTCACTGGTTCACTGGAATGAAGCCGCAATTCACCGACGTCCCGTCCAGTTTCTCTTCCTGCTCGATCGATTCTGCACGACAACTCCAGTAAAGTCGTCAGCAGTTGAAAGCGGCTCCGGCCGCTCGAGGGCAGCTTAAGCATTCGTTTAACCTTGTAATCTACATGCCGAGAGACCAACGCTAAATGAGCTCATCCCAGGCGGCGCAAGCTCGATTTTCAAGCAAACGGGCATATGCCCAGACGTTTGCTTCGACACTTGTCAACAGATGTTTTGGGGTCATCTCGGGCATTCTGGCAGCCCGACTTCTGGGTCCCACGGGGCGGGGCGAATTGGCAGTTCTGATCTTTCTCCCCACCGTTCTGATGACAGCTGGCGATCTGGAACTCCCACGAAGCCTTGCCTTTGAGGTGAGTCGGGAAGGCGCGTTGCCTCAGGTCGTGAGTTCCGGTTTTTGGCTGGCCATCGTAATGGGCTGTGCTCAATCCGCTTGGCTGGCGTTGGCCCTACCGTTTTATTTGCCGGCTGACAAGATGCATCTCTTGTTCGCTTCGCGTTGTTTGCTGGCCTATTTGCCGGCGGCCTTTGTTACGTCTGCCCTAACGGGCATCGATCAAGGCAGGGGCCGATTCGGTAGATTCAGTTTCTTCTTGGTCTTACCTGGCATTCTCTACGTCGTGGCTATTCTGTTGGCCTGGGGTACCGGCCATGTTTCTCCGGGCGTGTTCGCCTCGGGCATTTTCGCGTCCATTGTCGTGACGGCAGTAGCACGCACGGCCTTAGACTGGGACGTCCTGAAGCAATCCAAGCCCGATTGGGCTATCAGTTGGAAGCTGTTGAAACGTGGATTCAATTACTACCTTCCCGCGATCTCGAGCGCACTGCTCGGTCGATGCGACATCTTCCTGATCGTGCGGCTATTACCGGCCTCCGCCATCGGGCTCTACGCCGTGGCCCAAGCGATTGCCGTGGGGCAAATCGGAGCCATCAACCCGTTCATCCAGGTTGGATTTTCCGCCGTGGCCGGGCATGCCGATCAAGAGCAAGCACTGAAAACCCTGGCGCGCCACTTTCGCTTCGCTGCGCTGGCTGTCATCGTCGTGGGCTTGGTTGCGGCCGCTGCGACCCCTTTGGGAATTCGTCTTTTTTTCGGGGCTAAATTTATCGGCGCTACTCGAGCCACGCTCCTGCTGATCGGCGCGACGGTATTTTGGGGAATGGCACAGGTGCTGGACCAAGGCCTGCGCGCCGCCGGTCATCCGCGCCCGGGAGTCTTCTCGAACTTGCTGGGCGCCGCACTCTTGTTTGGCGTTGGCATCCCGGCGTGCTCCCGCTTAGGGATCGATGGCATAGCAGCGGCCATGCTGTGCGCGCAGTTCGTGAGTCTGCTATTTCTAGCTGGCTTCTTGGTGCTGCGCTTAGGTCTGCCAACCAGTCTCCTCTGGCCGTTTGGGCAGACAACGATCTCGGAAGTCACAGCCGTTGGCTCGCAAATCATGCGACGCAGTCTCCGGTTTACGCGCAACTTAGCGGTGTCGGAGCAACCGGACGCTTGACTTCTCATCGGTGTTACCGCCACTGCTGCCGCTCAGATTCGTAGTTGGGTTTGACCGGCGGAGTTTCGGCCAAGGCGAGTGAGACGCCACGTCATCGGAGCTGACGACTGTGAAATCGAATTTGTTAGTAACGAGTGAAAATCTCGATCACTCCAACTATACGGCATCCATCGAGCGGCAGGAACAAGGCAAGAATTTAATGGACGATGACTCGCAAATTGGTCGGAGGAGCAACTGGCGATGCCAACGCAAATGCATAACTGCCAATGTCATACAATCCAGCAATCCGCGGAATTCCTGCAAAATCATCAAGAACCGCGCTAAGCGTCAGGCCCGCTTTTATGGCTGGACTCCCTAAAGTTAGGTGGGCATCTGGTACCGAAGGGTTGTCCATGACCGAACTGCCAACCGATACGAGCTTGGGGTCCGTGTTGACCATATTCCCGGTAATTGTGAGGCTGAAACCACTTGAAGCGCCGCTGGTCACACTCGACGTACCGTAGATAATATTATTAGCGATGGTCCCCGTAACAGACCCCGACATCGTATTCACGAGCCATCGGTTTGGCTGGTAGCTAATATTATTCTCGATCAATAGGTTCGAAACACTTGCAGCAACCACGATATGACCGGCAGCTGCTCCACTTCGCGCATCCGACCAGATGAAAGTATTGTTTAGGATACTGATGTTCGTAGATGATCCATTGTATATCTGGATCGCCCAGCCTCGCTCAGTGCGGTAGAAGATATTATTAGCGACAAGAACGTTGTTCGGGCCTAAATCCGCGTAAATACCGTGGTCGTGGTTATAGAGTGTCGCCGTACAACCATTCTCCCCCGCATCATATCGTCCGATGTCGCTGATGATGTTCTGCGTTATGGTGACGTTCGAGTAGCGCACAAACAAGCCGTCACGACCGATCACGGTCGTCGTACAGTAGCGGCCTATGTCGTGAATCCAGTTGCGGTTTACAACAACATTGGTGCCGCCGTCCCAGTTCTCCCAGCCGTTGTCGCTGAATCCTTCGATCTCAAAGTTTCGGACGGTGACGTAACTTCCAGTCATCTCGAAACCGGTCGCGGTGGAATTGCTGGCGCCGTCGATTTTGCAGGCAAGGTAAGAGTCACATACGATCACGATGGGATTGGCCGCTGTACCGCTGCCGGTGACATTGACCAGCTTGCTTCCACTGTTTTCACCGCCAGTGCAGGAGGTGACTCCTGGCTGGTTGGCGCAGTTGTAAGTTCCGGCGAGGACGATGATCTCGTCCCCAGGATTCGAACCGTTCGCGGTCGTCGCGATCGTTTTCTTAGGCGTCCCCCTACTGAGCCCGTCGTTGCTATCGCTGCCGGTGCCTGAAACATATCGGCAGACACCTGTCCCTGTGGGCGCGCACGGCGTCTGCGACAGAACTGGGATGGAAGAAAGTAATAAGTAGAACAATGTGGCGAGTGCTAGGCGCATTGTGTGTTCGTCACTTTCTCCCCGCGTCATAGCATGCCGGTATCATACCGGAACTAGGGAATAACCGCAGAAACTTCGTTCGAGTGTACGGTCTCGAGATTGTTCAAATCGACGGCAGTGACCACGTAGAAGTAAGTCTGACCTGATTGAACGGTGCTGTCGGTGTGGATGGTCAGAACTACTGGCGTCGAGGTCAATTTCGTGTACGGACCGCCAGATTGGACGCCCCGGTATACGTTATACCCTGCCACAATTGATGTGCTTGCCGTCCAGCTCAGGTCGGCCGAGTGCGGAACAGTCTGTAACCCGGTCCCAGACAACGGGATCGTGGCGGGGGAGTTGGAGGCGCTACTTACCACCGCAAGACTGCCAGTCACGCTGCCCGCGACAGCCGGAGTGAAAGTCACATTCAGAGTCCCGCCCTGCCCGGGAGCTAAAATCTGCCCGGCGGACAGGCCGCTTGCATTGAAGCCCGCGCCGGAAATGCTAACGTTCGAAATCGTAACCTGGGAATTGCCTGAGTTCGTCAGTGTTACGGCGAGCGTGCTACTCGCGCCCGTGTTTACGTTCCCGAACGTCAGACTCGCGGGAGTGGCGCTTAGCAGAAAAGTTGCGGCGTTGACGGTGAGTGCGGCGGCTGTGCTGGTCACCTTACCAACACTATTGCTGACCACGACCGTGAACTGCGCGCCGTTGTCGGACGTGGTTTCCGCGGGTGTGGTGTAGGTTGGCGACGTGGCACCACCGACAGCGGCACCGTTCTTGTACCATTGATAGCTCAATGGCGCCGTCCCGGAAGCGGTTACCGAGAAAGTGGCAGTCTGGCCTGCGGTTATGGACTGGCTGACTGGCTGACTGACGATCAAGGGCGCTGCGGCGCCGGCGGTCACGGTAAGCGTGGCAGCCGCGCTGGTGACGCTACCGGCCGCATTACTCACCGTGACGGTGAATCGGGCACCGTTGTCAGACGTGGTTTCCGCGGGTGTGGTGTAGGTTGGCGACGTGGCAGTGCCGATCGCCGTACCATTCTTGTACCATTGATAGCTCAATGGCGCCGTCCCGGAAGCGGTCACCGAGAACGTGGCGGTCTGGCCCGCTGTGACGGTCTGGTCGACTGGCTGAGAGATGAGCGATGGCGCAACGTTAGCGGTTGTAACGGTCAGGGTGGCGGGGTTGCTGGTTACTGAGCCCGCTTTGTCACTGATAATTACGACGAACCGTGAACTGTTGTCCGCAGTCGTAGTCGGAGGGGTCGTGTAGCTTGACGACGCTGCCCCGGCGATCGGTGTCCCGTTCCTCTCCCACTGGTAAAGGAGGGGAGCGTTTCCGTCTGCGGCGACGGAAAAGGTCGCGGTTTGTCCAGCGGACACCATTTGGCTGGCCGGTTGAGTTTTGATCACGGGCATCTGATTGGAGGCGGGGCTTGCTACTCCAACGCAGCCCGAGTGAAGCAGCATCGTAGACACGCAGAACACGAAGACAAAGAACGAAAATGGCTTACGCGAAACTCTCTGGGTTTCGAGTTGGAACGCGCCTCGCCCATTCGGATATGTAACCCATAACGGCATTCGGGGACGCTACCAGCCGTCAAACTACGCCAGTAACTGGTCCCGAGTACAATTTTAGGACAGGTCTAAGAGCAGCTTGTTTCTGTACCAACCTCAGGGTGAGTTTTCGGCCTCTTGCTGCCAGTTGAAATTGGGACCAACTGCCACTTCAGTCCGGGGCTTGGCCACGAACCTTTTGAGAGCCGCCTTATAGTGTATTCCCACGCCACGTCTCCACGCGCTGCTCGGTTTCCATCGGCAGAGCGATCGCGATGTCCAGCTGCCGCGAGAAGCCCGCACAAAGATCATAAAGATCATTCTGCCGCCTCCGATTCGTTGTATGCGCATGTTTCCTAAGCACTTCTGAAAGGAAGCACCCAGCTCCGAGGACAGTCTCGCAGTCGACTCACAGTGGCACGAGCGATGAAAAAAACCATGGCACCAATTTCTAAGAGAATTGCGGGTGCTGGAGTGTCCGGGATAACTCAAAAGCAATGCGCACGGTGCAGCGCTAAAGTGAAAAAAGACGCGTTCTGTCCACATTGCCGCAAATTCTTCCAAGAGTTCAGCAAGCCAGACCCTGCGCTTGCCACAACGGTGCACGGGGCTAAGAGGCATGCTCCACCCAGTGATATGTCCAGTGGCCGCACCGGAAAGCATGGATCAGTCGTCCACCGGCGGACATTCCGAGACAGCCGAACACAAGGATGAGCAAACCAAGGGCCCGGCCGGACTGCCCGGCAGACCAACCGTGGATTCGTTGTAGAAATGCTGGAGCCCAGGCAACAAAAGCATAGGTGCACAGCGCTCAAGGTTGGCCTCCGAGAGCAGGTACTGTCACAACTGCCAGTTCACCGAGATGCGAAACCACACATACTTAGACTTTTGAGACATCGTGACGTGGTGGAACGCTGGTTCAATCGGACGTAGTCTATTCGGTCACATAGATTCAACGACGATCGAACAAGAGTGAGTAGCGGAAGAGAAAATCCAATGAAACTTATTAGAGCCGTGGTTCTTTGTGCAGCCGGGCTGACGGCTGGCCCGGCTTTCGCGCAGGACAAGCCTGCCAACACCAACATGCAAATTCTGAGCGATAAAGTAAAGGCCGACAAGAGGCTCGTGGTTGCCGCAAACATGGATCTGAACGAAGCAGAGGGAAAAGCGTTTTGGCCGATCTATGACGCCTATCAGAAAGATCTTCAGGGTCTCAATGATCGTCTGTCGGCCACGA
>WNFT01000902.1_pt1 | contig 35628 bp, 36 predicted proteins | sample 5400191 | NCBI WGS metagenome assembly WNFT01 (sample SAMN13153359, study PRJNA577476) | soil metagenome | isolation source: 80 cm saprolite under Madrone tree | place: USA:California | collected 2016-06-14 | reverse complement strand
GGGCCGGACGCAGTTCTACAAGGGCCGGGGCTGCGCGGCGTGCAACTTCACCGGGATGAAGGGCCGGGTCGCCATCTACGAGGTGATGCCGGCCAGCCAGGAGATCCGCGATCTCATTCTCAAGAACGCGCCGGTCACCGACATCCGAGCGATGGCGCAGACTCAGGGCATGAAGTCGCTGCGTCAGGCCGGTCTCCTCAAGGTCCTGGAAGGCACGACCACTGTCGAGGAGGTCCTCCGAGTCACCGTCGCCGAGTAGTAGAATGCGGGCGCGCTTCCCGCGCGCCCGGAGGATCTATGCGCAGGCGACGGTTCCTTTCCATCACGGCGGTGGGCCTGGCGGGTGTCTGCGGCCGGCCACGGACGGCGACAGCGTCCGGACTCACGCTCGGTGACATCAAGGGCTCGGGCAAGCTGCGCATCGGCGTGGAAGCGGCCTACGTGCCCTTCACGTTCCGCAAGGACGGCCAGATCGTCGGGTACGACGTCGACTTCGCCGAGATCTTCTGCAAGAGCCTCGGCGTGAAGCCCGACTTCATCGACACGGCGTGGGCCGGCGTGATCCCGTCGCTCTACGCCAAGAAGTTCGACGTCATCATGAGCGCGATGACCTACACGGCCGAGCGCATCCAGCGCGTGGCCTTCACGATTCCCTACGGCGAGGCCTCGCAGGCGCTGCTCGTTCGCGCCGGCGACGCCTCATCGATCACGAAGCTCGACGATCTGGCCAAGAAGGTCGTCGGCATCAAGCTCGGCTCGCCTGGCGAGATCCTGGCCAAGAAGCAGAGCGACGAGGTGAAGGCGCGCACCGGCAACGGCTTCGCCGAGGTCAAGGTGTTCAACGACCATCCCTCGGCGTACATCGCGCTGGCCCAGGGCAAGGTGGACGCCGTCTACAACACGGTGCCGACGCTCGCCATGGTGCTGCGCGACGCGCCCGGAAAGTACGCGATGGTCAAGGGCCTCGGCGCCGACAACTGGTGTGGCATCGCGTGCCGGAAGGAGGACACCGAGGTCGTCGAGTTCCTCAACGAGCAGATCCGCAAGCTGCGCGCCGACGACACGCTCGGCAAGCTGCAGGAGAAGTGGTTCGGCTTCCGCATGAATCTCGCCGACAAGGTGCCCGCGCTCTGATCGCCGCGTGACGCTCGACTGGTCCATCATCCGGGAGGCCATCCCGCTCCTGGCCCAGGGCGTGGTGGCCACCGTGAAGATCTCCGTCCTGGCCATCGTCTTCGGGACGGTGGCCGGGTTCCTCCTCGGGCTCGGCTCGTTCAGCGGCCTGCCGCCGATTCGCTGGTTCGTCAGGGGCTACGTCGATTTCGTCCGCGGCACGCCGCTGCTGGTCCAGGTCTTCCTCGTCTACTTCGCGCTGCCCGTCGTCGGGATCAACCTCTCGGAGTTTTGGGCGGGCGTCGTCGCGCTCTCCTTCAACGCCGCCGGGTTCATCGCCGAGATCGTGCGGGCCAACATCGAGGCCATCGACCGCGGCCAGACGGAAGCCGCGCGCTCGATCGGCATGACGCCCCGCCAGGTGCTGGTCTTCATCCTCCTGCCCCAGATCTTCCGGCCGGTCCTGCCGCCGCTCACCAACGAGCTGATCACGCTCGTGAAAGGCTCGTCGCTCCTGTCGGTGATCTCGGTGTACGAGCTCACGCGGGCGGGCCAGGCGATCATCTCCGTCCACTTCGTGCCGTTCGAGATCTACGCGCTCATCGCGATCTACTACTACGTGCTCATCTCGGCCTTGGCCTGGCTCTCGCGCGCCCTCGAGCGGCGCCTGCACGTCGCCTGACGACGCGCGGACCCGTGGCGCCGACACTGCTGAAGGTCGAGGGGCTCACCAAGCGCTTCGGCGATCGGGTGGCCGTGGCCGGCTGCTCGCTGACGATCGCCGAGGGCGAGATCGTCGTGATCATCGGCCCCTCCGGCTGTGGCAAGACGACCTTCCTGCGCTGCATCAACCGGCTCGAAGCGCCCACGGCCGGGTCCGTGGTCCTTCGGGACGAGCCGATCGGCGGCCAGATGCGTGACGGACGGTGGCGGCCGTTCACCGAGAGCGAGCTGGCGAGCCAGCGCCGGCGCATCGGCTTCGTCTTCCAGCGCTTCAACCTCTTCAATCACCTGTCGGCCCTCGACAACGTGGCCATCGGGCCTCACCGCGTGCTCGGTCGCCCGCTGGCCGAGGCGCGCCGGATCGCGGCCGGCCAGCTCGAGCGCGTCTTCCTCGCCGAGCACCTCGAAAAGCGCCCGGCCCAGCTCTCGGGAGGCCAGCAGCAACGCGTCGCCATCGCCCGCTGTCTGGCCATGACGCCCGAGCTGATGCTCTTCGACGAGCCGACGTCTGCGCTCGATCCCGAGCTCGTGGGCGAGGTCCTGGACGTGATGAAGGGACTGGCCCAGGAGCGGATGACGATGGTCGTCGTCACGCACGAGATGGGTTTCGCGCGCCAGGTGGCCGACCGCGTGATCTTCATGGACGCCGGCGCGTTCATCGAGGAGGCGCCACCCGAGCCATTCTTCTCCACGCCGCGCGAGGAGCGGACGCGGCGCTTTCTCTCGCGGCTGCTGCGATGAGCGGCGCCGGCTACGATCTCGTGCTCCGCGAGGTCACCGCGCTGACCGTCGATCCGGCGCGACCCGTGATCGAAGACGCCGTGATCGCGATTCGCGATCACCGCCTGGCCGTGGTGACGTCGGCGTCCGAAGTTCCCCGCGACGTCACTGCCGCGCGCACGCTGACGCTGCCCGGCCGAGTCGTCACGCCGGGCTTCGTCAACGTCCACACGCACGCGATCCTGACGATGTGCCGCGGGATGGCCGAGGACATGGGCTTCGCCCCCGCCTACACGCCGGGCGTGCCCAAGGGCAGCGACGTCAGACCGGACGAGGCGCGTGCGCTGGCCCGGCTCGGCGCGCTGGAGGCGTTGCTCTTCGGCTCCACCCTGATCAACGACACCTATGTCCATGCCGACGTGACCGTCTCCGCCATGGCGGAGATCGGGGGGCGCGTGGTGACGTGCGGCCGAATCCACGACGTGGATTTCACGAAGGTCGCCGACGGCCGCTGGGAGCACGACGCGAAGATCGGCGACGAGACGCTCGGGGCCGCGCTCGCGCTGGCCGAGCGCTGGCAGGGCAAGGCCGACGGTCGCATCGGCGTCCAGCTCTCACCGCATGCACCCGACACGTGCTCGGACTCGCTGCTCCGGCGCGTGGCCGACGCCAGCCGTCGTCACGGCCTGCGCGTCAACACGCATCTGGCTCAGAGTTGGATCGAGGTCGAGCGCGTGCGAGCGCGGAGCGGGCGCCATCCCGCCGAGCTGCTCGACGACACCGGGCTGCTCGACGATCGGCTCATTGCCGCTCACTGCATCTTCCTCGACGACGCCGACGTCGCGCGCGTCGGCCGCGCCGGCGTCACCGTCGCCCACGTGCCGAAGGGCAACGCGACCGGCGGGATGATCGCCGCCACGCCCAAGCTTCGGCGGGCCGGCGCCCGCCTGGCGCTCGGCACCGACAACATGCACGCCGACATGATCGAGGTGATGCGCTGGGCGCTCGCGATCGCGCGCGTCCAGGAGGGCCACGTCACCGACGACTGGCAGCCCGAGACGGCGCTCGCGATGGCCACGCGCGAGGGCGCGATCGCGATGGGGCTTGGCGACGATCTCGGATCACTGGCCGTCGGCAAGAAGGCCGACCTGGTCGTCGTCGACTTCCGGCGCCCGCATTTGACGCCGTGCACGAGCGCGCTCGGCAATCTGGTCCACGCGGCGCAGGGACGGGACGTGGAGGTCGTCATCGTCGATGGGCGCGTCGTCGTGGAGGGGGGCCGCGCCACGCTGGTGGACGAGGACGAGATCCGGCGCGAAGCGACGGGGGCAGCCCGCGCGCTGTGGTCGCGCGCGCGCTCGGGTTAGCCGCGGCGCAGGCGGTCGAGCAGGGCCTGGGCTTCGTTCACCGGCGCCCAGTTCAGGAAGGTCTCACGCAGCGCCGGCTCGGGGACGCGGCTCGTAATGGCGGCGATCGTCTCGGCGGCGAGCTGGGCGTGGGTGAAGGCTTCCGCCTGCTTGCCGGCTGCCCACTCCGAGGACGCCAGACGGTAGGCGGCCTGCCAGGTGAGTGGGGAGTACCCGAGCTGCCGCGCGACGTCGAGCGCACCGCCGAACTCCTCGATCGCCCGGCTCGAGTTCCGTTCGGCCAGCGCGATGTCGCCGAGCAACGCATGGCACTTGCCCACGTATTTCAGGCACCCGGTGGCCCGCGCCTGCGCGAGTGCGCGCTCGGCCTGGACCAGGGCGGCGGCGGGGTCCCGGGCCGCCAGCAGCGCCTCGGCGAGATAGGCCGTCGCGTGGATCGTCCAGCGCCAGCGGTGGGCGCCGTAGCCGAACTTCTCGACCCGCGTCAGTGTCTCCTCGAGATGGCTCACCGCGCGGGTCGCCTCGCCGAACGCCAGATAGTCGAGGCCGATGTTGATCGCTGCGCTGATCTCGACGTTGGGGTTGTTGATCCGGCGGCCCAGGTCGAGGCTCTCGCGATTGAGCTCGTGAGCTCGCCTGAAGTCGCCCAGCTCCTGGTAGAACCAGCCCAGGCTGTTCGTGAGCCGACCCTGGAAGAAGGCATTGTTGCGCTCGCGCGCCTTGCGGAGCGTGTCGTGGATCATGGCCAGACCCTCCGCATACTCGCCGAGCGCGATGTGGGCGAGGCATGCAAACGAAGCCGAGAACATCTCGAAGAGGCCGTCGTGGACCTCGATGGCCGCCGCCGCCGCCCGCCGGGACGTCTCGATGGCGTTGGCCCATTCGCCGCGCCAGTTGGCGTCGGCCCCGAGCCACATGAGATTTTGCGGCATGTGGTCTTTGAAGTCGGCCGCTTCACAGATGCGGAGCGACTCCTCGAACTTCGCGTCGGCGTCGAGCAGGTGGCCCTCGATCTGATCGAAGGTTCCCAGATAGGTCAGGCTCCGGGCCAGCACGTGCTGATCGCCCGTCTCGGCGGCGATGACTCTCGCTTCCTCGGCAAAGCGCTTGACGTGCGGCACGTTCTCCGTCTTGAACGTGGCCAGGTAGGCGAAGGCCAGATCGGCAAGCGCCTCGCCCTCCGCCCGCCGGTCGTGAGCCTCTCGCGCCAGCGCCCGCATCCGCTCTGATTCGCCCATGGCAGCGTCGTAACGAGCGAGGAGCATGAAGACGCGGCCGCGCTGCTGGTGGACCTGCATCAACCGCTGAGCCGGAAGGGGCGGTACCACCCGGGCCGCGACGTCGAGCGTGCGGCCGAAGAAGTCGAGGGCGGTGTCGTTGGCGTAGGCGTCCTTGGCCCGGTCGCCCGAGCGGCCGAGATACTCGAACGCCTTGGCCCACTCCTCGCCGTGCTGGAAATGGTGAGCCAGCTCTTCGTAATGCTCGGTCAAACGGTCGGCGTACAGATCCTCGATAGCGTACCCCACGGCGCGGTGCAGCTCCTTGCGCCGCTGCACGAGGAGGCTGTTGTAGGCGACGTCCTGGATCACCGCGTGCTTGAAGATGTAGGCCGGCTCCGGCAGGAGGCCCTGCTCGTAGACGATCTCGAGCGCCTTGAGGTCGCGCAGGACACCGTCCACCTCGGTCGTCATTCCGGAAATGCGTTGCAGCAGTCTGACCAGGAACTGCCGGCCGATCACCGCTGCCAGCTGGACGGTCCGCTTGCCCTCCTCGCCCAGCCGGTCGAGGCGAGCCATGATGATCCCCTGAATGGTATCGGGAACGTGGACGTCCCCGATGGGCCGCACGATACGGTAGCTCCCGTTGTCCCGCTGGATCACCCCGAGGTCGAGCAGGGTCTTGGTCACTTCCTCCACGAACAGCGGAACGCCCTCGGCCTTGGCCATCAGCGCGGCCCGCAATTCCTCGGGGAACTGGTCGGTGCCGAGCACGCGGCTGGCCATGACGAGCGCGTCGCGCTCGGTGAGGTTCTGCAGCGTCAGCGTCGTCTGGAAGCTGCGAGTGCCGAACGGCGGCGTGTACCCCACGCGATAGGTCATCAGGAGCATGACGCGGGCGCTGGCCACCGAATCCATCAGGGCGGTCAGGTATTCCTCGGTGCTGTGGTCCACCCAGTGCAGGTCTTCGACCACGAACACGACGGGATGCTGGGCGGCGCCGCGCAGCATCAGCGCGCGCACGGCGTCGAAGACTTTTCGGCGTCGCGCCAGCGCGTCCATCGCCGCGATGGCGGGATCGCCGGGATCGACGGAGAGCAAATACCGGACGTAGGGCGTGTGAGGCTCCAGCTCACCCATCCGGCGCATGCTGTGCTCGACCTTGGCGATGATCTCGGGCTCGCCGTCGAACTCTTCGATGCCGAAGTTGCGCCGGAGCTGATCGGACAGCGGCAGGAAGGGGATCGATTGGCCGAACGAGACGCATTGCCCCTCGAGCCAGGTGACCTCCTCGCCGCGGTCGGCCAGCGCGCGGCGGAATTCCAGGAGCAGACGCGACTTTCCGATGCCGGCGTCGCCCACGAGGGACACCATTTGACCGCGGCCGTTCTTGACCTCGCCGAACCGGTCGCGCAGGGTTTCCAGCTCGCGCTCGCGACCGACGAGCGGCGTGAGGCCGCGCTCGGCGGCGACCTCCATGCGCGAGCGGCGACCACGCGTGCGCAGGACTTCGAACGCCCGCGCCGGGCTGTGCCCCTTGACCGTCAGCTCTCCGAGGTCGAGGGTCTCGAAGTAGCCCTGGAGCGCGTTGTGTGTGGCCTCGGTGACGAACACGCTGCCGGGTCGCGCCGCCGACTGCATGCGGGCGGCCAGGTTCGTGGTGTCGCCGACCGCGGTGTAGTCCATCCGCAAGTCGTCTCCGATGCTGCCGACGACGACCGGCCCGGTATTGAGCCCGATCCGCATCTGGACGACCACGCCGCACTCGGCCTGGAGCTCCTTGGCATAGTCGCGCAGGGCGTTCTGGATCCCGAGCGCCGCGTGAGCGGCGCGGCGCGGGCTGTCCTCGTGGGCGATCGGCGCGCCGAAGAGCGCCATGACGCCGTCGCCGGTGTACTGGTTGATCGTGCCTTCGAAGCGATGGACCTCGGCCGTGATCAGCTCGAAGCAGCGGTTGATGATCCGATGGACGTCCTCCGGATCGAGCCGTTCGGCCAGCGTCGTGAAGCCGGCGACGTCCGCGAACAGCACGGTGACCTGCCTTCGCTCGCCCTCCACGGCGGCTCGGGACTTGAGGATCTTGTCGGCGAGATGCTTGGGCGTGTAGGTGGCGATTGAAGGCGCCGCCACCGGCGCACGGGGTGTGGGCGCTGGCGCTGCCTGTGGTGGCGCAGCCTGAAGGTTCGCCCCGCACTGGCCGCAGAAGCGAAAGCCCGGCGGAGCTTCAGCGTGGCACTGCGGGCACTGCCGGGCCAGTGCGGTTCCGCACTGACCGCAGAATCGCATGCCCGAAGGATTCTCGAACTGACAGGCGGCGCACTTCACGGGGACACCTTACATCATTCAATTCCAGCGCGCGCGCACGGTCTACCAGATTCTGGTCGGCTCGCGGAGCATCGCGGCGGGGCATGGGCGGGCGACAGCCCGGGTGCCCATGCCGGTTGGTCGCCACGCCGGTGTTGGTCACCACATCGGGACAGCGTCCCGCGGAGTCACGACTCTGATCGGGCTGGCGATGAACCGCCGCGCAGAATCGCGGCGGGGCATGGGCGGGCGACAGCCCGGGTGCCCATGCCCATTCAATAGTCCGGATATCGGCACCAGAAACGCGGGGTGCAGATAGCGCTGGCACCTTTATGCTCGGACAAGGAGGAGAGCCATGCCGACGCTCACCGAGCGCTTCGTCGCCGACATCGAAGGCCTCAGCGACCTTCCGTCGCTCTCGCCGGTCCTGGCTCACCTGATTGCGACGCTGGGCCGCGAGGACGCCTCGGTGGCCGAAGTGGCGGCGATCATCCGCCAGGATCCGGTCATCGCGGCCCGTGTCCTGCGGTCGGCGAATTCGGCGGCCTACATCGGCCGCAGCCCGGTCTCCTCGATTCGCGACGCGCTCCTCCGTCTCGGCCTGGCCCGCATCCGGCGGCTAGCGCTGGTCGCGAGCCTCTACGATGCCGTGCCCGTTCGCGGCACGAGAGCCGCCCGGGAGATCTTCTGGCAGCACAGCCTCGGCGTGGCCCACCGCTCTGAGATCATCGCGCGCTACGCGGTGGGCAGCCCGGAGGATCTGGATCCCGAGAGCGTCTTCCTTGCTGGCCTGCTTCACGACCTCGGCCTGCTCGTCCTCGAGAGCCACTATCCCAAGGAGTCGTCAGCGGTGAAGCGCTACGCCGACATCCAGAGCGTGCCGCTCTGTCTGGCCGAGCTCGAGGTCTTGCAGACCGATCACGGCGAGCTGGGAGCGCTGCTCGCCTCGCACTGGACGATGCCGGATTCGATCACGTTCGCCATCCGCGCTCACCATCGCTTCGACCAGGCGCCACCGGAGCACCGGTGGAACGCGGCCATCATTCACCTGGCGGATCACCTCGTGAGCCAGGAAGCGATCGCCGACCTCAGAGAAGGCTCCGCCGAGTGCTTCGACGGCGCGGTCATGGAGGTTCTGGGGCTGTTCCCCGACACGGTGACCCAGATCATCGAGGACACCCGCACCGAAGCCCGCAAGGCGGCCACGGTCCTCAGCGCCTCGAGCGTCTAAGCCCTCCGCTTCGCCGGGCTCCTGGCCGGTGTATGCTTCCGGCCCATGAGTCCATCGAGCGATCCCGGAGTCGCCGCCGAGCTGACCCGTCTCTCCGACATCATCACGCGCCTGTCCCGCGGACTGAGCCTGGCCGACGAGCCCGCCAGCTTCGTGACCGTGCTCGAGGAAGGAGCGCCGGGTGATGAGTGACTGGACGATCGAATCGCTCGTCGCCGCGCTACAGGCACGGCGGATCTCCGCCGTCGAGATCACCGACGAATGTCTAGCTCGCATCGACCGGCTCAATCCCGTCTTGCGCGCGTTCATCACGGTCGACGCGGACGGCGCCCGTCGCGCCGCCAAGGAGCGTGACGGCGAGCGTGCCGCGGGCCGGGCGCGCGGGCCGCTCCACGGCGTGCCGATGGCCTGGAAGGACCTCTGCGCGTCGCCTGGGCTGCCGACCTCGTGCGGGACGCGCGCGCGCGACTACTTCGTCAGCGAGCGGCCGTGCACGGCGGTGGCGCGACTCGTGGCCGCGGGCGCCATCACGCTTGGCAAGACCAACATGACGGAGCTGGCGCTGGGGCCGTTCGGCGACAACGCTCATCACGGTCACGTCCAGAGTCCCTGGCGGAACGGCCACTGCTCGGGAGGGTCGTCGAGCGGCTCCGGCTCGGCGGTCGCCGCGGGACTCGCCCTGGGCGCCCTCGGCAGCGACACCGGCGGCTCGATCCGCCTGCCTGCCGCCTGCTGCGGCATCGTCGGCCTCAAGCCGACGTACGGTCGCGTGAGCCGGGCCGGCGCGATGGCGCTCTCGTGGTCGAACGATCATCTCGGACCGATGACGCGTACGGTGCGCGATGCCGCGCTCATGCTGGGCATCATCGCCGGCTGGGACGCGGCCGACGCCACGACGAGCCGGCGACCGGTGCCCGACTATCTGCGAGGCATCGATGGCGGCATTCGCGGGCTCAGGATCGGAGTCCCCGCGAGCTACTACTTCGACGACGTCAATGCAGAGGTCGTCGCGGCCGTCCGTGAGGCTGCCCGGCAGCTCGGCGCACTGGGCGCACACGTCAGCGAGATGCGGGTGCCCGACCCGGTGCCGCTCGGCGAGATCACGGGCGTGATCAGCCGCGCCGAAAGCGTCACCATCCACGAGCGCCTCCTGCGCGAGCGGCCCCAGGACATCCAACCGGTGGTCCGGACGCGCCTCGAGTTCGGCGCGCACATCGCTGCCCACCAGTATCTCCAGGCGTTGCGGGCTCGCGGCCGGCTGACTCAGGAGTTTTTGCGGGCGGTCTTCTCCCAGGTGGACGTGCTGATCGCGCCGACGATTCCCGAACCGGCACCGGAGATCGCCGCCGTCACGACGGGCGCCGTCGACGACATCATCAAGAAGATTCAAGAAGATGGGGCGCTTCTCGCGCCTCACGCGGCCCTTCAACGGGCTGGGACTCCCGGCACTGTCCTTGCCCTGCGGGTTTTCGACCCAGGGACTGCCGCTGGCGCTCGCGATCGTTGGCCGGCCCTTCGACGAGTCGACGGTACTGCGCGCCGGACAGGCATACGAGCAGGCCGCGGGCTGGGTCAGCCGGCGTCCCACCATCGGGTAAGGGCGCCTCCGCGCTCGCCTCACGCGCTGATCGTCACTCCCCGGGGCGTATGATTGTCACGATGCCCGAGTCGCGGCCCATCTTCGAGTTCTCGGCGGGCGGTCTCGTCGTCGACGTCGAGGGCCGTGTCCTGTTGATCCGGGCTCGCGATCTTCGCAACCGCGCGGTGTGGACGCTGCCCAAGGGTGCGCTGGCGCCCGGGGAGCAGAGCGTCGACGCGGCCCTGCGCGAGGGCGGCCGGCGCGTGAAGAAGACGGTGCAGTGGTTTCTCATGCGGCCGATCGAGAAGGTCGGCGAGCACGATCACGAGGTGGACGAGGTCGCGTGGGCGGCGCCCTCGGAGGCCCTGACCCGGCTCCGCTACGACTCGGACCGTCGGCTGGTGACCGCGCTGGCGCCGCCGCGCTGCTAAGGCGCGGGAAACAGCCGCTCGCCGTTCTTGTAGGCGATCTGCTCGGCGACGTCGCGGGGCAACTGGGCCAGCCAGTCCTGGATCGCCTGCATGGTCTCGCGCAGCGTTTCCCAGCGTGACGTGACCCACGTGTCGGTGCCGACCATGAAGCGATCGGGGTATTTCATGAAGGCCGCGCGCCAGGCGGGGTCGAGCGTGCCAGCCGGCGCCACGTCGGTACGGATTGCCAGCTCCACCCAGAGATTCGGGAAGCGACCGAGCAGGCCGCTGACGGTCGGCGCCGACGATGACATGCCGGCGTGGGCCCAGAGGATGCGCACGCGCGGATACAGGGTGAGCATCTTCTCGACGGTGACGTCGTCGACGTGAGCCTGCCAGAAGATGTTGCGCTGCTCGGCCAGCACGGCGAACCGCTTGACGACGGGGGCCTCGACGTCGCCCGCGCTCAGATGGAACTCGCCGATCCCGCGGTAGATCCCGCGCTTGAGCCGCTCCTCGACGTAGCTCGCCACCGCGACATCGTGAGGCCACGTCGCCATGTCGCCCCGGTTCCGATATGGCCGAAGAAATGGGACGATGCCGCGCGGCGAGCGGTCGTAGAGCTTCAGCGTTCCGTCGTCGGGCGTGCTCGAGACGAGCGCGCGGAACACATTGGCTCGCGCGAGGACGGAGAGCGCGCGCTCGGGCGTCAGCGCGTCCCAGTCAGACTGGCTGTAGTGGATGTGGGCGTCGAAGATCTGGAGCACCTGAGCGTGGGCGGGACGGGCCGCCGCGACGAGGAGCCCGAGCGCCAGCAGAGCTCGCGCGACGTGCGGCATGGCGCAGATCCTATCACGGGCTCAGGCGGCCCCCAGGCTCAGGCGGCCGGCCGGCAGGTCCGGCACGGCCGGTACCCGACGCTGCGAGCGTCGCCGACCGAGGCGAAGACCACGCGCCGCGCCTCGCCGATGCGCTGCTCGTGGGCGCATCCGCGACGGCACACGATCCGCGTGGTCACGCAGCCCACGAGGAGCGGGACGCGCCGCTCGAGCGTCAGCAAGGCCGTCTTGAGCCGCGGCCCGAGCGCATAGTTACCCCAGGTGCCATCGCCGCGGACGATGCGATGGCAGGGCACGATGAGCGGAACAGGATTGGCGGCCAGCGCGTTGCCGACGGCACGCGCCGCGCGTGGCGCCCCGATGCCCACCGCGAGCTGGGCGTACGAGCGCACGTCGCCGTACGGGATGGCCTTGGCCGAGGCCAGAACGCGGGCCTGGAAGTCCCCCACGCCTTCGAGATCCACCGGGACGGAAAAGAACGTCCGTCGCCCGGCCAGGAACTCCGTCACCTCGCGGCGGGCGCGGCGCGCGTGATCGCGTCCGCCGGGCGCGATCTCGTCGTCGCCGGCCAGCGTGAGCGCGCGGACGCCGCGCGAGCCCGCCTCGATGCCGATGCGGTCGGCCAGCACGGCCAGCAGTCCCGCGGGATCCACGGAAGGGCGGAGGGGCCGGCGAGGCGGCTCGGCGCCGGCGGCGAAGTAGCGAGTCAGCATGTCGTCGATGCGATCCATGACATCACCTCGGACGCCGGCGGGCGGATCGCCCGTCGGGCAGATCGAGCGTTTGATGGAGAATCGTCTTGCCTCGCGCGAGCTGGCTCTTCACCGTATTCACGCTGATCCCGCGAATCCGCGCCAGCTCACCGTAGGACAGGCCGTCGACGTAGCGGAGCGCGAGGAGGACGCGGGCCTCGCGGGGCACGCGCTCGAGCGCGCGCTGGAGGTCCACCGATTCCACGTCGAGCCGGCCGATCGCCCGCGGCGGCGCGCCGGCCTCCGCGTGCTCGGCGCGAACGCGCCGCCGCCTGAGCTCGTCGAGACAGACGTTCGTCAGAGCGCGATAGAGCCATGTCGACAGCGGCCATCGGGGCGAATAGTCGGCGCGGGCCGCGAAGCAGTTCGTCAGCGCGCGCTGGACCGCGTCCTCGGCGTCGGCCCGGTTGTGGAGGAGCCGGAAGGCCACCGCGTAGAAGCGCGCGCCGTAGGCCTCGGTCACCCGCGCGAATGCCCGCTCATCCATGGTCATCCTGGTATACGAGCGCCGTGGCAGAAAGGGTGGAATGCGGCGAGCGGGTTGTATAGTCGATCAAGCGTTCATCACGCCGCCTCAAGGAGGCGTTCATGCTGTCACGTCGCCAATTCCTGCTCGCCGTTGGAGCGACGGCCGCGACCACGCTCGCTGATCGATCGTCGGCCTTCGCGGCCGACGTCGATCCTCTGCTGGCCGGGCGGCCTCTGGTGCGATACCCCGAGAAGACCGACTTGATTCTCTTGACCGCGCGCCCCCCGCAACTCGAGACGCCGCTCTCCTATTTCGATCGCGCGATCACACCGAACGACGCCTTCTTCGTGCGGTATCACATCGTCCCGATCCCGACGAGCGTCGACCTCGACCAGTGGCGCCTGGAGATCAAGGGGCACGTCGACAAGCCCCTGTCGCTCTCGATGGACGACCTCAAAAAGTTTCCGCGGGCGTCGGTGACGGCCGTGGCGCAGTGCTCGGGCAATAGCCGGGGCCGCTTCGCGCCCCGCGTCCTCGGCGGCCAGTGGGGGGACGGCGCCATGGGCAATGCGGTGTGGACGGGCGCGCGGCTGCAGGACGTCCTCAAGGCGGCCGGGGCCCGGTCGGGCGCGCTCGACGTCACGTTCGACGGGCTCGACAAGCCGGCGTTCCCGACGGTACCGGACTTCGTCAAGGCGCTCGACGCGCAGAGGATCATGAACGATCCCGACGTGATCGTCGCCTACGAGATGAACGGGCAGCGGCTGCCGATGCTGAACGGCTTCCCGGCCCGCCTGGTGGTGCCGGGATGGTACGCGACGTACTGGGTGAAGAACCTCAGCGAGATCACGGTGCTCACCGACCGATTCGAAAAGTTCTGGATGAAGCCGGGCTACCGGATTCCGGACACGCCCTGCGGGTGCGTCGAACCGGGCACCGCACCGAAGAGCACCGTGCCGATCACCCGCATGACCGTGCGCTCGTTCATCGCCGCTCCGGCCAGCGGGAGCCGGGTCTCCGCCATTCAACCCGTCACGCTCAAGGGCATCGCCTTCGACGGCGGCTACGGTATCCGCGAGGTGCAGGTCTCCGACAACCTCGGGGCCACGTGGAGCCGGGCCACACTCGGCGCCGATCACGGACGGTACTCGTTCCGCGAGTGGTCGGCCACGTGGAAACCGATGGGGACCGGTACGACGCGGCTGATGGTGCGCGCCTTCAACGGCATCGGCGAGTCCCAGGGCTCAGAGCCGCTCTGGAATCCCGCCGGCTATCTGCGCAACGTGATCGAGCAGATCACCCTCGTGGTGGCGTGAGGTGACCGGCATGCGACGATTCGTCCCCGCGCTCGCCCTGATGCTCGCCGCGACCACCGCTGCCGTCGCCGGCGAGACCGTGAGTATCACGCTGCCCCCGGAGTCCATCGCGCTCAAGGCCGGGCCCGGCATGGACCAGGCCCAGACCGCCTGCCGGATGTGCCACTCGCTCGACTACATCACGACCCAGCCGGGCGGTGGCGCCGCTCAGTGGCAGGGCGTCGTGACCAAGATGATGAAGGTGTACGGGGCTCCCATCACCGAGCCGGACGTCAAGCTGATCGAGGAGTATCTGGCCACGCACTACGGCCCGCGCTGAGCGGGCCGCTCGCGTCAGGCCACCGCGCTCGTGCAGTGCGGGCAGCGCGTGGCCCGCACCGGGATCCGGGTCGCACAATACTGGCAATCCTTCTCGGTGGGCGCGGCCGGAGGTGTCCGATAGAGCGTGTTCATCGCCTTGACCACGAAGAACAGCGCGAACGCCACCAGCAGGAAGTTGATCACGGTGTTGAGGAAGAGTCCGTAATTGATGGTGGCGGCACCGGCGTCCTTGGCGGCCTTCAGCGACGGATAGCTACCACCGCCCAGCACGATGAACAGATCGGTGAAGTCGACACCCCCGATGATCTTGCCGAGGGGCGGGGTGATGACGTCCTTCACCAGCGAGGCGATGATGGCGCCGAAGGCAGCGCCGAGCACGACGCCGATCGCCAGATCGATCATGTTGCCTCGCATCGCGAACTGCTTGAACTCTTTCAGCATGGTCGACCTCCCTGCCGGAGCGCATCCCACACGCGTGCGGGCGTCAGCGGCAGCGTCCTGATGTCGATGCCGTAGTCGGCCAGCGCATCCTCGACGGCGTTGGCGATGACCGCGGGCGGCGAGATGATGCCGCTCTCGCCCACGCCCTTGATGCCGAGCTCGTTCACCATGGACGCGTGGTCGAGGGCGATCACGTCGAGCGGTGGAATCTGATCGGCGCGCGGCACGCCGTAGTCCATGAGGCTGGCCGTGAGGAGCTGGCCGTCGGCATCGAAGACGAGGGCTTCACTCAGCGCGGCCCCGATGCCCTGGACGACGCCGCCGTGAAGCTGACCTTCGACGACCATGGGGTTGATCGGACGCCCGCAATCGTGGACGGCGGCGTAACGCAGCACGCGGATCATGCCGGTCTCGACGTCCACCTCCACCACGCACGCGTGGGCGCCGAACGCCCACGTCACCGTGCCGGGGTAAAAGAAGGCGCAGGCATGAAGGCCTGGGCTGCCAGCGGCGGCGAGCGCTTTGCTTCGTACGGCCGCGCGCGCGAGGTCGCCCAGCGCCACACCGCGCCCGACGAAGCCGGCCACGTGAGCACGTCCACCTGCCAGGACCACGTCGTCGGGCGCGCACTCGAGCGTCTCGGCGGCGACCCGTCGCGCACGATCAGCGACGTCGCGGCTGGCTCGCGCGATGGCGGGGCCGGCGACGGCGGCGACCCGGCTGGCGATGGTGCCCATCCCGAAGCCGATCACGCTGGTGTCGCCTCCCATCACGATGACGCGCTCGGGCGGCACGCCAAGCTCGGCCGCACAAATTTGGGCGAGCGTGGTCTCGTGCGATTGGCCCTGGGAGGCGACTCCGATGAGGAGCTTGACGGTCCCGTCGGTGTCGACCCGGACGTCGGCGCCCTCGAACGGACCGATCCCCGTGCCTTCGACGTACGCCGAGAGGCCGAGCCCGATCGGCCGGCTGCTGCCTCGCCGCTCTTGCTGTTGCTTGCGCCATCGGTCGTAATCCAAACGCTCCAGGACGCGGTCGAAGGCCGCCGGATAATCCGCAGGGTCGTAGACGATCGCCACACCATCGCGATACGTCAGGCCCGTCCGGTACGGCATCGCGTCAGGCCGGACGAGATTCCGGCGGCGCAGTGCGGCCGGATCCATCCCGATCGCGCGCGCCGCGCGGTCGAGCACGCGGTCCATCACGAACGCTGCTTCCGGTCGGCCGGCGCCCCGATACGCGGCCATGAACGGCTTGTTCGTCACGACGTTGACCGCGCGCGCTCGGTAGTTCGGGACCCGGTAGGGCCCCGGCAGGTGGTTCATGGTGTTGATGGTGATGACGTCGCTCAGCATCGGGTAGGCGCCGTGGTCCCGCGTGAAGGACGTCTCGAGCGCGACGATCTCGCCGTCGTGGCGCACGCCGAGCCGGACGACGTGCCGCTGATCCCGGTCGGCCGCGCTGGCGGTGAAGTGCTCGGTCCGCGTCTCCACCCATTTCACCGGGCGCCCGAGCCGACGCGCGACCGCGGGAATCAGGACGTCCTCCGGATACACGTGGCCCTTGCCGCCGAAGCCGCCCCCGACGTCGGGGGCGATGACCCGGATGGACTCCTCGCCCATCCCGAGGGCTCCCGCGACCGCCGTGCGAACGGAGTAAGGGACCTGGCTGGCCGTCCAGACCGTGAACCGGCCGTCCGCAGCCTGGGGAACCGCGAGGACGCCACGGGGCTCGATCGGCAGCGGCGCCACACGTGGGACCGTGAGCTCGATCTCCACGACCTCCTGGGCCTCGCTGAATCCTCGCTCGACGTCGCCGACGTCTCCCCGTGTGAGTCCGGCCACGTTGTCCGGCCACTCGTCGAACACGCGTGGCGCTCCGGTCGTCTGCGCTGCGTCCACCGTGGCGGCGACGGCGAGCGGCTCGTAGTCAACGACGACGGCGGCAGCGCCATCGGCCGCGCGAGCCGCATCGTCGGCGACGACGACCGCGACGGCTTCCCCGACGGCGCGCACGAGGCCGTCAGCGAGCGCGGGATGGCGATAGGGGCGGATGGAGGTCGAGGGCACCAGCGGTGGCACGGCGCCTCCGGTGCATTCGGGGATGTCGGCGCCGGTGAGCACCGCGATCACTCCGGGCAACGCGCGGGCCGGGGCGCCGTCGATTCGCGCGACACGCGCATGAGCGTACGGGCTCCGAACGATCGCCGCGTGGAGGATCCCGGGCAGACGCAGGTCGTCGAGATAGCGACCTCGCCCCGTGACGAGACGCTCATCCTCGCGGCGCTTGATCGAGGTGCCGATAGGCGAGGTCATGGAGGCTGTGGCAGTATGTGGCCCGCAGTATACCCATCCGCAGCGCGCGGGTCGCGCCATGGAGAGTCCATGAACTATCGTCCTGTTGTCGGCTGGGGCCGGCTGCCCGAGGGCTGGTCGTACGTGGAAGCCACGAGCGTTGCCGTCGATGCCAACGACAACGTGATCGTGTTCAACCGGGGCCAGCACCCGGTGATCGTCTTCGATCGAGAAGGCAAATTCCTGCGCTCGTGGGGTGAGGGCCTGATCCGGCGCGCGCACGGTGTCACCGTCGGACCGGACGGGACCTACTGGCTGACCGACGATCTGCACCACACGATCCGGCAGTTCACTCCCGAGGGAAAGCTGCTGCTCACGATCGGTGATCCCGACACGCCGTCCACCTTGCAGGGCGGTAAGCCCTTCAACCGGCCCACGCACGTCGCCTTCAGCCCGAAGACCGGCGACATCTATATCTCCGACGGGTACGGCAACTCACGCGTGCACAAGTACGATCCCAGGGGCAGACACCTTCTTTCCTGGGGCGAGCCCGGGACCGATCCCGGCTGCTTCAACCTGCCGCACAACATCGCCACCGACAGCGAGGGCCTCGTGTACGTCGCCGATCGCGAGAACCATCGCGTGCAGATCTTCGATGCCCAGGGGCGCTACCTGGCGCAGCTCAATAACCTCCACCGGCCTTGTGGCCTCGCCTGTGACCGCCGGAACGGCGGGCTGCTCTACGTCGGCGAGCTCCCATCGCAGATGGCGGTGAACGAGGCTGTGGCGAACCTCGGGGCCCGGGTCAGTGTCGTCTCGCTCAAGGGCGACGTCATCACCCGCGTCGGCGGCCGGTTCAAGGGCGAGAAGCCGGGTGAGTTCATGGCGCCCCACGCCTGCGCAGTGGACTCGCGGGGCGACCTCTATGTGGCGGAGGTGTCGTGGACGGCGTTCGGATCGCAGGAGAATCCGCCCCGAGAGATCCGATCGCTGCAGAAGCTCGAACGGGTGTGAGGACGCAGCCCGAGCTTCCGAACGTCTTCCACTCGTATTTCGGGAACCTGGAAGAGCAGCGGCACGCCGACCGATCCGAGGATCTCTTCGACGAGTGTTTCGGGTGCGGCGCCGGCCATCCGGACGGTCTCTACGTCCGCTGCTTCAAGACGGCCGAGGGTGTCGCCTCGCCGATCATCATCCCGCGAAAGTACCAGGGCCCGCCCGGCGCCGCGCAGGGCGGGATCGTCGCAGCGTATCTGGACGAGGTGCTGGGCGCGGCGGTCGCTCGGCTCCGTGGAAGACCCGCGGTCACCGGCGAGCTCGCGGTCCGTTACGTGAAACCGGTTCCCCTGGAGACCCCACTCATCGGGCATGGACGGGTGACGCTGGAGCACGGGCGTTACGTAGATGCGGAGGGAAGGCTCGAAGACCTGGCCACGGGCCGCCTGGTTGCCTCGGCCCGTGGCCGGTTCTTTCCGATCCGAACGCTAGGCGCTACGGGCCTAGGCGCGAGTCAGCAGCGTCAGCAAAGGAACGTGCTTGGGAGCCTCCCGGAACCGGCACTTCAGCTCGGGATGCTGGAGCACCTCGACGTAGGCGCCCATCACCATCCGGTAGTAGTGGGGATGGCGGCCTGATGGGCCACCGTTGTACTCGGTCAGGACTTCTCGAACCGTCGCCCTTCGGGACATGATGTCGCGGAGGTACGCCATCGCGAACTTCGTGCTGACGATCGGGCTGGCCAGGTCTCCGAGGTCTCGATTCGCCTTGTTCAAGACCGGCCGGCGGAACTGGCCAAGGCGTGACTCGAACAGCGCGGCCGTGCTGGGAAGGATCTGAAAGAGCCCAATCTCTCCGGCGGAGCCGACGGCGTCGTACCGGAACTCGGATTCGACTTCGGCCTGGGCCAGGCTCATGCAGTGGTCGAGGTTGCTGCGCTGGGCTTCTGCGACCAGAATTTCAGGAAATCCCTGGAAAGCCTTGATGGGCGCCTGGGGATTCTTCTCGGCGATGTACATCAGGATCGCCCGGTTCAGCCGCTCTGCATCCGCTTCGCCGGCCACCGCGATGACCTGCTTCGTGAGGGCCAGTCCGCTGACGGCGATCGCGACTCCAAACGCCAGGATCGCGAACGTCCTGCTGTGCTGGCTCATTCCTCAGCCTCCTTGAACGCGTGATCGCGATTCGAGAACCGAAGTCAGGAGCTGAACTTCACGGCCGAATGAAGGGAAAGGATCGAAGGTGCAGCCAGGCGAATAATCCCACCTGGGGACCCCCGCCCGCAAGGGCTAGATGCACTAGACGCAAAACCACCAGGTGCTGTGGTTAAACGCCTTTGATTAAGAGGACTTGCGGGTCGGTGCCTGGGGCCGGATCGTCCGGTAGAAGTCGCGTGAGTCGTTGTCGCTCTTGCCACCGACGGGGGTCCCGCACTCCCCGCAGACGTAGTCGTATTTGTGCCCAGTGGGCAACACGAGCAGCAGCTTCTTCCGGGTTGGAGTGGCCCTCCGGCAGCGAGGGCAGAAGAGGCTCGTCGCTTCGAACTCGCCGAACGCGTCAGGCTCCGCCATCGCCTGCATTTTAAATCTTGACGCAAACGTCAAAACCGTCAAATCTGTCACTACCACCAGGTATGCCGCGCCGCCTCACGGTCAAGACAGGTCAGCCACGCTATTTCACGACGCGGCAGTCGGCCGTTCGTCTCGGCGTGACGATCAATGCGATCAAAGCGTGGATCCGCGAGGAGCGGTTGCCGGCTCTCAAGACCCCGGGTGGACACCATAGGATCTCGGAGTCTGACCTTCTCGAGTTCCACGCCCGTCTGGCCGAGAACTCTCGGGCGCCTGTTTCGACGCGGCCGCGCATCCTGGTCGTCGACGACGACCCATCCCTGCTGGCGGCGCTGCGGGAGACCATCGAGCAAGTCATCCCTGAGGCCATCGTGGCGGTCGCCACTGACGGCTATGAGGCCCTGGTCCAGGTCGGGGCCTTCCGCCCCGACGTCCTCGTCCTCGACATCCGGATGCCACGGCTCGACGGTTTCGAAGTCTGCCGTCGGCTGAAGGCCAAGAAGGAGACGGCGTCGATCAGAATCCTGGCCGTGACGGCGCATCCGGAAGGCCAGGTGCGCGACCAGGTCATGGCGTGCGGCGCCGACGATTTTCTCGAGAAGCCGTTCGCGATCGAGAAGTTTCGCTCGCGTGTCGTGGCCCTTCTCGCCAAGGGCCTCAGGGCCTGATGGCTCTCGGCGAGTTGCCGGTGCGGCCGTCGAGCGTCCGTGAGGGCGGTACCGTCGTCATCGTCGATCCGGATTCCGCTCACACGGCTGCCATGGCCGATGCCGTGAGAGCCCTGGGCCATGCCGTCACGATCACGGCGACCGCTGCCGAGGCGCTGACCTCCATCGAGCGTGAGGCCCCTGACATCCTGGTCCTCGCGGTGACCTTGCCCGACATGGGTGGCCCTGAGTTGGCGCGGCGAGCGAGCCTCCTCTCGGCGCCTCCGGACGTCGTCCTCGTCGCGGAGAGGGCCACCCCCGAGGCAGGCCTCGTCGCGCTCGAGGTCGAGGCGGCGGGCGTCCTGGTGAAGCCCGTGAACGCGGCCCGCGCCGGCGGCCTCATCGGGCGGCTCGTAGATCGACATCGCCGTCGCCACGAGCAGCAGGAGTTCACCGAGAAGCTGCGAACGCTGAGCGCCCTGAGCGGGCTGATCACGTCGGCCCGCGACACCCAGGAGGTGTTCAAGGCGCTGGCCCGCGCCGCCACGATGCTGCTCGGCGCTCGCCTCGTCCACGTCTGGGTCGATGACCCGCGGGCCCAGGTCCTTCGCGTCCGGGGAACGTACGGGCTCGATCCGGAGTTCGAGCGGCCGCTGACCGAGTACGAGGTCATCTCCTACGGAAGCGGCATGGCCGGAGGCACCTTCACCGCCGGCCGCCCGGAGTTCATCTTCGGCGTCCGGACCAGCCCGCGATGGAAGAACCGCAGGCTTGCCGAAGCCGCCGGGCTTCACGCCTATGCAGGACTGCCGCTGATGGCGGGTGATCGCACCCTCGGAGTCCTCGCCATCGTCTTCGGTGAGCGTGGCGAGTTTTCCGTCGAAGAGAAGGAGCTGATGCAGCGCCTGGCCGATCACGCCGCGTTCACCATCGTCCGCTCCGAGGCCCGCGAACAGGCCGAGCGCGACCGCGCGCGGCTCGAGGTGCTCTACGCCGTGTCCCGGCGTCTGGCCTCGGTCCACGACGTGGATGGCGTGCTGAACGCCGTCGTGAACGAGGCCGCCCGGCTGCTCGGGCTCGAGGCGGCCGGCATTCGGTTGCTCGAGGGCGAGGATCTGGTGATCTCGGCGCGCACGGAAGCGGCCGCCCAGCTCATGACGAGGCCCACGCTGCGTGTGGGCGAGAGCCTGAGCGGTCGGGTCGTGGCCTCCGGGCAGCCGCTGATCGTCGAGGACATCGAGCAGGAGACGGTCCAGGACCCCGAGCAACGGCAGGCGGCGCTGCGGGTCGGCTACCACGCCTACCTCGGCGTGCCTCTGAAGGTCGGCGGCCGGGCCGTGGGCGTTCTCAGCGTTTGGGGGCGTGCGGCCCGAAGCTTCGCACCCGATGACGTGGCGCTCTTGTCGGCCTTCGCCGACCAGGCGGCCGTGGCCTTCGAGGAGGCGCGGCTGTACGCCGAAACGCGTGAGCGTGAACGCGAGGCCACCAATCTGGCGCGGGTCACCGCCCACCTCGCGTCGAGCCTCGAGCTGGACCGCGTGCTCGATCTCATCACGTGGAGCGCGAAGGAGCTCCTGCGCTGTGATGCCGCGGCAGTCTGGCGCTACGACGACGGCCGCGACGGCCTCGTCGCCTACCGGGCGTCCGGAATGCCGATCGAGCGCATTTCGCACGTCGTGGTGAAGCCGGGGCAGGGGCTGGCCGGACGCGTGCTCAAGGAACGAAAGCCGCTCTGGACACGTCAGCTCACCCGGTCGCTGCAGGACGACGCGCCCGACGCGTCGGAGACGGCGACAGCGCTCGGGTTGCAGGCGGCGCTGGCGGCGCCGATCGTCAGCGGTGAAGAGGCCTATGGCGTGCTCGTCGTCTACCGGCGCGCGGCCGACGATTTCGCGCTGCGCGAGGTCACGCTCCTGTCGACCCTGGCCGACCACGCGGCCATCGCCGTGCGCAACGCGCGGCTCTACTCGGAGACGCGCCAGCGGGAGGACGAGAACGCCCAGCTCTACGCGGAGGCCTCGACGCAGCGGGAGCGTCTCGGCCGGATCTTCGATTCGACCTCCGACGGCATCATGTTCGTCACGCAGGAGGGCCGCATCGAGGCCATCAATCGCCAGGCCGGAGACCTGCTCGGGACCGACTCCGACGCCATGATCGGCGGCGACCTCCTCGATCTGCTCGAGGATCGGATCGCGGAGGCGGGTGCCGAGGACGGGCTGCCCCTGTCGCTGCGGACGCTCTTCAGCCATACCGAGGGCGGAGAGGGAGACCTGGCGCTGCCGCGGCTCAAGCGCGTGCTGCACTGGGTCGCTCAGCCGACGACGGAGGGCGGCGGCAGAGCGGTCGGGCTCACGATCACGTTCCAGGACGTGACACGCGACCGTGAAGTCAACCAGATGAAGACGGACTTCGTCTCCTTCGTCACGCACCAGCTCCGGACGCCGCTGTCCGGGATCAAGTGGATGCTGGAGCTGGTGGCCGACGCCGAGATCCCGATCGACATCCGCTCGTACGTCGCCGACGCCCGAGACGCTTCGGAGCGGCTGATCAACCTGGTCAACGACCTGCTCGACATCTCGCGGCTCGAGCGGGGCCGGCTGGAGATCCGCCCGCAGCCCACCGATCTGGGCGCGCTGACCGCCAGCGTGCTCGAAGAGGTGGCCGGCCTCGTCCGGACGCACGACCACCGGATCTCGGTGATGGGCGTCGACGACGCGCCGACCGTGATCGCCGATCCGCAGCTGCTGCGCCAGGTCGTCCTGAACCTCACTTCGAATGCGATCAAGTACACGCCGCGGTCGGGCGAGATCGCCATCCGAATCAGCCGCGTTGGCGACCGGGTTCGCTGGGAGATCCAGGACAACGGCATCGGGATTCCGCGGGACGCCCAGCGCCGGCTCTTCGAGAAGTTTTATCGCGCGGACAACGTGTTCGCGGTGGAGACCGAGGGGACCGGCCTCGGCCTCTACCTGGTGCGACTCATCATCGAACAGTTCGGCGGCCGGGTCTGGTGCGATTCCGAAGAAGGCCGCGGAGCCACGTTCGTGTTCACACTTCCTAACAGCGGGGTGGCGTGATGGCAGCCAGCACGAAGAAGATCCTGCTCGTCGAGGACGATCGCTTCCTTCGTCGAGCCTGCGAAGCGAGCCTCCGGCAGCGCGGCTTCACCGTCGTCCCGGCCATGGACGGCGAAGAAGGACTGCGCCTGGCTCGCGGCGAGACGCCCGATCTCATTCTCCTCGACCTGCTCATGCCGCGCCTGCCTGGCATCGAGGTCCTGCGCGCGCTCAAGGCCGACGCGGCGACCAAGGGCATTCCCGTCCTCGTCCTGTCCAACTCTTCCCGCGAGCAGGATGTCGCGGAGGTCATGGAGCTCGGCGCCGTCGACTACTGGGTGAAAGCCAACCTGTCGCTGAAAGAGCTCTCCGAGCGGGTGGTGCGACTGCTGGGAGCCTGAACGGCGCGCCCGCGGGGGCGTGATAGGATCCTCCCGCGATGCGCGCGCGCCTCGCCACCAAGATCACCGTCCTCATCGTCGTCGTGCTCATCATCGGCTTCGGCGCGTCGACGATCCTCACGATCCAGCGTGAGGCCCAGCTCCTGCTCGACCAGAACAAGCTGGCGGTCCGGCGGCTCACCGCCACGCTGGTGGCGAGCATCGAGGGCGCGATGCTGCAGGAACGTCCCGACGTCACGCGCACCGTCCTCGACGAGCTGAAGGCGTCATCGCCGGTGGAAGAGCTCACCATCTATCGGCGCAACGGCGTCGAGGCCTTCACCGATCTCACCACGATGATGGAGGTTAACAAGAACGCCGGGCTGGCCAAGGACGTCATGGACAACATCAAGAAGATGGCCCGGGCCCCCGGCAAGACGATGGCCGGGCCGCTCTTCCAGCAGGCCATCGCAACGCTCAAGCCCCAGGAGAACCTGATCGAGGAGAACGGCGTCCCATATTTCGTGCTGCATCAGCCGATCCTCAACCAGAACAAGTGCCAGGGTTGCCACGGCAGCGACCATCAAGTCCGGGCCGTCGTCCGGGTCGCGACGTCGATGGCGCCCGTGATGGCCGAGGTGCGGACCCAGCGTAACCGCCAGGCCCTGGTGGGACTGCTCACCATCGTGGCCGCGGGCGCCGTCATGACCGTGGCGATGAGCCGCATCGTGATCCGCCCCATCAACGAGCTGGCCATCGCGGCTCGCCGGGTGGGCCAGGGAGACTTCGACGCGCGGGCCTGTGTCGACTCGCGCGACGAGCTCGGTCAGCTCGGCACCGCCTTCAACGAGATGACCGACCGACTGGCCCAGGCCTATCGCGACCTCGAGGGCAAGAACCGCGAGCTGGCCAGCGCGCTCCAGGAAGTCCACGAGTCGCGCCAGCGGTTGGCGCTGCTCGAGCAGCTCAAGGGCGAGCTGGCGAAGTTCGTCCCCGACGCCGTCAAGAAGCTCCTGGAGCAGAATCCGAACGCTACCGAACTCGAGAAGAAGACCGTCGATGTCGCGGTGCTCTTCCTGGACATCGCTGGCTACACGAAGCTGTCCGAACAACTCGAGCCCAAGAAGCTGAACCAGCTCGTCCAGCTCTATTTCTCCAGCTTCCTCGAGATCATCCAGGCCCACCACGGCGACGTGAACGAGACCGCGGGCGACGGCCTCATGGTCGTCTTCCAGGCCGACCGGACGACCGGCGACCACAGCGTCAACGCCACCCGCGCGGCCTTCGCCATTCGCCAGCGGGTGGGGACGCTCAACGAGGAGTACGGCGGCGTGTTCCCGGCGATCCAGCTCCACATGGGAATCAACAGCGGCGAGGCGTTGGTCGGCGCCACCAAGCTCGGCGGCGCCGGCAGCGAGCGCTGGACGTTCACGGCCTCGGGGCCGACCACCAACATCGCCGCACGGCTGGCCGGCTCCGCCACCGGGGGTGAGATCATCGTGGGGCCGTCGACCGCCGATCGCATCCGCCAGCATTTCGTCCTGGAGACACTGGGCGAGCGCGCCTTCAAGAACGTCTCCCAGCCGCTGACCGTCTTCCGCGTCATCCCTCCGGGGGTCTACGAGAAGATCGCCTGAGCCGTGGGCCGCATTCGCGTCGGCATCTCGTCGTGGGCCGACCCCGCGCTGATCGAGGAAGGCTCGTTCTACCCGAAGCGATCGATGAGCGCCGAAGCGCGCCTGCGCTACTACGCCGGCGTCTTCGACACCGTCGAGGTGAACAGCTCCTACTACGCGATTCCCGACCCGCTCAATGCGCGGCGCTGGGCGGAGCGGACCCCGCCCGGCTTCATCTTCCACGTCAAGGCCTATGCGCTCATGACCGGCCACCATCCGCGGCCGCAGACGTTGCCCGCCGACGTGCTGCGCTGGCTGCCGGACAACGCGCGGCGGACGCGCCGCGACGAGATCGCCTCCGAGGCGTTCCCGCCCGAAGCGATCGACGCGACGTTCCGCCTCTTCCACGCCGCGCTGGCGCCGCTGGCTGACGCCGGCAAGCTGGGCTACGTCCTGTTCCAGTTCGCGCCGTGGGTCCGCTTCAGCGAGGCTCGCCTCGAGCAGATCGCGTCGCTGCCCGGGCGGCTGCCCGGCTTCAGGGTGGCCGTGGAGTTCCGTGATCGCTCATGGTTTCCCGGCCACGCGGCCGAGACGCTGACCGCGCTGACGGCGGCGCGTATCGCGCACGTGGTGGTCGATGCCCCATCGACCGTGAACGCGATCCCGTTCGTCCGCGCCGTGACGGCCCGGACCGCGGTGCTCCGGCTCCACGGCCGTCACGCCGAGGGCTGGATGAGGCAGCTCAGGGGTGAAGAGCCCAGCGTCCGCGAGAAATACGATTACCTCTACTCGCAGGAGGAGTTGCGCCAGCTGCTGCCCGACGTGGAGGCACTGGCCAGCGAGGCCGAGGACGTCTTCATCTCCTTCAACAACAACAACCGAGACTATCCGGTCAAGAACGCCCTGATGATGCGGCGGCTACTCGGCCAGCCCATTTCCGACGAGCCGGGCAGCTTGCCGTTCCTCGACTCCGAGCGCTGATAGAATCCAGAGGATGGCGGAGCTTCGACTCAGCGGCGGCGCGCTCGACGGCTTCACGCTGCACTACGTGAGCGCCGGCCGTGGTCCCGCCGTCGTCTTGCTCCACGGACTGGGGGGCTTTGCCGAATCGTGGCGCCGCACCGTCGAGGCGCTGGCGCCGCGCTACACGGTGATTGCCGTCGACCTCCCCGGTTTCGGCCGTTCCGCCAAGCCTCGGGCGCGTTACAGCCTCGGCTTCTTCGCCAACGCCCTCGGCGGCTTCCTCGATGGGCTGGGGCTGGGGTCGGTCTCGCTGGTCGGCCACTCGCTGGGCGGCGCCGTCGCCGTCGCCTTCTCGCTGACGCGTCCCACGCGAGTCGAGCGGCTCGCGCTGATCGGCGCGGTCGTGCCCGGCTTCTACCGTCCCTCCCTGCAGTACCGTTTCGCCGTGCTGCCGGTGCTCGGTGACCTCCTGGCGCTCGGACGCTCGGCCAGGCTCTACAAGGCGGTCATCGCGCGCTGCTTCCACACGCCCGACCGCGCCGAGGTCGACTTCCTCGTCGATCACGACTATGCGGAGCGCACGCGCTGGGCCGCGCGTCTCGCCTTTCTCACGACGCTTCGCGACTCCCGAGCCGATCTCGTGGTGCGGGCGGCCGACTATCGGCGTGCGATCGCCATGCTCGACGCACCGGTGCTCTTCGTCCACGGCCGCCAGGACAACGTCATTCCCGCGGAGTGCTGCCGGCAGGCCAGAGCGGGATTCCGGCGTGCTGAAACCCGGTGGCTGGATGACTGTGGACACTTTCCGCAGCTCGAGCATCCCACCGTCGTGAACGAGTGGCTCGGAGCGTTCGTGGCCGAACGACCCGCGCCCCGCTGAGGAGCGGCCGCCATGCACGAGATCACCCCCCAGCAGCTCAAAGACCGGTTGAGCGCGCCCCGGCCGCCCGTGCTCGTCGACGTGCGGCAGGACTGGGAGACGAAGCTGTGCCGTCTGCCGAACGCGCTGCACATCCCAATCGAGGAGTTCGAGCTGCGCGTCGAGGAGCTGAATCCCGACGACGAGATCGTCGTGTATTGCCACCAGGGAGTCCGTAGCGCCGCCGTCGCCAACTACCTGCGTGGCCTCGGGTTCCGTGACGTCAAGAACCTCGAGGGTGGGCTCGACCTGTGGTCGCGGACGGTGGATCCGACGATGCGCAGGTACTGATGGCGGCGGCGCTGCAGTGCGAGCCGCGGGATGGCGTCGCCTGGTGCACGCTGGCGCGCCCGCCGCTGAACCTCATCGAGCCGGGCCTGATCGGCGCGATCCGCGAGACCTTTCAGGCCTTGAGCGCCGATCGGACGATCCGGGCTGCGGTGGTGACCGGTAGTGGCCGCGCGTTCACCGCGGGCATGGACGTTCACGTTCTGGCCGGGCTCGACGTGGCGGGCGCGCGCGCCCTCATCACCGCGCTGCACGACGCGATCGAGGCCGTTCATCACGCGCCGTTTCCCGTCGTCGCGGCCGTCAACGGCCCCTGTCTGGGCGCTGGCTTCGAGCTGGCGCTCGCCTGCGACTTGCGCGTCGCTGCCACCACGGCGACCTTCGGGCTGCCGGAAGTGCGCGTCGGCGTCCCGTCGGTGATCGAGGCGGCCCTGCTGCCGCCGCTCGTCGGGCCGGGGCGCGCCGCCGAGCTCTTGCTGACCGGTGAGGCGATCGACGCCGAGCGGGCGCTTTCCTGGGGACTGATCAACCAGGTCGTGCCTGCGGTTGAGCTCACGACAACCGTCGAGGCTCTCGTCGCGAAGATCCTCGCCGCCGGGCCGACCGCGATCCGCCTGCAAAAGGAGCTCATGCTGCGCTGGCGGTACACGGACCTGGGCACCGCGATCCGCTACGGGATCAACGCGTTCGCGGCCGCCTACGCCAGTGGGGAGCCTGCCGAGGGCGCCGCCGCCTTCCTGGCGAAGCGCGCTCCGAAGTTCGAGGCGCCGCGCTGAAGATCCGGACGATCACCGTCGACTTCTGGGGCACGCTGCTGTTCGATGGCCCCTCCAGCGACGACCGTTACAAGCGCACGCGGTTGAACGACTTCGAACGCATCCTCACGGGAGCGGGCACGCCCGTGAAGCGGGCCGCGCTCGACGACGCGTACGAGGCCTCGGGCTCGTACCTCGGTCGCATCTGGAGCACGCGTCGCGATGTTCCGGTGCAGGAGCATGTGCGCGCGATCGTCACGGCCGCCAACCCCGCGCTGAACGATCGGCTCACTCCTTCACTGGTGCGCGATCTCGTCGAGGCGTATTCACGGCCGATCTTGACCGTGCCGCCTTCCGTGGACGTTGGCGCGCGTGCCGCGCTCGAGGCCTTGCGCGCACGCGGCCATACCCTCGCGCTGATCTCGAACACGATGCGCACGCCGGGAGTCACGCTGCGCAAGCTCCTCCAGCAGTTCGGACTGCTCGACTGCTTTGCCCACACGACGTTCTCGGACGAGGTCGGGATTCGGAAGCCCGACCCGGCGATCTTCGCGCTGACGCTGCGCGCGGTGGGCGGCGAGCCCGAGTCCGCCGTTCACGTGGGCGACGATTCGGTGCTCGACGTGCGAGGCGGGAAGGAGGCCGGGATGCGCGTCATCCACGTCGCCGCGAGGGCGCGAAGCGGCGCAACGCTCAGCCCCGACGCCGTGATTCCGTCACTGGCAGCGCTTCCGGGCGCCATCGCCGAGCTCGAGGCACGCTGAAGACACGAACGCCGCCGGCAGACGCCGACGGCGCCGTGGCAGCAGGTTGAAGTTTTAGCGCCGCCGCAGGTAGCGAGCGCCGAGGAGCCCGAGCCCCACGATGAGACCCGCGAATGGCTCCGGCGTGCCGAGTCGGACATCGAACGTCCCGTTTCCCGGCTGGACCATCCCCGAGCACTCGCCGTTGTTGCAGGTGCCCGAGAACGTGTGATCTCCGAACGTGCCCGAGACGGGGCCATTACCACCCTTGCCGCCGCCGCCGCTAAACGCGAAGGCCTGTGGAGCCAGCGCGAGAAGCGAGATCAGGGTCATGAACGTGATTTTCTTGACCATGTTGACACCTCCTTCCTCGGTGTCGGTATTACTCAAGCCTCATGCCGGGCTGTAAGTAATGGAAATGTCGGATCTTCGATCGCAGGATCTGCAAAACGCAGGACCAGCGCCACCTGCATACCTGGCAAGGCCGTGCAGGCCGGGAGGGGGCTTACGAGGAAGCTGAAGCTACTTCGGCGAAACTAGCCGGCGCGGAAGGCGGGCCTACGACCGTTCGAGGCCTTGCCGATTCCGACCTCTTCCAGATAACGCCGCACAGGGTCAGTGTTGCGGTCGCTGTAGGCCTGGAGCACCAGGTGGGAGATGCCGCGATGGTAGCCTGCCGGCTGGGGGCCGGTGCGCCGCCCGAGCACTTTCATCGCTTGCGTGGTCCGGTGGCGCAGGATGACGCCGAAGGTGCCGACGCCTGAAAGCCACGCGTTGGGGTCCTGGGCCGTCACCTCGGTCACATCGCTCACGGGCTCCCAATCGGGAGCGAACTCTCCCAGCGCCCCGAGCAGAAATCGCTGAGCGTCCTCGCGGCTCAGCACACGGCTTCCTATACCGCCATCGCGTGACGGCCAAGGTCGGCGCGAAGCGTTGCGAGGGCCGCGGCATCACCGCGCATGCTTCGACTCACATCCCACGCCGAGAGGTGGTGAAGGCTCACGCCGCCGTTTGCCGATGCGACCGTGACCAGGTAGGTCTCGGCGTCGACTTCGACCGAGAGGACCTTGCTTCGGGAGGGCAGATCGATCAGCAGACCCGCGATGAAATTGACCATCTTGACGGGTGCCAGCTTGTTCGTACCGATTGTCTGTTCCATTAAATGGGCCCACCGGCGGGGAGCAAGGGGAGTGCCATACGAAAATACGCGATTTCCCGGGCTGTTCACGGCGGTCGAGTGTTGTTGTGCTGACATGTGGACACCCATCCCGTGTCAGCCTGCGCACCACCGTCCTTGTGCACCCCTGGCAAGGCCGGTAATATACGGCCCGCGATGGAGCTAGCCAGTCTCCGAGCCAAGATCCGCGACATCAAGAACTTCCCCACGGCGGGCATCCTCTTCAAGGACATCACCACCCTGCTCAAGGACGGGCCTGCCTTTCGGTACGTCGTCGACCTCCTGGCCGAGCGCTATCAGCAGGAGAAGATCGAGATCGTCGTCGGCATCGAGTCACGGGGATTCATCTTCGCCGGCGCGCTGGCGCATCAGCTCCGTGCGGGGTTCGTGCCCGTGCGCAAGCTCGGGAAGCTACCGGGGAAGACCATCGAGGTGGAATACGAGCTCGAGTACGGCCGCGACGCCCTGGCCATGCACGAAGATGCCATCCAACCGGGTCAACGCGTGCTCGCCGTCGACGATCTGCTGGCGACCGGCGGGACCATGGCGGCGGCGCTGCGACTCGTCGAGCAGGTTGGCGGCCAGGTCGTCGGCGTCGCGTTCCTGATCGAGCTGGCGTTCCTGCACGGTCAGGACAAGCTCAAGAACTATCCGCTACACTCTCTGATCGTCTATGACTAGAATAGGGCTCGTGGCTCAGATCAGCCGTCTTCGACTGGCCGCCGTACTTGGCGCGCTCGGCGCGCTCGGCCTCGTCAGCCCCGCCGGGGCCGATGAGGCCAAGACGCCGATCAACGCCTCCCTCTTCCTCAGCATCATGAGCGCTCCGGTCGAGCGCCGCGAAGCCGCCTTCGACGAGGCGCTGAAGGGAAGCGGCCCGGCCCCGCGTGACCCGGCCGGCGTCGTTCAGGCGGACGGGAGTGTTCGCTACGGCAGCGTCAGCATGACCGTGAAGAACCCGTGCCCGCCGGGAACGGCGCATTTCGAGCCGCCGCCATTGCCGGGCCGCCGCTTCCGCAACTAGCCCGCGTCCGCCTCGTCAGCTCGGAGGATCAATGCCCATCAACAAGATCGGTGTTCTCGGCTGCGGGCTCATGGGGTCCGGCATCGCGCAGGTGTCGGCCCAGGCCGGCTTCGTCACCACGGTGGTCGAGGCCAACGACGAGCTGCTCCAGCGCGGCCTCGGCAACATGAGGAAGATGCTCGAAGGCCTGGTGTCGCGCGGCAAGATGGAGGCGAAGGCCAAGGACGACGTGCTCGCTCGCGTCGTGGGAACGACGAGGCTCGAGGACCTCAAGGATTGCGATCTCGTCGTCGAGGCGATCACCGAGAACCAGCCGCTCAAGAACGAGACGTTCGCCAAGCTGGACCGTATCTGTCCGCCTGGCGCGATCCTCGCCTCCAATACCTCATCGTGCAACGTGACCGCGATGGCGGCGGCGACGCGGCGGCCCGGGCAGGTGCTCGGCCTTCACTTCTTCAACCCGGTGCCGCTCATGAAGCTGGTGGAAGTCGTGCGAACGATCCTCACCGACGAAGGGGCGGCGAGGGCCGCGACGGACTGGGTGAGGGCAGTCGGCAAGACCCCGGTGCAGACCAAGGACGCGACCGCCTTCATCGTGAATCGCCTTCTCGTGCCGTACCTCCTCGACGCCATCCGCGTGTACGAGAGCGGCCTCGCCACGCTCGAGGACATCGACCAGGCGATGAAGCTCGGCTGCGGGTATCCGATGGGGCCCTTCACGCTGCTCGATCTGGTGGGCCTCGACACCGCGATGTACGTTGCCGAGGTCATGTTCGACGAGTTCCGTGAGGCGCGTTACGCGCCGCCGCCGCTCCTCAAGCGGATGGTGATGGCGGGGCACCTGGGGCGGAAGTCAGGGCAGGGGTTTTACAAGTACTAGGGCTCGTCGAGGCAGTGTCTGGCGCAGCGTGAACGAGGGGGGTTTGGGGGGAAGCGGAACGGGTCCCCCCAAGTCAATAAATCAAGCGCTTGGTCATTACGCCGCGTGTGTGCGCGCCGTCGGGAGCTGGGTGTAGCGCGCGCGCAGGCTCTCGAACCCCAGCGACCGGACGAAGCCCCGCGTGTGCAGCAGGTAGCGGCCGATGAGCCCCAGAATCTTCAGCCCGTATACGGCCGACGCGGTGAAGCTCGCCGACGACGCCTCTGGGAAGTAGCGCGTGGGCACCGCGATCTCGCCGATCCGGAAGCCGGAGGTCACGACCTGTGCCACGATCTCTTGATCGAAGATGAAGCCGTCCGAGTTCATCCGGAAGTTCACCGTCTCTAGCACCTCGCGCCGGAAGGCGCGGTACCCGGTGTGGTACTCGGAGAGGCGAAGACCGAACGCCGTGTTCTCGACCCAGGTCAGGAAGCGGTTCGACACGTACTTCCACCACGGCATGCCCTGGGCCAGCGCGGAGCCATTCTTGAGCCGCGAGCCCAGGACGACGTCGGCCCGGCCCTGCACGATGGGCTCGATGATCTGCGGCACCAGGCGCGGATCGTACTGATAGTCGGGGTGCACCATCACGACGACGTCGGCGCCGGCGCGAAGCGCCTCCGCATAGCACGTCTTCTGGTTCGCGCCATAGCCGTAATTCCGGTTGTGGACGAAGATCTCGAGCCCGAGCTCGCGCGCGATGTCGAGCGTCTCGTCGGTCGAGCCGTCGTCGACGAGGATGACCGCGCTCACGGTGTCCTTCGGCAGCTCTTCGTAGGTCATACGAAGCGTCCGGCCCGCGTTATAGGCTGGCATCACGACCACGACCTTGGGTGCGCTGAGAGGCGTCATGCGGGCAGGATTTTGCACAGCGGGTGCCAAGGGTCTCGCTTCTGGAAGATCAAGGACTTCGGCCTGAAGCGCCCCGACTGGACGGGCTGGCGCGTGCCCCGCCGTCGTCGCGCCATGACGAAAATCGTCAGTGAGACCTGCTATCCTCTAGTACGTGATCACTAGGACGCGATCCGCGGCGGTGATGGTGGCGATGGTGCTCATCGTCGCCACGACCACGTTCGTGCACGCTCAACCGCGCCCGGACGAGCTTCCTTCGTTCCGCTTCGGCGGAGGCCTCGTCGACATGGGCGTCAACGTCGGGCCCTATCGTCTGCTCGAGCCGAGCACATCGGTCGGCTTCGACCTTCGCATGCGCTGGCCGTCGCCGGCGACGCTCGGCGATCTGTCGGCGCTCCAGCCGTACTTTCTGCTCGGGCCGACCTTCGTCATGACCGACCCCGATCACATTACGAGGACCCTCGATCCTCACGCGGACACGACCTACGGCCTCGGTGTCCGGGCGGGCGCCGGCGTGAACTGGAGCCTCGATCCCAACTCGACGCTCTACGGCGAATACCACGTCACCCGGGGCGGCGCCGAGCGGCTCTTGCCGCTGGGACGAAGCGCGACCGACGTCAGCGGCTTCGATCTCACGTACGGCGTCCGCGTCAAGTTCTAGACCTCAACTGTTCTCTCCTCAGACGATCGCCCCTCAGGCCACGGCGACCCCGAAGACCGTCTTGGCGAGCACGCCGATCACGTAGGTCACCGAAGAACTCCTGCCCGAACGCAGCGGACGCGTTCGAGCGGGATCAGCTCGTCGAGCACGAGCGCGCGACCGAGCGCGGCCGTCGTCAGCGCCGGTTCTCGAGAACGGCGGAGACCTGGTGTTCTTTCCCGTCTCGCTCCACGACCACGTCCACGCGGTCGCCCGCGCGATGGCCGCGCAGCGCGAAGGTCAGGTCCTCCAGCGTCTTCACGTCCACGCCGGCGAATTTCACGATGATGTCACCCGCACGCACGCCTGCCTTCTCGGCCGGGCTCCCGGCACGCACGCCGGTGATCTTCACGCCCGGTCGGTCGGCATCGCCGAAGTCCGGAATGACCCCGAAGAAGGGGCCGTATCCGCCCCCCTGGCCGCGCACCGGCGCCTCGATCCTCACGTACGCCGGCGGCGTCGCCTCGCGCGCCACCGCCGACACCACGCGCATGGCCAGTGTCGCCACGCTGGCGAGCCCGGGCGCGTTGATCTTCTCCCAGGTGTCGGTCGGCCGGTGATAGTCGCCGTGCGCTCCCGTGAACAGGAAGAGCACGGGCCGGCCCGCCGCGTAGAAGGACGTGTGATCGGACGGCGAGAAGGGATCGCCACGGAGCTGGAGCGTCAGACCCAGTCCGCGCGCCGCATCGTCGAGGACCTGGCGCAGCTCCTTGGCGCTGTCGGCGCCGCCCACGAAGACCTTATCGTTGCGGAGGCGGCCGACCATGTCGAGGTTGACCATGAGGACGGTCCGGTCGAGCGGCAGCGCGGGATGGCGTACGTAATGGGCCGAGCCAAGCAGTCCCATCTCCTCGCCGGCGAAGGTCACGAAGACCAGGGTGCGCGGTGCGCCTCCCGCCGCAGCGAACGCACGGGCCAGGCCCAGCACGGCGGCCGTGCCCGACGCATTGTCGTCGGCCCCGGGATGGATGGTCCCGACCTGGTCGGGCGCCAGCGAGCCTTCGCCTCCGCGGCCGAGGTGGTCGTAGTGCGCGCCGATCACGATGGCTTCGTCGCGCAACTTTTCGTCCGTGCCGGGCAGGATGCCCACGACGTTGACCGCGGTGCCGCGCTCGCGCTTGAGGCTGACGGTCAGGCGCACGCGGACGCCCGGCAGCGTCGACGATTGGGGCGCCAGCTTCTTGTCGATCTCGGCGGCCAGGGCGGCCAGGCGCCGTCCGCTGGGCGCCAGCAGCGTGTCGGCGACTCGACCGGTGAGGGAGCTGGCCAGGATGTTCCATGGCTGGGCGATGCCACGGAGCGAAGGCAGTAATTGCCGCGGCGCTTCTGGGTGCGCGACGAGCAGGATCGCTCGGGCGCCGTGCTCGCGGGCGTTGATGATCTTGTGGCTGCGCTCGGAGTAGTGGTACGCCTCCGGCCGTCTGAACGGACTGCTCGCGTCGTTGGAGCGCGGCTCGCCCGTCATGGCCAGCACGATCTTGTCGCGGACGTCGAGGTCTGCGTAGTCGTCGTAGTTGAGGTCGCGAGCGGTGATGCCGTACCCGACGAAGATCACGTCGCCTTCGGCCGACCCGTCGGCCGACACGGCCAGCGGCAGGAACTCCTTCCCGAGCGTCAGGTCCCGAGTGGTCGGCGCGACGATGGCGAGCGCGTTACCACTGCCCAGCGTGATGCCGGTCGAGACGGGGAACGACTGGAAGAACGTTCCGTTGTCGCCGCCTGGCTTGAGCCCAGCTTCGGTGAAGACGCGCGCGATGTATTGCCCGGCGCGCTCGGCGCCCGGCGTTCCCGAGCCGCGGCCGTCCATCTCGGGCGCCGAGAGCGCCTTGACCTGCTCGAGGAACCAGGTCGCCGGCGGCAGCGTCGGATCGGCGGCGAAGGCCGCAGTGAGGGTGAGAAGGACGAGGGCGTGGGCAAGAGACCGGC
>WNFT01000378.1_pt1 | contig 35632 bp, 33 predicted proteins | sample 5400191 | NCBI WGS metagenome assembly WNFT01 (sample SAMN13153359, study PRJNA577476) | soil metagenome | isolation source: 80 cm saprolite under Madrone tree | place: USA:California | collected 2016-06-14 | reverse complement strand
TGAGGATCTCGCCCCGCCTCACATCGGACACATAGCCCGTGCCGTCGGGCGCCACGGCAACGCCGACAAGCTCGCCTGAAGTCTGTACGAGCGACTCCACCGCCAACGCGCCCCGCACGGAGATTGAATACGTCCCGAGAAGGGCGGTGAGCGCCACGCATACAACCGAAAGGACGGGCCACCGTCCTGTAGAGCGAACCTCGCAGCGGGCCATTTACCCTCCTGCGGCGCGAGCGTGTCATTCGCAGGCGCCGAACTGGAGGCTCACCGTAGGCCCGCTCCCGAATCGTTTCAAGAGTGGTTCTTTCGATACAGAGCCCTGTCGGGAATGAAAGACACTAGAGGCAGGAAACGACGTCAGCCGGGCACCAGCTCGAAGGACTCCTCGCCATCGAAGCGCGCCTGATCGACCGTTGCCCTGTCGCTTGCCGTGTTACGCTCCCCCGGGGCGAGCATGCCGAACCTCTTCGAGGAATTTCGAGCCATGGTGGCCGCTCTCGGCGCCGCTCGGGTCCCGTACGCGATCTGCGGGGGAATCGCGATGTCCATCCACGCGCGCCCGAGGGCCACCATCGACATCGACCTCCTGGCGCCGCCGGCCGCCGTCACGTCGATCGCCGATGCCCTCTTGCCCCGTGGGTTTGTTCGACGTGAGCCAACACCGACACTCTTGGCCGGGGGCGAGGTCGTGGTGCATGGGCTCAGCAAGATTGTCCCCGGGGACCCAGAGGTGCTTCTGCTCAATGTGATCGAAGTCCGGCCAGGCGCAACCGAACGCGCATGGCAGACGCGCATCGACACCGAATGGGAAGGACGATCAGTGACGGTGGTCTCACGCGCCGGGCTGATCGGACTCAAGCGACTGCGAGGCTCGCCACAGGACATCGCCGACATCGGTCTGCTCGAGGCGCAGGAGTGACCCCCGCTGAACGGGCCGTGCTGGCGACCTCCCAGGCACGCGACCTTTGTCTGTCGCTTCAGCGGGCGTTCGTCGGCCCGCGGGCGCTGGAATGCCTCCGCGCGGATCAGGCCGCCCTGCTGATGCCGGCGGAGCTGCGGGTAGCGCTCGGTCTAGCGTGGGCCTCGCAGGACGTCGCCTTGGTGCGCGGCGCGCTCGCGAGCCTCTCGGCCGACCGCATCGCTGCCGACCCCGTCCTGTCGGCATTCCGCGACGTCACGCGATGACGACGCGGGAGGCGCAGCGCCGCCGCTAGCTCACCGCGGCGCGCCCGTCAGGTTGAAGGCCGCCCACTGGTAGGGATGCGGATACGTGGCGATGGTCTCGAGCTGCGCCTGGCGGAGGGCTTCCACCGGGCCCGCGCTCTCGAGCTTTGAGTAGAAGGCGCGGATCAGGTCGTACGTGGCCTTGTCATCCACCTTCCACAGCGTGGTGACGACGGCCGGGGTGCCCGCGTAGAGAAAGGCCCGTTGCAGTCCCACCACCTCGTCGCCGCGGGAGAGCTTGCCCAGGCCGGTCTCGCAGGCCGAGAGCACGACCAGCTTGGCGTGCAGATCGAGGCCGAACACCTCGCGCACTTCCAGCCGGCCGTCCTCGCCTTCGCCCGGTACCAGGAGCACCGCGGACGACAGCGGGTCGGTCTCGCTCAGCTCGCCGTGGGTGGCGAAGTGGATGATGCCCACCGTCGGCAGGAGCTTCTTGGCCTTTGCCTCCGTGGCGTCGGCCCGCACGAACACCGTCGCCCCCTTCTCTTCCTGACCGACCATGCGCGCCTCGCGCTCGGCCCACGGCAGGGCCAGCTCGGCGCCCAGGTCCGGGTTGCCCATGACCAGCGTGCCCGCGGGGGCGCCGGCGCCCTTGTCGGTCAGATAGCGCAGCACGCTCGCGCTGGGCAGCGTGCTGAGCGCAAAGTTCTGGACCAACCAGCGGCGGCCGGGCGAGCGGAGCGCGGCAAACGGCAGGTAGTGCAGCACCCCGTGGGGCACGATCAGGAGGCGCTGGCCCTGGATATCGGCCAGCGCGGGCTCGATCAGCCGGCGATAGAGGGCCGCCGCCTGCCCCTGCACGTTGCCGATCGGCGCCTGCTTGGTGATGGCGCCGCGGAAGTTACGCACCTGGTTCATGAGCGACGGCCGGTCGCCCGGCAGCTGCACCAGCTTGAAGCGCGTGCGGTCCACGATCCAGACGTAGACGCCGCCTTCGCCCGCGTAGTATTCGAGCAGCGTCGTGCCCTCGGGCAGGAGCGCCTGGATCTCCGCCAGCTTCACCGGCTCCACGGACATGAGCGAGGCCTGCTCGAGGTTTTCCTTCTTGACGCGCTCGAGGAAGGCCTTGTAGTCGCGGTCGAGGGCGTCGGCCTGCGCCCGCGCGCGCGCGGATTCCTCAGCCCCCTCGGACTGCTGGGCCTCCGCCTTGGCCTCGGTCAGCCGCGCGCGGAGCTGCACTTCCTCGCTGACCAGCGCGCGCGTCTTGCCCTTGGATAGCGTGGTCTGGCTGCCCAGGAGGTCCAGGAAGGTCCGCGACCGGCTCTGCTCCGACAGCGCGAAGGCCTCTTCGGGCTTCTGCGCCTGCAGCGCCAGGTACACCGCGTGCTGGTAGATCCCCTGCTTGCCCTCGAAGAACTCGGTGCGCAGGTCGGAGTCGGTCAGGTCCGCGCGGACCTCCTCGATCAGGCGCACCGCCTCGCGCGTCGATGCCAGCGCCTCGTCCATGCGGCCCAACCCCTCGAGGGCTTTCGCCTGGCCCAGGTAGAGGCCCGGGACGCCGCGCGACAGATTGATCTGGGCGACAAGCGCGATGCTTTGCTGGGACAGGGCGAGCGCCTTGGGATAGTCCTTCCGCGCGAGCGCCACGTTGGCCTGGGCGCTCAGCATCTGCATCTCTACCTCGCGAAGCCCCGTCAGGCGCGCGTAGCTGAGCCCCTTGGCGAAGGCGGCATCCGCGGCCTCGGGGTTGCCGAGCGCCTGCTGGTCCCGCCCTATCCCGAAGAACGAGCTGGCGGCCCACCGCCGCAGGCTCTGCCGGTGGCGCTCCGTCATGTTCTGCAACTGACGCGACGACTCCGCGCTCTCGAAATACTGGGCTGCCTGCGTGTTGTAGGCCAGCGCCGTCTGAAAGTCCTTCTGCATGTACACGATCGTGGCCAGGTCGTTCAGCAGGTAGCCTTCCGACTGCCCCGCCCCTCGCCCGCCCATGTTTGCCTTGACGTACGCCAGACCCTCTTCGAACGACTGGCGGGCCTTGGCGAGTTTGCCCAGCTGCCGGTACGCGGCTCCAAGGTGCGAATAGCACGACGCCCAGGCGTTCTGGTCTTGCGGTGTCAACGCGCTGGCTTTCTTGAAGAGGTCGATCGCGTGGCTCGCGGCCTGGATGCCTTTCTGATAGCGGCCCGTCCGGTTGGCGATGATGGTGACGCCGTGGAGCTCCCGCGCCGCGCGCACGAGATTGCCCTGCTGCTCGTCTTCCTTGGCCGCGCGCTCGAAATAGGCCATCGCCTGCGGCCCTTCCCCGCGATTGATGGCCTCGAGGACGTCGGGGCCGTTGTACGAGTACTGCCCGGGCCCCGGCTCCTGCTTCGGTGATTTCTCCTGCTTGGTGGGTTGGTCTGGCTGGCGGTTCCGGCCCCTGCCCTGCCCGCTCTGCGCCTCAGCCGGCGGGGCCAGGACGAACAACACAATCAGGCCGGTCAACAGGATCTGGATGAACACCCGCGAGCAGGCCTTCGAATCCATGTCACGCCCATCCTAACCGACTCCGTCTGGCTGGCGTTAGCGGCCGCGCACCCCTAAGATGACGCACGGTGCGCATGTCAATCCTGATCGGACTCGTCATCCTGGCCGCAGGGCTAGCCGCGGCGGCGGTCGTGTTTCGCCCAGACAAGGGCCTGCGGGTGGTCACCGCTCTCGTCAGCCACACGCTCTGCTCGGAGACGTTCGTCTCCGGCCTGGACCCGGATCAAACCTATCGCGAAACCTTCAAGGACTGGCCTGCCGTGCGCCGCCTCCTCCCCGCGCTCCGCTACGAGGTGGACCGCGGACATCGGGAGGTGCGCGCGACGCTCGCCGGGGCCTTCGCGAGCCGCGCGGTGTATCGGGACCGGCTAGGATGCGTGCAGGCGCCGGCAGGAAACCCGATGCCCGGCCGCGAGGCGGCCGTGGAGAAGACCGGCGAGAAGCCCGCGGCCGGGGGGCCGGACATCGCTCCGCCGCAGATCGTCGAGCCGGCGGACCCGCGATTGCGGTCGGCCCTCGACCGCGCCTTCGCGGAGCCGGAGGGTGGGCCGCAGCGCGCGACCAAGGCGGTCGTCATCTTCCATGACGGGCGGATCGTGGCGGAGCGCTACGCTCCCGGGTACGGCATCGACACGCCCCTGTACGGCTACTCGGTGACGAAGTCGGTCGTCAACGCGCTGATCGGCATCCTGGTGCGCCAAGGCCGGCTGTCGATGGACGGGCCGGCGCCCGTGGCCGCGTGGCGCGATCCGGCCGACCCCCGCCACGCCATCACCGTCGAGCAGCTCATGCGGATGACCAGCGGGCTCGCCCTCGACGAGGTGAACAACGGCTTCGACCCAGCTTCTCGCATGCTCTACCTCGAATCCGACATGGCGGGCTTCGCCGAGTCTGCCAAGCTCATCGCGCCACCCGGCAGCCGCTGGTACTACAGCAGCCCGAGCACGCTGATCCTCTCGCGGATCATCCGCGATGCCGCGGGCGGCCATCCGGAGGACGTGCTGCGATTCGCCCACCGCGAGCTGTTCGATCCGCTCGGGATGCGCAACGTCACGCTCGAGTTCGACGGCGCGGGCACGCCGGTCGGCTCGACCCACATGTTCGCGACGGCGCGCGACTGGACGCGCTTCGGCGTGCTCTATCTGAACGACGGCGTGGTCGGCGTCCGGCGGATCCTGCCCGAGGGCTGGGTCCGCTTCTCGGCCTCCCCGACTCCGGGAGCAACGCTCGGCTACGGCGCGGGGTTCTTTACTAATCTTGGGGAGAGCGACTTCGCGAAGCGTCGCGTGCGGGGCGACATGCCCGCGGGCTCATTCTTCGCGTCGGGCACGCTGGGCCAGCGGATCGTGATCGCGCCGGCCGAGCGGCTCGTGGTCGTGCGCTTCGGGCGCTCACTGGATTTCCCCACCTTCGACATCCAGGGCCTCATGCGCCTCGTCGCCGACGCGAATGCCGCGGTCCACAACCCCCAGAGAGGGAGCCGGTCATGACAAATCGGATCAACTGCGCGAGACCCATGCCCCTCACGCTTCTGGTCGCGGCGCTTCTGACCGGATGCTCGAGCTTTGGCCCCTCGGCCCTCAACCAGAGCCGACTCCAGTACAACGAGGCGGTAAAGACCACAGGGGAGCAGCAGCTCCTCCTCAACATTGTTCGCCTGCGCTATACGGACACTCCGAGCAGCCTCGCGGTGTCGGCCATAGCGGCCCAGTTCGAGCTCACCAAGAGCTTTCAGTTGACCCCCTTCTTCGTCGCGTCGGGGGCGGAGGTTGCCAAGAGCTATTCGGCCGTCCTTCCCCAGCTCGGGATCGGGGGGGCTGATCGCCCCACGTTCAGCTTTACGCCCCTCGACGACCAGGAATTCACCCGGAAGCTTTTCACGACGCTTCCGCTGGACGGCCTCATCTATCTGGCGAAGACCACCTGGCCGATCTCCACGGTCTTCAGGCTGTACCTGGAGAACCTCAACTGGGTGTCCAACGCGCAGACGGCGAGCGGGCCCACGCCGAAGACCCAGCCCGTCTACGAGGATTTCCTCCGCGGCGTGCAGGCGATGCAGGCCTTGCAGGATCGCGGGCAGCTCGTGTTCAGCGTCGAGGACCGCCAGGAAGCCCTGGGCGGTTCCTTGCCCGTGGCAAGCGTGACCGGCCGCGACATGGTGGAAGCGGCCAAGAACGGCTACGAGTATCGGCTCGACGACAAGGGCACGGGGTGGACCCTCTACAAGAGAACCCCGCAGCCCATCCTCCTCGTGGATCCCCAGGCGGTGGACTCGGCGGACATGCGAGAGGTCGCGCGGGCGTTCAAGCTCCGGGCGGGCGTGACAAAATTCCCTCTCACCCAGGATTCGCTCAGCCCATTTCCGTCGACCTATCCGAGCGAGGGCCTCGCGCAGATCGATCTCGAGACCCGGTCCTTCCTGCAGGCGCTCTACTACGTGAGCCATGGGGTCGAGCTGCCGGCCGAGCACGTGGCCGAGCGTTTGGCGACCGTGACCCGTGGCACGTCCGGTCAACCTTTCGACTGGAAGCTCCTGATGAGCGACTTCTTTCGCGTGTCTTCGGTCAAGGCGGACGAGCGGCCGCCGAACGCCCATGTCGCCATCCCCTATAAAGGGTATTGGTTCTACATCGACCAAACGGACCAAGACACCAAATCCACGTTCTCGCTTCTCCTGGAGCTCTCGCGCCTCGAGGTCCTCGGAAAGCCGGGGTCGGCTCCGCTCCTCACCCTTCCCCTCAGCGGCAAATGAGCGCCCACCGATGAAGGAGGTGAACAATGGCGTGTGATCCGCGAGAGTTGACCCACGTTCCACTTTTTGCCCTGCTCGACGATGAAGAAGCGGCCGTCCTCGCCGCACAGGTCGAGCTCAAGAGATTTGCCCCGCGGCAACGCATCTACAAGATCGGCGATCCTCCTCTACACGCCTACATCATGATGTCGGGAGCCGTCCGCGTGACCACGGTGGACGAGGATCATCAGGAGGTCCTCGTCGACGAGCCGGGGCACGGCGACTTTTTCGGCTTCGCCTCCATGCTGGAGCAGACGCCTCATCAGACCAGCGCCATCGCGATGGAAGACACGATCTGTCTCGAGGTGAGTCGGGACGACATAGCCACGTTGCTGCAACGCAAACCGATGGCCGGCATGGATATGTTGACCGTGCTGGGCCGTCAGTTCCACGCCACCCAACGACTCGTGCGGGTCCGGGCCAGCCGCAATGCCAACGAAGTCATCGAGCAGAAATCGACCTTCGGCGAGGGCATCGCCGACTCGGTCGCCCGCTTCGGCGGCTCGTGGACCTTCATCATACTGTTCGGCGTCGTTCTCGTGGTCTACTCCTGGCTGAACGTGGCGTTGGGGGGCAAGGCTTGGGATCCGTATCCGTTCATTCTCCTGAACCTCTTCCTCTCGATGCTCGCCGCCATTCAGGCCCCGGTCATCATGATGAGCCAGAATCGCCAGGACATGAAGGACCGCCTGCGCAGCGAGCTGGACTACGACGTGAATCGCCGCGCCGAGTCCGAGATCCAAAACCTGGCCACCAAGCTGAATCTGCTCGAAGACAAGCTTGGAGATGTCGACGATCTGCTTCGGGAAGCGCTGACGCAGCGAGGAGACCCGAGGCCTCCGACGGCATGAGCTCTCGATGTTCCGTGCGGAGTCGCTAGGCCGCTCCGGCGGGGCGGGGCGGCCACGGGATCTGGAGAGCGTCGAAGCGCCGAAGCCGGTCCTGGCCGAGGGCGCGGTCCCACACATCGGCCAGCCGCTCGGGCGTCCAGGCCTCGACGCTGGTGGCCGTGCGCAGCGGAGCCTGGTGCGAGTAGACCGTCACCTCGGTGCCGCGCACGCCGATGATCTGCCCGGTGATGTGCGCCGCCTTGTCGCTCGCGAGGAAGGTCGCGACGGGGCCGATGGCTTCGGGCGGCGTGGCCGTGGCGAGCCCGCGGCGCTCCCCGGGAAGCCGCTGGGTCATCCGCGTATCCGCGGTCGGAGAGATCGCGTTGCAGCGCACGCCGTAGCGCGCCATGGCGAGCGCCGTCGACCGCGTGAGCCCCACGATGCCTTCCTTGGCCGCCGAGTAGTTGGGCTGCCCGGGGCTACCCTCGAGGCCGGCGGTGGAGGTGAAGGTGATGATGCTGCCCGCCTTCTTCTCCCGCATGTGGCGCGTCGCGGGCTGCATCACGGTGAAGTGCCCCTTCAGGTGCACCGCGATGACGGCGTCCCACTCCTCCTCCGACATGTTGAAGATCATCCGCTCCCGCAGGATGCCCGCGCAGCAGACGAGGATGTGCAGGTCGCCGAACTCCTTGAGGGCCAGATCCACCACGGCCCGGCCGCCCGCCATCGTCGCCACGCTCTCCGGGCTCGCCACCGCCTGGCCGCCCTTGGCGCGGATCTTGCCCACCACCTCGTTCGCGGGCTCGCTCGACGGGTCCCGCCCATCGACGCTCACGCCGTAGTCATTGACGACCACCTTCGCGCCGGCCGCCGCGAGATCGAGCGATACCGCGCGGCCGATGCCGGTGCCCCCTCCGGTGACCACAGCTACCTTGCCATCGAGCAGTCCCATCAGTTTGACTCCCTGTCGGCTAGCTCATGAAGTAGCGCTGGTACAGCTCGTAGCAATCGGGCGCCAGCGTGCGCTTGCGGTAGAACGACAGGAAGTGCGTCCACGACTCGAAGAGCACGTTCTTCCGCCGCTCGCTGGACGTGTTGTGCGTGTACTCCTCGATGATCGACCGCGCGTTGCGGAAGATGTGCGCGTCGCCCTGGAACTTGCCCGCGCAGTGGGCGAGCATGCCGATGAGCTTGTCGCGCTCTCCCGTGCGCTCGAGGTACGACTGCACCAGCGCGAGGGCGTCGTTCGGATTCTGCGCGGCGATCGCCGGCTCCAGCTCCGCCAGCGCCTGGGGCAGGCTCCGGCTGTCGGCCCATGCCCGTCGCGAGGCGGGATCGGGCCTGGCGATCGCGGGATCGTCGGGATAGGAGTCGACCTCGCGAATCGTGTCGGTCACGAACCAGGCCGCGAGATAGACGGCCTTGGTCTGGTGCGGGTTCTTGAAGGTGCGCAGCCAGTGGTTGACAGCGTTGCCGTAGTCGAAGGCGTGGGTCGGCACTGTCCACGCCGCCGGGGTGCGGAGCCGCGTCACGGCGTGAGTCGCGTGGGCGATCATCAGGGTGTCGGCGATGCTCTGCACCGCCTTGCCGCGCTCCAGCAGCGCGGTGATCTCCGCGGCCACCGCCATCGAGTCCCCCGCCAGAACCAGCCCGATGAACCGGTCCTGCTCTTCCTCGCTGAGCCGCGTGATATTGCGATGGATGAGCTCGTACTGCGCGCCCTTGAACGTCGCCCCGAGCAGCAGGCTCACGTGGTCGTAGAGCGAATGGAAGATGGGCGCGTTGCAGATATCCGGGACGACCGTGTAGAAGAACGGGTGCGCGTGTTCCCAGCCCACCCAGTCCGCGAGGTCGAACATGGAGCGGGTGCGGATGGCCTTGTGGCCGATGTGGCGCACCTTGCGGAACGAGTTGTACTCCTGCTGGTCGATGATGGCGGCGAAGAGCAGCGTGTCTTGCAGCCGCGCCCGATGCTCCGGCTCCGGGGCCAGGCCGAGGAAGAGCCGGTAGCTCGTGTCCTTGTCGCCGCGCGTGAGCGCGTGGAACAAGCGCTGGAAGCGGTCCTCGACGCTGCCGTCCTGCAGCGGCTCGCGGTCCTCGAAGTGGCACTGGAGCTCATGGCCGATCTGCTCCTCGTCGCACTTCTCCTGCTCGCGCGCGTAGTGACCCGGGAAGCCGCACTCGAGCTGGGCCCAGACGTCCAGGCCCTGCGGCACGTAATAGATCCCCTGCACCAGCGGCAGGTGCTGCTCGGCCGGCGCGAGATACGGCGCCAGACGCATGCCCGCGCGGATGCCGAGGCTCGTGTGATCGTAGTTCACGTTGCGGAACTCGCCGTTCGGCAGGAGCTTCTCGTGCGCCGGCACGTGCAGGTACGGAGCCGCCGTCGACATGATGTGGGTCACGAGCTGGCGGACGTCGTGTCCGCCCGCGGCGAGCCGGCAGAACGCTTCGGTGGCCTCGTGGAACTTGCCATCGAGAGTGTAGTCGTCCATCTGGCCCAGCAGGCCACGCTCGCTAGCCGTCATGGCAGGGGCTCCTCCTGCCGTGGATTAATAGCACGGAGCGGGCCGTTCGTCGCGGCCGGAAGACCCTAGGCGAGATGAGTCGGGAGACTAGTGCAGGGGCTGGGGGAAGGCCGGGACCGCACCGATGAAGAAGAAGGCCGGTCCGTCGGCATCGCTTCGCCATACGATGGCGTGAACGTCGACGGCTCTACCCTGCGGCGGCGTGAAGCGAAGCGTCGCGAGGTCGCCCTCTTGTAGCCGCTCATCGAGCCGCAGCTTGGCACCGCCTGAACACAGGTCGAGCATCTCGGCCTGAAGCAGCCGATTGCCTGCCTGCACGGTCACGGGCCAGGAAACCCGGTTCCGCGGGCAGCGACGCAATTCCTGCAGTCTCGGTGCGCTGACCATACAGACACTCTGTAGAGCAAACCCTGTGCCGCGCTCCGGGCAAGCCGCTGTCGTGAGAAATCACCTAATTGCAGCGCGCTCGCGCGTGTCTTCTACCCTCTTTGTGACTTCGGTTACCCTCTTTGTGGCTTCGGTCACTCGCCTTCCAACGTTTTGGGGAGCCTCAATTCCGCCGCCTGCCGCGCTTTGACGACGTAGTCGTCCCAATACTTGCGGCCCCACGCGGCGCCGGCAAAGTCAGTGCGGTCCCGCGTCGACAGGGCCACTGCTATCTCCGCTCGTACCGGGTTCAACGCAGAATCGAACAGCTGTTCGACGATGTGGAGCTCTCTCAGGCGGACCGGCACGATCCTGTTCCTGCCCCACACGAAGAGGGTGACCGAGCCGGGAGCGGCCGCTCCCTCGTACATCAGCATCTCCAGGGCCGAGATCAGCGGAAGGACACCCAGGCCCGCCGCCGGCTCCTCGGTCGCGTCCAGCACGAGCGTGAACGCGATCAGCTGCCTGGGCGTAGCCGTCGAGCGCGCGCGACCTGGGCGCGGGCCTGGCGAGGTGACAGCCTCGTCCTCGATTTTCCGCGTGAGCGTCTCGGGATTGTATTGAAACGCAATGGTCTTGGGCCGGCTGCGCCGGGAGGCGAAGTAGACGAACGCCCCCTTCGTGAATCGCGGCGAACCGCTCACGTCACTTGGCGGGCTTTGTAAACGCGGGCTCCGCCGGCTCGACCACGTCGGTGTCGCGCTCCCATCCCTCGTTCTCGAGAACGAGGTGCTGGATGGCCACCGCGCTCGCATTGGCGTCCAGCTCGGGCAGGGCCTGGTACTCGGAGACCCAGCACCGGTAGATCTTGTAGGCGAGGACGAGCTGACCCGCTTCGTTGTACAGCTCGAGCACGATGTTCTTCCGGAAGTCCTTCAAGGAGACTTCCGCCCCGGGTCCCGCCCCGAGATTCCACGCCTTGTTCGCCCAGCGCTCGAACTCCAGATCGTGGGTGACCCCTCGCTCGAGGGTGATGGCGTCGAACTCCGTCCGCCCGGGAGACTTGTGGCTCGAGCTGGGGTCTCCGCCCTCGCGATGCCTGATCACCTCTGTCGTGCGCTTGAGCGGGCTGACCCGTGAGATACCCGCCACGTACCGGCCATCCCACTTGATACGGAATTTGAAATCTTTGTAGGGATCAACCCGCTGCGCATTCACCGTGAACTGTGCCACGGAGCGGCGCTACTGGTTCCGGCCGCGCATGGACGCCGGGTTGCCGGGCAGCTTGAAGTTCTTGCCGGTGTTCACGACGCGGATGCCCTTCTTGGTCTCCTCCACCCTGAGGATGGACATGTCACCGTCAATGAAGTTGCCGACGTAGAGGTACTTGCCGTCGGCGCTCCACGCCATCGCCTGGGGCAGGCCGCGCACCTCGACCTCGTCGATCTTGGTCACCTTCTTGCCGTCGATCTTCAGGATCACCACGCTGCCGTTGCGGTTGTAAAACCACGAATTCCACGCCACGTTGGTGCCGCGGTTCAGGGCGGTCGCCGCCAGGTTGCCCTTGGGACTGATGGTCAGGCCCTCGGGCGAGTCACCCACCACCACCTTGTCGATCACGCGGGGCGGCGTTGCCTCCAAGTCGATCACGCTGAGCGTGTCCACCTGGCCGTCGGAGTTGCCGCTGGCGCCGTTGTCGGCCACCAAGGCGATGGCGCCGTCGGGCGTCACGTCCACGTTGTAGGGCCAGAGGCCCACGTTCATGTTGTGCTTCGTGTCGGTCACCTTCTGGCCGTCCACGTCGAGCACGCCGATCCTGTGGCCGGGGAACTTGACCACGAGCGCCCGCTTGCCGTCGGGGGTGAAGGCCACGTGCGCCACCACCTCGCCCATGGGCACGGTGTCGACCACCTTGACCTCCTTGCCGTTGATCGACAGCACGCTGATGGAGTTCTCCGCGCGGTTGGCGACCAGGGCCAGGGTACCGGCCTTATTAATGGATAGGCCCGAGGGCTGCTTGCCCACCGTCACCGTCGAGACGTGGGCGGGCGGGGTCGTGGTCAGGTCGATTACGTAGAGCTTGGCGTCGGGCACGGGCTTCCACTTCTCCCCGTCCTTCTCCCAGTCCATCGAGTTGGCGACGAGAGCCAGCCTCTGGTCGGGGGTGATGGCCAGGTTGGTCGGCGGGCCGATGATGGTGTTCATCAGCGGCAGGGTGGCCACGATCTTCGGCGCCTCGGGGCTGCTGATGTCCACGATCGCGACGGAGTCCTTGCCCGGGGGGCCAAAGATCACGGTGCCTGCCTTGTCGAAGCTGATCTTGCTGTCGAGCCCAATGATCAGGAGCTGGGCATGGGCCGCGAGCGGAGCGAACACGAGGGCCAGGGCCAGTGCCAGCGTCTTTGCTGTGCGCATGCGAAGGTCCCCTCTCGTCTGGTGGGTTGGGGCTAGGGGCGGACGACCTTGTTGGCGAGCACGCCGATCTTCTCGACTTCCGCTTCCATGCGATCCCCGGCCTTGAGGAAGTTGCCGGTGGCCGCGCCCACGCCATCGGGAGTGCCGGTGGCGATGATGTCGCCGGGCAGGAGCGTCATGGCGAGCGACAGCACTTCGATGCACTGGTCCACGGGGAAGATCATCTTGCTGGTGTTGCTCGACTGCCGCACGTTTCCGCCGACCCGCATGGTGATGTTGAGCGCCTGCGGGTTCGGGATCTCGTCGGCCGTCACCAGCACCGGGCCCATGGGGCAGAAGGTGTCGAGGGACTTGCCCTTGAACCACTGGGTGTGGCGCTTCTGGAGGTCGCGCGCCGTCACGTCGTTGATGACGGTGTAGCCGAACACGTGATTCAACGCGTCGGCGCGGCTGATGTCGCGGCCGGCCGTACCGATCACCACCGCCAGCTCGACCTCGTAGTCGAGCTCGCTCGTGACCGCGTGGTGGACGACGTCGTCGCCGGGACCGACGACCGCGGTGCCGGGCTTGGTGAAGTACACCGGGTGCTCGGGCACCGCGGCGCCGCGCTCGACGGCGTGGTCGGCGTAGTTGCGGCCGAGGCAGAAGACGTTGCGCGACGGGTGCGGGATCGGCGCGAGCAGACGCACCCGCTTGAGCGGGTAGGCCAGCTTGCGCTTCGCGAGCTCCTCGATGGCCTGCTGGTCCACCAGGCCCTTGCCGTATTCCCAGGCTTCGCGCGCAAGGGCGACCGTGGTCTCGCCGCCCTGGATCAGATCGAGCAGGCTCTTTGGGAAGCCGCCGCGCCCGCGCCTGACCGTCCCTCGCTGCGCGGCCAGCTCCTTCGCCAGTCCGCCCAGGTCGAGCACCGTCTCGTGCCACACCGCTCCCGGCTTGGGCTCGCCGCGTCCGCGACGGAAGGTGACGAGGTGCATGACGGCTACTCGCCGACCGCGGCGCCACTGCGCTGCGGCAAGGTCTTGCCTCCCTGGCGGGCTATGTCTTCGAGCTCGCGCGGGAGGCCGAAGCGCACGTCCTCGTCGATCACGTGCACCTCGCGTACCGTGACGCCGCCGGCGTGCTGCAACGCCTCGACTACCTCCGTGACGAGGAACTCGGGCGTCGAGGCGCCGGCCGTCACCCCGACGCGCTTCGAGCCGTCCAGCCACTCCGGCCTGATGTCGTTCTTGTCGTTGATCAGGTAGGACGGCGTGCCCATGACCGTGGAGACCTCCACGAGGCGGTTGGCGTTCGAGCTGTTGGCGGCGCCGATGACGAGGAGCACGTCCACCTCGCCCGCCACCGTCTTGGCCGAGGCCTGGCGGTTCTGGGTCGCGTAGCAGATGTCGTCCTTGGCGGGGCCCGCGATCTTCGGGAAACGGCGCCGCAGGGCTTCGATGCAGGCGCGCGTGTCGTCGAGGGACAGCGTCGTCTGGGTCAGGTAGGCGACCTTGTCGGGGTCGGGGATCTGGAGCTTCTCCACTTCTTCGGGATGCGCGATCAGGAACATGCGATCCGGCGCCTCGCCCATGGTGCCCACGACTTCGTCGTGATCCGCATGTCCGACCAGCACGATGCTGTAGCCCTCGCGCGCGTAGCGGATGGCCTCGAGGTGCACCTTGGTGACGAGCGGGCACGTGGCGTCGATCACGCGCAGGCCGCGCCGCTGGGCCTCCTGGCGGACGGCGGGCGAGATGCCGTGAGCACTGAAGATCACCGTCGCGTCGTCGGGCACCTCGTCGAGCTCGTCGACGAAGTGCGCGCCCTTGGCGCGGAGCGCCTCGACCACGTGGCGATTGTGCACGATCTCCCGGCGCACGTAGACCGGCGGCGGGCAGACCTGCAGCGCCAGCTCGACGATGTCAATGGCGCGGTCCACGCCGGCGCAGAAACCCCGGGGACCGGCCAGCACGATTTCTTGAAGCGGGATGGTCGCCATAGTCTCCTCAGGCTGTGTACGGCTCGATCAGCACCTTCAGCGCCTCGCCCCGTTCCATGAGCCCGAGGGCTTCCGGAACGTCCGTCAGCCCCATCGTGTGAGTCAGGAGCCCGTCGGGCACCAGCGCCTCCGACTCCAGCAGCGCCACCGCCTGCCTGATCAAGACCGGCGTGTGGTGGAAGGCCCCGACCAGCGCCAGCTCTTCGTAGTGGACGCGCCGGGTGTCGAGGGTCACCGTCGTACCCGGAGCGCAGCCGCCAAAGAATACCACGGTCCCTCCCCGCCCGACAGCGGCCACGGCCTGCTCCCAGACCTCGGGCCGGCCCGTCGCGTCCACGGCCACGTCCACGCCGCTTCCGCCCGTGACGTCTCGCAGGAGAGTGGCAAAATCACCGGCCTGGCCGGCGTCCAGGCACTCGGCGATGCCGAGACTCCTCACTCGGTCGAGGCGCCAGCCCGGCTTTCCGACGAGGAGCGGCCGCGCGCCCCGCTGCGCCACCACCAGGGCAAGGAGGCAGCCCAGCGGTCCGTGGCCGATCACGGCCACCGTCATGCCCTTCTCGATGCGGCCGCGCTCGATACCGAGGAGCGCACAGGCCAGGGGCTCGGCAAAGGCCGCGCGGCGCGCCGGCAGCGATGGGCCCAGGCGCACGACGTTGGTGGCAACCAGCCGCGGCGGGAGCGCGAGGTATTCTCCGTAGCCGCCGTTGACGAAGAGGAGGTCCTCGCACAGGTTTTGGCGCCCCGACCGGCAGCAGCGACAGGCGCCGCAGGGCGCGGAGTTGGCGGCGACCACGCGGTCCCCTTCTCGGAAGGTCGTCACGCCGCGGCCCAGGCGCGCGACGGTGCCGGCGAACTCATGGCCGAACACGGTCGGCACGTGTGGGATCATCACGGGGTGTCCGCGGCGCAGCACCTTGACGTCGGTGCCGCAGGTCAGCGCGGCCTCGACCCTGATGACGATCTCGCCCAGCGCCGGCTCGGGCACCGGCATCTCCTCGAAGCGGAGATCCCCCGGCCCGTGGAAAACGTGAGCTTTCATGGCGTGATGTAGACCTTTACGGCTTCCTGGCGCTGCATGAGCTCGACGCCCTTGGCCAGCTCTGCGAGCGGCAGGCGGTGCGTGATGAGCCCGTCGACATGGACCGCGCCGTCGGCGAGAAGCCCGAAAGCCTCTCGCAGCTCGGCGGGCGAGGACGAGTAGGTCGCCGTGAGGGTCAGCTCGCGGTGGTAGAGCTCGGGCAGGGACAGCGGTAGGCTCTCGCCCGTCCCGCCGGCGAAGTAGTGAAGCTGGCCACCATCGCGGACTCGGGCCGCCGCCCACGGCAGGAGCGCCGCGCCGCCTGCCGTCAGCATCACGACGTCGGCGCCGCGCCCGTCCGTGGCCTCGCGAACCGCCGCGTCGAGCTCGGCATCGGCATCGAGGACCTGGGCGCCCGCCGTGCGGCCGAGCGCCCGCCTCGCGGGCATGAGATCGGCACCGAATACGCGCGCCCCGGTCAACACGAAGGCCCTGGCCAGCAGCCAGCCGATCGAGCCCAGACCCACGACGAGGGCCGTATCGCCCGCCGCCGCCCCGCTGCGCTTTACCGCGCGCAGACAGCAGGCCAAGGGCTCCGTGAAGGACGCGGTCTCGTCGCTCATCGTGTCCGGCAGGGCGAAGGTCGCGTGCTCGACGTTGGCCGCGGGCACGCGACACAGCTCGGCGAAGCCGCCCGGGTCCAGGTTGCTCTGCTTGAACTCCCTGCACATGGACGGGCTGCCGCGCCGGCAGTAGTGGCAGGCGAAGCAGGGTACGTGGTGGGCGACGACGACACGGCGGCCCCTGTCGAAACCGGTGACGTCCGCGCCGACCTCAACGACCTCGCCGACTACCTCGTGGCCGAAGACCGCCGGCGCCTTCGTCGCCGGGCTCGTGACCTTCAGGATGTCGGAGCCGCAGAGGCCGCAGCCGTTCACGCGCACGAGCAGCTCGCCGGGCCCGATCCGGGGCTCCGGCCAGTCGCCGAGCTGGAGTCTTCCCGGCCCCGCATAGACCGCGGCCTTCATGCCCGCTTCTCCCCCCATCTCGACTGGACCCAGCAACGGAGCGCGATGCCGAGCTTCCGGGGCGTCGGCACGCTCACGCGTGCGCCGAAAACCTGGAACCGGCGGCGCTCGATGGTCTCGAGCAACGCGAAATAAGTCCGCCCCATGATCTCGGCGGCAAAGAGCCGGTGCTCGTCCGAGCGCGGCAGCGTGGCCCAGGCGCGCTCGTAGTAGGCGTGGGCGCGGGCCGCCTCGTACTCCATCAGCTTGAGGAACTCGGGCGTGTAGCGTCCCGCGGCCAGGTCGGCGGCCGCGACGCCGAAGCGCTCGAGATCCTCCTGGGGCAGATAGACGCGCCCGGCCCGGGCGTCGGGCTGAACGTCGCGCATGATGTTGGTCAGCTGGAGCGCCACCCCGAGATTGACGGCGTACTCGCGCGCCCGCACGTCCGAGTAGCCGAAGATCTCGATGCAGCAGAGCCCGACGGCGGACGCGACGCGGTAGCAGTAGGGGTAGAGCTCGTCGAAGGTCTTATAGGCGGAGCGGTCGAGGTCCATCTCCACGCCCGCGATGATCTCGTTGAGCGCCTCGCGCGGGATCGGGAAGAGCTTCACCGCCTCCTGCAGCCGTTGAGCCGCCGGGTGCGCCGGCGAGCCGTCGAAGACCTGAGCGATTTCCGCGCGCCAGCGCCCGAGCTCCTTGCGCTTGGCGGCTTGGTCCTGCCCGACGTCGACCGCGTCGTCCACGATGCGGCAGAAGGCATAGACGGCGTAGAGGGCCTCGCGCTGGGGGCGCGGCAGGCAGAGAAACGCGTAGAAGAAGTTGGAGCGGCTCTTGCGCGTCAGCCGAGAGACGAACTTCGTCGGATTCATTTAACTGCGGGGGCCTCGAAATGGCCCCCGCACTCCCCCAGTTTTGCGCCTGCGCGCCCTCGATGGGCGCGCCCTGGCGGATGTCCCTCTGGGCGACGCATCACGCGACCCGCGCTGGCCTGGGCGCGTAGCCGCGCTCGACGAACCAGGCTACCGCGTCCCGGAGAGCGCCCTCGACCGGAGTCTGCGGCAGGCCGAGCTCGCGGACGGCCTTCTCGGCGCTGAAGTACATGCGCTTTCGCGACATGCGCACGGCTGTCAACGGCACCTGGGGTGTCCCGCCCGTCACCCGGGCCGCGCCCTCCATGCAGAGGGCGGCGAGCCACGCCACGCCGTACGGTACCTGGAATCGGGGCGCGCGGACACCCGTGATCGCGGCGAGCGCCCGGAAGATCTCGATGAGGGGCATGTTGCGATGGCCGAGCACGTACTTCTGGCCGATCCTCCCGCGCTCGGCGGCCAGGATGTGGCCGCGCGCGACGTCGGAGACGTGGACCACGTTCAGGCCCGTGTCGACCGAGCCCACCATCTTGCCCTTGAGAAAGTCCACGACCATTTGCCCCGTCGGCGTGGGCTTGACGTCCCACGGCCCGATCGGCGCCGAGGGGTTCACGATCACGATCGCGGCCCCGCGCGCCACGAGCTCGTCGGCGACCCGCTCGGCGAGGAACTTCGAAGCTTTGTACGGTCCCACCATGTCCTCGAGTCCCACGGGGCTCGTCTCGTCTCCCGGCGTTCCGTCCTTGGGAATGCCCAGCGCGCCGACCGTCGAGGTATAGACGATGCGCTCGGCGCCCGCCTCGGCGGCGGCGGTCAGGACGTGCCGCGTGCCGTCCACGTTGGCCCGGTAGAGCTCGCGCGGATCGCGTGCCCAGAGCCGGTAGTCAGCGGCGACGTGGTAGACGTGACGAGCGCCCTTGACCGCCGCACGGAGCGAATCCGGGGCGAGGAGATCGCCCTCGGCAATCTCGACCGCGCACCCCTCGAGCGCCCTCCGGTCGCTCCCCTTGCGCGCCAGGACGCGCACGCTCCGGCCGTCGGCCAGCAGCTCCCGAACGAGGTTGGCGCCGACGAATCCGGTGCCGCCCGTGACGAGCGCGTCCATCAGCGGAGATCGTCCTCAGCCGCAAGCACGAACCTGGTCGTGCTCTGGAATGCCTCCGCCACGGCCGCGAGGGCCAGTTGGGTGGCGCGCTGGAGCTTGAGCGCCCTCGGGAGGACTGCCGGATGTCTGAGGATGATCATCGCCGCGCGGCCCTTGAGCACCCGCCCGTCAGGCGTGACGAGGCCCAGGAGCTCAGCGGGCAGGCTGTCCCTCGCGTCGTCGGACACGCCGCGAAGAACCAGCGCGGGACAGGCAGCCTGTGAGGCAGCCCGCAGAATGACCGATGATTCCATGTCCACGGCGACCGCGCCGGTAGCCTCCCGCAGAACCGCCTTGGCATCGGGGGATGCAACGATCTCCACGGCGGTCGCGAGTGTGCCCTCCGCGAAGGGAATGCCGCAACGCTCGAAGGCTTCGACGTAGCGGCGATGCTGAACAGGATTGACCGCGTACCGCTCTCCCCGTGTGCCTATCACCGCCTCCGGAAGGACTACTGTCCCCCTCTCCACCTTCGGGTCGAGGGCCCCGCATACACCAGCGGAGACCACGAGCGGACGCCCGAGCATCGCGAGCAGCACGGGAAAGCGGATGGAGAGAAGGCTGGCTCTGAGGCCCACCGCAACAACGGAGAAGACGTCATTTCCAAAAGCGGGAAACTGGATCGACGTGAGGCGTGGCAGGCCGAGCGCCCGGGCCAGGGCTCGGGCTTCGAGCTCAACCGCCGTGAGTATGAGGATCGGACTCAAGCTGGCCGGCGCCGGCCGCGGCCACCCTCAGCGCCTTCTCCTTCTCCTTGCGCTCGACCCAGGCCTTCCAGCTATTGCCCGCCGCGGTGTCCTTGCCCGTGAACTTGATGGTGGCGATATCACGGTAGGGAATGGTAAAGGGCCCGTTGCCCTGCTCGTCGAAGAGCTGGATGAAGGGCTCGGGCACGTCCACATTACGGTTGAAGATGTAGCCGACGACCTCGCTGCCATCCGTCTTCACGACCGTCGTATTGCCGCGGTAGTCGAAGGCGAAGTCGACCACCTCGTGGAGCGACGTGTAGTCGTTGATCTGCGGAACCCACCCCTCGAGGCTCATGGAGATCACAGCTTCCCGGAGAGCGTGACGGCGACGGTCTCGGCGAAGCCCTTGAAGGAGCTGAACGTATGATCGACCGCCGTCGCCTCGTAGCCACAGTGGACCATGCAATCCTGGCACTTCTCGTTGCCGCTCTTCTTGCCGTAGTTCTCCCACTTCGTGCCGTCCATCAGCTCCTGGAAGCTGGCCGCATAGCCTTCCTGGAGCAGGTAGCAGGGGCGCTGCCAGCCGAACATATTAAAGGTAGGATTGCCCCACGGCGTGCACTCGAAATCCTTCTTGCCCATGAGGAAGCGCAGGAAAAGCGGCGACTGGTTGAACTTCCAGCGCCGCTTCGCGCTCGAAAGTATCTCGCTGAAGAGCTGGTTGGTGCGCGACTGGTGCAGGAAGTGCTCCTGGTCGGGCGCCTTCGAGTAGCTGTAGCCGGGCGAGAGCATCATGCCCTCCACCCCGAGGTCCATCATCTCGTCGAAGAACTCGCGCATCCTGAGCGGCGACGCCCCGTCGAACAATGTCGTGTTCGTCGTCACCCGGAACCCGCGCTGGAGCGCCGCCCTGATCCCCTCCACCGCCTCGTCGAAGACGCCGTCGCGGCACACCGCCTCGTCGTGCTCCTCCCGGAGCCCGTCCATGTGCACGCTGAACGTCAGGTACTTGGACGGCGTGAACAGGTCGAGCTTCTCCTTGAGCAGGATGGCGTTGGTGCAGAGATAGATGTACTTCCGCCGCTTCACGAGCTCGGTCACCAGTCTGTCGATGTCGGGGTACATGAGCGGCTCGCCGCCCGGAATGCTCACGATGGGCGCCCCGCACTCTTCCACGGCCTTGAGACAGGCCTCGACCGTCAGGTGCTTCTTGAGGATCTGGGCCGGGTACTGGATCTTGCCGCAGCCGGCGCAGGCGAGGTTGCATCGGAAGAGGGGCTCGAGCATCAGGACGAACGGGTAGCGCTTCCGGCCACGCAGCTTCTGCTTGAGCACGTAGCTCGCGACGGTGTACATCTGGGAAACCGGCACGCTCATCTGGTCAGCGACCTCTCTCGTGTGTGGTTATCGTAGTCGCGACGACCCGCTTCCCCGCGGGCGCCTCATCCGCCCAGCCTCGGAACACCGACACGGCCTTGAGGCCATAGGCTATCAGAAAAACTGCCACATGCACCAGGATTCCGGCCCCCAACAGGGCCTTCTCCCCGATCCAGGCGGTGATACCAAGGTTGAAGAGGACAATTCCCCAGTAGAGACCGATCCCGCCCCACGGCGAGCCCGGCGGCCGGGGCCGGCGCCGGACCACCCAGAGGTAGCCGGCCACGATCATCCAGCCGACGAGAAACCAGCCCGCGAAGTTCGACAGCGGCACCCCGAAATAGACACCCGGGTCGGCGTAGTAAAAGATCCGCCCGAGGAACCAGCGCTCTCCGAGGACCGCGAGCGGATCCACCACGACGTCCATCAGCATCATGAGCGCTCCGGCGAGGACAGCCGGCGCCCAGCCCTGGGCCCGTCCCAGCGCCCAGCGCGCCAGGCAGTACGAGGCGTAGGCGAGGAAGGGGAAGGACAGCGAATCGAAAAACGGGATGTTCGAGATGTAGAGCTCACGACCCACGGTGCTGCCGGTGTAGTGGTACAGGCCGAACGGGATGCCGACGCGGGTCGAGGCGTATTCGGCGGTGAAAGCGACGAGCCAGCCCCACCCGAGCCACCCACCGGCCCGGCGCCACCCGAGGTCGCGGCCGGCGAGAACGAGAAAGGCGGCGAGAAAAACGAAGACGTAGGGGCGCAGCAGCACCGTCCCCGCGAGCAGAGTCGGCCAGCTGGCTGGCTCGTGGGGCATGTCACCGACCTTAGCGGACTTCCGGCGAGTTTTCAACGCGGCGCGGGTGCAGGCCGGGCGCGGGCTGTGTTAGTATCGGTCGATGTGCGACACCGAGAAAGCACGGAGCCAGGTATGACTCCGCCCACCATCGTCCAGTCCGAGATCGACACGGCCATCGATCGGGCACACTCGGCCCTCCTCGCGGCTCAGGCCCCCGACGGGCACTGGGTCGGCGAGCTCGAGGCGAACAGCACGATCACCAGCGAGTATCTGCTCTTCTGCCACTTCCTGGACCGGGCGGACCGCGAGCGGGAAGCCAAGATGGTGCGCTACCTGCGCGGGTGCCAGGTCGCGGACGGAGGGTGGAGTCTCTACGAGGGCGGACCGTCCAACGTCTCGGCCACCATCAAAGCCTATTTCGCGATGAAGGTGGCGGGCGTGGGAGTGAACGACCCGGCCATGGCGCGGGCGCGGGCTCTCATCCACGGCTGGGGCGGCCCCGTCGAGGCCGACGTCTTCACCAAGATCCTCCTGGCGCTCTTCGGCGAGTATGACTGGCGCGGCGTGCCGGCCATGCCGGTCGAGATCATGCTGCTGCCCCGCTGGTCCTACTTCAACCTCCACGAAGTGTCCTACTGGTCGCGGACGGTCATCGTCCCGCTCCTGATCCTCATGGACGCCAAGCCGGTCAAGCGCTTGCCCGAGTCCTGCCGGCTCGACGAGCTCTGGCCGGTGCCGCGCGAGCGGGCAAGTCTGCGGTTCAGGCGCATCCCGCGTCCCTTCTCGCCCAAGCGCTTCATCTGGAAGAACCTCTTCATCGGTGTGGACGACGCGCTCAAAGGCTGGGAGAAGCTGGGGCCGCGGCCCTTCCGCGGTCGCGCCATCGAGGCGGCGCAGAAGTGGCTGGAGGAGCGGCTGGCGGTGCCGGGCGGGCTCGGCGGCATCTTTCCCGCGATGACGAATGCCGTGCTCGCCCTCCGCACCCTGGGCTATCCGGAGGATCATCCGCTGATCCGCGGCCAGGTCAAGGAGATCGAAAACCTGGGCGTGGAAAGCACGCAGTCGCTTCACTACCAGCCGTGCGTGTCGCCCGTGTGGGACACCTCGCTCGCGGTCAACGCACTCATCGAGTCGGGGCTGCCCGCCGACCATCCGCAGCTCGTGCGGGCCGGCGAGTGGATGATGGACAAGCAGATTACCGTGCCGGGCGACTGGCAGGCCAAGCGGCCCCACGTGGCGCCGGGCGGCTGGCCCTTCCAGTACGACAACGACTTCTATCCAGACCTCGACGATTCGGCCATGGTCATGATGGCCCTGGCCAAGACGCGCGGGCTCGACGCCGAGCGCAAGGCGCGCTGCATCGACCGGGGCTTGACGTGGTTCCTCGGCATGCAGGGCGGGGACGGCGGTTGGGGCTCCTTCGACGCCGACAACGACAAGCTCATCTTCAACAACATTCCGTTCGCCGATCACGGTGCGCTCCTCGACCCTTCGACGGAAGACCTGACCGGACGAGGGCTCGAGCTCCTGGGCACCCTCGGCTACAAGCTGGATCACCCCGCGGCGCAGTCGGCGCTCGCCTTCATCAGGAAGAGCCAGCATCAGTCCGGCGGCTGGTACGGTCGCTGGGGCGTCAACTACGTCTACGGCACCTGGTCGGTGCTGCGCGGGCTGGGCGCCATCGGCGAGGACTGCAGCAAGGACTACGTCCAGCGTGCCGTCGCCTGGCTCGAAGCGCGCCAGAACGCCGACGGCGGCTGGGGCGAGACCCTGGGCTCCTACGACGACGACGATCTGGCCGGCCGTGGCGAGTCGCTTCCGAGCCAGGCGGCGTGGGCGCTCCTGGCGCTCTTCGCCGCCGGGCGCGTCGAGGGGCCGGCGGTCGAGAAGGGCATCCGCTATCTGATCGACCGGCAGAACGCCGACGGCACGTGGGACGATCCCCTCTGGAACGGCACGGGCTTCCCGCGGGTCTTCTACCTCAAATACCACCTCTACGCGAAGTACTTCCCGCTCTGGGCGCTGGGAGTATATCGGGGCACGGCGGCGTGACGGACGGATCGGCCGGGCCCGACACCTGGCCCCTGCCGGCGCGCTGGGTCGAGAGACTCGGGTGGCTCGTTCTCTACATCGTCGAGTCCCTCGGCCGCTTCGCCCGCTTCCTCGGCCAGGCGGTCGCGCTGGTCTTCATCCCGCCACTGAAGCTCGGCCGGCTGGCCGGGCGCATCTATTTCATCGGCTTCAAGTCACTGACGATCGTGATCCTCACGGGTGCTTTCACCGGCATGGCCCTGGGGTTGCAGGTCTTCCTCACGCTGCAGCGGGTGGGTTCGGAGGCGTTCGTAGGGCCGGCGGTGGGGATCGCCCTCGTGCGTGAGCTGGGGCCCGTGCTGACCGCGGTGTTCGTCACGGGCCTGGCCGGCTCGGCCCTCACCGCCGAGCTGGGCATCATGCGGATCACCGAGCAGATCGACGCGCTCATGGTGATGGCGCTGAACCCGGTGCGCTACCTCGTGGTGCCGGCCATCCTCGCGGGGCTCATCAGCTTCCCGATGTTGACGGCCATCTTCGACGTGGCCGGCATCTACGGCGGCTACCTGGTCGCGGTCATCCTCCTCGGCATGTCGCCGGGGACGTACTTCGGGCAGATGCACGCCTTCGCCGACATGGCCGACGTCATGGTCGGCTTCTGGAAGTCCCTCGCCTTCGGCGCGCTGGTGCCGTGGGTCTGCACGTACAAGGGCTTTCACTGCGGGCACGGCGCGGAAGGGGTGTCGCGCGCGACGACCGAAGCGGTCGTCCTCTCCTGCGTGCTGATCCTCGTCTTCAACTACTTCCTGGGCTCCGTGCTGCCATGATCCGCATCCAGGGCCTGCGAAAGTCCTTCGGCAGCCAGCCCGTGCTGCAGGGGGTGGATCTCGACGTCGCGACGGGCGAGGTCATGATCATCATCGGCCGGAGCGGCGGCGGCAAGTCGGTGCTGCTCAAGCACCTGCTCGGGCTCCTGCGGCCGGACGCGGGCGCCGTGCTCGTGGACGGCGTCGACATCACCAAGCTCCGCGGCGCCGCCCTCGAGGCGGTCCGCCGGCGCTACGGCGTCGTCTTCCAGGGCGGGGCGCTCTTCGACTCGATGTCGGTCTTCGACAACGTCGCCTTCCCCCTGCGCGAGAAGACGAACCTGGCCGCCGGCGACATCGCCCAGCGGGTGGAGGAGAAGCTCCTCCAGGTCGGGCTCGTGGACATGGGGCACAAGAACCCGGCCGAGATCTCGGGCGGCATGCGCAAGCGGGTGGCTATCGCGCGGGCCCTCGTGACCGAGCCGGAGATCGTCTTCTTCGACGAGCCCACCACGGGGCTCGACCCGATCCTCGTCAACACCATCCATCACCTGATCCAGGACCTGCACCGCAAATTCCGCTTCACGGCCGTCATGGTCAGCCACGAGATCCCGGAGATCTTCGAGATCGCCGACCGTGTCGCCATGCTGCACGAGGGCGTGATCATCGAGACGGGGGACGCCCGGAGCCTCCAGGCGTCGACGAACCCGCTCGTGCAGCGGTTCATCCGCGGAGAGCCCGAAGGCGCCAACCATGCCGCGTGAGACGAAGGGAGAAGCCGCATGAGACGATCGACGCTGGACCTGGCCGTCGGGGTCTTCGTCCTGCTGGGCATCTTGGCCCTGGGCTGGCTTTCGGTTAGACTCGGAAAAGTCGATTTCTTCGGAGGCGAGAGCTACACGGTGACAGCGGACTTCCCCTCGACCGGCGGCCTCAAGAACGGGTCCAGCATCGAGATCGCCGGCGTGGAGATCGGCCGTGTCACCTCGATCCAGCTCGCCAATTACCAGGCCCACGTGGTCATGTCCATCCGGAACGGCATCAAGCTCACGGAAGACTCGATCGCGTCCATCAAGACCCGGGGGCTCATCGGCGAGAAGTTTCTCCAGATCAGCCCCGGCGGGTCCGATCGGATCATCAAGCCGAACGGCAAGATCACCGAGGTGGAACCGCCGATCGACCTCGAGGAGCTGCTGTCCAAGTACGTTTTCGGGAAAGTCTAATGAGGCCAGCCGCACTGCCCGCCCGACTGTCCGTCCGAGTGCCCGTCCGATTGCCCGCCCCATTTGGAGGTCCAGCAATGACTGGTCGTCTCTTCCGGGGACTCGCGACCGCGGGTCTCCTCGTACTGTCAACAGTCCAGGGCGGCTGGGCCGCCACGGCCCAGGAGCAGCTCAAGGGCGCCATCGAACGCGTCGTCTCCACGCTGGACAGCCCCGCGATGAAGGGCGAGGGCAAGGCGGCCGAGCGGCGCGCCGCGGTTCGACAGATTGCCAACGAGATCTTCGACTTCGGCGAGATCGCGCGACGGTCCCTCGGGCGCTACTGGCAGCCGCTGTCCGACGCCCAGCGTACCGAGTTCGTCGGGCTCTTCGGCGACCTCCTCGAGCGCTCCTACATCTCCAAGATCGAGCTGTACGGCGGCGAGAAGATCGTCTACAGCGGCGAGCGCATGGACGGCGACCTCGCCATCGTGAGCACCAAGATCATCACCAAGAACGGCACCGAGGTACCCATCGACTACCGGCTCTTTCGGCGTGGCGACCGCTGGATGGTCTACGACGTCAACATCGAGGGCATCAGCCTCGTGTCGAACTATCGCACCCAGTTCAACAAGATCATCCAGAGCAACGGCTACAATACCCTGGTCGATCGCATGAAAGCCAAGCAGACCGAGTCGCTCGAGGATGCCGGTCAGAAGAAGAAAGCCCTGAAGTAGGCCCGCCGGCGCGCGGGATGGCGCCTCAGTCATGACCGGGCACGAGCTCGCCGGCCTCCTCGACGCCCAGGGGTTCGACTTCTTCACCGGCGTCCCCTGCTCGCTTGCCGAAGGCGTGATCGCAGCCCTTGAGCGCCATCCCCCAGGCGGCCGGGAACCCTATATCCCGGCCGTTCGCGAGGACATCGCGCTCGGGCTGGCGGCCGGCGCCTGGCTCGGCGGCCGCGTGCCGGCCGTGGTCATGCAGAACTCCGGGCTCGGCACGAGCGCGAACGCCCTCGTCTCCCTCTCGCTCCTCTACCGGCTGCCCGCCGTGCTGCTCGTGACCTGGCGCGGCTTCGAGGGTCAGGACGCCCCGGAACACATCGTGATGGGCCAGATCACGCGGCCCCTTCTCGATCTCATGGGCGTGCCGCACCGTGTGCTCGAGCGGGGGAGCGAGAGAGCCGACGTGGCCTGGGCCCGCGCCGAAGCCCTGCGCCTGAGCCAGCCGGTGGCGCTTCTGCTGCCACCGCGCGTGCTGGACGCAGACGCCGAGGAGCCTGCGGCGCCAGAAGCCCCCAGGCACCCGGCTCCGGTCCCCACGGCGCCGTGGCCGGCGAGGCCGGCGTCCCTGTCCCGCTTCGAGGCCCTTCGCGCCGCCGTGGAGGCTCTCGGGAGCGAACCCGTCATCCACGCCAACGGGTACGTCTGCCGCGAATCCTTCGCCGTGCGCGACCGGCCGGAGAACTTCTACATGATCGGGTCCATGGGGCTGGCATCGTCCATCGCCCTGGGGCTGGCGCTCGCCCGCCCGGCGCAGCCGGTGATAGTCTTCGACGGCGACGGCAATCTCCTCATGAACCTGGGCATCCTGCCCATGGTCGGCGGAGGCCCGGCGATCAGGCGCGGGCGACCGGTCAACATCGTCCACGTCGTCTTCGACAACGGCGTCTACGGCTCGACGGGCGGACAGCTGTCGCCATCGCGCGGCGTCGGCCTCGACGCGGTGGCGGCGGCCTGCGGATATGCGCGGACCGCGTCGGTCGACTCGGCGGCCGGCGTGGAGAGCGCGCTTCGCGGAGCGCTGGAGGGTGACGGTCCGAGCTTCATTCTCGTCCGGGTCAGCGCCGAGGAGCGGACGGTGCCACGCATCCCCTATAGCCCCGAGGAGATCCGCGACCGTTTCCGACGCGCCATCGGGAGCTCGTGAGCGGCAGGCTCCTGCGGCCGCTGCTCCTCGCGGTCGGCCTCGGCTTCATCGCATGGCTCGTCTGGGATCTGGGGCCCGCCGCGGTGTGGGAGACCATCCGCACCCTGTCCTGGCGGCTCGCGCTCCTCGTACTCTTCCCGTACTGCGTGGCCGTCGCTCTCGACACGCTCGGCTGGCGCGTGCTCCTGCCCGGCTGCCGCGTCCCGTGGGAAGCACTGGCCTCGGCGCGCCTGGCGGGCGAGTCCGCGAATCTGCTGACGCCAACGGCCTCGGTGGGCGGCGAGCCCCTCAAGGCATACCTCGTACGCGGCCGGCTGCCGCTCGACGAGGGGCTCGCCTCGGTGGTCGTGGACAAGACCACGATGGTGATCGGGCAAGCCGTCTTCCTCGCCGCCGGACTCGCCGTGGCGCTCCTGACGCTCGACCAGCCGTCGAGGGCGGTGACCATCGCGATGGCCGCCCTGCTCGCCGCGGAGATCATCGGAGTGGGAGGCTTCGTCGTGGTGCAGATCCGGGGAGGCGTCGCCGGAGCGACCCGCGTCCTCCGGCGGCTCGGGCTCGGGCCGGCCGAGCGCCACCAGGAGCTACTCCGTGGCGTGGACCGGCGGCTCGCGCGCGTGTATCTGCATCGCCCCGCCCGCGTGCTGCTGTCCTCGCTGCTCCACACGCTCGGCTGGGCGGTGGGCGGCCTGGAAATCTACCTGGTGCTGACGCTGGCGGGCATCCCCGTGAGCCTCGCCACCGCGCTCGTCCTCGAAGCGGTCAGCAGCGCCGTCAGGTTCGCGACCTTCATGATCCCCGGCTCGCTCGGCGCGCTCGAGGGGGGCAACGTCGCGATCTTCGTGGCCTTCGGGCTGCCGGGAGCGGCGGGATTGTCCTTCTCCCTCGTCCGTCGCCTCCGCGAAGCGACCTGGGCGCTGGTGGGGCTCGGAGCACTGACGATGTTCCAGGCCGGTCGCCGATAAGGGCCCATCTGCTTCGTTGGCGAGGATCTGGGCCCTTCTCGACGCCCGACGGTGATTTTCGCCCGGATGGTCGGCTCGGTTCGAGACGCGTGGGTCGGTGTGGTAATATGACGCGACTTTACTCATTCTCTGGGAGGTCCACGTGGGATCGGTACGCGTCGCCATCATCGGTGTCGGCAACTGCGCCTCGGCGCTCGTGCAGGGAGTTCACTACTACAAGAACGCCCCGGACGACGGCTTTATCCCGGGTCTCATGCAGCCCCGCCTCGCCGGCTACCACGTGGGCGACATCGAGTTCTCGGCGGCCTTCGACGTGGATGTCAACAAGGTCGGCCGCGATCTCTCCGAGGCGATCTGGGCGAAGCCCAACAACACGGTGCGCTTCGGCGAGGTGCCGCCTCTCGGGGTGCCGGTGCAGCGCGGCATGACCCATGACGGCCTGGGCCACTATCTCTCCCAGATCATCACCAAGGCGCCCGGCCCCACGGTGGACATCGCCGGCATCCTGCGCGAGACGCGCACCGACGTGGTGGTCAACTATCTGCCCGTCGGCAGCGAGATGGCGACCAAGTGGTACGTCGAGCAGGTCCTCGACGCCGGCTGCGCCTTCGTCAACTGCATTCCGGTCTTCATCGCCCGGGAGGAGTACTGGCGGCGGCGCTTCGAGGAGCACGGCCTGCCCATCGTGGGCGACGACGTCAAGTCGCAGGTGGGCGCGACCATCGTCCACCGGGTGCTCACCAAGCTCTTCATGGACCGCGGCGTCCGGATGGAGCACACGAGCCAGCTCAACGTGGGCGGGAACACCGACTTCTTGAACATGCTCGAGCGCTCGCGCCTGGCCTCCAAGAAGATCTCGAAGACCGACGCCGTCCGCTCCCAGCTCGCCCACGAGATGGAGGCCGACGACATCCACATCGGCCCGAGCGACTACGTGCCGTGGCTGAACGACCGCAAGTGGGCGCACATCCGGCTCGAGGGCCGCTCCTTCGGCGATCAGCCGATCAACCTCGAGCTCAAGCTGGAGGTATGGGACTCCCCCAACTCCGCCGGCGTCGTCATCGACGCGATTCGCTCCTGCAAGATCGCCATGGACCGCGGGCTCAAGGGCGCCCTCCTCGCCCCCTCGGCGTACCTGATGAAGTCTCCGCCCGAGCAGTGGTCGGACGAGACCGCTCACGAGCGGCTCGAGCGCTTCATCGATGGGGACGTCTAGCCCGATCCGCTCCGTGGGATACGGTCCGCGCCGGACTCGGGTGGTAGACTGGGGGCGTTGTCTCGGGGCCATGCCATGATCGTCATCTCGAGAACGGGACGCCTGCTGCGCCGATTGGTCCGGCTCTCCTGCCGTCGGCCGCTTCTTACCATCACTCTCTCCCTCATCCTGGCCGTTGCCGGCGTCGCCTATACGCTGCACGCGCTCAGCTTCAGGACCTCCGGCCGCGACCTCCTCCCGAAGGACGCCGGCTACGTCGTGCGCTACAACCAGTATGCGCGGGACTTCGGCGAGCTCGAGGACATCGTCATCGTCATCGAGGCGCGGTCGTTCGAGGCGGCCAAGGACTACGCCGCGCGCCTCGTCCAGGAGCTGCGCGCCTCGCCGCTCAAGTTCCCGCGCGTGGCCTACCGGGTCGACCCGAAGCGCTTCGAGGGCCGCCAGCTCCTCTATCTCCCGGTCGACCAGCTCAAGGAGATCCGCGAGAAGGTCTTCGACCACCAGGAGTTCATGGAGAGCTTCGCGGGAGACCCGAGCCTGGCGCGGCTGATCGAGGGCGCCAACGCCGGGATGGCTTCGGCCTTCGTCGCCAACATGTTCGATCTCGGCTTGGGCCAGGGCAGCGGCGAGGACACGCGCTTCCTGCGGATGGTGCTCGACCAGATCGCCGGGCGCCTCGACCACCCCACCCCGTACCAGTCGCCGTGGGGCACGCTCTTCTCCCTGCGCGACCACGCGCCAGACGCGGGCTACTTCCTCTCGGACGACAAGAGCCTGCTCTTCGTGCTCGCGGAGACGCCCGAGAGAGAGAAGGGCAGCTTCATGAGCGACCGCCGGGCCATCGAGATCATCCGCGGCGTCATCGCGGACCTCAAGCCGGCCTTCCCCAACGTGCAGGCCGGAGTCACCGGCGGTCCGACCCTGTCCAACGACGAGATGACCGCGGCCTTCCACGACAGCAGCGTGGCGACCGTGCTCGCCTTCGCGCTGACGCTCGTGGTGATGCTGCTGGCCTTCTGGCGCGTGGGCAAGCCGCTCCTGATGCTGGCGGTGCTGGCGGTGACGCTCGCCTGGTCCATGGGCATCATCACGCTGACCGTGGGGCACCTGACCATCTTCTCCGTGATGTTCATCTCGATCGTCATCGGCATCGGCATCGACTACGGCATTTACTTCCTCTTCCGCTACGAGGAGGAGATCTTCCTCGGGCGCAATCTCAAGGAGGCGCTGGAGCTCACCGCGGCCCGGACCGGCCCCGGCATGCTCATCGGCGCGCTCACGGCGGGTGGCACCTTCTACGTGCTCATGCTGACCGATTTCCGCGGCATCCAGGAGCTCGGCTTCATCGCCGGCACGGCCATCCTGATGGCCTGGTTGGGCATGATGACGTTCTTCCCCGCGCTGCTGGCTCTCGTGGACGGCCACCACGCCGCGCGACCCCGCAACCAGGCCCCACGGGCGCATGCCCTCGAGCGCATGCACGTGCCGGTGCTGGACCGGCTGGGACGCTACCCCAAGACGGTGCTCACCGTCGCCGGGGTCGCGACGGCGGCCTCGCTCTGGGCGCTCCCGTACGTAGGCTTCGACTACAACCTGCTGAACCTCCAGCCCAAGGGCACGGAGTCGGTGGTCTGGGAGAGGCGCATCCTCGCCAACACCGGGCGTACGGGCTTCAACGGGCTGGCCTCGGCGACGACCCTCGACGAGCTCCGCCGGAAGCAGGACGCTTTCGAAAAGCTCCGGTCGGTGTCCGAGGTCGACTCGGTTCTTCGCATCATTCCCGACAACCAGAAGGAGAAGATCGGTATCATCCGGACCTTCGCGCCCGTGGTCGCACCGGTTCGCGTCGGCCGTTCGAGCCCGGTCGACCTCGACCGGCTGACCCGCGGGCTCAGCGAGCTGAAGCGAAGGCTGGACATCTTCGCCTCGGAGGCCGGGGACAAGCTGCCGGATGATCTCAAGCAGCTGCGCAAGCAGACAACTGCCCTGATCAAGACCCTCCAATCGGCCGACCGCGAGGTCTCCGAGCCCGCGCTGACGCACCTGCAGTCCCAGCTCTACCGCGACTTCATCGACAAGTTCTTCAGCCTCCAGCGCAACCTGAACCCGCGCGAGATCGGCCTCGCGGACGTGCCGGACGAACTCCAGCACAAATTCATCGGGAAGCAGGGCGACTTCCTGCTGCAGATCCACCCCAGCGTGGACATCTGGGAGCGCAAGGGGGCGCAGCAGTTCGTGCGCGATCTCAGATCGGTCGACCCGGACGTGACGGGCGCGCCGATCATCACCTACGAGGCCATCGGCTACATGGAGCGCGCCTACTACCAGGGCACGATATACGCGTTCCTCCTCGTGGGCCTCCTGTCCTACCTTCTGATGCGCCGGGTGAAGGAGACGCTGCTGGCACTCCTGCCCCTGGTTCTGGGCCTGCTCTGGACGATCGGCCTGATGCGGGTCTTCGGCGTCCAGTTCAACATGGCCAATGTCTGGGGGCTGCCGCTCATCATCGGCGCCTCAGCGGAATTCGGGCTCAACGTGATGGTGCGCTACCTCGAGGGGCGCGCCCACGGGGGCCCGCTCGTGGCGCGCAGCACCGTGATGGGGGTCGCGCTGAGCGGCATCAGCACGATGGTCGGCTTCGGAAGCCTCATGGTCGCGCGACACCAGGGTATCTACAGCCTGGGAGTTCTCCTGACGATTGGAGCGGGCTGCGGTCTCGTCGCAAGCCTCATCGTCCTGCCCGTCATCCTGCGGTTGATCGTCCGCCCCGCCGCCGTGCGCGCGCCCGGCGCCGTGGCCCGCTCCTCAGCCGCCTAGCAGGGCGCCGAGAAGGGCCCAGATGCGAGGCGGCGCCCGAAGGGCCGCACGCGAGGCGTAGTCTCTCTACGTTGAGCGTGCGGCCGAGGGCGCCAACGAAGCAGATGGGCCCTTATCGGCGCCCTGCCGCCGGCTAGAAGGCGTCGGGGGCGGAGGCGATGCGATCGAGATCGGCGTGGGTGTAGGAGCCGAGGCTCCGGAAGTCCAGGTCGGTGTAGTTCCGGATCCAGCGCATCGCGATCTTCGCCGCCTTGCGGTAGCGCTCCGCGGTATCCGCGTCCCTCCTCGGCAGGAGCTTCAGGATGTCCTCGGTCTCCTCGTGGAGGAGCCGCTTGACGAGCGCGAAGTCGTGGACCTTCGACGGGTCGGTCGCGTCCTCGGCGTGGTGCCGGATGCGCTGGGCGATCTGGGCCACCGACATGCGGCCGGTGGCGAGATCTTCCATCAGCGCCGGGTGAACGCCGGGCCTGCCCGCGAGGCTGTCGATGCCCTTGGCGCCGCGGCCCGTCAGCCACCCCTCGACGTACTCGACGACCATGCGCGCGTTGCGCCGCGTCCCCTCGACCGTGATGGGCCCGGCGGGCACCTCGATCCGGACCGGATAGTTGTCGGGATTGGCCATCCTGGCACTCGGCCTCCATCCCGACCCGAGGAGTCGCCTGAACGGGTCGGCCGCCGTCTTCATGTGGAAGATGTGGGCCACCCAGGCGCGGATGAAGCCCTGCTGCGCCTCCCACTCCTTGTCGGCGTGAATCGATTCGCCCGCGACCCTGTTGACCTCGGCGTCGCTGCTCGGCAGCGCGGTCGCCATGCCGCCGATCGGCACCGCGCCACGCTTGAGGCAGATCGCGACCAGCCGCCGGAAGATATCGGCGAGGAAGGGCGTCGTCTTGATGTCCACGCCGAAGCGGTCCGGCCAGACCGATTTCGGGTCGGCCATGATGAACTCGAAGATCGAGGCCTTCAGGTCCCAGCGTGCGGCGTTGAGACCCGCGGCGTAGGGGCCGAGGGCGTAGAGCATCTCCTCCATCAGGTAGACGGCCGGCAGTGACTCGACGAGCGGGATACCGCGAATGACGGCATCCTCGAGAAACGGGAGATGCTTCCGGCTCGCGTCGAAGAAGTCGCGGTACCACGCGACTTCTTCCGCGCTCTCGACCTTGGGCAGGTAGAAGTAGATGCCCTGCCCGCGGCCCGCCTGGGCGCGACCCGCGTAGAAGAGCGTCAGCGCGGTGCCGAGAATGGCCGCCGGCACAGGCCGGCCGTCCACGCTCACATCGTGCTCGTCGAGGTGGAGGCCCCGCTCGCGGTGCATGAAGAAGGGCAGCTCGCCGGGCGCGATACGGTACTCTCTGCCACGCGCCTCGTCCGAATAGGTGAGCTCGCGATTGACCGCGGCCAGGCGGTTCAGCGCCGCCCGGACGGTGTCCACCAGCCGGTGGCCGCCCGAGTCCTCGTCGTCGTCGAGGTCGCCTTCGGCACGCTCGCCCTCGGGACCGGGATTGAGCGCGTTGATGAACATGCTCGTGATCGAGCACGGCCCGGAGATCTCGATACCGGGTCGCTTGAGGTCCTCGGGCACCGGCGGCACTTTCCAGTCGCCCGTGGTGGCTGCGGACGCCGGCTGGGGCCCGGGCAGCGTGCCCTGCTCGAGGGCGCGGCGCAGCACCGCGTCGCGCTGCCGCCTGAGCGCGTGGACACGCGGCGTGAAGTCGTCGTGGAGCTTGCAGAGATACACACAGAAATGCTCGGTGAAGATCTGGGCCGCGCCCTCCACCGGGGCGAAACGGACGCGCGCCGTCGCGCTCGCAGGGGCCATCTAGAGCCTGGCGACCTCGACCAGGTTCGAGTGCAGCGCCGGCCCCCCTCCAATGTCGGCCACCCGGTCGTCCGTGATCACGTTGACGCCGCGGGCGCCCGCCTGGTGCTTGGACCACCAGATGCCTTCGATGACGGCCAGGCCGGGGCGGGTGTCTTCGGTGACGGTCGCGGCGAATCTGGCCTGCCCCCGGGCGCTCCGCACCACGACGGCATCGCCGTCGGCGATGCCGCGCGATCGCGCGTCCTCCGGGTGGAGGAGCACCGATGGTCCCCGCTGGCGACGCCGCAGCAGACCCGACTGGCTGAAGGAAGAGTTCAGGAAGAAGCGATTCGGCGGCACGATGCACTGGAGCGGATAGCGGCGCGCCAGAATTTCGTTCTCCGGCCCCTCGACAAGTGGCACGTAGGTCGGCAGCGACGGCAGCCCGCCGGTGGCCGTGGACCCGGAGACGAACTCGACCTTGCCCGACGGCGTCGGTGCCCCGTCGGCGAACGGCAGGTAGGGCCGGCCGACGCTCAGGCGCACGGAGCGTTCGTCCTTGAGCCGCTCGTACGTGATACCCGCCACCGATGGATCGCCGGACGCCAGCACCTCCCGCACGAGCTCGGGCTCGTTTTTGTAGAAGTGCGGATCGGAAAGTCCCATGGCGCGCGCGAGCTGCCGCACGACCTGCCAGTTGGAACGCGATTCCCCCACCGGCTCGACCACTGGCTCGGCCAGCTGCACGTAGAGGTGGCCGAAGGACTTGTAGAGATCCACGTGCTCCATCGCGGTCGTGGCAGGCAGCACGATGTCGGCGTAGTCGGTCGTGTCGGTCAGGTGCTGCTCGTGGACGACGGTGAAGAGGTCCTCGCGCGCGAGGCCGCGCAGGACCAGCTCCTGGTTCGGCACGACCGAGGCGGGATTCGAATTGTAGACGTAGAGCGCCTGCACGGGCGGGCTCAGGCCCGCGTCCGTCAGCGCGCGCCCCAGCCGGACCATGTTGATCGTCCGGGGCACGGGCTTGGGCATGAGATCCCGGCGCTCGAGGGCGGCCAGGTCGAGCCCGAAGGAGCGCGTGGACGACAGGAGCGCCCCGCCAGACGGATGCGCGTAGGCGCCGGTGAGCGCAGGCAGGCACGCGATGGCGCGGCAGGTGCCCCCGCCGTTGTCATGACGCGAGAGCCCGATCCCGACGCGCAGGAACGATGCCTTGGTCGCCCCGTATCGGCGCGCGAAGTCCACGATGACGGCCGGCGCGAGCCCCGTGATGGCGGCGACGCGCTCCGGGTCGTACTGCTTGACGTGCTCGGCGAGATCCGCGTAGCCGAGCGTGGCGCGCCGGACGTAATCGTGATCCACCAGCC
>WNFT01004099.1_pt1 | contig 35659 bp, 36 predicted proteins | sample 5400191 | NCBI WGS metagenome assembly WNFT01 (sample SAMN13153359, study PRJNA577476) | soil metagenome | isolation source: 80 cm saprolite under Madrone tree | place: USA:California | collected 2016-06-14 | reverse complement strand
GGGACATGCCATCGGCAATGCCCTGGAGATGGCTGAAGCTATTGCTATTTTGCAGGGTCAGGGTCCACAGGATGTCTCTGCTCTCTGCTTTCATGAAGCTTTAGAGCTATTAGTAATGACTGGAACGGCAAATACAATGTCCGAGGCTGAGAAGCGTGTTGAGCAGGCGGTTCGTTCAGGCGCGGCCGTCGCAAAATTGGCCGAGGTCATTGCAGCACAGGGCGGTGATGCGCACCAGGTCGAGCAGCCTGAACTACTGCCCAGCGCCCCGGTACGCGCGATGCTGCTTGCTCCACGTAGCGGCTATATCGCGGCTATCGAAGCGGAACAGGTGGGTTTGGCCAGCATGCGCCTTGGTGCCGGACGCTTTAAGAAAGGCGAGCAGATCGACCATCGTACAGGCTTTATTTTGCAGGCGAAGATAGGAGATTATTGTCAAGCCGGCGAGCCGTTAGTGGAAATCCATGCTCGTGCTGAATCCGAGGCGGACGGTGTCCGTGAAGCGCTGCTCGCCTCTTATACCTGGAGTGATGCTCCTGTGACGGCGGGGCCACTTGTCTATGATACTATTCGACCGTCATAGGTCTACGAGCATTACAGCGCCCTGCGCAGCCTCCAGAAACTCAAGGCTAACATAGGAAAAGCCAGCAGATAGATGACTAAGAGAATGTTGAGCAGATTAACGCTGAAGAAGAAATCCAGGCCTATTGCAATATAGAGCAGCATCCGGCTGGGTCGCACGATCCAACGCGAAGAGACCTGCAACATACGATGTAGCGCCAGGAAGATGACCAGGGCAGTATACACATAGACAAACAAAATAGCGAGAACAGGATTGATACTTCCTTTCCAGGCCATTCCCGCCGTGCTGAATGCTACTACAAGCTGGTCACAGAACATATCCGTGAAAGACCCGCGTGTTGTGTTCGTTCTCTTGAGCCTGGCCTCCACTCCATCGAGGCCATCACAAATCACAGAGGCGACTAGCAGCCAGAAGGCAAGCGTAAATTGAAAAGGGGCCAGCAGGCAAAAACCGATACCCAGGCCAACCGATGTGAAGGAGAGCATGTCGGGGCTTATCCCTAGCCGTGAGAGAAGAGCAGCAAGAGGGGTGAGAAAAAACTGGCGTACCTGCTGCCAGGGTCTAAGTACTCGTTCTTCATCTTCGCTATAGATGCTGCCAAATTTTTTAAGCTGCTTCATAATGCACGAGGACACCCCATGTTACTTGCCAGCGTACTCATTATTTTGTCCTCATCATTATGTCACCGAAACGATCGAATGTGTAGGCCGCTAAGGCGATGCTTTGCGCACATTTCTAAAGCAGGCCAGGCGTATCACTGGAGCAATCCTGTGTCGAAGCAGAAATTCGAGTTGACCGCAGGCGGCTGTGGAACATTGGTAATAACCTTCGAAAAGATGGCGTTATAGATATCTGTGAGCATAGGCCCGTTGGCAAAGGCCCCTTCACCGCCATTCTCCTTCATGGCCACAATGGTTATGCGTGGCTGCTGACCCGATTGATACACGTATGGGGCTTGTGTTATAAACCAGGACTCGGGCGGCGTTCCGGTACTGTTTACCTGGCCGGTTCCTGTTTTGCCAATCACCGACCATGGCGAAAAGCTCAACCGGGTCTTTATAGCCGAACCGGAGCCACAGCGCACAACGCCATACATCGAGTCTCGTACCTGCGTTGCTGTTGTAGCAGAAATGGGCGTACCGAGCACCTGCGGATTGAAAGACTGCAGGACCGTCTGGTTCGGATCCACGATTTTCTCGATCAGCGTGGGCCGCATCAATTGCCCATTGTTGGCGACTACGTTATTAATGAGCGACATCTGCAGGGGTGTCACAAAGTCCACCCCCTGTCCAAAGGCATTTTCCCCTAGTTGCTTGGCACTTAGCGGGGTCGCGGCTGGCGCGTTAAGAGAGCACAGGTGCTGCTGAGGAGTAACTGTACTTACACGTACAGGCAGATCAAACGGTATTTGCTGTCCAACGTAAAGAGCCTGGTTATACTTGAGCCAGGTATCGACGCTGGCTTTGACCCCTACCTGCGCAAAGATGATGTTGTCGGAATGCGTGTAGCCATATTCCAGGTTTACAGGATAATGGAACGTATAGCCTTCTAAATTATTGCCTACCGGCCCAAACTTTTCCTTATCATTCCCCTCGCCCAGCCAGACCGGGCCAATAGCCTGCGGGTACTGGGGAGGATTGAAGCCATTAAAGTTGTAGAACTTATCGTCGAGATGAGAGCTTCCCGAGTTAAGCCCGGCCATGAGGGTCATTGTTTTGTAAATGGAACCTGGCACGTAACAGGAATCAATAGGGCGTTCAAGCAGAGGCTGCTCATGATCGGTTTCGAGCTGGTGAAAGTAAATCAGATTGCAAGTGTAATTGGCTTCGCAATTGGGGTTGTCTCCTTGATTACTTAAGGCTGTTTTGAATTGATCCAGTGTACAAGGAGCATTGCAGCCGATGGCAGTGTCGTAGCCTTTAGCCACGAAATCATCCCTGAGCTGGGTCAGCGTGCAGGAAACAATGCAGTTGGCATCATATCCCGGCCTACTCAGCATGGCGAGGATTTCGCCCGTATGCGGGTCTGAGACAATGACCGAGCCGCGATCAGTTTGAAACGTAGATATATTATCAATCGGGGTTTCTTCGTTAAAGTATTGATTGACGATCTGCTGTATGCGCGTATCTATGGTCAGGTAGATATCATCCCCGACGGGCGGCACGTGGAGTATTTGATTAATCGTATTGTTCAGTCCGGTCGAGCCAACGCGGCCAGTGAGGTAGGCATCGAACTGTTTCTCTATACCTGTGGAGCCGAAAAGCGGGCTGATGTAATAGCCCATCAAACCCTCCAACGACTGGGCAGCTTTGGTGTAGACACGCTGGTAGCCGCAAAGAGTCGGATTGTTGCTCGGCTTCGAGTACGCCAGCAGCACACCATTGCGGTCAAAAATGCGACCGCGTACCGGCGCGTTATCGCTCATACATTGGCGAGAAAAAGTGACATAGGTATTCGATGTAACCTGCTGCGCTGCCACAACTTGCCAGTAAACTAGACCACCAGTGAGTGCAATAAAGAGTATGATAAAAAGATTTGTCAGCCTGCGTATACTTCTGTTTATATTCACGCCTCTATCCTTGACTCGAATAAAACATCATATGTCTTCTTTTATCTTCCTTCCGAAAAAGTGTACCATTGTTACCATCGATTGACAAGCAAGGTAGGTAACAGGTAACAGGGGTGTGCACTATCTTTCCCCTGAGTGCGCGTAGAGGTCAGATTTATCACCATCCCTAAATCTAGCTCTAGCCACCTGAGAAAATCCTCTTGGCAGCCCATTACAACCTAGAACGAAGCAATCCTATAAGTTGTTGCGAAACTTTTCCAGTTGTACATAAGGGGGGAATCTTCTTTAAGCATATAATTATTTTTTGATATTGACACAAACCATAGTGTATTATACAATGTGTATCAAGTTAATTTTGTTATTTATTGACACTCCATACGGATGAAATTATTGAAAGTAGGAGCGTTTTATGCCGCTTGATCAGGCTCATCAGCAGATTGGTCAAAGTGTCGGGGCAAAACTTCGGGCAGCCAGGTTAGCGAAGAAGTATACGCAGGGTCAGCTTGCTCGTCCTGATTTCTCTGTCAGTTATATCTCTGCCATCGAGCGAGGACAAATTCATCCCTCGCTGCGGGCATTAGAAATTTTCGCGCTGCGCCTGGGTATCTCTGCTACAAATCTCCTAGCGATGCAGGCAGCGCAGGATGCAAAAGGCGTTTCTGCGCTAGATGCAACGATACGAAGTGAGGAAGAGATAGAATTACAATTCCTAGAGGCACAAATACTCATTCGACAAGGGGCTGCGCAGCAAGCAATTATACAACTTCGTAATCTCACTTCTTCTACCCTGACACCTCTACAAGAAATACGACTGCGTTATTTACTGGGTTGGTCATACTTCAGCTTAGCCCTGTTGGAAGAGGGAGAGTCGGTTCTCGCTGGGGCCTTAAAACTTAGCAAAAACTCGGGTGAGTATTTGAGTTTGCAAATACTCAATTTGTTGGGAAAGATATATTCCTCTATGCACAACTATGCACAGGGGCTTGAGTATCATCAACTTTGTCTCCATAGACTGGAGGAGGAACAGCAGCCACAGGATGCCTTTTTCAGGGCACAAGTCTATACCAACATGGGCTTAGACTACATCTACCTGGATAAATTTGACGAGGCGATCCGGATGTTTCAACATGCTCTTTCGATAACGCGGGAGCTTGCAACAACCGACCGGCTCAATGCGATGTACTGGAATGCCACTCGACAGTTTGCAGAAGCAAAAGATTACTACCATGCAATGCTCTTCGGGCACAAATCTCTACAACTACATTTCCAGAAATATAGCGATTCTGTGAGGAGTGAGATTTACCATTACCTGGGTCGAGCTATGCTGCGCGGGGATCAACGAAAAGCGCTGGATTTCCTGGAGCAATCGTTGCAAGAGGTCTCAGTTTTACAAGATCAACTCAGCCTTGCCAGCTTGACCACCAACATGGCGGAATGGTTACTTATGAACGAGAGGGCCGGTGAAGCCCATGAGTATGCACAAAGAGCGCACGAGCTGGCTTCACCCTCGGGTGACAGTCTTATCGCAGCATATGCGCTCATAGTATTGGGACAAGTCGCGTATGCACAAAAAGCATATGAAGCAGGAGATGGACATTACATGGCGGGTTTAGAGATGCTGCAACGTCTTGGTGCCCAGGAGGAATTCGCTGATCAATCCGCCCATTACGCCGAACTGCTAGAGGATAGGGGAATGGTACAGGAAGCGCTCACACATTATAAAAAAGCCTTTGAAAGCCGTCGGATGCTCGACTAGGGACGCAGTTCATTGCATCCCTACATCGTTTCGATTGGCCGTACATCAAGCTTTTTGAACAGCGCTTCCAGCAGGTTATGGTCTTCTGGATTACTTATTCGTAACTCAGTTTTCCCCAGTGGTGTCGTCAGTGAACCATCTTCGCTGACAGGAACCTGGCTGCGTATAGCGTAAGGATTACCACCAAGCCAGCGTACAGGTTCAAGTATGGACCCAAGGGGAACTGAAATGGTGAGAAAGTGACCGCGCAACTTCTGGTCGAGTTCTACCAGATGCAGTTCAAGCATATCCTCATTCTGTGTAATCCTGCCCTCCAGCTCTGATAGACCCGATTGTAGATAGATGGCAGGCTGCTCTGCGGGCCGGTCAATCGTTTCGGTTCTGCGCCTCGTCTTGCCGCCATGTCTAGTAGCACCGCCGCTCATCACAGGTGTGTAGGAATGTGCTGCCGGACTCTGCTCTGCCGGCTCGCCAGCGCCATCGAAAAGTGTTGCAACTTCAACCAGGTCATGCAACGCACGCTGTCGCAAAGTGCTCTGCATTAGATGAGAGCTAATTTGGATTGCCTGCTGCAACAGTGAACGAGCCCAGGCATCATTATCTATGTGTTTCTGGCGTGCCTGGCGCAATACTGTTTCTGCCTGGTTGATTAATAGCCGGCACAGGTATACCAGCATACGAGTCGAAGTAGTCGCCATCGAATATGTGCCACTGCCTGCCAGTAAGTGTATTTCACCGGGCACCACAGTCGCACGCATCGCATCGTAGATTTCCAGGTAAGCAGCATGACAGGTAGGACACCCAATCAGGTGAAACAAAAGTGGCGCAAAGCGTAAAGTGGCTTGTGTATCGTCATGCAGAAGCGCCAGCACAAAATCGGGCAATTGCTGGTAGAATTCCATATGATAATCGTCGCCAAATCGTGCTCCGTTGTCTGTTATGGAAGTGAGTTCAGCATTTGGTTGTGGCGTGATCGCCAGGACCTGCTGCAACCACTGTGCCAGTGGCAAGTACTCATTGCGAGGATCGGGTAAGCCCTCGTTTTGATCGCGTTCGTTCATGTTTGCTCCTCCAGAGTCTGTGTGCCTACTCTCCTTCTTCATAGAAGCGCGCAAGGTGCTTGTGTTGAACAGAGGAGAAGCGAACAGTCTCCTCACCATGCCAGTCAAGTAAGCCTTCACTAACCAGATGTTTCAGACCCGTTTGCACCTCCTGTTTGGAAAGATCATCCTGCGCCAGGGTCTGGGTAGTCACCGAGACTTCTTCAGTACCGGTGAAATAGTGTCCATATTCTGTCAAACGAAAAGCAACGAGAACTGCCAAATTAGAGCTACTCTTTTGCAGACAATGGCGCAACTTCTTGTGAGCATGATCCTTGTGCTGGCTGAGATGCGCAAGTGGCAAACCGGCTAATAGCGTATGATATTTTTCATCTATTTCCTTGAGCAGATCTCCTGCTCCCAACTCCATAAGTTCCTGCATCACCGCTTGCAATTGGCGAGGAGCAGTGCTCAACTCTTCGATACAATGTTTGAGCAGGTCGCGCAGCTCTTGATGAGAAGCAGCATGAAGTGCGACCTCTTCCGGCGTGGGAAAAGGCGTCGATCCCCAGATAGAATTGGTCACTGTACTCATAGGATTATTTTCTTCGTCGCTGTTCCCCAATGCTTCAAGTTCAGCGAGCGTACTTGCGGGCAAACGGCGCTTGCGCAAACGGTCAATGGCCTTATTTTTCACACTGCGATTAAGAAACGCATAAAATTGCGCATTACTGAATCGATCCAGCGCTGTTTGAGGAGAGTGATCACCACCGCCCAACAATTGCAAGCGCGTAAGTTGCTCGACAATGTGTCCAACTACCTGGTCCACTTCATTAGCATCAAAAGCGAGTGGTCCCAAATAGCGTTGGGCGCGCTGTTGCAAATAGGCACAAAGAGAAGGATAACTGCGTTCTAAATCATATCTAAGATCGTGTGCCGTGAATGGCATGCGCGAATCCTCCGAAAGGATGACGGATCGTGCGGAATTCACACTAAACTTTACGTGCGCTGTATGCACTCTATTTTAACATAAAATGATTTTCACCCGGCAAATTTCAAGACGTAAGGAGCGCGGGAGGAAAAAACAACAGGCGGAGTATGCCCCGCCTGTTGTTTTTTCCTCCCGCGCTCCTAGGAGATTGTTTTACGCTACTCCATGTGGCCGCGATTGCCCATGCGCTGGTGCTCAAACGCCTTCTTAAATGCGCTTAAGCTGCGCTGGACCTCGTTGCGCTGCTCTAACAAATTAGCATAACGCGAGTAAGCCGCAGCCGCAATTTCATGTGCGTCCGCTGTATCCAGCAGTCCCAAAGCCTCAGTGAAAAGCTGATCAGCAGCAGCATAGTCTTTGGCGTCGTGTCGAATCTGGGCAAGGGCCATCAGCGCCTGCCCCTGTGTGACGACGTCCCCGCTTTTCTTTGCGAATGCTAGCGCTTTCTGAGCTTCTTCCTCTGCCTCTTTCTCCTCACCTCGCTTTAGTAACAATTCCGCGAGGCTGGTATGGCAAATAGAGGCTGCAACGTCGTCCTTCAACTCTTCCTCGATGGTGATGGCTTCCCTGTATTCCTTCTCAGCATCATCGAGGTCATTTTGCTTCTCCAGCGTCTTGCCTAGCTGCTGGTGCGTCAGCCCAACGAGTCTCTGCTCATCGCGCATCTCGTAGAGTGCCAGGCTTCTCGTTATATAGTCACGCGCCATTGCCAGCCTGCCGGCAGACTTGTAGGCCTGCCCGATTTCCACATACTTTTCAGCAAAGCTCTGGCTGTCGCGATCCATTTCCTCCAGGGTCGCTAGGGCCTTGTGATAAAACGTGACTGCTTTCTCCAGGTCGCCGTGCCTGAAGTAATCATTGGCGAGATTTGAAAACACCTCCAGGGCGAAGATGGGATCTTTGATTTGTCCCTGCTCTATGGCCGTGTAGGAACGGAGATGATTCTCCATTGCCAAAGTGTAGTTATATAACGAGAAGTACGCTTTTCCTAGCAGATTACGCGCACGTTCTGTACTTTCAATGTCATTGAGACCTTCACCTTGAGTAACAGCTGCACGCAAATCGACTACTGCTTCTTGAAATTCATTTAACCCTAAGTGGATTTGCCCTTGCAGAACAAACAGGCGATAGACCTGGTCAGTTGTGATACGTTCGGGTTGGATCGGCGCTAACAAATCAGCAGCTTCCTGGTATTTCTGCTGCTGTATGAGCACGCCAGCCTGCAGTAGGTCTACATCAATACGCTGATCGGGACCCGAATCAGCAGGTGAGTAGCCAACAGCTCTCGCCTCCGCCGCTCCGGCAGGTGAACCCTCAAGTAGGAAGGTCAAGGGAACATCCAGACGTTTAGCAAGTATGGACAGTGCCTTGAGAGATGGTCGAATTTTTCCTCTCTCAATTGCAGAGATATAAGAGATGGAAAATTCGGGAGCAGCAAGTTGCGCTTGCGTGAGCCCAAGCTTTGTGCGTACTTCCCGGATATTCGAACCCACTCTCGCGGCGACTGCTCTTCCTACATTCGCTGTTTCTATCGAAGCCATTCGAACGCTTCCTTTCTTTCTAGGATATGGGGGACCTATCCTCAAATTATAATCGCTGAAACCGCCAGCTGGCGGAAGCGAAAAAGTCGTCTATTTCTTTGCGACAAACATCAACGCATGGCTTTTTTCCAGCTAATGCGTTGATGTAGATTGACAGCACAAAAAATTTAAGATTTAAACGCATCATCTTGTACCTCACTATAGCATACCCAAGGGTTATAGTCAATGTTTAGAAACCGTATAACTTGAAGTAGTCGCATCTAATTTTATATTTACTACTTTAATATATTTTCCTGTCACCTAATATTTTTAATCATCCTAATACATAAAATATGATCATAAGTAATTTCATAGCCGTCTATTCCCACTTGCGCTATTTTATTTAAAATAGGTCGTATTTAAATGTAAAATATTGTTTGCCGAAAAGTATAGTCTACATTTCAACGGTCCAGTCCACTGCGCGCATGCTTTTCTCCACTATCGAATCTCATATAATCACGAATGCGATTTATAGATTGATAGATGTTATATAACATAAGGCCGCATAAAGCAAATACTCACTTTTTTGATCAGAAAGTACTAGGCTTCTTCGATCGCATAAAAAATACTGGCGTGCCACTGGAAAAAAGGTCGTGGGTCTTCTATAATGCACATCATCAGATGCATTCTTGTTTCATAGATAGTCATCCACTTATTTTCTCACGCGGACAACATATGGGTAAAGGAACCTGGTGATCGCAAAGATATTTCCCGGCTCTATACTACAGAGCAGAAAGAAGGTAGTCTATGGAGACCATCAATGAATTGCTAGTTACGACAGTTGAACGCAATAGAGATCGTCTCGCGCTTCTTGAACCGGTTGAGGAGTCAAGAATGACTTCCCTGACATATGGCGCCCTCCTGGAACGGGTGCATGGCTTCGCTGGTTACTTACAGGGATTAAAGATAGAGAAAGGTGATCGCATCCTTCTCTGGGCGGCCAGCCGTATAGATTGGATGGTTGCTTTCCTGGGGGCGCAGCAGGTAGGGGCTGTTATTGTGCCGCTGGACGTCAACTCAAGAGAAGATTTTGTTTTCAAGATCGCGCAGACGACAGAGGCAAAATATCTGATCACCACACAGAAGCAGTACAGCGGCTTAAAGCAGCCTCCGGCACCTCTGATAGCTATTGACGACTTACCCAGGGGAGCATTTGATGCATCAAAGCTTCCACAAGTTAATGGCAACGACCTGGCAGAACTTGTCTTTACATCAGGCACGACAGGCCAACCCAAAGGAGTTATGCTCAGTCATCACAATATTTCCAGCAATGCCGTCGCGTCGGTCAAGGCCGTAAGCATTGTGAAGGATGACCGTGCACTGTCAATCTTGCCACTCAGCCACATGTTTGAACTGACGATCGAGCTTGCAATATTTCACATAGGGGCCAGCAACGTCTACGCCCGCACACTGTCTCCGGACACATTGTTAAAATTGCTCGCGTCTCAACATGTCACTTGCATGGTGCTGGTACCCCAGGCTCTACAACTCTTTATGAATGGGATTGAGCGGCAAGTGCGACAAATGAAAAGGGAGAAGCCATGGGAGATGCTTCATAGTATCGCGGCACATCTCCCATTTCGTCTGAGGCCATTGCTCTTCAGGCAGGTGCACCAGCGTTTTGGCGGGCATTTTCACTTCTTTGTCAGCGGCGGAGCATATCTGCCACCCAAGCTGCACATACGCTGGGAAAATATGGGCTTCAGAGTGATGCAGGGATACGGTGCTACCGAGTGCTCTCCGGTTGTTTCCGTCACCCCTTATAATGAACACGTTTATGGCTCGATTGGCAAGCCTTTGCCCGGTGAGGAGGTGCGCATCGCCGAAGATGGCGAGCTGCTGGTTAAGGGGCCAAACGTGGCGCTTGGCTACTGGAAGAATGCAGCAGCTACTGCTGCCGCTTTCGAGGATGGCTGGTATCATACGGGTGACCTGGGTTATAGGGATACGAAAGGAGACCTGTATATAAAGGGACGCAAGAAGAACCTGATCGTGCTTGCAAACGGCTTGAATGTTTACCCGGAAGATGTTGAAAATGTACTCCTTGACAACCCTGCTGTCAAGGATGCCGTTGTCCTGGGATTGATGGAGGATGATCACGGGCCAATCGTGTACAGTGTGCTCTTGATGGAAGATCCGAGCAAGGCTAAAGCGGTTGTTCAAGAGGCCAATAAACAACTGGCCCCGCATCAACAAGTGCGCGGCTTTACCGTCTGGCCCGAAAACGATTTCCCGCGCACGCATACACTGAAGGTAAAGCGCGGTGATGTGCTTGACAAATTGCCGTTGCTGAAAAGTGAAGTCAAAGCTAAGGATTGAGTGACCTGGCACCCCTTGCGGGTGCCAGGTAAAAAGGCGCAAGATGCTCTACCTGGTTGCAACTCCGATTGGGAATCTGAACGATATCACCTTGCGTGCGCTCACTACCCTGCGCGAAGTCGATTTTATTGCAAGTGAGGACACGCGCAAGACAGGTTTGTTGCTCAAACATTTCAATATTTCAAAACCCCAGATCGCCTTTCACGAACATAATGAGCAGCGGGCGGGCCAGCATATCGAGGAGTTGCTGCGGCAGGGTAAATCGGTGGCCCTTGTTACTAACGCGGGCACTCCTGGTATCTCCGATCCGGGCTATACGCTTGTGCGCCGCGCAATCAACGCTCACATAGATGTGACTATGATTCCTGGTCCAACGGCCCTGGTCATGGCGCTTGTCCTGTCGGGACTAGCCGTTCACAGCTTTACCTTCAGAGGCTTCCCCCCGCGCAAATCCGGCCCCAGGCGCAGGTTCATCGAGATCGATAAAGACTCGCCCCATACGCTGATCTTCTATGAAAGTCCCTATCGTCTCGAAGCGTTTTTGCAGGATGCATTGGCAGTTTTGGGTGACAGAGAGGCTGCGCTTGCCAACGATCTAACGAAGATGTTTGAGTTAGTCCAAAGAGGAACAATTTCGACACTGTTAGAATGGGTGAGACAGTCGAATCTCAAAGGGGAGTTTATTGTGGTGATTGCGGGAGCGGGGGCTGCGTAGAGGCGCTGTCCCCGCTCCCGCAATCACCACAATACATCTAAATCCCCATCACCTCGACCAGCTCCTTCACTGCCTGCGCCGATTTCTGGAGCAATGATCGCTCGCTTTCGCTCAATTCGATCTCTATGATTTGTTCCAGGCCGTTTGCGCCCAGTTTAACGGGCACGCCCACAAACAGGCCATTGATACCGTACTCTCCCTGCAAATAGACTGCGCAGGGCATAATCATCTTCTTATCGAGCAAAATAGAATCAACCATTTGCAGGATCGAGGCGGATGGCGCGAAATATGCGCTGCCCGAGCCAAGTAAATTGACAATTTCAGCCCCGCCATCTCGTGTGCGCTGCACAATCTGCTCGATGCGCTCAGCGGGGATCAATTGCGAGATGGGCACTCCTGCAACAGTACACATGCGCGAAAGCGGCACCATTGTGTCACCATGCCCACCCAGTACATAGGCCTGCACGTCGCGCACGGATACATTCAACTCCTGCGCAATAAACGTGCGGAAGCGTGCAGTATCCAGCACACCGGCCATGCCTATCACGCGATTACGTGGGAAACCGCTAACGTGGTAAGCAAGCTGAGCCATCGCATCCAGCGGATTGGTGACCATGATGATGATGCAATTTGGCGAGCGGCTGACGACCTCCCGGGTTACTTGCGTAACAACCTCCTGGTTCTTCTTGACGAGGTCATCGCGGCTCATGCCGGGCTTGCGTGGAAAGCCAGAGGTGATTATCGCAATATCCGAGTTGGCGGTGTCGGCATAATCATTTGTACCGGCGACCAGTGAATCGTAGCCAAGCACGGGCCCGGCCTGTAGTATATCGAGCGCCTTGCCGATTATGGAGTTTAACAAGCAAAATCGGTAATAATCGCGGGTCGCTTGTCATCCTGAGCGCAGCGAAGGATCTCTCTTGATGGGCAGCCAGATGCTTCGCTACGCTCAGCATGACACTACCAGTTTTGGTCGTTAAAGTTCATTATCGCACCCCACGGTAGGATAGGGCGAGACCAACATTGTGGATATCTACATGCTTGCCACCCTACCCATCCAGTATTGTATGCCGTGGTTACTCGAAATGGCAACGTGCAGCCTACTTCGTGTATGAGGTGATGAAACGTCTCTCACAAAAAGTCCACATTTCGCTTCTATAATATAGACACATTGCTTATTGGCAAGTAGTTATGGTAAACTCTACTATGTACTATTAACAGTTGCAGATTTCGGAATGTTCAGCGCGGCTTATCACGAATATGTAACAATCCGCACACGTATTATACGAATATCGAAGATCTACAACCGTTAATTACCTTCTTCTTCTCGCGCTCACCTCTTCATTATGTATAGTGTTAAAAAGGTGAGTGGGGTCGTTCTCTCAATTGTTATCGTTGGTATTATTTACCACAAGGAGGCGTTCTCACATGGCGCAAAGCGATTTATCCCAATCCCAGCAGCAGAAGGACGAGGAATTACTGCAAAAGTTAGGCTACAGACAGGAACTGCGGCGCACGCTGGGCTTCCTCTCCAACTTCGCGGTAGCTTTCTCCTACATCTCGGTCTCCACCGGCACATTTTCGCTCTTCTATCTCGGGATCCTGGCAGGCGGTCCTGCATTCTTTTGGACCTGGTTCATTGTCGCCATTGGACAGATCATCGTGGCATTGAACTTCGCTGAACTCTCGTCGCACTTCCCGATTGCGGGCTCGATCTACCAGTGGAGCAAACGCTTATCTGGCCATACACTGGGTTGGTTCACCGGCTGGATCTACTTCTTTGCTGGTATTCTCACCATTACTGCCGTGGCGTTTACCGTGCCTATTCCTCTACTCGCCATCTTCCCAGGCATCCCGGCAACCATCATTGGGATGCCAAGTGCCGTCTTCATTGCCCTGGTCGCAATTGTAGTCGGCACGATCATTAACGTGGCGGGTGTAAGATTGCTGGCGTTTATCAATAATATCGGCGTCGCAGCCGAGATCGTCGGCATGTTTCTTTTCGCGCTCGTCTTACTGATCTTCTTCAATCACCAGCCGCTGAGTTTCCTCTTCACAGGTTCCAGTGTCTCTCCGCAGTCGCTTGGTGGCCAGTGGACACCTGGGTTTGACGACACCTACTTTGGCGCTTTCGCCGCGGCAATGTTCATGTCTTTGTTCGTCATCTATGGCTTCGACACCGCCGGAACGCTGGGCGAGGAGACCAGGGACCCGCAGAGGAATGCCCCACGCGGCGTCTTATGGGCCATCGGCCTTTCGGCCATCGCCGGTATACTCTTCCTGGGCGGCACCATCCTTTCGATTAAGAATCTCGGTAAAATTGAAGGTATTGCCAGCGGTGTAAACTTCACGCAGACCCTCCCGGCGATTATAAAGGACGCACTTGGCACCAACTGGGGCAACGTCTACCTGGGAGTTGTCTTCATCGCCGTCTGTGTCTGTACCCTGGCTATCCAATCAGCAACCATTCGCCTGATGTTCTCAATGGGACGCGATGGTCGCTTGCCATTTGGTAGGGCCTGGGGCAAAGTCAACCCGTCCCTCCGTACGCCTGTGTGGGCGGGCATTGCGGTCGCAGTACTCTCTGCAATCCCTCTGCTGGCCTTGATCAACCTTACCTCTGCTATCGGCGTCATTGTAGTGGGCGCAACGGGTTTGATTTACACGTCGTACTTCTTGAACAATATTGCTTCACTAGGCGCTCGCTTGAGGGGCTGGCCCAGGACTAAGGCTCCGTTTAGCCTGGGTAGCTGGGGCATGGTGGTCAATGTACTGGCGCTGATCTATGGTGGTTTAATGATCATTAACTTCCTGTGGTTCGGAGGACTGCGCAGTATCTACACCAACTCGGCGCTGGGGGTGGCTTTCCCAGGTTTAGCCAATGTACCCTTTATTGGTGGTTTCCCGCTCTTTGAGTTGACGCTGCTTATTCTCTTTGTCGTCGGCGCTATCTACTGGTTTGGCTTCAAACGCAGCCAGGTTATAGCCAGCGGCGAAAAACGCGCCGAGGCGCTATCCGACTAGGCATTTTAATGATACAATTGATGCCAGGTACTTATCATAAGTACCTGGCATTAAACCTTCCGGGGATTGAATAGTATGCTGGCAGTGATATTTTTAATTCTTATTTTAGACGCTATCCTTATCCTGGGGATTCTCTGGATTAGCACCAATGCGCTCTACCAGCACAAGCGAGATATCGTCTCCGCCCTGGACGCTCGTCGTTTAGGTAATGGGATGAGGATACTCATGGTAGCGCCGCCTCTAATCGTTCTTGCAATAGTCATCCTATCCTTTTTTGTTGCCCAAAACGATTTCTTCACGGGTTTTACCCACGGTTTCTATTTACTCGCGTTGTGGTTGGCAATAGCGCTCTTAGGCTTTTCGTATCTGCTATTCGCCCGCCTGAAAAACGCTCTACAGTTTGCTGCTATGCTGGGCTTCCTCTGCGCAATCATACCTGTGCTATACTTCACCCCAGTTAATAGCTTCCAGACCATCATCGGACAGGCCGGGCAAGTAGGATATATCTTGCCCTTGGTTTTGGGCGTGGTGATCATTGGGGTGTGCTACGCTGTTCTGCTGCGCCTGCGTAGAGCACTGCGTTAAGGGATGATGTGTTCTGGCATCCCCTCATAATTCCTCTTCATCCCGACCCACCCGCCCCGAAGCAAGAAAAAACTTGGGGACACCCCAAACCCCGGCAGAGGACTTCGTCCCCTGCACCTCTATTTTATGAGTGGGTCTCAGATGTGTTTCGTTGACAAACCACAAACGTATAACATGCACTATTTATCATAAGGTACAATCTGGCTTGACATCTCGCAACAGTTAAGGTATCATACTTCACACGAACGAGATTGGGGTGTCGTTCAATGGTAGGACAGCCGACTCTGGATCGGCTAATTGGGGTTCGAATCCCTGCACCCCAGCCAGGTTGGCGAATACAAAAGAACGCCCATGCTATATCCGAAATGCTTATGCTACTCGTGTATAGTATGGGCGTTCTTTATGAACTAGATAAAAGTGCTTCATGCCTTTAGATAAAAGTAGCTTCAATAAATTCCGCGCAACCACACCTTCTGATAACGCCGCCAAATGGGCGCGACGGCGCGATATACCAATTGCTATCCTCGCATGGATTGTGCTTGGTATGCTAATCTTTTGGGCACTAGGACATGTCGCCCGGTCGATCATCATATTTGCTATCGCAGCGCTTCTGGCATACGCCATCACGCCTGGCGTGAAGTTGTTGGAGCGTGTGGTGCCGCGCGTGGTGGCGATCATTATCGTCTACCTTGTCATATGGGGCGCGTTGGGCCTGCTGCTCTATTTTATTATTAATACGACGATCGGCCAGGTCATCTCGCTAGCAGCGAACGTGAGGCTTTTAGTGACGCAGGGTGCCACCGGCCCACTTGCAGGCTTACTGGAAACCCTGCGGCGATTTGGAATATCTCAGAGCCAGTTGAACGGTGTCTTCCAGCAAATTGTAAACCAGGCAGAGGGCGTTGTAGGCAGCGCGGTTCCCTTAATAACAAGTATCTTCGGCTTCATATTTGATATGATTATAGTAGCCGTGCTGAGTATCTACCTGCTCGTCGATGGCTCACGTGTAATCCAATGGCTACGCACGAACACGCCACTTTTGCAGCGTGAGCGAACACTGATCACGCTGGATACGTTTGAGCGGGTGATTGGCGGATATATACGGGGGCAACTGCTTCTCTCTACCCTGGTTGGTGTCTTAGTAGGCGCTGGCATGGCGTTATTCCAGGTACCATATGCTGTGTTGCTAGGCGTGATGGCTTTTGTGCTGGAGTTCGTACCGATTCTAGGCACGATCACCTCTGGAGTAATTTGTGTTCTACTTGCACTCACCAAGGGATGGCTGATAGCCTTGTTAGTGCTGGCTTACTTTGTAGGTGTGCATATTCTGGAAGGCGATGTTTTAGGGCCTCGTATTGTTGGGAAGGCTGTAGGTGTTCATCCTGCTGTCTCCCTGATAGCCCTGATTGCCGGCGGGGAACTGTTTGGCATCTGGGGTGCAATCTTCGCCTCCCCTATTGCAGGATTAGTGCAGGCAATACTCACTGCTTTCTGGAAACAATGGCGCAAAACTCACCCGGACCAGTTTCCAACCGGAGAAGCTAAGACTACGGAGGCGGAAACTGCTACCAAAGCCGGGGATGCTACTGCACCTGCAGGAGAGATTGCCACTCCAGTGAAGGAAGATGCTACCCAGAAGAGGGAATGAAGCGGGGCGTCCCCGCGCCTTTTCAAGGGTAGGCTTTCTTAGGCAAGGTTCAATGGTGAAGACTAATCCTTGACCGTGTGACGAGTCACACCCTGTCACCCTGAGCCCATTCGCTTCGCTCAGGGTAAACTCCGCGAAAGGTCTGTCGCGATCGGCAGCGAGATGCTGAGCGCAGCGAAGCATGACAGGGCTGGACCTTTCTCTTGAGCAGTCGCGTGATTGATGAGAAAATTTTATCTGCTTTATGTTATTATTTAAGTGGACGGTAGGCAGTTGGTTCTGCTGTCCTTTGACTTGCACCCAAAGGAGTGCGCGAGATGATAGCAAGCGATATTATGACCCGCAAAGTTGCGACTATACAGCCAGAAGCCAGTGCACAAGAGGCTGCACAACTACTCGACCAGAGACGCATCAGTGGAGCACCTGTCGTCGATGCAGATGACAAGATCATTGGTGTTATCACGGAAGCCGATATCATTAGCAAAGTCGATCGCGAGGGTTTACGCGTCTCCGACATCATGAGCCACAATGTCATCGCCATTAGCGAAGAGACCCCCGTTAGCGAGATTGCCGCGTTGCTCACCGAGCGCAAAATCAAGCGCGTCCCTGTCGTGCGTGACGGTAAGCTGGTGGGTATTGTCAGCCGCGCCGATATTGTTCACGCTGTCGCACAAGGGCATCTGATTATGCGGGAGTGGTAGCCGCCGCATTAGCCCATTTGGTATAGAGGCGGATATATGCGACGAATGCAAGCAAGAAGTGCTTTACAGCAACATCAGCTGGCTTTCTTCGTATAGTATACTAGGGGTTAGACTTGCCTCCATCCCGCTTGCCCGCTATAATGTGCAGCAGTAATGCGGGGTGATAGGGGCTGCAACGGCGTCGGAAAAGCGCGCTTACCTCACGAATGAGGTAAGTGAAATCACAGCTTTGACGCTCATAGTATTCCAGGTCATCCACTTTGCCGCGCAAAGTTTCCGCGTGGATGGAGATAGTGGGAACTCGTCAATACTTTCCCATCGGTATTTGCTGCCTTACAACCCAGTAAATTTATGCATGTTCTAACTTGATAGGGGTTTGAATTGAAACGCTCACACCTGGCACGAGAGATTATAGAAACCCTGGCGCTAACGCTCATCATCTTTCTGGTTATTCACTTTACCATACAGAACTATATGGTGGACGGCACAAGCATGCAGCCCAGCCTTAAGAATAATCAGTTTGTGCTGGTAAACAAACTGGCTTATCTTTTTCATACGCCCGAAAGAGGAGACGTAATCGTCTTTCATTGGCCTCGTGATACCAACAAAGATCTGATTAAGCGCGTGATTGGCCTACCGGGGGATGTCATTGTTACTACCGGCAGAACGGTAGAGGTCGACGGCGTGGTGTTGAATGAGCCTTATATTAGTATGCCAGCCAATCCAATTGCGCAAAGGTGGGTGGTTCCACCCAATGACTACTTCGTGATGGGCGACAACCGGCAGGTGAGCGACGATTCTCGAGATTGGGGATTTGTCCCCAAAAGTTATATAATTGGCAAAGCGGTCCTGGTTTACTGGCCGTTAAATAACTGGCAAATTATTAATACATACTCAGTAGTCTTTAGCACTATAAAGACACCTACCTGAAGGAAATAACTCATGCGAGATTCTGACCAGGAATATCCACTGCATCAACCCGGGCAACACGGGCAGCATCACCCATTTGACGATGATACTATAGCAGATGCGCAGAGCGATCAAGGGCCGTTCCAGGGACCGCCTCGGCCCGGACAAGGGCCAAGACATCAACGAGAGGCAGCGGCCAATCCTCAATTACCTCGTGGCCACTTGCGCAAGGCACTCATCATTGGTGTCTTCGCGGGCCTTATAGCAGCATTACAAGGTGTCATCTTCACGCTTGCAAATGCCTCCCTGTATCACAGAGTCGGTACCACTCCTCAAGATAAGCTGACACTGAGTTTGGCCGAAGCTGTCGTTGGTCTTCTTTGTTTGACCTTATTCATCAGTTTAATTATCTATTTCATTGCAGGGTTCATTACCGGTAAGGTTGCGGTGGATCGCAGGATGGGTTTCCTGGCGGCGTTTGTGGCAGAAGCAGTGGCCTATATTCTTGGTTATATAGTACAGCAAATTCCAGGATATCCAGGTGCGCACACGACTGGTTTTAGCGGCGGATTGGCTGGCCTGGGTGGCGGAATTTTAACGTCACTGATCCTTCTTGTCATATCCGGATTCATCGCCGGGCTTGTGGGTTTTTTTGGTGCCTGGCTCGCCACGCGCAAGCACCCTTATTACACTGTGCAGTAGGGACGCAATGACTTAAGTAATAGTCACCGACTGCATCACATCGCCGGCACGAATGTTGCGCACCACATCCATTCCGGCCATAGTATCGCCGAAAACGGTATAGTTGGGCGGAAGATTCGGTTGGTCTTCCAGGCAGATGAAGAACTGGCTGCCGTTGGTATTCGGGCCAGCATTAGCCATCGCTACTGTGCCGGCTTTGTATGGCCGCTTTACTGGTTCATCCTGGAATTTATAACCAGGCCCGCCTGAGCCTGTTCCTGTCGGATCACCACCTTGAATAACGAACTGCGGAACGACGCGGTGAAATGTCACACCGTCGTAGAAACCGTCGCGTGCTAAAGCCACAAAGTTATTGACCGTTATGGGGGCTTCAGCCGGATTCAATTGCAGGTGAATATCACCTTTGTTGGTTTTGATGACCGCCTCGTATGTCCTGTTCGTCTCTATCTGCATGGGAGGAGGCGTGCTATAGCGCTTCGCTGACATAAAAATTTCCTTTCTTTTCTTGCGACTACGCAACTGGAACCACGATCACATGGTCCATGACATCCGGCTTGATGTTCTTTGTAGACGCAGCGTCGCCAGGGCCTTGAATCTTTTGCGCGATATCCAGGCCTGACACAACACGTCCGAACAGATTATATGATTTTGGCAGCGAGGTATCGTTTCCTGTACAGATGAAGAACTGGCTGCCGTTGGTATTTGGCCCAGAGTTCGCCATCGCCACGCAGCCCTGCGTGTAATTCCCCCTGACTGTCTCATCTTTGAATGAGTAGCCAGGACCGCCCTGACCGGTACCTTTGGGATCACCGGTCTGAATAATGTGGAGGCCGGAGCCAGTCTGTATAACGCGGTGGAAAACCAATCCATCATAAAAGTGATTGTCCGCCAGGTACACGAAGCTGTTCACCGTAACTGGAGCGTATTGTGGATCAAGCTCCAGCACAATCAAGCCACGGTTCGTGTTGATACCTACACAATAGAATTTATTGACATCAATACTCATAGTTGGAGCGTGCGTGTAAGTATGCTGAATTTTCGCGATTTCCGCCGCGGTGGGAGCGACAGACTTGTTGGTCAGCTTATCGACGATGTTTGAACTTGCACAAGGCGAAGGGTTGGGCAGAGTGAGATTGAGTGTTTGCTTCACCACTTTAGCCGGGGCAAAGGGCCCTACATGATAAAAGTCGAGTAAAAAGATAGTTACACCAATGGCCAGTATGGTCAGCGCAACAGCCCAGGGGTAACGAGCCAATCCGCGTGAAGGGGGTTTATTGCCGGGCATCCGGCGTGGCTGTTTTGGCTGTTTGACCTCTAAGGGTGATAATGGGGTTGCATGCGCTTTCGCAATTCTTTCTGCTCGCCTCGTAGCATCACGTTTTGTTGTTTTTGGCATGGGATTCTGCACTAACTCCTTTTGATATCTCGCGATCAATAATATATATGAATAAGGCGGCCAACAAGTACCATATTACCGTGCTATAATAACGCTCTGCTGTGATCGGGTCAAGTCCTGAAATCTAATCTCTCAGAGTCAAGGCTGGTAATTTCAACCATTCCAGGTGGATATTTCTGTGGATAACTTCGGGGATAACTCGGGATAAGTGGCTAAAAGTGGTGGATAAGTCGGGGATAAGTGACATTATGTCATGCTGTGCAGCAAATTTATGCGTGAATCTACCCGGACATATCCACATATCCACAGAGAATACTCACCGCTTGCTATTTGATTTCGCCAGAGATATTAGTTACACTTGTGAAGCGCACAAAAGTAGAAGGACCAAAGAGACTTTTTGCCCTCGAATCCAGAAAATATAACCCATGTGATGGAAACGGGAGAGAGACATCATTACATTTGGGTAGCGAGCGCAAACAATCGAACTTATGTGCTATAATCCGCCTAACAGGGACACGATGTGTTGAACCTCATAGGCATGAAGCAGGTGAAAGATACGGTGGAGAAGCTTTTACCGCAAAACATCGAGGCCGAATGTGGTGTACTTGGCAGCATCATTATCGATCCGGAGGCTATCGTCCAGGTGTCAGATTTCCTGCACACCGATGACTTCTATCGAGATGCTCACCACACAATCTATGAAGTGATTCTCCAATTATATGAGGAGCACGAGCCGGCCGACTTTATAACGATCTGCGACGAGCTGGAACGGCGCAACAAGCTTGAGGAGGTGGGGGGAGCCAGCTACATTACGTCGCTTATCAACCAGGTCCCAACCAGCGGCAACGTCGAATTTTATGGGCGTATTGTCGAACGCACGGCAATTTTACGGCGCTTAATTCACGCAGCCGGGCAGATTGCGGCTATCGCCTATGAAGAAGGCGATGCCGACATCGCTCTTGACAGAGCGGAGCAGTTGATTTTCCAAATCAGCCAGCGCCACGCACGCTCGGACTTTTCGCACATGCGCGATATCCTCGCCGAGTATATGAACAAGCTGGACCAGTTGCACGAGCGTCATGGTTCTATCGTTGGCGTACCTACGGGGTTTACCGATCTCGATCGTTTGACGGGTGGCTTGCAGAAGTCGGATTTGATTGTGCTGGCAGCGAGACCTGGTATCGGTAAAACCTCCCTAGCCATGAGTATGGCCCATAACGCCGCCCTGAAATATCACAATTCTGTCGCATTCTTCAGCCTGGAGATGAGCAAAGACCAGCTCGCGCAGCGCTTGCTTTCGATGGATTCAGGTATAGATCAGCAGCGCCTGCGCACCGGCAGGATCGAGGAAGAGGAGTGGGAGCGTATCGTGTACGCGATGGATACACTATCAGAAGCCAATATCTGGATCGATGATACGGCCAGCATCACGCCGCTGGAGATGCGCAGCAAGTCGCGGCGCATACATGCCCAGTACGGTATAGATCTGATCATCGTGGATTACTTGCAATTGATGCAGGCTACAATAGGCGGCAAGCGCAACGAAAACCGCGTGCAGGAGATTTCCGAGATCAGCCGCAGCCTGAAAGGGTTAGCGCGGGAATTGAATATACCGGTACTGGCGCTGGCGCAGTTGTCTCGTGCGGTGGAGAGTCGTCAATCGAAGGTACCCCAATTGTCTGATCTCCGTGAGAGCGGCTGCTTAACCGGAGAGACGCCTGTTTACCTACCTGATTCAGGAACCTACAAGGCGATTGAGCAATTGGTAGGTCAATCGGGATTCCGCGTACTCGCGTTGAACACCGAGATGTGGCAACTGGAACCTTGCCGGGTGAGCCGGGCTTTTGCCACGGGCTATAAGCCAGTCTACCGGATGACTACCCGTTTGGGGCGCACTATCCGGGCCACTGCAAACCACCAGTTCCTCACAATGCAGGGTTGGCAACGGCTCGATGAGCTGTCTTCAGGCATGCGTATTGCGTTACCGCGTCATCTACCTGGTCCTACTCAACTTGTGGGTTCTGCGCAACTGGCAAAATTGGCGCAAAGTGACGTCTACTGGGACAAGATCATTTCAATAGAGCCGGATGGCGAAGCCGAAGTCTATGATCTGACAGTGGAAGGGCTGCATAACTTTGTCGCCGGCGATATTGTGCTTCACAATAGCATTGAGCAGGATAGTGATATCGTCATGTTTATTTATAGAGACGACGTATATAACCCTGAATCAGAGAAGAAAAGTATCGCGGATATCATTATCGCAAAGCATCGAAATGGCCCGGTTGGCGAAATCAGTCTCTATTTTCAAGCCAACCAGACCCGCTTTCGCGACCTTGAACTCAACTCATCGGCGGACTAATTGAGATAATTGGATGAACTTCTATGACACTCTTTACCGGATTTCCACCGGGGAATAACCCGTATGCGAGGATGCCGGAAGCATTTTTCACGGTACTGTTGCCAGAGATCGAGGACATCGCCGAACTGAAAGTGACGCTGCACCTCTTCTGGTTGATGGGACAAAAAAAGGGCGACCCGCGCTGTGTTAGCGACCGCGAACTGGTGGCTGACAAGCTGTTGCTGCACAGTCTCAAACGCAAAGGCGATCCCCGACCTCCGGAGGAGCGACTGCGCCAGGGATTGGAACAGGCAGTTGCGCGCGGCACCATTTTGCGGATACACTTAAAGCTGTTGGGCGATGACAGCGATGAAGAAGAGATCATTGGCTGGTATTTCTTTAATACGGCTCGCAATCGCAAAGTTGTGAAAGAGTTACAAGGAGGTGAGGTGGTTCCTGTGAGTTTACTTACTATTGAACGCGAACAAGAAGCAGCACAAAATGAAAGCATACTTCTTATAGACACGCAATCAACATCGCGAAAATACGACACGCCCAAGCAGATACAAGTGCAAATCGAACGTCCTAATATCTTTGTATTATATGAACAAAATATCGGATTACTTTCACCGCTGCTGGCAGATGAACTGAAAGACGCGGCCGATCAGTACAACAAGCGAAATTGGAGCTATATCCGCGCCATTTTAAGGCGCTGGGGAACGGAGGGCCGGCAATCATGGAACGGCTGAATGAGATATTTGCACACCCGCCACAACGACACCAGCAAGATGAAGAGCAACGATTGCAGCGCAATAGTGGCCCATCGTCACAAGCCCAGCGACCGGGCATGCGCTACACTTTACCCGAACAGACAGCGCACCTGGGGCCAGGTTCCCAATCCTCCCAGCCGGGCTACCAGCATAAAATGCCGCACCGTACTACTCGTGGTGAGCCTGGCCAGCCCATGCAGCAAGCGCATCGCCCTAATCATTCCCGGCAGTGGTTAGAAACAAATGAGCCGGGTGCATCAGCGTCTTATCAACAGCCACCCCAGCGTCAGACGAGTCTAAATGAGTATCCTCGCACTGAGGACTTTGCGCCTACCCCCGACCGGAACTGGGGAGCACCAAGAAGCGCACCCGCGGATTCGATCGATGCTTACTCGCCTGTTGTGCAAGCAGATGTACTCGAGGAGTTGGAAGACGATGCGGCAGATATACGTTATGGCGATTGGGAAAATGACGGCATCGAAGAATACACATCCTACAGGTCGCAAGAACCAGGAAGCGGTGCGAATAGCATGCTGCCCAGGGGCCGGCCAGCAGATGGAAACTCTCAAACGTATCCCCAAAGCAGTCGATCGCTTATCACGCGAGAGTTGCGTAAGCCTGCAGACGGAGAGTCCAGTACACAGGTGGCACGCAACGCGGGCGATTTCCTCGGGCAGCCAAAACAACTTCCGTCTCCTCAGTATGCAACGCAGGAGGTGCGGCGCTCTCTGCGTACGACGCAGCCGCTCAGGCCTCAAGCGACAGTTCGCACAAGCCAGGAAATGCTACAAGAAGGGACTCATACACAAAAATCGGTGTCGCAGGCTGCCAGGCGAGAACAAGCAATGTCATTTAAACCTGTCAGCCTCTGCCCTATCTGCAAAGGTGCAGGCTATCTGCGTGCCGATGTACCCTACGGACATCCCAGTTTTGGCAAACCTATCGCCTGCGAATGTAAAGAGGCCGAACGCAAGGAGAAGCGGCGCCGGCAATTACAAGAGATGTCTAATCTTGGTGCATTCTATGATAAGGGCTTCCAAAACTTTAATCCGCGCGTACCCGGGCTCCAGCAGGCGTTTGAAGCTGCATACGAGTTTGCCCAGAATCCCAACGGCTGGCTGCTGCTGATTGGACCAAACGGCTGTGGTAAAACACACCTGGCGGCAGCAATTGCCAATCAAAGCCTTGACGATGGTGCGCTTGTGCTCTTCGCTACCGTGCCGGACCTGCTCGACCATTTGCGCGCCGCCTTCGCCCCCAATTCAACGGAGGTCTACGATCAACTCTTCGCGCGCATGCGCGAGGCAGAGGTTCTTGTACTTGATGACCTGGGAGCCCAGCAGAGTTCCTCCTGGGCCAACGAGAAGCTCTTCCAGTTGCTCAACTACCGCTACAATTTTCGCTTTCCGACGGTCATTACTGCCAATAGCAGGGGTCTGTTAGGTATCGATGAGCGTATTCGTTCGCGCTTAACCGACGTAAGCCTGGTAACCTCGGTAATCCTTGACCGGGCGCGAGATTACCGGCCGCATAATCCCAGGAGAGATTGACTGTCTTAGCAGACCTCACTTGAGAGTGCCAAATTGGTGCCCATATTTCTTGCGTTTATAATATGCAGGTGCTATGATTACGGTACATGACCTTGCTTTTGCAAGGTTCCTTTGCACATTCAGTTTAGCCGATAGTCTAATTCCTCCTTTATAGAAGGAAGAGTGACAAGTCGTTTCGGATATTGAAGGAGAAAAAATGGGTAGCATTTTTAACCCAAATGATCCCAAGTGGGTCAAAGAGACCCGTGAAGTAATGGAGCCGAAGGGCATTATCGTTCCCAACGTGATCGAGTCGACGCCTCGTGGTGAGCGTGGGATGGACATTTATTCGCGCCTGTTGAAGGAGCGTATCATCTTCATCGGCACACCAATCGATGATAACGTTGCCAACCTCACAGTAGCCCAATTGCTATTCCTCCAGAGCGAAGATGCAACGAAGGATATCAACCTGTACATTAACTCTCCTGGCGGTGTAATCTACGCTGGCCTGGCCATCTACGATACCATGCAGTGGGTCAAGCCGGATGTTTCGACGGTGTGTGTGGGTATGGCGATGAGCATGGGCGCGGTGCTGCTGGCTGCCGGTGAGAAGGGCAAGCGTTTCGTTCTGCCTAACTCCACTGTGCTGATTCACCAGCCACTTGGCGGTGCGGAAGGCCAGGCAGCAGACATCGAAATTACTGCCCGCGAAATCTTGCGCCTCCGCAGCAGCATCTATGACATCCTGGCACGTCATACTGGCCAGACGCGCGAACGTATCATGCAGGATGCAGACCGCAACTACTTCCTAAACGCGGTGCAGGCGGTTGAGTATGGCCTTGCAGATGAGATACTCACGAAGGAAGACGCCAGTTCGCGCTAAATCCTGGTAATACCAGTGCAATGCAGCAGGGCCCCCATCCCAGGGCGACCGCAAGGGTCGCCCCTACTATACGACGAATCGGCCTGTGAAGCCCGTGTATAGTAGGGGCGGGGCTTGCCCCCGCCCTGCGGGCTTGCCCCCGCCCTGGGGTGGTGCGGGGCAACCGCTCATGAAACGCTTCTGTTCGCGCCTCTGGGGCTTGCCCCCGCCCAGGATGAGGGCACACACCAGTATTTCTTTCATTCGCCAGCAGAGTCTACTAACTAAAGGAGGATGTTTGCTGAACAAGCCAATGCAAGCTCTCAAAGGACGTGTTGTTCGCTGTATTCTCTTTGACCTCGGTGGCACGCTCTGGACTCACGCCGATCCCAGTATCTGGGAACAATTGGAAACTTCTGCAAACCTGCGTGCTGTTGCCTTGCTTCGTAAGCATGTCGCATCTCAACTTCCTGCAAATCTGGATGACCTGGCGCTGGGCCAGCGTCTCCGCCAATCCTTTAGCCACTATGTTAGGCACCTTGTCCGCGGCAATCCAGAAATCGAGCCTGATGGCGCTGTTGCTGCTATGGAGACGCTGCACCAATGGGGTATCGAAGGTATCGATATTGCTTTCGGCACAGCGATTTTTGAGGCGCTCCGCATGCGTATTCCAGAATCTCGCCCGCTTTTCGCGGATACGCTCTCGACACTGGCGGCGTTACAGCAGCGTGGCTTTCTCCTGGGTGTAGTCACCAATCGTATCTGGGGTGGGCTGCCTTTTCACGAAGATTTGCAGACTCTTGGCCTGCACAGGTATTTTGACCTGCATACTATAGCCGTCTCAGGTGATCTTGGCGTGCGTAAACCGCATCCGGCCATCTTTTTTCACGCGCTCAACGCCCTCAATGTAGCACCGGAACATGCTGTGATGGTTGGAGATTCTTTGAGCGCCGATATTAGCGGAGCTCAACGACTCGGCATTTTGACCACCTGGAAGCCCCAACCAAAATCTCGCGCATACATTCATACTCGTTTACTTACCGGTAAGACATCTACTAGCGAACAACAAGAGCATCTTGGGCTTTCGACACAGTCGGAAGCGGCTTCCACGTTTGCCTCACTTCCGGGCAAATATATTACAGACGACGGTTACCCGCTTCCACCAGTTCAGGGCCGCGATTACCGGGAAAAATATCTACGTGGCGAAATTAAACCTGACCTGGTCATAGAGCATTCACGTGATTTGCTGGATCTCTTCTCAGAGGTAGGTGTACAATGACACCTCGTCTGCGTAAATTGTTATTTGAGACACTGTATAAGAATAAGTATCTCTATCGCTTCGCCAGTACTGTGCCTTTCGCTGGCCAATGGCGCGTCTGGCAGCGCCTGGTGCTAACACGCATACACGGCCATGACGTGCTGGAATTGGGTTGTGGACTAGGTGACTTGCTGGCAGATATGGCCAGGGCCGGTTATGCTTGCCTTGCCGTTGAGCAATCGCCCCAGATGGTAAAGGCGGCCCGCGAGACGCTGCAGCGGCGCAAACTTGGCGACAGAGCATGGGTGATCCAGGGGTCAGCCCAGCATTTACCCTTTTCCGATGCCTCATTTGATACTGTCGTGAGTACTTTTCCTTCTGAATATATTTATGGCCGTGATACTATTGCCGAGGTAGAGCGTGTGTTACGTCCTGGCGGGCGGCTGCTGGTTGTGGAGGGCGCGAATATCTTGCCTGTCGGATTCCTACAGCCGTTATTGGTGCTCATACAGATGCTGGTCTATGGCCCGGCTGCCGTCTTCGGTCCACGCGAACACCGCACTCTGCATGAAGAAATGGACCGTTATCGTGGCACTACACGCCCAGCAAAGGGCGTAACGCAAATCGACCAGGAGATAGGAGCAGGTGTAACAACCGATGTCGTGTCAAATGCGTGGTTTGGTCAAAACATTCCCCTGGAGAGGCAGGGACTGCGCCGGCGTTCTGAGCGAGTGCGTAGTCGCCGCTGGGAAGTGTATATCACGATTGGTGAAAAACCGTGATTAGTTTCCTTGTAGGCTTTCCTGCTGCATACTATTCCAGCAAGCTTCGCAGTAGCCAGCCGCAACCAGGTCAAGCGTCAAGCTATGGAAGTGATATTGTTCTTGCAGTTGTTCGTTCAAGTTTCCTAACAGTGTGTCATCAAGATGAATAATAGCCCGGCAGTGCCGGCAAACTAGATGATGGTGCGCTTTACCCTCGGCCACCTCGTAGCGCGGTTGTTCTCCGGGCAAGTGATTTTCGCGTACCAGCCCCAATTCCCTCAACAACTCCAGTGTGCGGTAAATTGTCGAAAGGCTAACATAAGGATTGCGCTTCTGGACACGTTCCGTAATCTGATCGATGCTCAGGTGCTCATCTGCTTCTTGAATAACACTCAAAATCATGTAACGTTGTGGTGTCAGCCGGTATCCCCGCTTGCGCAGCATTTCGTTACTCGTACTCACATAGTGGTGCATCCTCTACCTCTATTCATTGCTATGCTCTCATAACCATATCCTAACATCGCTTTAAGGGAGCGTCAAATTATACGACAAGGCATCATTTAACCCTTTGCGGTTTCTCGGAGATTCGATACAATACTTATATAGGATCAGAAGTCCTGAATATGAGCAAAGAGGAAAAAGATACATGGCAATCCAAGGCTTCTGGCGTTCCTCACTCGATCCAATGCGGGTCATGAACGCACAGGTAACCCACTGGCAAGAAAATGAACAACAACAGCGCGAGGATCACCTGACTGTTGAAGAACCCTTTGAAGTGCGTATCGACCATCGAAGCCTGGCAGTAATTATGCGTACGCCCGGACATGATCATGAATTGGCGATGGGTTTTCTCTTCTCGGAGGGCGTTATTCACGAAGCCAACGAGGTAGAAACCATCGAAGATGTTACCGATGACGATGGCTTGCCACTCGCAAACGTCGTTGATGTGCTGTTACGCCGGCACGAGCAACACGGACCATTATGCAGTGCAGATGACCACGAAGATCACCCGGCATTTCAGCGTCATTTCGCCGTCTCAGCGAGCTGTGGGCTTTGTGGCAAGAACAGTATTGCCGACTTGATGCTTTCTATACCTCCATTGGAAGCAGGTGACCTGCGCATCTCCGCCTCCCGCATCTTTGAACTCTCGCAACAGCTGCGTACAGCGCAGGATGTATTCTCCCACACAGGCGGCCTGCATGCCGCTGGCCTGTTTACCTCCGAAGGTGAGCTATGCCTTCTGCGTGAGGATGTGGGCCGCCACAACGCCGTCGACAAGATCATCGGCTATGGTCTCTTACATCATACTTTTCCTTACTCAAAGCACGTCCTGATGGTCAGTGGACGCACCTCCTTCGAGATCATCCAGAAGGCATTGCTGGCACGCATTCCTTGCATTGCTGCCATCTCCGCCCCATCAAGTCTCGCCGTCGAGCTGGCTGATCAGGGCGGTATTACGCTGATCGGCTTTTTACGGGACCATTCCATGAATGTGTATACGCACCCCGAGCGCATTGTTGGGTGAACAACCTCAGGGTTTCTCAAAAGTCTTTTTCCTCTTCCCCTCGCCGCCCCAAAAAAGAGGAAAACATGAGTCATCCCGAATTTTGGAAAGGATGAGTTTAAGGGAGAGAAAAAGCAGGGGTGATCCACCACAGTGCGGTGGGTCACCCCTGCTTCGCATCAGACTGGGAGCACACCAGCCGCTCGCAGTCAGAGCAGGAGCGAGGAGCTGAGCAGGAAAAGAGCAGAGCGGGCTAGAAAAGCCTGCTGAGCGCGGTTGGCAGCACACAGCTTCTCGGAGCTGTTCACAGAAGTCGTGCAGCCCTCAGATGGTCCTGGGTTTCTGACCCTGTTCTGCATGGGCAAAGGGGACGCGATCGTGACCAGCCCGAGACAAGCGTTAGGTGATGGTCACCAGCGCTTGCATTCGACGTGGTCTCCCCAAGGCCGCAAAGCAGGGGGGATAGCGTTGCCACAAGCGACTGAGGGCCGCGCGCAGGCGGTAGAGTGGGACCGTGACCCGGCGCAGATGCCAGCCCGTGCGCTGACAGTAGCGACGCAAGAGCCACAGCCGCAGTGGCTCATAGCGCGCTGCCAGTAGCTGCACGAGAAAGGCGTAGGCCAACGTCGCCAGGGCTAAGAGCTTCACCCGCTCGTCCCAGCGCCACAGCCGCGGACGCGTGATCCGCCAGTTCGCTTTTGTCAAAGCGCCAGGTCAGCTCGATCTGCCATCTGCGCGCATAGGCAAACACGACACGCCAGGCGTCCTCAGCGCTCGTGATGGGCTCAGCGGTTAAGAGATACCAGGGGGTCCGGCCCTTGCTCCGACAGACTACCAGCCACAGGGGCGTCTCCCGATAGTCGGGATGCGTTACTGGCAGAGCCAGGACACTGGCGTGCACCCACCGGGCCCGCCGACTGTCCCAAATGGTGCGCTCTGACCAGCCACGTTTGCCCATGGCGATGCGCCAGGCCTTGCGCTGATTGCCTTGGCCATCAACGAGTTGCTAGTCAGCCCGCCAGCGCAACACGAAGCGCAAGGCAAAGGCCACCACCACCCCCAGCCAGAAGGCGGAGGCAAACCCCTGATCAAAGACATGCACCACCGCTCGCTCCCACTGCACGAGCCGTTCCACCAAGAGCTTGCCTTCTTCATCGCGTTTGAAGGAGGCGATGGCTCCGCGTGAGGACCACCAGCGCATCGCCGCGAGCAGAGGCGGACCCAGCTGGGCCGAGCGCCCCACCACGATGACCGCGAGCCAATGCATTCCCGGCACGAAGATCGGGCGACTCGGTGGGTTGTAGTAGCCCGGCTTGATGTGGGTCAAGCGTTTGGCTTTGCTTGAGCGCACCGCGCATAAGCCCTCCACCTTCAAGCTTTCTGGCTTTTCCCATTCACTGCTCTCCCAGATCGAAAGTCGCGTCTTCTCCTTGCTCTTGCCAGTGCTGCACCTGCTGATCGGCTCGCTGCCACAGGTCCTCCTCAACGACCTGCGCCTTCCATTTGGGCGAATGCAGCAGGTTACTCAAGCGCTTCGTTCCCGCCGGGGCCTGGTCCGGGCTCAGCAGATACCCGCCCAACTCGCTTAAGAGCAAGCCGCCCACCCGGTCTCGAAACGTGATGATCACTTGGATCGTGTGCAGGAAGGTCCGCACCAGCCGTTTGTCCAACAACTGATCCAGCCGGACTAACAACGGGAACAGAAACACCGCCAATTCGCTTGCCAGACCTTGTGCCATCTGCTCCCCATCATAGGGCGGCACTTGCGGCGCTTCTGGCTGTATGAGATACTGTGTCTGCATAAAGAACACCTCCTGAGTTCTTGAGAGCTTTTTTCCTGCTTCAAGTGTATCTCAGGAGGTCTCTTTTCGCTACCTCATCCGCAAAATTCGGGATGACTCATGTAAAAAAGCGAGACGCCGCAGGCGACGAGGAGTCCTGAGCAGTTCGAGGGGAGTGAGAGTGTCACGGGATCTCCGTCCACACAAATGGGCCACCGGCACCCTGCTTATCCACTTGCAGCGACGTATTTTGCTGGATATCTACCAGGTAGATGCCCTGGTGCACATCATCCAGGGCTACAACAACTTGATGGGGCGAGGTAGCAGACCAGGCAAATGCGGAGGCCACCCCTTTCAGTTTGAGGAAAAGCGTTTGATCGTTTGCTTGTAGATTGACCACGCCTATAAGCGTGCCTGTAGTGTAGATCAATCCCTGGTCATCCACGGACCAGGCAGGAGCAGGATCATCGGCAACACCCGTGGCGATCAACGCATCCACGCCCGTCACCACGTTTACAGCATGCAAGGTACCTACGCCGGAGGAAAGCGCATCCAGGTAGTCGACATACATCCCGCCAGGTGACCACTGGGCAAAGCTCACCTGTCTGCCATTTGTCAGTCGTACAAAGCCTGTACCAGGCGTTACATCAATACGCCATAGATCGCCCGCACGCCCTGCAACAGAAGTCACAACCAGCCAGCTTCCCGTACCGTCGTCACCATTGCGGCTATAGATTGCCTGCACGTAGTCACCTGCCAGCAGCAGGAGGGGCTGAGCCATTTCACCTGCACCTACGCGCCTCATCCACAGGCTGCGGACATGACCTATCGTGCCAACGCTCCAAGTAATCGCAGGAGCATCTAAACTCGGTGACCAGTCCAACGTGAGCAGACTATTTCCCGTATTGCCCTCGGAATTTATTCCGCTGCTTATTGTCAACACTCCATGGTTCTGTGCATTATAGTCCAGGATACTGACAACACCATTGTCCGTAACCTCAAACGCCAGGCGTATACCATCAGGGGACCAGACCGGGTGGGAGACGCTGCCTTTACTGGAAAGCGGTACCATTTGTACTGTACCCGTCTCAGTTGAGTATATATACAATCTTGTCTGGCCTGTGCCGTTGGGATCAGCAACAAAAGCCAGCATGCTCCCATCTTTTGACCACGCGAGACTATTCAAAATAGTTGCTCCCGTGCCGGTATCCCAAACATTTACAGCCTGTACGCCAGGCTTGAACAAAGGTTGCTTAACGATGGTATCTTGCTGGCCATCGCTGCGTATAACATGCACAAATGCGCCCTGGAGATCAATATAAGCAAGCATATCACCAGCCGCACGTCCGGCCTGCGCCGGGCTGACTACCCAGTTTTCTGCTACCGTTATATTGGCAGGTGTAAGACGTTCGGCCCGCTTGCTGCTACCATCAGCAAGTGTACTCCAGAGTCCTCCATCGCGCAGGAAGACAAAGCGCACACCTGCCGGTAGAGGTCCGCCTTGCTGTGCCCCGCTGGGTGGAGTGATCGCCCCAATATTCGCTGTTTGTGTCTGGTGATGCAGCCAGAAATTAAGTCCTAGCAGGCTTGCAATAGCAACACCTACGATTAATACTGCCGCGAGAGCCGGCAGCAGCACACGCAACCTGTGTGAATTCCAGTGCTGCCGGCTTTGCATTGCAGATTTGACTGCTGGTGTTGGCAAAGTACTGCGGCCCCCAGGAATCGCTACCAGTTGTGGACGACTTGTTGTATCGCGACGAGGGCTTTTCGCCTGAAGTTTAGGTACCGTCCACTCTTTTTGAGCTTCAGGGCCGGTATCGAAAGTGCCCGTAAGCTCAAGAAATTCGGATGAGGAGAAAATGCGTTCACGCAGTGCTGGATCCGGGCTGACACGAGATAAATGTGCGAGCAAGGCATCATTGCGGCTGAACTCAGCGAGCAGGGCACTGCATTTCGTACATGTTTGCAAATGAGCAGCGACCTCTCGACTGTCTTCCAAAGTGAGAGCATTGTCAAGGTATGCGCTAAGCAGTCCCTCGACTTGCTCGCAGTTCATTTTGTGCCTCCTTGTTCCAATGCCCTGTAATGTTCTCTAAAGGATTGACGCGCACGAGACAGATACATCTTGACGCCACTCTCGGCGATATTCAGGGCCTCGGCAATCTCACTATATGAGAAACCTTCCTGAGTATACAACAATAATGCTGCCCGGTATTGCTGGGGCATGCGATGGAGAGCGGCGCGTACAAGTTCCGTTGTTCCATAAATTTCTTGAGGGTCAGCACTTTCAACATCCGCTGGCTCATGATCGAGGTCCTGCCAGGGAAGCCAGGCAATCAATTTACGACGACGTAGGGCATCATAGGCTGTATTCGTAGCAATGCGGTACAACCATGCCGACAGCTTCAGATTCGCATCCATCTTCGGCAACGCTCGAAATGCCTTCAAGAAGGTATCCTGCGTCAGATCGTCCGCCTGCTCGCGATCCCCTACCAGATGATATACATAGTTATAGATAGGTGTTTTATATTCGTCATAAATCTGGTCGAAGGACCAAGAATTTTCCTTGGTTTCCACCCTGGCCATGCGCTGCATTCCTTCGATGACTATAGCTATCAACTTGTCCGTTCCACCAAGCGATAGTAGTACATCTCCGGTCCGCGCATACCATACATTGATGTTCCTGCGGATGCGGAAAGACTTTCATCCTTCTGTGTAGTGGAACGGACAATTAACACTTTGAGTAACATGCTGATGCAATAAATAATAACGGCGTTCGCGTGATTTATCGTTTATCATGGTAGCATATTTCTCAGACTCTCCCATATTCGTAACCATAAAGTTAGTACTATTGGGGGGGAAAAATGATGCCCCCACTTTACTACCTTGGCTTGCCAGGCCATTTCATGGGATACATCCGCGTAAGCTGAGTGTCCTGGCGCCCGCAAGGGGCACCCCCATAGAGGCGAAACCCAGAGCGGCCTTGCAGGACCGTATATAGTAGGGGTGGAGCTTGCCCCGCCCTGGGCTGGTGCGCGGCAATCACTCGTGAAACGCTTCAGTTCGCGCCATATTGCCCATAAACGCCTGGGTATGATACCATACACCCAGTTGATCTAAGCGAGACCAGGGTCTGTGAATGATCCTGTAAGCGGAACTAAGGAGCATTCCTTTTCTATGGCTGGCGAAAAGCACCTGCGTGATATGCCGACAGTGTGGTGGCAGGAAGACGCACATGGCGAAGCTGTGTGTATGATTGATCAATCGCTCCTGCCCGAGCAGGTCGTCTATCTGACGCTCACATATGAACAGCAGGTTGCAGAGGCTATCAAAACGTTAAAAGTACGTGGCGCTCCGGCCATCGGCATCACAGCCGCCTTTGCTATGGCGCTGGCATGTTATCGCCTCTTGCACGAACGGGGCGAGGCGCTAACGTATGCCCAGGTGCAGGAGCATCTACAAACCGTGGGTAACCTGCTGCGGCACACTCGCCCCACTGCGGTAAATCTGCAGTGGGCAGTCGAGCGCATGCTGCGCCGTGCCGGGCGGGCTATGAGCGAGCAGCACTCCTTGCCACTCCTGGCCCAGGAGCTCAGGAACGAGGCCCAGGCAATTGCAGACGAGGATTTTGAGGCCTGCCTGAACATGGGCCGTTATGGAGCGGAACTGATCGCCGACGGTGATATAGTGCTAACGCATTGCAACGCCGGATCATTGGCAACCGTGGGTTGGGGAACAGCTCTGGCACCAATGTACGTCGCGCATAGAGCGGGCAAAAAGCTGCACGTCTTTGTCGATGAGACTCGTCCCGTGCTGCAAGGGGCACGTTTAACGGCCTGGGAACTCCAGCAAGAAGGCATCCCATTGACCTTAATCACCGACAGCATGGCAGGCCATTTTATGCGCCATGCAGGCATCAAAGCCGTCTTTGTAGGTGCCGACCGCATAGCAGCTAACGGCGACGTAGCCAATAAGATTGGAACGTATAGTGTCGCGATACTGGCACACGCCCACTCCATTCCCTTGTACGTCGTCGCTCCGCGTTCCACTATCGATCTGAAGCTTTCATCGGGAGAGCAGATTCCTATAGAGCAGCGCAATCCTGATGAAATAACCCGGCTGCGCGGAACAGTGATCGCTCCCGCCGGCATACACGCGGCGAATCCTGCCTTCGATGTCACGCCTCATATCTACGTAACTGCTATAATTACCGAGGCAGGCATAGCTCGACCGCCCTATGACGTGTCGTTGCGGGATCTTTGCATGGGTTACCATATCATTTGAAAGGGAGGATGGAAGAGTGTCCATTCTGGTTGTTGGTTCTGTGGCTCT
>WNFT01000377.1_pt1 | contig 35746 bp, 32 predicted proteins | sample 5400191 | NCBI WGS metagenome assembly WNFT01 (sample SAMN13153359, study PRJNA577476) | soil metagenome | isolation source: 80 cm saprolite under Madrone tree | place: USA:California | collected 2016-06-14 | reverse complement strand
TAGTAAAGCGCGTACTGATGCCTTAGCTCGTCCGCAACCTCGGCATAGGTTTTTTCCAGGTCTCGGAAGCTCGCAGGTTTGTAAAGCCTGCCGCCTGTCGCCGCTGTCAACTGTTCCAGGTTTTGCTCGCTCGCATCAAGGGCAGCAAGACCCAATCGCAGGTCATCGATGCGAAGTTGATTGAACAGCCGCACAGAATCGGTCGCTGTAAGCAAAAGCGAAAGCTGTTCCTGTTTAGCCGACCTTTCGATTTGCGTGTTGCTGACAACATAGACTGCGGTTTGAGACTTGAGCGCGGCTCGCAAAGCCGTATCAAAGGTTGAGCCGCGACCGCTATCAATGCCATCGGTCAGCACGATCACTGCGTGACGCGCTGTAGGGCGCGCCAACTGATCGCGGGAAGCCAACAGCATCGCATCGTGAAAGCGCGTGAACATGCCCGGCACTATTCGCTTTAACGCCCGGCGCAACTGCACCCGACTTCGCGTCCAATCCTGGAGTAGCGCCACCCGGTCATCAAACTGAATCAAGCTGGTGCGGTCGTCTGCATCAAGGTGCGCCGCAAAGCCTTCAGCAGCGATGCGAAAGTCTTCAAGGTTATTTACCGCTGACGACGAAGCATCAATCATTAGTACAACGTCAACGGGAACCTGGCGCAAACTGAGTTCGCTGAGGGACTGTTCGACCCCATTCTCAAACACGCGAAAGTCTTTGCGAGTTAGATCCGTCACAAGCCGGCCCGAACGATCGCGCACCGTGACCGGCAGCAATACTTCGGTGGTGTTAACCGAAATGACATCATCAGGATCTATCTCTTGCTCGTCCCCGGGAGGTGTGGGCGTGGGCGTGGGCGGATTTTGTGACTGGGCCGGCGCCACAAAGGCGGCACTGGTGAAGACAAATAGCAGCAACAACACGCTTAACCAAACGAATGTTTTCGCCGGCAACATTGGTGCTAGTTGGACTTGGTTCGATTGGAATTAGTTTGGTTGGATTCCGGGTCGTCACGCATCGCAGTCTTCATGGCGACGATAACGGGTTCCATGACCCGGTGCCGCCGCAACTCATCGATCTTCGCTTCAGAGAGATCGAAATCAACCGGTGAGTCTTCGATTCGCTTGATGATCGTACCCTCAGAAAAGCCGGCGTCGACCAGGCCTATGATCGATTCGTTGGTCAGCGTCGGTGTCTTTTCCAGTTTCAGCGATGCGCCGTTTTCGTCTGGCGGCGGCTTGAGGATGCGCACCGTTGCGCTGCCCGTCGTCGTACGCGCGCCCTGGTTTGAGCCGCTCATTCCCCTTCCCCGAGTTTCGCCACTTGTGCCAGCGCGATCGCCAAAAATATCGCCGCCATCAGTGGATCTCTTGCTCGGTTCCGAATCTCCAAAAGCAAAATCATCTGCGGCGAAAACAGCTTCATTCTGAGACAGCATGGCGAGGATAATGTTTTCACTCACGCCGTTGCGTTTCAGATCAATCAGGCGATCAGGCTCAAGATCAAAACGATTCGGGCGGCTGTGAATGATTGCAATCACAGTCTTCTCTTTAAAGCCGGCCCGCACCAGCTTGATGACCGCGCCGTTGGTCATGGGAGTTGACGGCGACTGGGCCATGGCTACGGACGCCAGCAAAAGTATGAGCGCGAGGCCGGCACACTTGAGTAGAGGTTTCGTCGCTTTGAATTTCATAACAACAAGCGAGTCTCAGTTTCCTGCGTTTACCGAGCTGGCGATTGCGCCGGTCGGAGCTGCAGCAACAGACTTCGTACGCCGGTACCGATAGCTGATCCTTTTCACGTAGTCGCGCGTCTCTCGATATGGCGGAACTCGTCCGCCAAACTTCATAACCGCACCTTCTCCCGCGTTGTAGCTCGCCAGGACCAAATCAATGCGCCCGTTAAACTGTTCCAGCAGTTGTCGCAAATAACGCGTGCCGCCAGCGATATTCTGCGCTGGATCGGATGGCCGCCTTACGCCCAGCCGCGCGCTAGTTCCGGGCATTAGCTGCATCAAGCCGCGCGCACCCTTAGGAGACAGTGCTCGAGTATTGAAATGTGATTCCTGTTCCATCACACAAAAAATCAAATAAGGATCGACGCTATACTTCGTAGCGCTTTGTCGAATCAAGCCATCGATTCGAGGGCTTCCGGTCGTCCAGCCTCGCTCTTTTTTATTAATAGAGTCGGATTCGGCGACATTTTCGAGCACCTCCCATTGAACGTGGTCAACTCGCGCGCGCTCAACAAAGATCGAGAGCGAGCCGCGACGATACCAAACGCCGGCGGCTGATTCGCTGACGTCATCCGCCTCAACGCGTGCTCCACCGACCAAATAAATCCACGCTGGACCATCGCTGGAAACAGCGTCGATCTTCTCAGGCGCGGCAACGTTGTTAACAGGCTCACTTGTTGTGGGCTTGGACTGTACGCCGCGTTCAATTGCTTTCACGCGTTCGCGAGCAATCAAATGACTTATGCCGCCACGCTGATACCAGATTCCCTGCGCGCTTTCCCAGGCCTCATCAACTGGAAAACTACTTCCGTCGATCAGCTTGAGATGGATTCCCTGCATTGGCACTTCAACCGCCACGTGCTGCGGCCGAGACTTCGCATGCCGTGCCTTTGTTTTCTTTCCGTAAGCCACGCTGAGACAGCACACGATCAAAGCGCACGAAACGAGAGCTTGAACTGTTCGACTTTGAAATCTCATCACGAGTAGAACCGCCAGTGTTAGAGTTCGAGCGGATCGGCCAACGTCCTCTCGATCATTGTTTCCTGGGTGGCAACTGGTGAGAAACTGTGGGTCGCGCCAAAGTAGTTACGCCACGCGACGTCAATGACCTCGGTGCTCAACGCCAACGAGTGCCCATCAAACAAACAGATGTCAGTTATGCGATCCAGCAGATCCCGCGGTTCGCAACCCTTCATCTGCCGATGTTCGATGCGGTACTTATTCAGCACATGGTCGAGCGCCACATCATCACATTGAATTCCGCGGTTGTAGGCTTGGCGTTTGAAGATTTCGATGTAGGCACGTGGTGTCGGCGGCTCGACGCGCGCGCGATAACCCATGCGCCGCAGGAACGCCTGGTCCGCCAGATCCTTCTCATCAAGGTTGGTTGAGAAAACTACGAGCTGTTCAAAAGGAACTTCAATCTTTTTGCCCGTATGCAACGCCAGATAGTCGACGCGACGCTCGAGCGGAACGATCCAGCGGTTAAGCAGGTCCTGAGGCGCGACCCGCTGCCGGCCAAAGTCGTCAATTACAAGCGTGCCGCCGTTGGATTTCATCTGAAACGGTGCCTCATAAAACTTTGCTGCTTCACTCCAGGTGAGATCGGCGTTCTCCAAAGTCAGTTCACCACCCACCACAACCAGCGGCCTATCAATCAGCACCCAACGGCGGTCGTATTCAAACGGTGTGACTTCAGCCTGCGCGATGCGATGGCAATGGGAATCAAACACGCGAATGATCTGACCGTCAATTTCTACCGCGTAAGGAATCCAGATTGCACCGGGCAACGCACCGTTGATGCGTTCGGCGACAGCCGTCTTTCCCGTGCCTGGCAAGCCGGTTAGAAACAGCGATCGTCTCGAATTGATTACGCAGCCCAGCGTTTGTAAAAGCGATTCCGGCAGAATCAAATCGTGAAACGCCTGCCGCACGGTATCCATTGAAGCAGGATGCGATGGGATCGATTGCAAACGCATCATGTGCGCGTAGTCGTTAAGTGACACGGGCGCGGCGCCACTGTATCCGCAAACGGCCAGCAGTCGAATCAAACGGTCCCAACCATGGTCCAACATCGCATAGCGCGTGGAACCCACAGTTGTTTGCAGTCGTACTTCGATCAATTTCTCGCGATAAAGCTTTTGCAGAATCTCTTCGGCCAGCGCGCGCGGCAGATGCAGCCGCTCGGCGACAGCAGTTGTTGTCGGCTCAGGAAGCATCGCAATGTGCTTCAACGCCAGCTCGCAAAGAAAACCTTCACCAACTCCAAGATCGGCGATTTCTTCCGGAACGGGCGGGCCCATTGCTTCCACTTCCGCGCGAGACAGCATAGTTGTAGGCGACATCATCATATTCACTTTCCTAAAGCAGTCTGGCCGAACTATTGTCCGGCGACGGCGACAGTATTTGGAATTCCAGCCAACGCATTCTTTGCAGCTTCTGCCTGTTCATTTTTGCCAATGCGCTGATAAAGATCGGCGAGCCGTCTAAGCGCGAAGCCCAAATTCGGATCGATGCGGCGCGCATCTTCGTAGTACCGGATCGCGTCTTCCTCGCGGCCAAACTTTTCCAGCATGCGCGCGGTGTTCAGGTTGCCAGTAAGTGGCCCAGCGGCGCGTGCGAAACGCCTGAAGGCCTCTTGAAATTTACCAAGACGACAAAGCGCAAGACCCAGGTTGTTAAGGATGCGTTCGTTGGTTGGCTGCAGCTTTACCGCCCGTTTCAAACGATCGACGGCAGCGCGATAGTTTCCGTTTTGATAAAGCGAGAAGCCGAGGTTGTTAAGAGTTTCGGCGTCCTCAGGTTCAACTTTCACCGCACGCTCGTAGGAATCGCGAGCGCGATCGGCCATCCCTTTTTGGTCGTACGCGACGCCCAGCAGGTTGTGCGCCTCGGTCAATTTCGGATCGAGCGACGTGGCGGTTGAAAGCTCGGCAATCGCTTCATTGATGCGACCGTTCAATAGATATGATCGCCCGCTGGCCAGGTGCTCTTTGGCGGAAGCGGTCGCATTTACTTTTGCCGGCGAAGGATTGCGCACATCTTCAACGCGCTCAACGCCGACGCTCTCAAACTTTTCGGCGTCCTTCTCGGTCATGCGGCGCAATTTGTGATCGTCGCCATGTCCAAACAATCTGCCAATGGCCTTGAAGGGAGCGGCCAGAATCTTGACTACCTTGTTGCCACCCTTCTTTTGCTCATTCACGTTGCCGGCGAGTGAACCCGAGTCTTCAATTGCATTCGCGTCCGTGTCACCTTCACGTTCTGTGGTGGTAGCACTCCACATGGCGGTGGCGCCGATGCTTAGGACGAATGCTATTAGAATGGCGAGCAGAGTGCGCTTATTCATGACTAATCTCCTTTACATCTTGCCGAGCGTATCCATTAGTTGCAGTGCGGCTGGACCAAGAATCGCGATGAACAACGTGGGAAACAGGAAGCAAGCGAGCGGGAACAAGAGCTTGACTGCGGCTTTTTGCGCGGCTTGTTCCGCGCGCTGCCGCCGCTTGGTGCGCAGTGAATCTGAAAAGGCGCGAATGGCCTTGGCGATCGACGTACCAAACTTGTCAGTCTGAATCAACATCGCCACCAAACTGCGCAGATCGTCAACGCCGGTTCGGTCCGCGAGATTGCGCAACGCTTCGTCGCGATCGCGCCCCACGCGAATTTCCAGATTTGCGAGTTCAAACTCGTCGCAGATGTCGGGATGAACTTCCTTCAGCTCGCTGCTGACCTTCATCATCGCCGCATTCAGGCCCAGACCCGCTTCGATCGAAATAACCATCAAATCGAGCGCGTCTGCCAACCCCCAACGCACCAGCTGTTGCCGCGAACGAATCATGCGGCGCAGCACGTAACGCGGCAGGAAAAATCCGATCACGAAAGCAAATAAGATGTAGAGCACGGCGCTTTGCAGCGGCCGCGCCAACAAGGCGCAGCCTAGAGCCACCAGCGCCGGCAAAGCTGCAAGCGTGCAAACCTGGATCGCGCGATAAGTCACTGCGGCGCCTGGCGATCTAAATCCCGCCTGCATCAACTGTTGTTGCAGCTTCTTTGTTTCGGCAGCAGAGGGCGGCAGCAGGCGGCTAACAGGCGCTGCCAGGCGCTGGGTTAGATCCATATTCGTACTACGCTCGTCGAGATTGACGGCGCTTACGACTGGACCGGCGCTGTTTTCACCCAGGCGCTTGAGGCGTTCAGTCGCCGCACTCTGCGGACGATATAAAAGCCAGTACGCGCCAAGCATGGCGAGCGAGATACAAACGAAAGTGGAGATGGCGATAATTAGTAGCATGGCATTGAATCGTCAGTTGTTAGTGGTCAGTGGTCCATTGATGACTTGGCGTTCATTTCTGGTTGGGGGTTCATGGCGTCAGTGGGTCTGTGTCGGCAGGCTGGCTCGGTCGGATTTCTACAACGGACCACTGACCGCTAACAACTAACCAGTCTCAAATTTTTATCCTCAGGATTTTTCGCACGATCAGCATGCCGGTGGCCTGTAGAAAGAGCGCCGCGGCAATCAGGTAATGGCCGCGCTGATCTTTCCAAAGCACAGTCATGTAATCGGGATTCATCGCTGTGATAGCGATGGTCACGAATATCGGCAAGCCGCACAAAAGCCAGGCCGACATGCGCGAGCTGGTTGTCAATGTTTTCAGATCGCCCATGATGCGAAAACGCTCGCGAATCGTGTAGGCGACTTTTTCCAAAATCTCGGCGAGATTACCACCGGTTTCTCGTTGAATCAGCACCGCAGTCACGCACATGCGTAAATCAAGCAGTGGAATGCGGTCGACCAGATTTTCCAGCGCCAGCTTCAGCGACAAACCAAGGTTTTGTTCTTCATAAGTCTTGCGAAATTCAGTAGCGATTGGTTCCGGCATTTCGGCTGACACCATGTGCATCGCTTCTGAAAATGCGTGACCGGCACTAAGGGCGCGACTCATCAAATCCAATGCGTCGGGCAGATGCTCGAGAAAATGGTCGAAACGCTTTTTCCGTTTCCACCAGACGTGCACAAATGGCAGCGAAGCTGCCGCGATCCCCGCGACGAACATCACCAGAATGGAAATGGTGATCACCGATGCGGCGAGGGCCGCGAGCATGCCGGCCATGCCCGAAAACATAACCAGGCGCGAAGGTGTGATATGCAGGTCCGCCTGGTCCAACATCCTTTTCAACTGCAATGCTGCCTGCATGCGCACCAGCGAACGATTCAACCAGGGAATTTCGCTCATCAGCTCGGCACGCGCGAGCACAACTTCAGTGTCTTCGGTGTGCGCCGAATGGAGCAATGCTTCCGAAAGTCGTTGTCGCAGGCGCGCACGTTTGGCGTCAGTGCCATGCGTGGCCAGCAGGTACGCGCCCAGCACGAGAAAGAGTCCAAACAGGAAAACTAAGAAGGAGATGAACATGTGTCCTACATTTCCTCGAAAAAGACTCGCGGTAACTGGAACCCGCTGGTCTTGAGTCGTTCGGCAAAGCGCGGACGAATGCCGGTGGGACGAAAGCGACCAATCACCATCCCGCTCGAGTCGACGCCGGTGCGTTCATACAGGAAGATTTCCTGCATCGTGATCGTTTCGCCTTCCATTCCCGTGATTTCAGAAATAGAGGTAACGCGCCGCGTGCCGTCGGATAGCCGCGCCACCTGGACCACGAGATTAATTGCGGCAGCGATCTGCTGGCGCATCGCGCGATCAGACAGACGCATTCCGGTCATTTGGATCATTGTTTCCAAACGCGACAACGCATCGCGTGGGGTGTTGGCGTGAACCGTCGTCAAGCTGCCGTCGTGGCCGGTGTTCATAGCCTGCAACATGTCGATTGCTTCCCCGCCGCGCACCTCGCCGATGACGATGCGATCCGGCCGCATGCGCAGCGAGTTGCGAACCAGGTCGCGTTGCGTCACTTCGCCGCGCCCCTCGATATTTGGCGGGCGCGTTTCCAATCGCACCACGTGTGGCTGTTGCAGTTGCAACTCCGCGGAATCTTCAATGGTCACGATGCGCTCGTTTTCCGGAATGTAAGCAGACAGCGCATTCAGGAGCGTCGTTTTGCCGGCGCCCGTGCCTCCCGAAATCAAGACGTTCAACCGCGCGCTGACGCACATCTGAAGCATGTCCGCGATGTCTTTGGTCAGGGCCTTGTTCTCGATGAGCGCGTTCATGCGCAGAGGCTCAGAACCAAAGCGACGAATTGAGAGCACCGGGCCGTCTATTGAGAGCGGTGGAATAATTGCGTTAACGCGAGAACCATCGCGCAGTCGCGCATCAACCATTGGCGATGATTCGTCGATACGCCGGCCGACCGAAGACACAATGCGCTCGATGACGCGCATCAAGTGCTCGTCATCCTTAAAGGCGACGTTTGTGACTTCGAGTTTGCCGCGGCGCTCGACGTAAATCGTGCCGTGAGAGTTGACCAGAATGTCGGAAATAGTACTGTCTGCCAGTAACGGCTCAAGTGGTCCAAGCCCGAAGAGTTCGTGCTGAACGTCATTGACAAGACGATCGCGCTCAGCCGTCGACAACGGCATGGCTTCCTGGGCCAACACGCTTTCAGCGAGTCGCGAGACTTCGGCATGTACTTGCTCCTGACTGAGCGCTGCCAGTTTCGTCAGGTCCATACGGTTGATAAGCGCGCGATGAAGCCGAGACTTCATCTCCTGAAACGAGTGCGCGCCATTCGCTTCGGCGCCGTTTCCAGGGAAACCTGGGGACTCTCTTATTAGTCTTTCTCGAAGTGCCATGTTGTGTTTATAACCGCCGGTTGACTTCAGCCAGCGTCCTTCGACGAATGAGAATTAAACGCTTAGGTCTGTACTGCTGATTTGCAACTCCAGCGCGTTGGGCGCTGCGTGTCGCTTGAAGAGTGACTTCCAGAAAGCTGGTCTGGGACTAGTGTTTTCCTGAATGGGTACCGTGCCGCTCGCGATTGTTTGTGCGATTCGTCTAATCTCGACCGCTATTTTCGAACCGGCATCCGACTGCACCAGCGGCTGTCCTAGATTTATTGAAGTGACGGCCGTTTGATAATCACTGGGAATGAAACCGATTACCGGCTCGCCCAGAAATTTTTCCACCTGGCGCAAATCCAAGTCGATCTGTTTGCTCCAGCGATTGACGACAATGCGAACTTTCTGTCTTGGATAACCAAGCCGGTCAAAAATCTCGAGCGCGCGCTGTGTGCTTCGAATCGCGGGAATATCCAGCGTCAGCACCAACACAATCTCGTCCGCCTGATCCAGCGCGGCCAGCGTTATCGAATCGAAAGTGTGCTGCGGATCCAGCACGACGTAATCGTAGGATTCCCGCAAGCGCTGCAAGACTTCGAAAACATGTTCCGGTTCGATCTCATCCGCCGAGTCGGCCTCTTTCGGCGCGGCCAGCAACCAAAGGTGCGATGAATGCGGCGTGACAAAACTGCCAATCAGCGCATCGTCGAGTCGATTGCGATTCTCGGCCATGTCGGCGAACGAGTATTTGGGATCGACGCCGAGAAACAACGGCAGGTCGCCCGCCTGAAGATTGAGATCGACGAGAACAGTGCGCTCCGCCGTCGCAGCTGCCAAATTAGTGGCCACAAAAGAAGTGCCGCAACCACCCTTGCTCGAAAAGACAGCAATCATCCGGCCCTTCTTTTTCGGTGCTTCGACCTGGCCGGAGCAGTATTCAGACACGCGATCCAAAACGGTTTTCAGTTCGTCCTGACTAATCGGCAGGCGCAAAAATTCGCGGGCGCCGGCTCGCAAACTGCGCAGGATCAGATCCGGCGAAGCGTCCTGCGCAGCGGTTATCAGAGCCGTGCGCGGCGCTTCTGTAACCAGGCGTTCGATAAGCTTGATTGCCTGATCGGAATTTGCTCCAAGGCTGACCAGCGCGGCCGCTGGTTTCAAGCGAATGATCTCGTCATGAAGTTGCTCGGCATCGTTGCCGCCAGCCAACAATTGCACGCGGCCATCGGCCGACAGTGCGGCGCGGATCTCTTTGAAATTATCGAGGCCGGTGCTCAAAACTACGATTGTCAGTGGCTGTGTCATTGTTTTCCCTGGATCCCTCAATCTGCTCGGCAGTTGGTAGTCATGATTGTAATTAAGGCATAACCCCGGCACTTTCGCCGGTTAACGTAGTGTTGTAATTCGGCATCTGAATACTCGTGCCGACAATGGGCGTTACAAATTTGAACTGGTAGTTCGTAATCGTCACCGCTACGGTTCCCCGGCCCACACCGAAGTCCGAATATTGAACATCTAAATTTTCCGGAGTTAGATCACTTACCAGAGGCTGTGAACCTCCCGCAGGGTCGCCATAAACCGCAACATTCCTGATCGCGGCAACACTTGGACCAACATTCGTCCCACTGGTTTTTACGCCTGCAGGACTACTGGCCGGTTGATTGACCGCGTAACGAGCGGCGCGGCGCGCTGCATCCGCCAAAGCGTTGTGCGTCCAGAGGGCGCGGCCAAATTCGATGACGCCAAACATCACTGTTAGAAAGACGGTTGCGCCAATAGCAAACTCAACCAGCGTTGCCCCACTTTGTCCCGACTTTGTATTTACATCGCGAAACATGTTTGCCGTAGACCTTTCAGATCGGCGATTGTGTCAGCAAATAACGCATCGTAACGCTGGGTTTAACGTCGATGTTGAGCGACAAAGAAGAGTTCATTAGCTTACCGAGATCGAAAATAGGCGTGTGCTTGAAGTTTGTGATCTCGATAGTGACGGTAGATGGGAACCCGGTCGTTACGGCGCCTGCTCCATTGCGCCGTGTGATGCTCACATTATCGACTGTCAGACCGTTAACTATCGGAGTTCCGGCACCCGCTACATTCCCGTATACGACCAGATTCTTCGCACTCAGATCATCGAGGCCGTTGGCCCGCGCAGTCGCCAGATAACGGGCTGCGACTCGTGAGCCCTTTGCCAGGGTCGTGTACGTTTGAAAGTAGCGACCAAATTCAGCGACAGCAGCGAAGAGCAGGACCAGGACTGGTATAGCAATGGCCAACTCGACGAGTTGCAGGCCGCGATCGTCGCGCCGGAAAGAAGTTATTTTTCTTGATAACTTTTGCCACATAGCGTCCTTACCTATAGAGCACGGGCTTTACGATTACGGGACCAGGATTAACCGCTCCACCAGGATCGTACTCGCCGTTTCCAACCACGACTCCTATGCCGATGTATTCCGCCTGTATGTCTCCCCCATTTCCGCCCTGGACTTTGCTTCGCAGGAAGAAGGCGCCGAAATGATCGATCTGAACCGTCGTTCGGCCGCCATCGAATTGGCTCTTTTTGATAATCGGAATTAATACGACGCGGCGCCCGAAAACTGCCTCATGCGAAGGTGACTGGCTTGGCGATCCATCCAGATATTGCTGATAGGTGATGCCTTCCTTGACGTTGGTGTCTGGAGGATAGTTAACTGGATCAAGACCGCTGGCGTAGTCATCAAAACGCGTATTAACTCCCTGCCTGACAGCGCCCGCAGACACACCCGGCTTTGTATCAACATACCCACCCGGTCCAACCACATTTCTTACACCGCTGGCCAGGCCGACTCGGTCATCACTTGCTCCGGCACCATCGATGGCCAGGATTTGGTAATTCCCCGGCGAAACTGAGCCCTGCGGGGCGCCACGAAATGTATAGAGTTTGCCCGGCTTAATTGTCGAAAGCGCGTCGTCGTCGACAACTGAAACCGGCAGATATCCCGCAAAGCTGGTCAAAGGCGCCGATACTCCGGCTACCGCGTCCGCCTTTAGGTTGAAACTCTTCCCCAGCACCATTGAGACAAACGCGATGTTTACCGGCGACTGTGGCGTAGTTACCTGAACGAAGCGAATGCCGCTTGCGGTCGCCAGCGCAGACGCTTCGCTCATGTATGGACCATCCAGGTTTTTCGCAAACAAAACATTGGCCCGGGGGAACGATACGGCTTGCTGATTAAAGTCGTATTTGTTCATCTCCTGAACAGCACGGTCCGCAGCTTTCGTGATTCCCGAATCGTAGAAGTTCAATCCCGAAGCTCCTGCCAACGCCGCTGCGTCAGCAGCGTTCTGCAATTCATTCTTGGCGAGATACAAGTGGCTGATATCCACTCCCATGCCAACGGCGAGAAGTAACGAGAGCATTCCAATGGCGGACACTGCCAGAATTGAACCGCGTTCGCCTTTCCGTTTATTTATCGCCAGGGGTTTCATCTTTTCCTCCTGCCCAACAGTTTCTGCTTGATCAGTTGTTTATGGTTTCAGAGGTTCGGGGCGAGTAGTTGTAAGCGCAGCTTGCGCTACAGGAGCTCCTTGATCGGCAGCGGGTTTCGTGTTTGCAGAAGTAACCGTTGCGGCACTAGTGCTTGAATCAGTCGTGCTCTTCGACTTAGGGTCGGCATTCGCCGGTGCAACTGGCGCCTTCGGAGCGGCGTCCGGCGCTACTTGCGATTTTTGGCCAGTGATTGAAAAACCTGTAGATCCCTGGATGCCTTCGCCTTTTGGCTCAACGCCCAGCGGCGAGCCCTTCTTTAAACCATCGATACCACGGAACTGCGGAACGTCATCAGGGTTAAGTGGCTTCACCACCTGGGCCGTTATGATGAACATCAATTCAGTTTCATTCTTTTGAAATGACTTCGACTTGAATAGATTGCCCAGGACTGGAATCTGGCTGATTAGCGGCACTTCAGACATCGTTTTGATCTCGCGATTATCGAGCAAACCGGCAAGCGCGAAGCTTTGTCCATCGCGCAGTTCCACGCCTGTGCTCGCTCGACGCGTGCTAAGACCGGGTATTACGAAACCGTCAAACTTCACGCCGTTGGAAAAATCGATAGTCGAAACCTCAGGCATCAACTCCAGGCGGATATGGTCTTCATCAATAATGGTCGGCTTGAATTTCAGGCGCACTCCGTATTCCTTGAACACGATCGTCACGCTGGTGCGTGAGCCGTCGCTTTGAACTACTGGAATCGGAAATTCGCCCCCGGCGAGAAAGCTCGCTTCCTGTCCATCCATAGCGATGATGTTTGGTTCGGCGAGCTCGCGCACTGCGCCCTGCGTTTGCAGCGCCCGCAGCATAGCCAGCGAATTGCCGCCCATCAGTAATAAGTTCAGCGCGGGCGAAGACAAAGCACCCTGAATGACGCCACAACCAGTACAAAGCGATGATGGTTGCGATGGCGGACCGGATAGACCACTTGGTCCAAGTCCGCTGTTGAGATAACCGCCAGCACCAGGAGAACCTTGATAAGTGTAGGACGTCCCCAGGTCCTTCATGCGGTTGCGCGACACTTCCGCCACGCGAACTGAGAGCTGCACCTGGACGGCGCTCTTCACCGGAGATGCAAGCATGTTGACAGTCTTGAAGCCCGCGGCCTCAACCACGCTCTGCACCTGGCCGGCAGTCTTTGCGTCGGCCACGCTTCCAGACAACACGACTGAACCATTAGCCTGGCTCAAGCGAATATCATCCTTAGGAAACAGCGCCCGTATCTGCGAATCGATCAGTGAAAGATTGGCGCGCACATACACATCGAACACGAGATACTCGTTGCCCGACTGTTCCCAGGCGATAAAGTTGACCTGGCCATACGCCTTGCCGTTTACAACCACCTGGTCCGGCGTGACGAGTACTGCTTCGGCAATCTCCGGATTCGAAACTGAAAAACGGCCGACGGGCTTGTCGAAATTGATCACTCGCGACTGGCCAACCAGCACGTTGACCGCAACCGCTTCTTTGTTTTGTTTGAAAGATGCTTTGTAGGAATTCTCATCCGCAAAGGCGAACGAGCTTGTCGCTACGATGATCAATGACGCCAACAGCAAATGTGGTCGGCGTGTGATTGGGGAACGGCTGTGCATGTCTCTTGCTCCTTTGTTTTCGGTACTCGTTTCGTCGCCAGTTGTTTTGGGCGCACCTGAATCTGATTATGGGAAATCTACGTTTCGTTTTTTGGCACCCTCGATCATCTCGACTGACGCGCGCGGGGGTGCTGGAGTGGCCGGGGATACGGCTGGTTTTGGCTCTACATGGACGCGGCGCACTACCGGCCTCGTCGCCGGCTTAGCCTGCTCGCTCTTTAGCGAGCCGGGATCCGGCACCGGTGCGGCGTGGTCGCCACCCAACAAACCGCGCTTGTTAATTCCAGTGGTCTGCTCGTCGCCCTGATCCACCGAGTTGCGCATAACTAGTTGCAGATGACCTTCGCTCGCTGCCAAAGCCAATTTCTCTGCCTGTTCGGGAAGCACCAGCAGTGTTACCGCCTTTACGCTGTTTGCTTCGCGCTGGTTCTCTGGCTTGTCGATGTTCTGACCGTTGGCGAGCACCTTGATGTTTTGCAGTACAATTTTCGAAATTGGATCCTGCATGCCGGCCTTTTCAGCCGGATCGATCACGACCACGACGTCAACCAACGTGCCCGGCATGATGAAGCCGGAAATTCCGACAACGTCATCAACCTTGACTGTCATCGCGCGATAGCCTTCCGGAATCACCGCGGAAAGTCCGCCGGCGGTGCCTTCAGGCGCAAGCCGCGCTTCGGTGATCGGTTCGCGCGGAGCGATGTTGGTCACGGCGACGCGTCCAGCTAATTTGTCGGGCGACTCAAACGCTCCATCAGGCGTCGACTCTTTCGGAAATTGAACCACCATCACCTGTTCCGGGATGATCTTCGTGCCGATGGGAATCGCCACCTTGGCAACTGCCACACGATTCAAGTTCTTGGTGTAGGCCTGAGCACTCGATAAGTAACGGCTAACCGAAAAGGCCGCTAGCAATCCGAACAGCAGTGCTCCGACTAAAACGATGAAGAAGCGTTTGTTGCGCATAGTTAACTCTCCGTGTGATTCAGTTGGTCGCAAGGTGCGACCTGGATTTTCAAGCTCGAAAGATAGCGATGGAGATAATGCTGCCCATGGTGATAGCGACGCCGTAGGGAATGGTATGGGTGCGATCGGCCGGCACCGCGAATTTCGGCATCTGCCAGCCGGGCAACATGCCAACGAAAATTTGCAAAACCCGATGCAACGTCGTCATTACTGTGCCGGCGCGAATAATTGAGACTAAGGCGAGCAAGCCGCCGGTCAGAACGACTACCAGAAAAGTTGGAACTACAAGTTGCGCTCCAATTACTGCGCCAATCGCGGCGAACAGTTTCACGTCGCCGGCGCCCATCGCACCGAAGATGTGAAGGATGAACATAAAGACAAATGCCAGGCCGCATCCCGCCAAACTCGCTCCGACACCTGGTAGTCCGGCAAAAATTGCATTCAGCGCGACTCCCGCCGCCAGAGCTGCCAGTACAAACGCGTTTGGAATCCGGCGATAGCGAACATCGTAATAGCCGATGATGATCGCCAGCGGAACCAGCAGACTGATGTTTACAAGTGGTTGAGACATTCTGTTGTTGCTGACTGTTATGGTTTGAAAGGCAGCTTGGTGCTAGCCGCCGACCCGCGTTGCAAGTTGATTCAGTCTTGAACCAATGGCATCGCCAAGTGCCGTAAACGCGCCCGCTACCGCAATGGCGATCAATGCTGCGGCGACTGCGTACTCGGAAAGTTCAAGACCAGTCTCATCTTTGAGAAAATTCTTCATTTCGGTTCGCTTTATTGGAAACCCTACTTGGAGATGGTCGTGCCAAGTGAAGTGATCTTGTCGCCGATGGCGGTGCCGAGAGCTGTAAAAGCGCCTACGACCGCGATGGCGACCAGAGCCGCCGCAACCGCATACTCCGAGAGTTCAAGACCTGTTTCATCGAGAAGGAATTTTTTCATCGTCTTCGCCTCAATCGTAATAATGACTTCAAAATTTAAAGTCTTGAGTGGGCCAGGCGCGCTCTCTGCGAACCTCATGATTCGGTAGGAGCGCGCTGGTCCCTTTCCTGGTCACGACTACTTGGAGATGGTCGTTCCAAGCGTCGTGATTTTTCCGCTGATGGCGGTGCCGAGGGCGGTGAAAGCACCGACCACTGCGATCGCAACCAGAGCTGCGGCAACTGCGTATTCCGACAACTCAAGACCGGTTTCATCGCGAAAGAATTTCCTAATCATTTTGTTTGCTCCTTTAAGTTTGGGTTGTTGCTTTGCTCGATCGTTTCTTTCCAGGCGAAAGAAGTTTGTTGCTGTGTGCCCCCTGAAAGCCTCATGACGGAAGGGCCACTGTTGAATGTGGCCCCTCGCGGCTGCTGCGCGATGCGGAAGGGCTATTGACCGTGCGGCGGCCAAAGCCATTTATTCCGCTCACTACAGCGCCACATAGAGTTAGTGCCAAAAGCAGAAGCCCATTGCCGCGCGCGAGCATGACGCTGACATTAAGAACAGCGAGCGTCAGAACGGGTGCAGCAATGGCGATCGCTACCAGCGAGATGAACTCTTTAATGGTGATTGCCTTCATGAGAATCCGTAGCCTGTTGGGCTTCCTCTCGCGACGCAGTGTTGCTCGCGACGAAGGTGCACTTAACAAGCGACGTGCCATGAGTGAGGGCAGCACAATTGCACCATTTACCTCATATTCAAGCGCAATACCGCTGCGGCTTTGTAGCCTTCGGTTAACAAGCCCGCGACGTTGCTCGATTGATTTCTGGGTTCGAAGTGGAGGGCATTAGAGCTTTTGCTAATGCTCTGCGGGGTGTCGCCACCGGTTTACAACACAAAAGCCGGATCAATCACACGGGCGACATTTGTGAGTCTTCGCTAAAAAGAAAAAGCACTCGAGATTGGACTCGAGTGCTCTTCAACCCATATAGCGTTCCAGCTAATTGCGTTCGGCCCGAAACTGTAAGCCTGGTTCGGTATCTTCCTGAAGAAAATCCGTGACATCGATCGCGAGTCGCTTCAACTTTTTGTAAAGTGTTTGGCGCGAGCCCAGACCCAACGCTTCGCTGGTCCGCGCTACGTTGCAGTGGTTGCGCTTCAGTGTTTCTGTTATCACGCGCCTCTCGTATTCCTCCAATAACTCTTCAAGCCGCTCCGGTGAGTGCTTTGCGTCTTTGTCGTTGAACCCCGCCGGCCATATGTGTTGACTAATGTTGTCTGGGATGATGTACGCGTTTTCTTCGGCGTACAAAACAAGTCTTTCAATCTCGCCCGCCAATTCACGGACGTTGCCCGGCCAGGGATATGCTTCCAGAACTCGCACCGCGTCCCAGGTAATGCCGGCGACTGCGCGATCGTTGCGTCGCGCGAAGTGTGAAAGGTAATGGGAAATGAGAGCAGATACGTCTTCGGGACGGTCCCTGAGCGGCGGGACCTTAACGGTCAAAGAGGCTATGCGGTAATAAAGATCCTCTCTGAACAATCGTTCGCGTACCAGTTGCTCCAGATCTTTATGCGTCGCCGCAATGACGCGCACGTTGACCTTTCGCGGAGACTGCTCGCCGAGTGGGTGGATTTCTCCTTCCTGCAGGAATCGCAGCAGTTTTGGCTGCAACGTCAGAGGCAGGTCACCAATTTCATCCAGGAACAGCGTTCCATTCTCTGCCGCGCGCACCAGCCCATCACTATCGCGAAGCGCGCCGGTAAAACTTCCGCGCCGATGACCAAAGAGCATGCTTTCGATTAAGTCCGGCGGCGCCGCCGAACAATTGAAGGGAATGAACGCTTTCTCCGCACGCTTGCTCAGCCGGTGGATGGCGTGGGCCACCAATTCTTTGCCTGTGCCCGACTCACCGGTGATTAGAACTGTCGAATTTGAATCTTTGATCCGCGCGACAACTCGTGCGACGTCGTTCATCGCCCGGCTGGCGAAAATCATTCCGGGCAAAATTGCTTTGTCGTCTTTTTCTTCCGATTCCTTCAACGAGCGGTTCGTGCGATGCAGGGCCACGTGAGAATGCGCCAGCCGCGTTGCGTCGATAATGGCGCCGAGATCTCTAGCTTGCGCTTCGGAGATTGGCCGCACGCATTGACCGTATAAAGCCGCGCCATCTCGTTGCGCTTGCGAGCTGCTCAATACAAACCACACACATGTATCGCCCGCTTTGACCCTTGGCCAGTCTGCATCGCCACTTAACACCTGGACCAGATCCTGTTCGGCCAACGAGAGTTCTATATCTTTCAGGCCCTCGACCCATTGAAGGTGCGGCGCGGAACCAGTCGAGAAGCTCCAGATCGAAAGACCGTACATCGGCGCGGTTGCTTCTACCACGAGGCTGAGCTTGAGCATCACTTCATAGAGAAGTTCGGGCCCGGATTCGGCCGCCTGGCACAGGGCCCGCAGGATGGAGCTTATCGGTAATTGATTGCTATTGATCAAAGTCTTAACGCGATTTTGGTGGCGAACTCGAACTCACGCGTGGTCCTTCGCCAAAAATTTGCATCGAACTAATCCGGATTTGGATTCTGCAGAACGGAAATCAATTTGAGGGCAAGGTATCGACCGCGGAGGCGTTGTCCGAGACCCGTGGTCAGTTCCGAACGGGTTTCGTCCTGAAGTCTAGTCGCGGCAAGGAAGTCGTGTCAACAATTTTAAACGCGAACACTTGTTCAGTTAGAGAATCTAGGAATTGTGTTCGCCGGGCGTTCGCCTTTTTGGTCCATTAAGCGCTCTTACTTCATGTAAGCGTTGAACTTACATTGCGAAACCGTTGCAAAGAAATTGCTTTACACCCTTAAGCACTGGTGCTACATTCCGCTAACCTTGACCCTAAACCGTTGACTGGCAATGGATTGAACATAGTTTCAGCGCAGCCGGTTGGGGTAAACATAGCGAAAACACCGCTATCTTGTGCATCGGCCGATTCGGTAGTTAAGCAGACTCTTAAAAATTTCATGACTATTCAGTTTGGAACCTCCGGATGGCGAGCCGTAATTGCCGACGAATTTACATTCGCCGGTGTTCGCTCTGTTACCGGCGCGATTTGCTCCCACTTCGGTTCCAAAAAAGCGGCCAATGACGTAATGGTCGTCGGTTATGACACCCGCTTTCTTGGCGAACAGTTTGCCCGCGAATGTGCGGACATCGTAGCCGCAAACAATTTCACAGCTCTGCTTTGCGATGGCCCGGTTCCGACGCCGACTCTTTCCCACGCGATTCGCACCCGCAACGCCGTCTGCGGAATCAATTTCACTGCTTCGCACAATCCGCCCGAGTACAACGGCATGAAGCTTTCCACGGGCGATGGCGCTCCCGCGCTGCCGGAAATCACTCGCAATGTCGAGCAGCTCATCAAGGGCGTGGAGCGGGCGCAGAGCAAAACGCAATCAGAGAAACCTGCCCTGCAAACCTTTTCGGCGCGGCCGGATTATCTTGCTGATCTAGGCACGAAAATTAGGTTTGACGAGATCAAACGTGCAGGCGGGCGATACGCATACGACCCAATCTGGGGAACAGGTCGCGGATATCTCGACGAAGCATTGCGAATGCACGGCCTTGAAGTCGAAACCATTCACGATTGGCGCGATGTCCTCTTTGGAGGCAGAGCGCCTGAGCCGGATGAGAGTCACTTAACAGAATTGCGCGAGCTTGTCTTGTCTAAGAAGTGCGTGCTTGGTCTGGCAACCGATGGCGATGCCGATCGTTTCGGCGTCATTGACGCAAACGGTTCTTTCATCTCCCCCAATCAATTGATTGCTCTTCTCTTCGATTATTTGGTGGAGTCAAGACAATGGAGTGGGGGCGCTGCCCGCTCGGTTGCAACTTCGCATCTGGTCGACCGCGTTGCGGAAGCTCGTGGTTTGCCAGTTTATGAAACACCTGTCGGTTTCAAATACATCGGAGAATTGATCAATGAAAACAAGATTGTCATCGGTGGTGAAGAGTCGGCGGGACTATCAATCAAAGGTCACTATCCGGAGAAAGATGGCATCCTTGCGTGTTTGCTCGCAGCGGAGGCAGTTGCGGCGCGCGGCAAGAGTTTGACTGAGCAGTTGAACGAATTGTATGCCCGGGTTGGCAAGCTCGAATCAGGCCGCACGGGAATTCGCCTAACTCCGGAGATAATGAAAACGCTGCCCGACAAGCTCAAACAGGATCCAAAGGAGATCGGTGGCCGGCGGGTTGAGCGAACCAATCGCCTGGATGGAGTGAAGTTCATTTTCGCAGATGGATCCTGGCTCTTAATGCGCCCGTCAGGAACCGAACCGGTAGTTCGTATTTACGCGGAATCAGAATCAGCAAAAGACGTGGAGGTGCTCCTTGAGCAGGGTCATAGATACTTACTGGGTGGATGAACGGATTCGAGCGCAGCGCGTTGCGCCCCGAGTAGCTTCTCCGTTGGCATCAGTCAAAGAGATTTCACTGGATATTATTGGCACGCGCTCCGAGGTTCGTCGTCGCGGCGGCTTAATACCAGCCTGGGTAATTTTTGGAATGATTATCCTGGGAACGTTTGCCATCTGCGTCGCAGTAACAATGCGAACACGCACCAGGATGTCTCTGGCATCCGATCAGTACGTTCGCATGCAAACGGATGTCGAGGGATTGCGAAACGCGAACCAGTCGTTGCGATTGGAAATTGAAAAGTTGCGTACCGACCCACGCACCATCGAAGTCGCCGCGCGCAGCCGCCTGAACATGGTGCGTCCAAACGAAATTGTTGTGCCCGTCGAATGAGCAATTGGGGAAGCTCCTTCGCAACGGATGCCGCTGGATTTAAGTTTACCTGCCGGTTACCCGCTAGTTCCCCTTCTTGAAACACCACGTATCGCGAGTGCCTGCCGAGAACGCGCGGCTGTGACTGCCATCACAGCCGCGCTCCCCTCTTCAAAAATTCAATTGCAATTTGAGGCATAGTCGTGTTGACACCCCTATGACCGTAAACTAATATCGAATTACATTTAACACGATCAATCGAAGTTTTATGTCTGATACCAAAGAGTTCACTTCTCCAGCAGAGGAAGCGGTCGAAGAGTGGGAACGGGAGACACTGCAACCGCTTCTCGAAAAGCATCCCGAACGAAAATCCAATTTTCAAACTGTCTCGCTTGAGGAGACAAATCGACTTTACTCACCTGCGGATGTCGAGCCACTAGATTTCGAGCGAGACATTTCCTTCCCTGGCAATTTCCCTTACACGCGCGGCATCCATCCGACCGGCTATCGGGGCAAGCTTTGGACCGTGCGCCAGTTTGCAGGCTTCAGCACACCGGAAGAAACGAACGCGCGTTTCAAATACTTATTGGCGCAAGGCCAGAACGGTCTTTCAGTCGCTTATGACTTGCCGACTTTGATGGGTTACGACGCTGACTCCCCGCTGTCGGAAGGAGAGGTGGGCAAATGCGGCGTTGCTGTTTCTTCGTTAGCCGATATGGAAGCGCTCTTCAATGAGATACCGCTTGAGCACGTCACTGTCTCGCAAACGATTAATGCGCCGGCTTCCGTTCTCCTGGCGATGTACCTGGTCGTTGCAGAGAAACAGGGCGCCGACTGGAAAAAGATTTCCGGGACCCTGCAAAACGACATTCTTAAGGAATACATCGCGCAGAAAGAATGGATCTATCCGATTCGTCCAGCAATGAAGCTGGTAGTAGATACTTTTGAATTCTGTACCCAGCATGTGCCTCGCTACAATCCGGTTTCTGTCAGCGGTTATCACATCCGCGAAGCCGGCGCGACGGCCATCCAGGAACTCGCTTTTACGCTGCGCGATGGCCTTGAATACGTGGAATGGGGTGTGCGCGCGGGACTCGAGTTGGATGCGTTCGTGCCCAGGATGTCTTTCTTTTTCAACGCTCATAATGATTTCTTTGAAGAAGTGGCGAAGTATCGCGCCGCACGTCGCATCTGGGCGCGCGAGATGCGCGATCGCTTTGACTCAACCAACGAGCGCACGCTGAAACTTCGGTTTCATACCCAGACAGCCGGTGTGTCATTAACAGTGCAACAGCCGCTCAACAACATCGTCCGCGTTGCGATCCAGGCGCTGGCCGGCGTACTCGGCGGCACTCAAAGTCTGCACACTGATGCTTACGACGAAGCGCTCGCGCTACCCACTGATCGCGCCGCCTTGATCGCTTTGCGCACGCAACAGATCATTGCCGAGGAGACTGGCGTGGCGAACACCGTGGATCCGCTCGGCGGCTCCTACTACGTCGAATCGCTTACACAAAAGATGGAAGAGAGAGCGCTGGATTATTTCCGTCGCATCGACGCGATGGGCGGAATGGTTGAAGCAATCGAGAAAGGTTTTCCGCAGCGAGAGATTCAGGATTCGGCTTATCAGTATCAGAAGGCGGTCGAACGCGGTGAGCAAGTGATTGTGGGCGTCAATAAGTACGCGATGGAAGACGAGTCTGCCGAGGTTCAAACCCTTGTAATCGATGAATCGGTGCGCGAGCATCAGGTTGAACGTTTACAACAAACTCGCGACCTGCGTGATGCCGGTGCTGTTAGCAATGCGTTGGACAAACTTCGCCGCGCTGCCCAGGTTAGCGAAAACACTATGCCGGCGACGATCGAGGCAGTGCGCGCTTATGCTACGCTCGGTGAGATTTGTTCAGCCCTGCGAGACGTTTACGGCATCTACGAAGAGCCTGCGTTCTAGTCTTAGTATCTCGCATATTGACCCATCCCCAAAAAATATGCGACCGCTATTGCCGCTGGTTTTCTTCCTGCTAGTTCCCAACCACCATTCGCAGGCCTCGCCCCAAGCAAACGTCCTTAGAAACGATCGCGTGATTGTGAAACCCCGCACGATTGTGATCGTTCGCCGCGGCAAAATCGTAAAAGACTTTCCGGACAAGAAACGAGCAACAATCAAGTACCCGATAATTACTGGCCTTAGTGACGCTCGCGTTCTGCGTCGGGTTCAGTCAATCCTGCAAATCAAAAATGTATTCGATACCTCCCTTGCCGAATATCGCCAGGATAACTGGTTGGAAGAATTTAGTTATGAAGTGAACTACAACAAAAACTATATTTTGGATATTACCTTTAGCCAAAGTGGATCGGGCGCATATCCAGACAGCCAGAAGAAAGACTTCGCGATAGATCTTAGGAAAGGCAGCATCATTAAGGCGTCGGATGCATTTGTGGCTAACAAACTCGAGTCACTCGCCGGATTGGTTAGGGCCAAATTTCAGACTGAACTAAAGCAGATTTTAAAAGATCTTGCTGAGTCTAATAGCGATCCCGAGGACATAAGAATTGCAAAGGAAGCGCAGGAAGCGCTTGAGTATAAGCTGGCTGACCTTGATGCGTTTGCGGTAGGAGGTAAAGGAATCACGTTTCTTTACGACGCCGGATATCCACATGTAATACAAGCATTTGAACCCGAGGGCAGATACTTTTTCAGTTACACGGAACTCAAGCCCTACATCAAACGCGACGGTCCGCTGGGGCAATTCATACAGTAAGGCTACAATAAGGTTTATGAACGATAGAAAAATCCGCGTGTTGGTGGCGAAGCCCGGTCTAGATGGACACGATCGCGGCGCCAAAGTTATTGCCCGCGCGCTGCGCGACGCGGGCATGGAAGTCATCTATACCGGCCTGCGCCAAACACCGGAAATGATTGCGGCGGCGGCTTTGCAGGAAGATGTGGATGCGGTCGGTGTGTCAATTCTTAGCGGAGCACATAACACGCTTTGCCCGCGGATTGTGCAGCTGCTTCATGATCAGGGCATGAACGACTGCCTGGTTCTACTCGGCGGCATTGTTCCCCAGGACGATATCGCGAAACTCAAACAGCAGGGCGTCGCGGAAATTTTCCTGCCCGGCACATCCACTGAAAGCATCGTCAATTTTTTGCGTGAAAACGTAAAGCCACGCGAATAAAAATGACGGCGGCGTCTGCAATCGTTACTGACGTCATCGGTGCCATCGCCGTCATTCGTTTCAACCGACCTGCCGCGCGCAATCCTCTTTCCAGCTCCACTCTGTACGAACTCACAAATGCTGTCTCATCACTAACTGCACGTGAAGATCTAAAGGCGATTGTTTTCACCGGCGCGGAAGACGTGTTTGCTTCTGGCGCCGACATTCGCGAGCTGGCTGAACTGGATCAAAAGGACGCACTTGAGTTTTCGAGGTTTGGTCAGAAACTCTTTCAGACCATCGCGGACGCCAGGCAGGTGACGATTGCGGCCATCAACGGTTATTGCATGGGCGGAGCACTCGATTTAGCGCTGGCTTGCGACATCCGTATCGCTTCCCCTCAGGCTGTTTTCGCACACCCTGGCGCGCGCTTGGGAATCATCACCGGCTGGGGCGGTACGCAAAGACTGGCTCGCCTTATTGGCCGCGCCCGCAGTTTGGAGTTGTTCAGCACTACGCGAGCCGTTTCAAGCCAGGAGGCGCTGGCAATCGGATTGATAAGCAATATTTCTGAGGATGTCATGGCCTCTGCTCTCGCAATCGGTCATGCGAGGGAACTTCATTAGGCCGCGCACGCAAAGTTTTCGGTAACGGTATTGAACTTTAAGTCTATTGCTCCTCTGATCTGGCTCGCATGCCTCTTATGCGATCTGAATCGAGCGCCAGGTCGCTGCTTGTCGAATTGCCCAGATCATCAGCGTATTGTGCGCAGAGGTCTATAAGATTTATACTGACATCCTACATAAGGAAAAATCGAGTAGCATTTGCAGGTGTGCAATGAAAAGCTATCGTATAGGGCCAACTACGAGACTTCCAATATTTAAAGCCTCGGCGAGCGCTTTCGTCTTCATGGTAGCCGCACCGCTGACGGCCCAGCAAATTGACCCACGGCTTGGCACCGCAGGGGCGGGTAGAGCGCGAGAAATAGCTGTCCGAGAAAGGGAGTTGGAGCGCTCAAGGATTGAGCTGGGGGCGAGCAGGGCTTCAGAAGATCCCAATCAGTTAGCGGTACGTAAGATCGTATTAGAGCAGATTAAGAAAGACTTCATGCGCATCCAGGTTATTAAGAATGAGATGATGTATGCAATTTCAATCAACAATGCGTTTGACTACAAGCGTATATCGGATACAGCGGCGGAAATCAAAAAGCTGGCTAATCGGTTAAAGATAAACCTGGCACTTTCTAAATCAGAGGAGAACGAAAAGAATGGAAGCAGTCAGAACGCGCCCGACAGGGCTCAACTAAAAGCATCGCTCCTAAGCCTCGATAGTTCAATTCAGAGCTTTGTAACGAATCCTCTTTTCCAGAAACCCGTGATTGACATTCAGCTGGCAACTAAGGCCAGCCGTGATCTTGAGAGTATTATCGAAATCAGCGGCAGCATAAAAAAGCGCGCCGAGCGGCTAAGCAAGATTCATGAGTAATCTAAGTAGCTCTCAGTTTTGTGGCTAAATCACGATACGCAGAGAGTGGGTGAGCGCGAAAGTACGGCTTCGCGATTAGGCGCTATGAAACACAAGGAGGTGGGCCATAAGCGCCCACCTCTTTTGTTTTTGACAGGAATCAACTGGTCGGCCAATTGATTAGAATCTAAACCGAGCCGACACTTGGATCGTGCGTGCGCTGTCGGTTGACGATGGATCGCCCAGTCCGCCAAAGATCGGGTTCTGGAGGTCCTTACTAACTCGTCCGCTCCGCAGGTCCTGAAGATGCAGCACGCGCCCGTCGCTGCCGATGTAATGACCGGTGTATGGGTCTAAGCACGAACGGCAGTCCTTAATGGCAACCCCAGCTGCGTCGATGGCTAGCGGCAGCAGGTTAAGAGTATCGTTGCCGTTGTTCAGCAGAAAGTTCGTATGGTTCAAGATGTTGAAGATGTCCACCTTAAACTCCAGACGCATCTGCTCTCGGATGGGAAATGCCTTGATAAAGGACATGTCAAACCGATAGTAGGGGCGGCCACGACCGGCATCGCGAACAAGATTGCCGTTGAGGAACTGGAAATCAACGATATCGCCAGTAAAGCTATCCGTTGGCCCTCTCGAACTAGCGCCTGCGGGCGCGAGGAACGTGGTCTGCGTGCAGCCGGGGCACAAACCCGCGGCAATGGCCGCTTCGCTGATCGCTAAGTTAGTGCCGCTGCGAGACGCTATATTAGTGGCACTGAGCGTGCCGTCCGGCAGGACATTGGGACGCTGCTGGGTTTCGTTACCGGCGCCAAAAAAGAACGTGGCCGAGAACGGAGCATCACCGGTTGAGACTGGATAAGGACGTCCCGACTGAAGCGTGCCGACCCCGCCAATAGTCCAGTTATTGAGGATATGCTTTAGGACCGACCGATGGGTCAGATTCTCGGTGTCATAGACGGCACCGAAGTTGGCTAAATGACGAACGTCGTTATATGAGAGACCACGATCCGCTCTGATATTGCGGGGATCTCCCGGCTCAGAAAGGCCGTAGAAGTCTTCAGTTGACGAGAGCAGCTTCGAGAATGTGTAGCTGCCGTTGAACTCGAAGTGATTCGACAGACGCTTTGTGGCACTGATAAAACCGCCATTATAGCTTGAGGTGCGCGTGTTTTCATTTGTGCGTATTGCCGTGAACCGCGGGTCTGGCCTGCCTTGGAAATAGAAGAACCCTGGGTGAGCGGGGTCTGCTACGATGACGGGGTAGTTTCGGTCGCGCTCCCCGAATAATCCGAATCCGTAGACCCCGGTGAAACCGACGTCGAGCACAAAGTTTCTGCCTATCTGACGGCTGAGTGTCGCGCTAGCGGAGCGCACCTCGGGGTTCTTCAGGTCAGTGGAGATCGGCCGTACGCGACCGAAGAAGCCGACTGGCCTTTGGGTCTCGAGCACGGCGGCGGATGGTCGGTTCGGGGCAAACGCCAGCACCGCCGGGTCAGTTAATCCGGAAAGTGTTAACAGATTCACGCCGTCGAAATTGAGCGAGTCGAGCGAGACGTTGAGGTACGCAATCTGGGTGACCTCGCCGAACGATAATCTGATGACCGTCCGATCCTGATCCCCGAACAGGGTATGCAAGAAGCCACTGTTGAAGCGTGGGCTCCATGCCAGTCCAACTCTCGGTTGGAAGTTGTTCTTATCCGATGAGCAAGCGCGGATGATCCCGTTGCCCTGGAGACATCCGTTGTCTTTTGTGCCTCCTTTGAAGGCTCCACTTTCGACGTCATAGCGCAGGCCAAGGTTGAGTGTCACATTTGGCCTGATCTTCCACGAATCCTGACCGTAGAAGCCATAGATGGTATCCGTCGCGTTGACTTGTGCCGGGCCGATCCCGATATCAAAACTCGTCGCCGGGTTCCCCGGGGTGGCAAACGGAGCGCCATTCGGACCGCTTTCGGGCTTGTCGTAGTGATAGAGGCCCTTGTTGATCTGTGTGAATAATGAAAAGTATGGGGTGTGGGAAATGCTGGTCCCGAACTTGAAAGTATGCGCTCCTCGCGACATCGTCAGGTTGTCGATGATTTGATAACGCCTATCACGCGCACCCTGCGGACAGCAGAAGGCTGCACCGTGATAAAAGCCTGGTCCTGACTGACCTGGCAATTCGCTTTTCGTTGGCGTTACACTTCTGAGGCGATGAAAGACGAAGCGGACCTCGTTAATCACAGTGGGCGTCGCAGTCCACGTATCCGAGACGTTGAGCGCAACGTCATGAGAATCAGAGGCCACCAGCGACTCCTGCGTAGCGAAGGGTGCGATTTGCACCAGCAGGTTGTCCTGCAGGTCACGCTGCGTGTTGTAGCGCGCCGTCAATTGATGTTTCTTGGTGAGCTGGTGGTCAAGTTTTATTGAAGTAAGCAATTCTTTTGTCGGCGATGTTAATGTGATCGCCTTCCCACCTGGTGTTAGCGTGAGTGGCACTGCCTGTCGGACCTGCTCGTAGCTCAAGAAAAAGAAGGAACGGTTCTTAATGATAGGTCCACCGAATGTCCCTCCGCCTTCATACTTGTGGAACGGAGCGCGGCGAAAACGAGCATCGGCGCTCTGATTATAGAAGAAAGTGTTAGCTGTCAGATTGCGGCCACGAGTGTAATAATGGCCGTCACCATGGAACCCATTGGTGCCTGATTTGGTGATGACGTTGAGTATGAGGCCACCAGATTGGCCATACTCGGCATTGTAATTGTTCGTAAGTACCTGGAACTCCTTTACCTCCTCAACCGATGCCCCCAACTGCGAGCGCCCGGAAACCACCTGATCAGTGATGGTGCCGCCGTCAATGTTGTATTGAATACCCCGGTTGTTGACCGCCCCTGGCGCGAGCAAATCACTGGAGACGTTGGCGGTGTCATACTTAACACCCGGTGCGGTAGTTGCCAGGGCAGCGTAATCGTTGGACACGCCGCCGAGGCCATTGAAGCTTGTCGTGGTGGGGAGAGTCGCGACGGATCTGTCGGTAACAACCGTTGAAACATCGGTCTTGGCTGTTTCGACGAGCGGAAGTTCGGCTGTGACTGTCACGCTTCCCGTGGCGCCGGCAATGGCCAGGTTAAAATTAACGTCTCGTCGCTCGCCAACCTGAAGCTTAACGGCTTCAGCTTTTGCCGGAGAGAAACCCGTTGCTTCAACCGTGATGTCATAAACTGCTGGCGGCAGCGTTTCCAATGTGTACAGTCCGTCGCCTGAGGTTGTTGTGGTCCGCTCGATTCCGGTTTGGGTATTTCGCGCTACCACCTTGGCGTCCTTAACCACAGCGCCTTGGGGGTCACTCACCCTACCGATAATGGTCGCCGTGGACGCAGACTGCGCCTGACATATACCGATGGATAATACCAATAAAGAGAGCAAGCCAAACGAGCACAGTATTCTCTTAAGCATGAGACACCTCCATTCAAAGTGGTTGGATAATTCGCCTGCGACAGTGGGTAGCTTATCGCGGCGGAACATTTGATGAGAACGGTGCAAAACCGGCCTCCCAAAAAATCGGGGCTACAAGTCGGGTAGTCTGAACTCGCGGCTTTCTTCACACTTCCCTTGAGTGTTCAAAAACTGCTTGAACTAGACGTTAGACCATGCGGAAATGTGATGCCACTTAGTCGCGCATGCTACTCCTTCTTTAGAAACCTGGCAATACCTCTTTAGCAATCTTCCATCCCCAGCGCATCACGTTTATACCGACATTTGCCTCTAGAACTCCTCCGGAAGCGAAGCAGTCGATCCAGTGAAAAAGGAGTCTTCGTGAGGGCCATGGCAGTAAGGCTCATTTTTTTCAAACTGGCAAGCATAAGCGTTGACTTCAGCGCCAAAACTCTCCTCTGCAAAAACCTGGTTGACGAGACCAAATTTCTGGACGCTCCCGGCATCAAATCCAAACCGCGGGTAAGCAACTCAAAGGCGCGTTTCTCGCAAGTGCTTCGGCGCAGAATCGCTGCTACCATGGCACGAACGAAGGCCAGGGCGGCGCGCAAAGACTGCCTGCGCTCAATCCGGCGCGCGCGTGCTTTAGAGTTGTTTAGCCAACCCGACGCATCGCAAGCCAGGAGGCGCTCCAAATGGGATTGGTAACCAGCATTTCTGACGACGTCCTCGCATCTGCTCGCGCAATAGCTGATGAGATTCAACAAGAAAAAGGCGCCGGACAAGTCCGACGCCCTCTGAAGACATCGTAACCAACTCGTTTAAAATTCGAAGCGAAAACCGAACTGTGAACGGAGCGGCCCACTGGTTGCCGCGCCAAACCCCTGCCCGCCGAAGTAGCCTTGCGCGGTTCCGAAGGACGAACTGCAAGGGGCGCCGGCGGCTGAAGTGAACGCGTTGCCGCAAACGGAGTTGAAGTTGTTGCCGAAGTTCTTCGTAGTGAAAATGTTGTAAAGCTCCCAGTAGAGTCGCAACGCCATGCGGTCGCTGTGGAATCTGAACGCTTTGCCGAACCGGGAATCGAGTTGGACCAACGGATCGCCCCGCAAGGTGTTGGGCGATAGCTGTTGGCAGGCTCGGGTAATTATGGCACGTTGCGGGGTGCTGCCCACACAAGCGCGGTCGTTCAGGTTGGTAACGCCATCACCGTTGACGTCCACTCCGGCTTGAAAAGAGTACGGCCGTGCGGAGGCCGCCTGGAAAATCGGAGCGATCTCGAACCCGTACGGCAGGTTAAATACGCCACTTATCACGACTCGGTGGCGCTCGTCGAAGTTGGTGGCGCCGTATTGTCCAGGCTTGAACTGATCCCGAAAATCAACGCGGGCTCCCGTGCCCAGGTAAGAGGCTACAGGCACGCCTCCCCAGGACCGCGACCAGGAAAGCACATAGCTTCCTTGCATCGTGTAGTTGTGGCTGAACCGTTTACGCAGGACAAAGTTGAATCCATCGTACCGTGAGCGATTGTTGGCGGTAAGTTTGCGGATTTCCCCGATCTGGTTTGGATCGAGGCCGGCGGCCTGAAACGCAGCCGCAAAGAGTCGCGTGCCCGTACCGCTGACACAGCGCGGATCGGCAGCATTTCCTCCGAAAGCCGGGTCGCAGGTTGTCCGGATGCGGGGGTTTGCATTCAGGGCCCGTTGTTCGTGGATGCCGAGCACGTGATAGAAGTCAACAGAGAAAGCCCAATCGGGCTTGAACTCCCAAGCCCCGCCCAGTGACCACTGCTGAGCGTAGGGGTCGGTCAGGTGCGCGTCATTGATACGAACCGGAGAGGAGCCAGCCGGGAGGCTAGTGGAAAAGGCCGGAGGCGCCGGCAGCGAGTCCACGAAGGGCCGATAAGTCGAGAAATCCGGGCAGCCACCGCCTGGCGCGCCGGTACAATCCAGCACTGTGGTGTAGATAAACGGGTTGGAAAGTTGGAGACCGAAAAGAGTCAGGTTCTGGAAGATCTGGTCGAACGCGATGCCGTAGCCGCCGCGGATGACCAGCTTGCCGTTGCCCGTTGCGTCCCATGCAAAGCCGATGCGGGGCTGGAATTCCTTCCAATTTGCCGTAGTGCGTCGCAGCGCGGCCTCGTCTCCCCAGAAGCTCTTGATTACATTTAGTCCTTCCTGCGCTGCCGCAGCCGACGGATTGGCCGCAATCACCTGGCGCATGACCAACGCCACTCGGTTACTGGTCAGAGGGTTGCCGGTGAGTTGCTGACCAAGGAACTTGATATTGGTGTCCCAACGCAGCCCAAGGTTGACGGTCAAGCGCGGGGTGACCTTGAAGTCGTCCTGGTAATAGAAAGCTAGCTGGTGCGGCCGCTGCGCAAAGTTTCCTTGCCCGCCAGTGAAAAGGATTTCGCTGAGCCCCATCGCGGCGCCCGTACAGTTGAAGGTCGGGCAAGTGGTGGCGATCGTTGAGGGCTTATCCGCAAAGGACAGTTGGTAGCCCGAGCCCGCGAAAAAGAAGGATCCACCCAGCTTCGCATTGTAAATCCAATTGCCGCCGAACTTCATGTTGTGCCGGCCATGGGTCCAGGAAAAATCGTCGCGAAATTGGTATTTACGGATCAAAGTCTGCTGCGGCACGTTGACGTTGTTACCAATTTCAAACTCCGGCAGCCCATCCCCACACGCTCCAAAGAAGCACACTTCGGGGTTGGTCACGTTGCCGCCACCGCTGATGGGCAACTGAAAAGAGGTAAGGGGATTGGCCGAAATCGCATTGACGAAATCCTGAAAGTGAAAGGTGAACGAGTTTACCTTGGCGGCGGAAAGCGTGTAATTGTGACTGAGGACAAAATCATGAAACTGATTGGTGTTGTTTGTACCGCCCGAGCCGTCGGAATTGAAAGGGTTGCCCAACTGGTCGTTCGGCACAGTCCAACGCTGTCGTCCGTACCGGAAGTACATGTTCTGTTTATCGCTAATGCGGTAGTCCAACTTGATAGAGAGCAGATGATCGAGGTAACTGGTCGGTAACTCCCGAACCGGTTTGGCCAGAGGCACCAGGGAGAGTTCGTTGAAAGTGGTGGCGTCGACACCGATCTTGGTAGGCTCGCGCTTTTGTTCATAGGCGCCGAAGAAGAACAATTTGTCCTTAATCACGGGTCCGCCGACCGAGCCGCCAAAGTGATAGCGTTTTTGAGGGTTGCCTTTCTCGCCTGTAAAGAAATCCTTTGCATTGAACTTGGGTACGATGAAGAGAGCGAAGCCGGTGCCGTGGAATGTGTTGGTTCCCGATTTCGTGACCACGTTGATAACCGTGGCCACCGAGCGACCTGACTCGGCTGTATAGCGATCGGTGACGACGTTAAATTCCTGGATCCCTTCCAGGGTATAAGCCTGGAGCATGCCCCCAACAACATTGTCCTTGTTGTCACCACCGTCGACGTTTACATCCACGGCACGCCCATCGCCGCCGTTCGCTGAAAAATTGCCCACTCGTGTCTTGGTGGGGTCAAAACCCTCCGCCGGACGTACGCCTGGTATGACGTAGGTCAGGCCGGCAAAGTTGCGGTCCAGGATCGGGAGTTCCTTAACTTCCAGGGGAGTGACTGCAGCGCCGATTTCTGATTTAGTTGTTTCAATCAGCGGCACTTCGGCCGTGACATTGATGACTTCGGTCATGGCGCCCGGTCGCAAGGTGAAGTTCAATGTCTGTCGTTGGCCCACCACCAAGGAAACCTTCTGGACGACTGTCGCAAAACCCGTGGCTTCCACCCTGACTTCATACTCCCCTGGGGGCAACAGCGCGACCGAATAATCGCCCGTGTCGGCGGTGACGGTCTGGCGTTTCAGACCAGTCGCGCTATTAGAAACTGCGACGTTCGCCCCAGCGACGACGGCACCGTTTTGATCTAGAACGGCGCCAGTAATATCCGCCGTGCTCACCTGCGGGTAAGCCGTCGGCACGAATGCCAACAGACACAACAACACTGCCTCACTGAATTTCAATGCATGTCTCATATGCTTTGCTTGAAATGCAAATCGGAAATAATTTCTCATTGGGGCTGTCTCCTTTACGAACTCGTGAGTTTCCTCTGTGGACCAGATGGTTACCTATTTTTCCGAAAGTGACTGGGTTTTTTGAATGCAAGTCACATTCTCAACCGCCACGTCCATTAGTATCAACAATTATCACAAAAAAACCTTAGGAAACCTCCGAGGATCATTTTGGGAAAAATTCAAAATTCTGGATAAGTATCGTTTTCTGGAGAGGCCAGGCCGGCTATGCTGAATCGCTTTTTTGCCTAAGAAACGCCTCGATTCCTTTTTGGCAATCTTCAGTCATGCGCGCAATGATATTCGTGTCTGCGCCTGCCGCCAACGCTTCAGGAAGGCTCAAGCCATCGATCTTGTACAGGAGACTCTTCGTGAGGGCAACTGCTGAGCGGCTAATTTTTCCAAATTGAACCACGTATGCGCTAACCTCAGCGTCAAAGTTCTCATCCGCAAAAACTTGGTTGACGAGACCAAATTCGTGTGCAGTCCTGGCATCAATCTCCAATCCGCGAGTCAACAACTCAAAAGCGCGTTTTTCGGAAACGTTGCGACGCAGGATCGCCGTTACCATTGCCGGGACGAAGCCAATCTTCACTTCCGGATAACCGAACCGCGCAGTCGCCGCAGCAAGCACCAGGTCGCAGGCTGTTGCCAGGCCGCAACCTCCGGCCAGCGCCCGGCCGCGAACGGCTGCCACCACTGGCACTCTTACTTCTCTGATCAAGACAAACAGCTCCAACAGCGTGCGTGCATCAGCGGCATTTTCTTCGACTGAAGCAGTAGAGATTTTTTGCAACGCTGACAGATCCGCGCCTGAACAAAAATCTGCTCCGGCGCCCGTGATTATGATTGCTTTAATAGATGAATCGTCATCAGCTTTGCGTAGCGAAATCTTCAACTGTTCGATAATGGCTTCGTTGAGCGCGTTCCGTTTGTCCGGGCGGTTGAGGGTGAGTGTCGCAATAGATCCATCGACAGCGTACAGGACGGCTTGGGTTTCGTTGGTCATCTGGAAGAATCAGTTTTTAAGATTGCAGATTAAGGGACCACGCTTCCTCGTCGGAAACATCGATCATCATCCGCAGCAACGCAGTGGAAAATGTTTTCCCCTGAGCATCAGTCATAAGAGACAGCGTACCACCACCGCCCAGGCTGTGGTGTAGCAGAAAATTCAGCGCGCCGAGGTTTGGCAGTTCAAAGCGTTCCACGTCGCCTTTGCAAATCCCTTTGAAGTGTTCCTTAACTCGCGCTGCAGTCACTTCACGCACTAGCAAGGGATAGAATTCCGAGCGCAAAGCAATCAAGCCAACATTCGCGGTGTCGCCTTTGTCGCCGGAACGAGCATGCGCCAGTTTTACAAGTTGAATTTTCATTGGCCTGATGTAGAAAACGAAATTTTCCATTTTCCATATATCATTTTCCATTTTTCATTGATGCATAAAACCTTCATGTTCGTAACCTACATACTCGACTCAACCTGGTGAGCTTTACTTCCTCAATGGAAAATCTTATTCATAAGCGACTAATCAGTAGCTCCTTAAACATCGATCACCTCAACCTTCGGTACAATTTCCTTCTTCGGAATTAGCGCCGGCCAATATGCAACGATCTCCTCCACTTTCGGACGGCCGCCGGCAAAGCCGGTCACGCCTGGTGGTCCGGTCAGCACCAGCGGCGCAATCTCTTTCGTGAATCTCTCGACGTCCGTCCGGTTCTCACTGCGGACGCCGACGCGCAATTGCACCTCCGGCAAATCAGAAGAAGGCTGACCGGCAAGTGGTCCATGCGTAGCATTCGCGCCGACGAACTCCGTCAGAATTTCATCAAACTTCAACCCAAGCCGATCCAGACGTGCTCGGAGTATCTTGTCGGCGGCTTGCGCTTTGTCGTACGCCTCTGGCCAGGAGTAGACCAGTGTTCCTACGGCTTTGTATCCGGCAGAGTAGCTGATTGAAACTTTGAAAGTATCGGTGGCCGATCGGCCTTCGATTCCAAAAACCCGGACGCGGTCGCGGCCTTCATATTCGAGCTGCACGGTCGTGAAATCCGCCACGCAGTCCGGCGTGATGTACTCGCGAGGATTGCCCATCTCATAAACCAGTTGCTCTTTAACAGAAGGAATAATTACCCAGCCGCCGGTGCGTGCATGTTTCGTAATCACGAAGCTGCCATCGGGCGACGCCTCAACAATTGGAAAACCTACGTCGGCGAGGTTAGGAATGCTGCGCCACTCGTACTGGCAGTTCCCTCCCGAACACTGCGCGCCGCATTCAATGATATGGCCCGCGATGGTCCCCGCTGCCAACTTGTTCCAGTCGTCACTCGGCCAGCCGAACTCATGAATCAGGGGCGCGAGCGTCAGGCCCGTATCAGTTGCGCGGCCGGTGATTACAATGCGCGCGCCTCGATTCAGCGCCTCTACCATGGGCGCCGCGCCGAGGTACACGTTGGCGCTTTGGATCCGATCACGAACTGTGTTCAGCGTTGCACCTGTGTCCATGTTTTGCAGGGCGACTCCGCGAGCGAGCAGCTCATCGATGCGTGGCATGATGTCATCGCCGGTGACGATGCCGATTTGAAGTTTTCCGGCGAGACCCAGTTCGCGCGCCACTTCTTTGACAGCACTGGCGCAACCCTCAACATTCACGCCACCTGCATTTGCGGTAACACGAATGTCGCGTTCTACGCAGGCGGGCAGGATTTGCTTCATCAGCGGCACAAAGTCTTTTGCATAACCGGCAGACGGATCGCGCGAGCGCTGCTTCTGCATGATGGACATCGTAACTTCCGCGAGATAGTCGAGCATCAGGTAATCGATTGGACCACCTTCAACCTGGCGCACTGGTGCGTCTGGTAAGTCACCCCAAAATCCCTGTCCGGCGGCAATGCGAATTTGTTGCTTCATTTATGAAAAGTTAAGAGATCAATCGACGACTCAGTTTACCCAAGAAACGCATTTGCCCAAAATCTGGAGTGCGGCGGCTGCGTTTCATTTTCTATTTCTCCTTTGAGTTTTGAGGATGCAAGACTTCTGGTAACAAAAACGGAATAGCGCATATCTCAAACTTCTTGCAGGGCGGTAGGACGGGGGACTAATATTCTGCGCTCGGGGAAGCAAGGGTTCTTACACTCATTGAGAAAAGATTCGCCTGAAGATAGCCTCACCAAACTGCGCATCGTGCTGGAGTCCGAAAAACAAAAACCAGCAGACAAAATGTCAAAAAACGAAAACGACTCGGTTGCTATTGCTGCCTGAAACCAGCGTCAGCAGGATGCGCTCAATCTATTTCCAGAACTATTGACACGAACTCAACGCAAATTACCCTCTACGATCTAGACACAATCCCACCTGACCGCCGAATAGCAGCCTCTTCACGGCCTTCCAACTG